>Ga0307378_10004346_pt1 | contig 20261 bp, 25 predicted proteins | sample UN1MG_FD_202238 | JGI IMG/M metagenome (GOLD analysis project Ga0307378, IMG submission 202238) | Soil microbial communities from Risofladan, Vaasa, Finland - UN-1 | ecosystem: Environmental > Terrestrial > Soil > Coastal area > Acid sulfate soil | place: Finland: Risofladan, Vaasa | collected... | reverse complement strand
GCTCGATCTGGCTCAATTCGGCGCGCGGCGCCTGCTCGCGCTTCAGCCCCGCGAACGCCTCGACGGCCAACGCATCGTCGATGGCGCGCAAGCGTTCGGCGCGCTCGGGATGGCCGACGCCGGTGTCATGCTCGAGGCAGGCGGGATGGGTCAGAAGCAGCGTGGTCATGCGCGGGGCGGATTTCGGTTCACTGACATCGGGACTGTCGCTTGACCGGTCCCTGGTAACACGCGAAATGGGGACCGACCATGCCCGTCCTTCCCGCCAATGAAGAGGCCATAGGCCAAGCCGCGCAAGCGCTAGCGAGAGGCGATATCGTCGCCTTTCCCACAGAGACGGTCTATGGGCTCGGCGCCAATGCGCTGGACGGCGCCGCCGTGGCCCAGGTGTTCGCAGCCAAGGAGCGGCCCCGCTTTAACCCGCTCATTGTGCATGTGCCGGATCTCGCCGCCGCCGAGCGGCATGCGGTGTTCGACGCCACCGCCCGGAAGCTGGCGCAAGCTTTCTGGCCCGGCCCCCTGTCGCTGGTGCTGCCGCTGCGCCCAGGTTCCGGCATCGCCGACCTGGTCACCGCCGGCCTCGACACGATTGCGTTGCGCGTGCCTGATCATCCGGTCGCGCAAGCGCTGCTCGCCGCCGCCAAGCTGCCCATCGCCGCGCCGAGCGCCAATCGGTCGGGGCGGATCAGTCCCACCCAAGCGTCGCATGTGGCGGCGGAGCTCGGCGAAGTCCCGGCCGTGATCCTCGATGGCGGCCCCTGCTCGCTCGGGCTCGAGTCGACGGTGGTCTCCGTAGTGGGCGAGGCACCCATTCTCCTGCGCCTTGGCACCGTGCCGCGCGAAGCGATTGAGGTGGTGCTGGGGGCAAAGCTGCCGCAAGCGAAGGAGGACGCCGCCATTGCCTCCCCCGGCCAGCTCGAGCGCCACTACGCGCCCAATACGCCGTTGCGGCTGGGCGCGACCGAAATCCGTCCCGGTGAAGCCCTACTCGCCTTCGGGCCAGGCGCGCCGCAAGGGGCGTCTACAATCGTCAATCTCAGTCCCACGGGCGATGTCGCGGAAGCGGCGGCAAACCTCTTCGCCGCGCTGCGGGAGCTCGACGCATGCGGCGCGTCGGCCATCGCCGTGATGCCGATCCCGAACCACGGCCTCGGCGAGGCCATCAACGACCGCTTGCAGCGTGCAGCCAAGTCGGGCTAGCCCTCCCCCATGAGCGAGACCTCGAAGCTTCGCCCCCCCTCTGCTGACACGCTGGATGCGCTGGCGCGCATTGTCGGCGAGACGCATGCCGTGCGCGACGCGGCGGATATGGCGCCCTATCTCACCGAGTGGCGCGACCGCTACCAGGGCAAGGCGGCCCTTGTGCTCAAACCCGGCTCGACGGACGAGGTCTCGGCCATCCTCAAATGCGCCAACGAGACTTTGACCGCCATCGTGCCGCAAGGCGGCAATACGGGTCTGGTGGGCGGGCAGATTCCGTTCGAGAGCGGCGACGAGGTGGTCGTGTCGCTGGAGCGCCTCACCCATGTGCGAGACATCGACCTCGCCTCCAACACCATGACGGTCGAAGCCGGGCTGGTGCTCCAGGTCGCCCAGCAGGTGGCCGAGAGCGCCGGCCGGCTCTTCCCGCTCAGTCTCGCCTCGGAAGGCAGTTGCCAGATCGGCGGGGTGCTCGCCACCAATGCCGGCGGCATGGCCGTGCTCGCCTATGGCAACGCGCGCGATCTGGCGCTGGGGCTCGAAGTGGTGCTGGCGGACGGGCGCGTGCTGCACGGGCTGAACAGCCTGCGCAAGGACAATACCGGCTACGACCTCAAGGACCTGTTCATCGGCTCCGAGGGCACGCTCGGCATCATCACCGCGGCGGTGCTGCGCCTGTTCCCCAAGCCGGTGGAGCGGGTGACCTGTATTGCCGGGGTCGACGCGCTGGAACAGGCGACCGCGTTCTTCGCCAGGGCTTATGAGGCCGCCGGGCCGATGCTGACGGCGTTCGAGATCCTGCCGCGCATCGGCATCGCGTTCGTGCTGAAACACGCCGACCGCACCCGCGATCCGCTGTCGGCGCCACATCCTTGGTATGTCCTGTTCGAGTTCTCCAGCCCGCGGGCGAGCGAGGAACCGCGGGCCATAGCGGAGTCCCTGCTGCAGGACGGCATCGAGGCTGGAGAGATCGCCGATGCGGCCATCGCTTCGTCGCTGACCCAAGCGGGAGAGCTGTGGCGTTTGCGCGAGCTGATGAGCGAGATGCAGAAGTACGAAGGCGGCAGCATCAAGCACGACGTCTCCGTGCCGGTCGCGCACGTGCCGGAACTCATCGCCAGGGCCAACCAGCTCGTGGAGCTGATGATCCCCGGGGCGAGGCCGGTGCCGTTTGGCCATCTCGGCGACGGCAACATCCACTACAATGTCAGCCAGCCGCCGGGCATGGACAAGGCCGTGTTCCTGGCCAACTGGGAAGCGCTCAACGCGGCGGTGCATGAGATCGTGCTCGACCTCGGCGGCTCGATCAGCGCCGAGCACGGCATCGGCCGCATGAAGCGCGATCTCCTGCCCCATGCCAAAGATCCCCTGGCGCTCGAGCTGATGCGCAAGATCAAGGCGAGCTTCGATCCCAACGGCATTCTCAATCCCGGAAAACTTCTATGACCGACAAGACATGGGACAGAACCCAGGACACAAACTGGGACGCGGTCGATGCGTATATCGCCGAGAACTTTCTCGACGAGGACCCGGCGTTAAGTGCGGCACTCGCGGCCAGCGAGGCGGCGGGACTTCCGGCGATCCAGGTGGCGCCGCTGCAAGGCAAGCTGTTGATGATGCTCGCCAAGGCCATGGGCGCGCGCAAGATTCTGGAGATCGGTACGCTCGGCGGCTACAGCACCATTTGGCTGGCGCGCGGCGTGGCGGAAGGCGGTCGTGTTACCACGCTGGATATGAACCCGGACTATGCGGAGATTGCCCGGAGCAACATCGCCATTGCCGGGCTAGCGGACCGCGTCGAGATCCGCGTCGGCAAGGCGCTCGACACGCTGCAAAAGCTGGAAGCGGACGGCGCCGGACCGTTCGATCTAATTTTCATCGACGCCGACAAGCCGAACACGCCGGATTACTTCGACTGGGCGGTGACGCTCGCGCGGCCCAGCAGCCTGATCGTCGTCGACAATGTAGTGCGGGAAGGCGCCGTGCTCGCTGCCCAAAGCGAGAATGTGCACGTCAAAGGCTTGCGCGGCTTCTACGCGCGCGTCGCCGCCGATCCACGCGTGACGGCAACGGCCTTCCAAACCGTCGGCAACAAAGGCCATGACGGGCTCGCTATCGTGCTCGTCAAAGACGTGTAGGCCGGCTCCCACCTATTTCTTCTCGGCGAGCAGCTCCGCGTGGGCTTTCTCGATGGCCTTCATCTCGTCCTCGCCGACTTTAGGGAATCGGAGATCGAGGGCCTCCATGTGTTCGGCGAGCGCGCTGGCGACGACCAAGCGGGCGAACCACTTCTTGTCACAGGGAACCACATACCACGGGGCTCCTTCGGTCGCGGTGTTGCGGATCGTATCCTCGTAGACCTCTTGATACTGATCCCACAGCTTGCGCTCGACCACGTCGTAGGGCGAAAATTTCCAGTTCTTGTCGGGATCGTCGACGCGGGCCAACAGCCGCTTAAGCTGCTCCTCTTTGGAGATGTTGAGGAAGAACTTGAGCGGCACGGTGCCGCTGCGCGCGAGCCGCTGCTCGAAGTTATTGATGTCCTGGTAGCGCTCTTTCCAGATGTCCTTGGTGACGAGCTTCGGCGGAATGTTCTGCTTCTCCAGAAGATCCGGGTGCACGCGCACCACGATGGTCTCCTCGTAATAGGACCGGTTGAAGATGCCGATATGGCCGCGCATGGGCAGCGCCAGATTGCAGCGCCAGAGAAAATCATGCGCGAGTTCCAGATGGCTCGGCTGTTTGAAGGAATGTACCGAGCAGCCTTGCGGATTGACGCCCGACAGCACGTGCTTGATGACGCCGTCCTTGCCGGCGGTGTCGATGCCTTGCAGGACCATGAGGATAGCCCAGCGCCCCTCTGCGTAGAGGCGCTCTTGGAGCTTAGCGAGGCGCTTGACGCCAACCTCGAGGATTTCCTTGCCGTCCTTCTTGTCGAAGTCGACATCGCCATCGTCACTGGGATGGAAGTCCTTGAGCCTGAAGCCGTCACCATTGGTGACGCGAAAGCGCTCGATGATTTTGGATGGCAGCATTGTCCCCCCTCGTTTTCTTTCTCTCCCCACAGCTCCTCTAGAGCAGGGAGAGCTGGAGCGGCTCTTGGATTCCGGGCTCGTCTGTCCGCGAATCGTTGATCTTCGGGTCCATTTCGACCGCTTCGAATAGATCGTCGGCGGCGGGGGCAACAATGGCAAGGGCTTGCTCCGCCGTCACGCCAGCGACGTCGAGCCATGCCTCGAACTGATCCGGCTCAAGCACCACCGGCATCCGGTCGTGGAGCGCCGCAACGGTGCGATTGGCGTCGCAGGTCAGGATCGTGACCGTATCGATCTCGCCGCCTTGCGGGTCCTGCCAACTCTCATAGAGCCCGGCAAAGGCGATCAGGCGCGGCTCGCGCGGGCGCAGGTGAAACGGCCGCTTCTTGCCCTTCTCGCCGGTCCATTCGTAAAAGCCGTCGGCCGGGATCAGACAGCGCCGCCGGCGCACGGCGTGGCGGAAGGAGGGCTTGTCCAGGACCGCCTCGGAGCGGGCGTTGATGAGGGCGGGGAAGCGCTTCGGGTCCTTGACGAAGGACGGCAGAAGCCCCCAGCGCATCAGCCGGAAACGGCGGGAACCCTGGCTATCGAGGCACACAACGGGAATGGCTTGCGTCGGGGCAATGTTGTAGCGCGCCGGGAAGTTCGGCGTGTCAGAATAGCCGAAACAGGCGCGCACGGCCTCAGGCGGGGAGGTCAGATTGTAGCGAGAGCACATGCCAGCGCCTTCGTTAACCCTTTGGCAATCATGATAGGGCAGCTTCTAGTTGAGGCCCTAGGTAACACGCCAATGTTCCCCGAAAAAAATCGTAACGCCCAAGCGGTGGAAATCCAGGAAGATGTGAGCCGAGAGGATATCGTCTCGGCCTTCCGCTCGGCCATGGTCGGCCATTTCCGCTCGCATATTCCGGGGACCAACATCAACGAATCGACCCTGCTCGCCAGCGACTATCTCAATCATTTCCATGAGCTGGTGATGCTGCTCGAGGCGCTGTCCTCCGAGCCGCAAGGATTCGCCGACGACCTTCTTTCCTGGCGCCCGCTGACCTACGAAGAGCATTTCTCCCAGTCGGGGTTCCGGGACAAGAACCTGGCGATCGCCGCCTATCGCCGCGCGCCGTCCAAGGTCCGGGCCCACTTCGACGAGGCGGTGGCGCGGTTGCATGGCGAAGCGCTCACGCTGGTCGGCAGCGTCGGCGCCGCGCTCAATAGCGGTCAGAGCCTGGACAAGACCTGCCAACAGGCCGCCTCGCGCTTACGCATTCTGATCGACGAGGCCAACGCCATCGCCAATGGCGAGATCGTGGCCGAGCGCAGCGAGACCGAGGAGCAGGGCGAAGTTGGCGGCCAGGCGGCCATCGATGCGCTGTTCGGCACCCGCTCGGCCTAGGGGCCTTGCTCAGCCCAAGCCCCCGGCGGCGCCACGCGGCGCCAGCCCCTCCCGCCGGCTAGATTTCACCACGAATTGGGGGTAGTGAGACCCCATGATCCTGCGCGCAAAAAGGGCTTTCTGGCTTGGCTTCGCGGTGCTGTTCCTGGCCGCCGCCACCATGGCGTTCGCGCCGGTCGCTCAAGCGCAGTTCTTCTGGTGGTTCGACCAACCGCGCGCCAAGAAGAAGCAACGCACCGTAAAGCCGAAGCCGCCCGGCGACGACCTCCCCCCGATCGTGCCACGGGAGAGCAGCGCGCCGCCGCCGCCGGACGACCGGCCCTATGACAACAAGCTGATGCGGCTGGCCGAAATCCTGGGCGCGGTCCACTACCTGCGCGAGCTGTGCGGCGCCGAAGAAGGCCAGCTGTGGCGTGGGCAGATGAAGGACATCCTCAGGAACGAGGGCACGACCGCCGTGCGCCGCGCCAAACTGGTCAACAGCTTCAACGACGGTTACCGAGGCTACCGCCGCACCTACCGCACCTGCACCCAATCGGCGACGCTGGCCACAAGGCGCTTCTCCACCGAAGGCGCCACCATCGCGGCGTCGCTTGCCCAAACCTCGGTTTTCGCCAGCGGCCCGCAGGCTCAGATCCAGAACGAGGCTTCGCCGGACACGGAGGCTCCTGCCGTCGAGACCAGCACGGATACCACCGGCGCCACGCCGGGCCAGACCGGCGCCGACCCTGAACCGCCCGACTAGCCGCGTCCCGATAAGCGTAACAGTTAACCGTTAGTTCACTCTGTGCCACGGGCGGCAGACCAGAGGTGTAATTGTGACACCTGAGTTTCTGCGGCCAAAAAGGGGCACACAAAGTGCGGACGACGAAGCAACCATTGCAATCTTTGGCCGGCGAAGCCCACAAACAGGCGGCGCTGCGCTATATCCTCGATGCCTGGGAGGAAGCGCTCCATGACGGCATCGAGCCGGAGATGCTTGCCAACGCGGCGCTTTATGCCGCCCTTGCCGATCTGGTCGACGTCTATGGCGAGGATGCCGTGTCAAAGATGACCTCGGGCCTGTCGCGCCGTATTCAGCACGGCGAGTTCACCCTGAGGCGCACCGCGCAATAGCGCCGCGCCGCTAGCGGAAATACCGCAACAATCCCTCGATAATCAGCGCCACGCCGAACGCAAACAGCACAATGCCGGCGATGCGGTTGATGACATTCAGCCGAGCCTCGGTGAGCTTGTGCCTAAACGTGGCAATGAGTTCCGAAAGGCCGAGCCACCACAGCAGGCTGCCGCCCATGATGGCGGCGACGAGAATCAACGCCTCGAGATTGGTGTTGAGGCCGCCGATGAGCGAGCCGAGGCCGCCAATCATCGCCGCCATGCCGAGAATGGCGCCGGGATTGGTCACCGTCAGAGCGAAGGTCTGCGGAATGATGCCGGCATGCTCGAAGAGATGGGACCGCTCGTTAGCCGGCGCCGCCAGGACGGGACGGGACATGAGCAGCGCGAGGCCGAAGCCGATCAGCAGCAAGCCGCCAATATACTGGATGGCATCGCCATAGGAGACCATCACGTCCGAGATAGCGGCGACGCTGAAGGCGCCGATGGCAGCGAGGACGCCGTCACCGAGAACCGCGCCCAGCCCCGCGGCAAGACCGCCCCAGAACCCACGCGACACTGCCCGTTGAATGACGAGCACGTTGACGGGTCCGATGGGGGCCGCCATCAACACGCCGATACCGAGCCCGGCAAGCACGAGCTGGATGCCGGAGAGCACAATTTGGGCGCCTGCTTGCAAAGCCTTTGGCCTATTCGCCGGTCACGAGAGGGACGGAAACGCCGCCCCGGCGCACTTGCCCAATCGAGACCTGGACTTGCGCTCGTTCGCCGTTCTGCGAGATTGATTGAGCACTCATGGAGTGATGCATGAATCGCCACAAAAACTTGATCATGATTGCCCTGGCCGCATTGGTAGCGAGCGCTGCCGCCCTTGTCTACGCTCAGGGCGCCGAGCAGGCCGCGACTCCTCAACCCAAGGCCGCGGTCGCTCAGGCCGAAGCCCCGAACGAAGCCCAGGCCCCTAAGGATGCCCAAGCGCCCAAGGTGCTGTACGACCTCGCAGCACTCCCGGACCCGGTGCAGCGCACGCTGACCGAGATCATTTTCACCGCAGAGACCGGCGACATCGAGGCGATGCGGCCCGTGCTCGAGTCTCGCGAGATCAGGCCCATGGTCGCCGCGGAGTTTGTGAGCGATCCGATCGCCTACTGGAAGAAGCACTCGGCCGACGGCACCGGCCGTGACGTGTTGGCCGTCATACTGAACATGCTCGCCTCTGGCTTCGTGCTCAGCGGCGAAGGCCGTGACGCGACTTATGTCTGGCCCTATTTCGCCGAGGTCGACATCACCAAGCTCACGCCGGCCCAGGAAGTGGAATTCTACCGCGCGGTGCCGCCGCATCTCGCGGCGTCCATGAAGAAGACCGGCAAGTACAGCTATTACCGGCTCGGCATCTCACCCGCCGGGGTGTGGCACTACTTCATCCAATAGGACTTCAAGCCGCCGTCTTGGGCAGCGATTCGCCGAAACGGATGGGCGCGCCGCAGGCCGAACCGAGTTCGCCCTCCCACATGGCGCGCCGCCCACGTACCACCGTGCCGACCGGCCAGCCTTTCACCTTGCGTCCGGCGAACGGTGTCCAGCCGCATTTGCTGCCGATCCAGGCATCGTCGATGACGCGCTCGGCCTTAAGATCGACGATCGTGAGATCCGCGTCGTAACCGACGGCGATGCGGCCCTTGCCGGCGATACCGAACAGGCGTTGCGGCCCGGCGCTCGTCAGATCGACGAAGCGAGCGAGGCTCAAGCGCCCGGCATTGACGTGGTCGAGCATCACCGGCACCAGCGTCTGCACGCCGGGCATGCCGGACGGCGTGGCCGGATAGCTGCCGCTCTTCTCTTGAAGCGTATGCGGCGCATGGTCGGAGCCGAGCACGTCGACCACGCCTTGTGCCAGGCCCCACCACAGCACGTCTTGATGGGTATGGTCGCGCAACGGCGGGTTCATCTGCGCCCGCGTGCCGAGCGTCTCATAGGCCTCTGGCGTGGCCAGGGTCAGATGTTGCGGCGTAACCTCGACGCTGGCCACGTCTTTATGGAGCGCCAGCAGCTCCATCTCGGCGGCGGTCGAGACATGCAAAATATGGATGCGCTTGCCCGCCTCGCCAGCCAGGCGCAGCAGACGCTCGGTCGACGCGAGCGCGGCAATCGGATCGCGCCATTCGGTATGGCTGGACGGATCGCCTTCCCGTTGCAGAGACATCCGTTCGTTCAGCCGCGCCTCGTCCTCGGAGTGAAAAGCGGCGCGGCGCCTGATATTGGCGAGTACGCGGGCCAGCGTCTCCTCGTCGTCGACGAGAAGATCGCCGGTGGACGAGCCGGCAAACACTTTGACGCCGGCGGCCCCCGGCAGGAGTTCCAGCTCGCCGAGTTCATCGACATTGTCGCGCGTGGCGCCGACAAAGAAGGCGAAATCGCTATACATGCGGCCCGTGGCTGCGGCGACCTTGGCGGCAAGCGCCTCACGGCTGGTGGTCGGCGGCCTGGTGTTGGGCATCTCGAATACGGCGGTGACCCCGCCGAGCACCGCCGAGCGACTGCCGGTTTCCAAGTCTTCCTTATGCTCCATTCCCGGCTCGCGGAAATGGACCTGTGTGTCGATGACGCCCGGCAGGATATGGAGACCCTTAGCGTCGACCGTCTCGCCGGCAAGGCCAGAGCCGATATCGCCTATGGCGCGGATTTGGCCATCCCTGATGCCGAGGTCGGCCCCTCCCTCGCCCGCGTGATTGACGAGCGTGGCGCCTTTGAAAACGATATCGAAGGTCTCGGCCATGATGCGGCTTTGCTTCCCTTGCAGGCTCGCGCCCACACTCCTAGATTCGTTCGCCTTGTTAGCAGAAGGATGTCCCATGAGCCATTGCCGAGCGGCACGCCTGCCGGACCGTAGCGTGCTGCGCGTCACTGGCCCAGATGCTCATAAAATGCTGCAAGGGGTGATCACCAACAATATCGACCGCACCCAAGACGGTGCCGCGATCCATGCCGGGCTGCTGAGCCCGCAAGGCAAGATCTTGTTCGACTTCTTCGTGGTGGCGGCAGGGGACGGCTTTCTCATCGAGGTCGCCCGCGACCAGGCCGCCGAACTGGTGAAGCGGCTCGGCTTTTACCGTCTGCGCGCCAAGGTCGAAATCGCCGAGGCGCCGGAGTTCACGGTGGCCGCGGCGTGGAACGGCGAGCCGCGTCTGCCCGCCGGCGCCGTCGCCTATGCCGATCCGCGGCTGGCCGAACTTGGGGTCCGCATCCTGCTGGCCAGTGATGAAGGCGCCACCGATCTGGGCTGCGAGCCGGCAAGCGAGGACGACTACCACGCGACGCGCATCGGGCTCGGGGTCCCGGAAGGCGGCCGCGACTACGTCTTCGGCGATGCCTTCCCGCATGATGCTCTGTTCGATCAGCTCAATGGCGTCGACTTCAAGAAGGGCTGCTTTGTCGGCCAAGAGGTGGTCGCGCGCATGCAGCACCGCGGCACGGCGCGCAAGCGCATCCTGCCGGTGGAGGGCGATGGCCCGTTGACGTCAGGCGCTGAGATCGAAGCCGGCGGCTTGCCGATCGGGCCTATCGGCTCGGTGGATGGCGCCTCCGGTCTCGCCCTGGTCCGGCTCGACCGCGTAGCGGACGCCGTTTCCAAGGGCACACCGCTCATGGCGGGCGAGACCGCAATCACGCTGCGCCGTCCAGGCTTCGTCAAATTCGAGGTGCCCATGGCCGTGCCGGCATGAGCGCGGCCGACGCGCAACGCTGTCCGTGGCCGGGCACCGATCCGCTTTACGTTGCCTATCACGACGAGGAATGGGGCGTGCCCGAGTATGATGACCGGGCGCTCTACGAGAAGCTCGTGCTGGACGGCTTCCAGGCGGGCCTCGCGTGGATCACCATCTTGCGCAAGCGGGATGCGTTTCGCCGCGCCTTCGATGGCTTTGCGCCGGAGAAAATCGCCCGCTACCCGCAAAAGAAGGTGGAAGCCCTGATGCAGGATGCGGGCATCGTGCGCAACCGCATGAAGATTGACGGCGCGGTCGCCTCGGCGCGCGCATGGCTCGACATCATGGAGACGGGCGGCGGCTTCTCGAAATTCCTATGGGACTTCGTCGACGGCAAGCCGATCGTCAACCGCCACCAAGCGATGGGCCAAGTGCCGGCGGAGACGGCGCTATCGCGCGCCATCTCCAAGGAACTCAAGTCGCGTGGTTTCAAGTTTTGCGGGCCGACGATCGTCTACGCCTTCATGCAAGCGACCGGTATGGTCAATGACCATCTGACGACATGTCATCGTCACGCCGCTTGCGCCGGCCTCGCATGATCGTGACGTCAGCCCCGGCCGCGCGGATCCGCACTGCGCGGATAGGTGCGCTCTTCTTGGATCTTGCCGTCACGCTTTCTGATCCTGACCGAGCCAAGCTTCTTGACGGCTCTTTCCAGAACGCCGCCCTTTGTGGCCGCCGCCTTGGTCTTGAACCGCTTGATGACTTCTCCTGAACCCTCTCGCTTCAACTCCCACTTCTTGTTCTTGTCGTTGTGGGCGAGGGAAAATTTGGGCAGCCTTGCCATTGTGCGTTCTCCCGAGTCTGATTGAGATTGCCTCTACTCAAACGAGACCATGTATGAATGACACTCACAGAGCTTGGCGTCCATGTTTTTTCTAGTGGAGTCATTTGACTTGCTCGCAATCGATCACTCAGTGTCTTGCCATTGCTCGACGAGGATTGGACGATCATGAGTAACTCCGCGGGCAATACCGCGCCACGCGCATGGCAGCGCATGCTGAGCGGACGGCGGCTCGATCTGCTAGATCCCTCGCCGCTCGACATCGAAATCGAGGACATTGCGCACGGGCTAGCGCGCGTCGCCCGGTGGAACGGCCAGACGAACGGCGACCACACATTCTCGGTGGCGGAGCACAGCCTGCTGGTCGAGGCGATCGCCGGCGACCTCGATGAGGCCCTACCGCAAGAGTTTCGGCTCGCGGCCCTGCTGCATGACGCGCCGGAATATGTCATCGGCGACCTCATCAGTCCGTTCAAGGCGGCGCTTTCGCTCGACTACAAGGCCTTCGAGGCGCGCCTGCTGGCCGCCATCCATCTTCGCTTCGGACTACCGGTCGAATTGCCGGAGAGCGCCAACAAGCTGATCAAGCGCGCCGACAAGATCGCGGCTTACTACGAGGCCGTTGGTCTCGCGGGATTTGCCCGTGAGGAGGCACGCCGGTTTTTTGGCCAGCCGCGTGGCTTAAGTCCCGCTCTTGTCAACAGGCTGTCGCAGTTAAGCCCGCTTCCTGCGGCACTGGGAGAGGCGATGTTCTTGAAACGGTTTCATGAGCTTGCCAGATGAAGTGCGGAAACGCAGAAACTGATTCGGAAGGCTAAGCCCAATGGACACGCTGATTTCTCAACGCGATCGGGCTAAGGTGTCGGCGGCCATGTCTCCAGAAACCATCTTCGTATCTCCGCTCAGCCTGGTTCAGACCACGGTCGCCGACGCGCGCGTCAGCCATCTCGTGACTCTGATCAACGGCGAAACCCTGATCGATACGCCGCCCAGCATCGGCCGGGACCGGCATCTCAGGCTCTCCATGAACGACATCTGCGAGCCGCGAGACGGGCTCGTGGTCCCATGCGAGGATCATGTCGCCGAGCTGATCCGGTTCGCGCTAGATTGGGATCAGCAGGCGCCGCTCCTAATCCATTGCTGGGCCGGAATCAGCCGGTCGACCGCCGCCGCCTTCATCTCGCTTTGCGCGCTGAACCCCGAAACGGATGAGGGCGCGTTGGCCCGGACGCTGCGCGGCGCCTCACCCACCGCCACGCCGAACAGCCGTCTCGTGGCGCTGGCGGACAAGGTGCTGGCGCGCCAAGGACGCATGACGGCCGCCGTCGAGAAAATCGGCCGCGGCACGTTCGCCGAAGAAGGCCAGGTGTTTTCGCTATCGGCCCGGCACGCCGCTTAGGCCATGGCCAAGCCAGGGCGCAACGAAGTGGCCGACGCGGACCCCGCAAGCGATCCTCAGATCGAGCTGGGACTGAACGCCGCCATCGTCTCGGTGCGCAACCAGCAGCCTCACATACTCGTGGCCCGGCCGGGCACGGCGGGTCCGGGCACATGGGACGCGCTCCCCTTCGGCCCGTTCGCGCCGCGCGCGCACCGGACGCTGGAGATCGGCCTACGCGAATGGGTGAAGCGGCAGACCGGCATCGAGCTCGGCTATGTGGAGCAACTCTACACATTTGGCGACCGCGGGCGGCACGCGGAGCCGGGCGGTGCGCATACGCTCTCCGTCGGCTATCTGGCTCTCACCCGCGGGGCGGGCGAGGAGATGATGGGAGCACATTGGTCGCCCTGGTACGCTTATCTGCCTTGGGAGGACTGGCGCCAGGGCAAGCCCGCGATCCTGACCGAGGAGATCGAACCGCGCTTGAAGGAATGGGCCGAGCGGCCGCCATCGCCCAACGACTCGGCGCGGGCCCTGCGGCGGCCCGAGCGGCTCAAAATCGGCTTCGGCATCGGCGGTGGCTGGGACGAGGAGAAGGCGCTGGAGCGCTACGAACTGCTCTATGAGGCCGGGCTGGTCGAAGAGGCCAAACGCGACGACCGCTCGGCGGCAGGGCAATGGAGCGACCTGCCCGAGCTTGGCCGGCCTATGGCGCTGGATCACCGGCGCATTCTGGCGACCGCCATGGGGCGCCTGCGTGGCAAGCTGAAATACCGCCCGGTGGTGTTCGAGCTGCTGCCGCCGGAGTTCACCCTTTACGATCTGCAGAAGACGGTGGAGGCCATCTCGGGCACGCTGCTGCATAAGCAGAACTTCCGCCGGCTGGTGGAAAAGGGCGGCTTGGTCGAGCCCACGGGCAATGTGTCGACCAAGACCGGCGGGCGCCCTGCCCGGCTTCATCGCTTCCGCCGTGAAGTGGTCCTGGAGCGCCCGGCCCCGGGCTTGCGCGTGAAGGCCGGGCGAAGTTAGACCGTCGGGCGCAGCTCGAAATCGCCATTGGCCGGTAGGGGTACGATAATCTTACCCTTGGAGGCAACGCTAGAATTGTTGCAATAGACGGATCATTGGCAGCGGTTGAGTACGTTTCATGCGTTGCCAGCCTCATCGCCGACGTAAGATTAAGATAGAGCCACCAGCGGAGACCCATCATGCGCATCGAGGCGAGACACGGTCTGAGCCGGCTGCCGCCTAGGCGAGGCGCCGCCCCGGTCATGCTCATGGCGGCGCTCTTGTTGCTGGCGCCCACGTCCGCTTCGGCCGAAGAGCGCGTGATCGACACCGAAATCGGCAAGATCAAAGTCGAAACACTCGCGAGCGGCCTGGAACATCCCTGGGGCCTCGCCTTCCTCCCCGACGGACGCATGCTGGTGACCGAACGGACGGGCCATTTGCGCATTCTCACCGGCGACGGCGCGCTGTCCGATCCGCTTGCAGGCGTGCCGGAGGTTGTCGCCAAGGGCCAAGGAGGCCTGCTCGACGTCGCCATCGGCCCCAAGTTCAATGAGACCAAGTTCGTCTATCTCTCCTTTGCGGAGGCAGGCCCTAGCGGCGCCAGCACGGCCGTTGCGCGCGGACGACTTACCGATGATGGACTGGCGGACGTCCAAGTGATTTTCCGCCAGACACCCAAAGTCGGCGGCGGCAACCATTTCGGCGGCAGGCTCGCCTTCACGCCGGACGGAAAATTGTTTGTGTTGCTCGGCGAGCGCTTCAAATTCGAGCCGGCACAAGACCTCACTAGCCATCTCGGCAAGATCGTACGCATCAACTCGGACGGTTCGGTCCCGGCGGATAATCCGTTTATCAGCCAGCAGGACGCGCAGCCGGAGATTTGGTCCTACGGTCATCGCAACCCTCAAGGCGCCGCCATCCATCCGGACACCGGAAAGCTCTGGGAGACAGAGTTCGGCCCCAGGGGCGGCGACGAATTGAACATCTCGGCGGCAGGCGCCAATTACGGCTGGCCAGTGGTGAGCTGGGGGGCCCATTACGACGGCAAGGACATTCCGAACCCGCCGACCCATCCCGAATTCGCCGACGCCATTCGTCACTGGACGCCGGTGATCTCACCGTCAGGCATGACGTTCTACACAGCCGACACAATTCCGAGCTGGAAAGGCAATCTCCTGATCGCGGGGCTGTCGTCGGAAAGTATCGTGCGGCTCAAGCTCGACGGCGAAAAGGTTATCGGCGAGGAGCGCATTGCCATGGACGCGCGTATCCGCGACCTGGCCCAAGGGCCCGACGGCGCAGTCTACGCGCTCACCGATGAGGACGACGGCAAGGTATTGCGCCTCTCTCCGGAATATCCGTGAGTCCGGCCCTGTCTATCGGCTTTTTTGGACGCTTCGGCCGATCTTCCTCCTTGCGCGCGTTCGACACGGCGCTGCGTGAAGTTGACCTGCACCCCAATCTCGTGCCCGAAGCGGTCAAGCTCACCGCGGTGAAGATGCTCATCGAGCAAACAGGGCGAGACGATCCGGGCGCCGAGGTCACGCAGGCCGCCGCTGAGATTGTCGCTTATTGCTTGCTCGGTGCCGACGCCTTTGCCGGAGCGAACGGCGCCGGGCCCGCGGACGCGGTCGAGCAGCGGATCGATGCGGCGCTGGCGGCCGGCACCAGCTTAGACGCCCGGCTGGTTCTGCTCACACTTCACGCACGCTTGATTCAACCAAGCGTCGTGGATCACTTTAAGCTAGAAGTCGCTCCCGACTGACATCGGCCGTAACCCCGACCAGGACCCCATTGTTGCCGTACTGGCAGCCGATTGAAGCTGCCCGTCCTGCTCTCCCCCACCCCTGCCCGACCAGACCCGCAAAGCTCATGCCGCCAATCATCTCCGTCAAAAACCTGTCGAAAACCTACGCTACGGGTTTTCAGGCGCTCAAGGCCATCAACCTCGACATCGACAAGGGTGAGATCTTCGCCCTACTCGGACCAAACGGAGCCGGCAAGACCACGCTCATCAGCATCATCTGCGGCATCGTCACGGCCAGCTCAGGGTCTGTCACGGTCGACGGCCATGACATCGTCACCGATTACCGCGCCGCCCGGTCCATGATCGGGCTCGTGCCGCAGGAACTGACGGCCGACATGTTCGAGACGGTGTGGACCACGGTGTGCTTCAGCCGCGGCCTGTTCGGCAAATGGCCCAATCCCGCTTTCATCGAGACGCTGCTCAAGGATTTGTCCTTATGGGACAAGAAGGATTCCAGGCTGATGACGCTGTCGGGCGGCATGAAGCGCCGGGTGATGATCGCCAAGGCGCTCTCGCACGAGCCAACCATCCTGTTTCTCGACGAGCCCACGGCCGGCGTCGACGTCGAGTTGCGCAAGGACATGTGGCAGTCGGTGCGCAAGTTGCGCGATTCCGGGGTGACCATCATCCTTACGACCCACTATATCCGCGAGGCCGAGGACATGGCCGACCGGATCGGCGTGATCAATAAGGGCGAATTGATCCTGGTCGAGGACAAGCGCGAGCTGATGCACAAGCTGGGGCAGAAACAGCTGACGCTCCAGCTACACGACGCGCTTACCGAGATTCCAGCGTCGCTCAATGCGCATCATCTGAGTTTGGCCAATGGCGGCAGCGAGCTCGTCTATACTTACGATAGCCAAGGTCCGCGCACCGGTATCACCAGCCTCCTCACCGACCTCGCGCAAGCGGAAATCGGGTTCAAGGATCTCGATACGACGCAAAGCTCGCTTGAAGACATTTTCGTGGATTTAGTGAGGCGGGACCGATGAATTTCCCTGCAATCAGAGCGATCTATAAATTCGAGATGTCGCGGTGGGGGCGCACGCTACTACAGAGCCTCGTGGCGCCGGTGATCGCCACATCGCTGTATTTCGTTGTCTTCGGCTCGGCCATCGGCTCGCGTATCCACGATATTGAGGGCGTACCTTATGGCGCCTTCATCGTGCCGGGACTCGTCATGCTGATGCTGCTCACCCAGAGCGTCGCCAACGCCTCGTTCGGCATCTACTTCCCACGCTTCACCGGCACCATCTACGAGCTTCTGTCGGCGCCGATCTCGTATGTGGAGATCGTTACCGGTTATGTTGGGGCAGCCGCCACCAAGTCCATCATCTTGGGCCTCATCATCCTCGCCACCGCCGCCCTGTTCGTGCCGATGCAGATCGACCACCCATTTTGGATGATCGGCTTTCTCGTGCTGACAGCCATCACCTTCAGCCTGCTTGGCTTCGTCATCGGCATCTGGGCCGACGGCTTCGAGAAGCTGCAACTCGTGCCGCTGCTCATCATCACGCCGCTCACGTTTCTCGGCGGCACCTTCTACTCACTCAACGTGCTGCCGCCCTTTTGGCAGACCGTGTCGCTGTTCAACCCCGTGGTCTATCTGGTCAGCGGCTTTCGCTGGAGCTTCTACAGCACGGCGGATGTGAGCATAGAACTCAGCCTGGCCATGATAGGGCTGTTCCTCGTGATCTGCCTCGGCCTCGTGTGGTGGATCTTCAAGACCGGCTACCGGCTGAAGAGCTAGGCGGCAGCGGCATGCCCCGAGGCGCGGCCGCGCTGGACGATGCCAAGGGCGTTTTCATAGGACGCCATGCGTCCGGATCATGGTGAAGACAGCTGAAGCGTTCAACTTACGGCTCTGTAAGGGAAAACTTCAAGTTTTCGGCCAAAGACCGGTTTTAGAAGACCGATGCAGCAATTCAACGCATCCACACACCTAGTTTTTAACGGTGAAACCGCCTATATATGCTCTGTGGCTTGGATTAGCCGGCCCGCAATATTCTCCGTTATTTCTTGTACCCAGTGAAAGCTATACGCCATGTCGTCAATCGATTTCACCGCATCAGCCGAGCTCTTCCCTGCAAGAAGCTGGAAGGCCAGGTCGCGCGGCATCAGTTACAAGCGGTTTGCAGACGCCGCCGAAGCGGTTCGCTTTGCCATTGAAGAGTTGCCGCCAGAGTGCCTGCTCGGCACCTATCTTGAGGTCGACGAGGAGCGCTTCGACAGCCGCGGCATCCGTCGCCTGTATGATAGCGCCGATTTTGCCCGCGCCCGGTCGCCACGCGCGAAGCCAAAGCGCGCCGCCAAGCGCGCCTAAAGCGCGGCCGCCCGGTTCCAACAGCCCAGCCCAGCTTCAGACTAAGATTGGTTGACGCCTTCGGCGCGGCATCTGTGCTCGGGCAGGTGGCGGGAGGATGCCCTGATGAAAACTTATGTTGCCGAGATGGACGGCCGCGCGATCTTCGCGTTTCGCGCGTTCAGCGATACGTCGGCACAGGCGTGGCTTGACGTGCATGCCGTCATGCGCCGCCGGCTCGAGCAAATCGAGAGCGGCGGACGGCGCATCTGGAACGGCCATACGGAAATCATCGCCCGCGAGGCAAGCGCAGACGAAGAAACGATCTGGATTCGATTGAGGGATGAGGCCGTCGAGGTGGACGCCAACGCGTATCCAGACAGCATCACGGTTTGGCTGATCCCCAACTCGGACGAGAGGCGGACCAGTAACGGCGCTCAAAACTAACAAGCCGCCCCCGAAGGGGCGGCTCTTTTTCGTCAAGGCATGCGTTGTCGATTTACGACTACGCGGCCTTAATGTTGGCAACCGCGGTCTTGCCGCTGCGCTGGTCAACTTCGGTGTCGAATTGCACCTTCTGGCCTTCGGCCAGGCTGGACATGCCAGCGCGCTCAAGCGCAGTCGCGTGGACGAAAACGTCCTTGCTCCCATCATCCGGCTCAATGAAGCCGAAACCCTTTTGCGTATTGTAGAATTTCACAGTGCCCGTGGTCATCGGGTAGTCCTTTCGTCTAGTCAGTACAGTAGTGCTTAAACCCGGACGCTTTGCCCAGGCTGAAGCGTGATTGTCGATGTTTGGGAGGGTCTGAACGTGCGCCATCGCGCGACGGCCACATTATGTTGTCCGGCCAAATGTCGATGATCATTACATAAGCGCAAAGCGTGGCCTTTACAAGGCTGAAACGCCAAGCCGTGGTAGAGGCGTGGTTCGGGCCGGATAAGGGGGTGACATGGCTAACGAAATCGAAACAGGCGCCACGCAGGAATCGGCGGGCGAACCGACGCTCCAGCGCTCAATCGGACCGACCCAGATGGCCCTTTACGGGCTCGGCAGCATGCTGGGTGCCGGTATTTACGGCCTGATCGGCAAGGCGGCGGGACAGGTCGGCAACGCCGTGTGGCTCGCTTTCATCGTCGCCCTCATCGCCGCGCTGCTCACCGCGCTGTCCTATGCCTCGCTCGGCTCGCGCTATCCACGGGCCGCCGGCGCCGCCTATGTCACCCAGCGCGCCTATGGCTTCCCACTGCTCAGCTTCATGGTCGGGCTGGCGCTCGTGTGCTCCGGCCTCACCTCCATCGCCACCCAGAGCCGTGTGTTCGCGGCAAACCTCGCCGATCTTCTGGGGATCCAAGGCTTTCCCATCGCATGGCTGGCGCTCGGCTTCCTCCTGGTCATGACCGGCATCGTGTTCCGCGGCATTCGCGAGTCGATGTGGGTCAATGTGGTGTGCACGCTAGTCGAGGCCGGCGGCCTCATTTTGGTGATCGCGGTGGGCTTCTCCTATTGGGGGTCGGTCGATTATTTCGAAACGCCCTCAGGTCCGGTCGACGCGCAGACCTGGCTGGTCGTGGTGCAAGGGGCCGTGCTCGCCTTCTTCGCCTTTATCGGCTTCGAGGACATGTACAACGTCGCCGAGGAAGTCCGCGATCCCCAGCGCACGATCCCGCTAGGGCTGATCCTCGCCATGGTCGCAGCCGCGATCATTTATATGGGGGTGGCGATCACGGCGGTCTCGGTCGTCTCTTGGCAAGAGCTCGCCGTGGCCCCGGGGCCCATCACCGAGGTGGTGGCACGGGCCGCGCCATTTATCCCGCCAGTCCTCTTCACGGCAATCACGCTGTTCGCGGTCGCCAATACGGGGCTCGTGAACTACGTTACCTCCTCACGGCTGCTCTACGGCATGGGGCGCCAAGGCATGCTGCCGGCATTCTTCGGCAAGGTCCATGACTGCCGGCGGACGCCGCATATCGCCATTGCGGTGCTGTTCCTCATCCTGGCGCCGCTCGCCCTCACCGGCACGATCGCCGAGCTTGCATCGGCGACCGTTCTGCTGCTGCTCGCCGTCTTCACGGTGGTGAATGGGTCGCTGTTCATCCTGAAGCGGCGCAAGGGCGAGAAGCCGGGCCGGTTCGAGGTGCCCCTGTTCGTGCCGGCGCTCGGCGCAATCGTCTGTGTCAGCCTCATCGTGGTGCGCGTCTCAACCGGTGACTGGCGCGCCCCGGCGATCGCCGGGGCGCTCCTGGTCGGTTGCTTCGTGATCTATGTCGCAATGCGAGTGCGGAATGGCGGGGAAATGCGCGTGGTCGACGACGACGAGACCGGCTGACAGGCGCTGGTTAGCGGGTGTCGGCAAGCCGGTGAGGAGGATGGCGCTGATCGCCGCGGCGATTAAGCCGGCGCACATAGGTGATCATCGCTTCGGGGCGCTCGGCCTTGACCTTGAGCGCCGCGATCAAGGCGTCCTCGGCTT
>Ga0307378_10004345_pt1 | contig 20262 bp, 16 predicted proteins | sample UN1MG_FD_202238 | JGI IMG/M metagenome (GOLD analysis project Ga0307378, IMG submission 202238) | Soil microbial communities from Risofladan, Vaasa, Finland - UN-1 | ecosystem: Environmental > Terrestrial > Soil > Coastal area > Acid sulfate soil | place: Finland: Risofladan, Vaasa | collected... | reverse complement strand
CGAAAGAGACGCGGGGCTGACCCGCGTGCACTCATCCGCGGCCATGGAGTAGTCCAGGAACCAGATGATCGGTGCAAAGGCGAAGGCGAACAGTCCCGCCGCGGCCGTGATCACCAGCGACAGGGCCAGTGTGCGCCCCAGGTTGATCTGGAGGCCCAGGAATTGGCCGAACGCGTGAAGACAGGGAAAGCAGATCGCCAGCGAGCCGACGTACAGCATGGCGACGCGCCATGCGCTAGCCGTTGGGCTCAGCAGCCCGTACGGCACCGGCGCCGCCAGGCTGACGGCAAGCAGTATCGCCACCAGCAGCCAGACCGCCCTGCCGGCGCCCAGCGTGACCGCCAGGCGGTCCTTGCTTCCCAGCACGGTCTCGAACAGCAGGTGCGGCCTGGTCAAGGCCCGCCGCAGCTCGGCCGGCTCGAAGGGATCAGCCGGCGGCGGCGCGGGCCTCTGGGCAGGGATAGGAGGAGGGCACGGGCCGCGCGCCACCGGGGGTGCTGCGGGCGGCTCGTCTCGGCGGGGAGGCTGCTGCTGGGAATCGTTCGGGCCTTCGGTCATGCGGTCCATGGTTCTGCCCTTTCATCAACAGGTGGCGGCCTGCGAGGCGGACGCCGCGGCCGGCGTCAATGCCGCCCAGTCCACGTGCCCCTTGCCGCGCCGCCCTTTGCCAGATGACTGCCGGAGCCAGCCGGCCGACGCGACCACGTACGCGATGGACTTTGTACTACAAAGTACTTTGCCCTACATCGGCCCGATGTTCAAGGTAAATCCGGAATAATTGGCGGGTCCAGCGGGCCTGTCGGAAGCGGCCGGGCCGACGTGGTACATCCGCTCGGGCCGGTTCGCCGCGACGCGGCGCGCTGCCAACGCCGGAAGCCTCGGGCGTCTGGCGGATCTGCACGGGCAGCTTGCGTAGTCCGGGACGGAGTAATACCATCTCCACGTCACCGCGCTGCCTGGAAGGTCCAGCCGATGTCGCGAGCCGAACGCTGGCTGAAGTTGCTGCTCCGCGCCGCAGGCGGCCTCATGCTGCTTGCGATCCTGGCCGTCTCCATGCCCACGAGCTGGATGGCGGTCTGCCACGAATGGCTGGGCCTGGGGGCGTTTCCCGACCAGCCGGTGGTCGAGTACCTCGCCCGCGCCACCAGCGGCCTGTGCGCCGCCATGGGCGGGCTGCTCGTGCTGGCGTCCGCCGACGTGCGGCGATACGCGGCGGTCATCACGCTGCTGCCGCTTGCCTACCTGGCGATGGGCGCCGCGATATGGGTTTACATGCTCGGTGCGGGCAGGCCGGCCGTCCTGTACGTGACCGGCGACTTCGTGTCGGCCGCGGCCCTGGCGGTGGCCGTGCTTGTACTCCAGGCCATGCTCCGCCGCGCCGACAGGCGCGCCTGACCGTGGCGAGCCGGACCGCCGCGCGAGAACACCGATCCGATGTCGTGGCCTTGTCGCGGCCGCGGCCGGAATGAACAATCCAATAGAAGACCTGTACGGAGGTGTGCCGTGAAATGCGCAGCGGCCCTCGTAATGCTCGTTGCCGTGCTTTGTGCCTCGTCGGGATGTGCCGACGACATGAAGCTGATGCGCTACCGGCTCGTGGATCTCTACACCGGCGCGGCGGGCGGGCACGAGGGCGAGCACCGCAAGGCCGCCATGGCGTCGCTGGAGGCAGGGGTCCGGGCCTCGATGGCCCGTGCGCCCGCCACGCCCGAGCCGGACCCGTCAAACCCGAGCGCCGTGGCTGACGACGTGGTGCGCATCTTCTCCGCCGTTCTGCCGATGGCCCAGGCCTATACCGCACAGGGCTGTCCCTTCAAGGGCTCGCCCGAGCTTGGCAGGAGGATCGAAGCCGAGCTGGCCCGCGGGGTCAAGTGGATCAAGCCCGGCGCCGAACGGCCCGGCAACTGGCATCCGTGGCTGATCCAAATCCCGCAGCGGCTTGGCCCGGCCCTGCTGCTGCTTGAGGGGAAGATCAACCCCAGGCTGTTCGCCGACTGCCTCGCCGCGATGGAATCCCTCATGGGCGAGCCCATACTCAACGGGGCGAACGCCGTCTGGGAGGCCCGCAACCACGTCTATCTCGCCCTGCTGAGGAACGACCGCCGGCGGATGAGCCTCGCCTTCGGCTCACTGCTGCCCGAACTGACCGTCCACGAGGAAAGCGGCATCCTGGAGGACTACTCCTACCAGTTTCACGGGCGTCTGCTGCACACTTCGGGCTACGGCAGCGCACTCGCCCGCAGCGCCGCCGAGATGATCTACCTAGCCGCCGGCACCCAGTGGGACGTCGGCTCGGACAGGCGTCGGCTGTTCGAGGACCACCTGCTGGAGCACGCGCGGTGGGTGGTCGTGGGCGACCGCTATGACCTTTCAGTGAAGGGCCGAGGCGTGCTCGGCAGCGGCCCGGCTACACCACACCTCGAGGCGATGATGTTCATGGCCGCAGCGCCGCGAGCGCACCAGGACCAGCAGCACGCGCGCCGGCTGAGGCAGGCCGCCGCCGAACTGCTGCTGCGACACCCGGTAGGCCTGCCGCTGACCTGCGCGCCGCTCGCCGACGGCGCCGGCGGCACTTCGGTCGAGCCTCCGGGGGGCTTTCGCCACTTCTACAAGAGCGACTTCGCGGTGTTTCGCGGTTCGGACTTCTACGTCAGCGCCCGCATGTACTCCAGCCGCCTGATCGACTACGAGGGCAACTGGGGGCAGAACCTCAAGGGCTGGTTTCTGTGCTACGGCATGACGTATGTCTCGCGCACGGGGCGGGAGCTTCATGCCGACCGGCGGACGATGCGCACGGACTTCGACTGGGACCGCCTGCCGGGAACGACCACCCGCGTCGGCGTGCACCCGCCGGCGGCGTACAACCGCGGCGCCAGCGACTTCGCCGGCGGCGCGGGGTTCGAGGCGCTGCCGGGCCTTGAGGGTGAGCCGAACTTCGCCGGCGGGGGCGTCTGCGGGTTCATGCTCAAGCCGGCGGCCGGCGACTTCGTCGCGCGGAAGAGCTGCTTCTTCTTTGACCGCGGCTTCGCGGCTGCCGGAAGCGGCGTCACCTCGACGGGCGACCACAGGGAGCACGTCGTAACGACCGTCGCTCAGTGGGCCGCACCGACGCCCGACGCGCCGCTGCTGCTTTCCGGCGGCACCGTCGCCAAGACACCCGGCCAGGAAGGCTGGCGCCCGGGCGTCCGCTGGGCCTGGTGCGACAACGTGGGGTACGTCTTCGCAAAGCCCGTGATACTCCACTACCGCCGCCGCGGGCGGCTGGTAACGCTCTGGCTGGACCACGGGGCCAACCCGCGGAATGCCGGCTACGCCTATGTCGTCCTGCCCAGCGCCACGCTGGCCGAGACGAAGGCCTTCGCCGAGAACCCGGCCGTGAGCGTGAAGGCCTCCGGCGAGACGTGCCACGAGTACCACGGGCGCGGGACGTATGACACGTGCGGCCTGGTGTTCTGGGAAGCGGGCACGGCCGGCGACGTGACCGTGGACCGGCCGGCCGTTGTGTACGTCCAGGGCAGCCCGCCCATGCGCCTAGCCGTGCAGAACCCGCTGCACTCCGAAGCGAAGCTGAACCTTACCCTGCGGAAGCTGCCGAAGCTCGTCTCACCGCAACTGCCGCCGGAGGCCGAGGCGCAGCCGCCCGACGGCACACTGCGCGTCGCGATCAACACGGTGGCTGGCCGCGTGTACCGAATGGGGATCGGCCCGTCTGACTACACCCCAGCCCAGCCGCGGTTGGACAACATTGCATACGAGAGCTTCCACGCGGAGGCATCGACCACCGGCGACGTAACGTACATCACCGCGCACATCCCCGAACCGGCGATGAGGGAGGGCTACCGCCTGCTGATTCGCGGCGACAAGGGCCACCTGCGCGCGGAGCTGGGCTCGGCCCAGCGAGTGGGCGCGCCCGACGGCGGCACCGTTCGGTACAAGTGGGTCCGCAGGGACGAGAGGGTCCGCAGCGGCGAGTTCAGGATCATCCTGCTGACCAAGTTGCACATGGCCATCGACCACTTCTCCGTTCCGCCGCAACCCTAGGCAGCCGAACGCGCAAGTCATCTGGCTCGTCGCGCCCATGGTCCGCGGCTTGGATCCACATGCTCGTCGCGGGTCACCTCTGCAAGGAAAGCCGCCTTGCCGTGCTGATCTCGGCGTGGGGTCCCAGACTTTCCACGTGGCCGTCGATGAACACGAAGTTCCCCCGGGCGTGGTTCGGGTCGCTCTCCAGAGCTGGCTTGTCAGTGTGTCGGAAAGCGAAGGCGCCCTTGGCGGCGGACCACGGCGGGAAGTCAGCCGAATCGCCCAATCTCACCCGCCCGTCGCGGTCACCGCCCTTGCGGTAGTAGATCTCGTCCACGGCAGCCTCGCTCTCGCAAATGAGGAACTGCTCGGCCGGCTCCGGAAAGACCTCCGCTCTGGTGCCCAGCGCGTACCTGTCGTAGTCCGGGTGGATGGCCCGTGGTTCGAGGCGCCTGCCGTAGCGCCCATGGAACGGGAGGTCGGCGTTGCCCGGGTCACACCCTCCGGCGGCGTCTCGGCTCATGGCATAGGGGCGCATCCGCCGAGCGGTGCTTCCATAGGGCGTAAGAGAGGGGCAGGTCAGCCACCTCGTGCGCGAGGTGTTAGGATCTGTCTTGCCGTCCCACCAGCGGAGGATCGGGCCCTTCACCGCCTGGGCGCCCTCACGGGTCGGATAGCAGTCCCGGTCGTTGTTGTGGAAGTACTCCCGGTTGAGGATAAGCTGCCAGGAGACGTACTCCGCTTCGACCGTGGAGTGGGCCCGCCCGGGGAAACGTCCGTTGTGTTCCACCGCGAAGCCGTGACAGGCAATGCCTACGCTCTTGAGATTGCTCTGACAGAGGGCCTCCCTCTTGGCCGACGTCAGCGGCCAGTTGACTTTCGACGATGGCTGAGTGCCCGTGTCCAAGGACGGGCGATCGGCCCTGGAGCAGCCATGCGCCCAGAAACCGAGAATCGGGACTGCTACGGCAGCAATCGCAAGAACTACCAGCAGGTCCACCAAGGCGAATCCTCGAACGGCTGTCGCTCTTACGCACACGGGTTGGCCCCTTACACCTGCGGAACCCCGACGAGACGGAGTCGAGAGTCCCTGGACCGTTTCCTTGGATCGACGCTCAACCCCAGGCATTGTCGGCGCCGCGGCTGCGGGGTCAAGCGCTGGCGCTTGACCCGCGAACCGGCAGACGGGAAGATGTGCGATTCCCGTCCCTGTGGACAGGACACCTGCAAAGGAGAAAGCCATGTTCAACGGCATCTTCAACATCCCCAAGCCCGTCAACGAGACCGTCCTGAGCTATGCACCGGGCACGCCCGAGCGCGCCAAGCTGAAGGCCTCGCTCAAGGAGATGCTGGCCCAGCCGACCGAGGTGCCCATGATCATAAACGGCAAGGAGGTCCGCAGCGGCAACCTCGTGGACATGGTCTGCCCGCACGATCACGGGCACGTACTCGGCCAATACCACCAGGGCGATCAGTCATACGCCGAGCAGGCCATCCGGGCCGCCAACGAGGCCAAGGCCGAATGGGGCGCCATGCCGTGGGATTCCCGTGCGACGGTTCTGCTGAAGGCGGCCGAGCTGCTGGCCGGCAAGTACCGCCAGGTGCTCAACGCCGCGGCCATGCTGAACATGTCCAAGACGGCCCACCAGGCGGAGATCGACGCGGCCTGCGAGCTGATCGACTTCTGGCGGTTCAACCCGTACTACATGCAGGACATCTACGGCGATCAGCCCCTGTCCACGCACGGCGTGCTGAACTACATGGACCACCGCCCCCTGGACGGGTTCGTGCTGGCGCTGACGCCGTTCAACTTCGCATCGATCGCGGGCAATCTGCCGACGGCGCCGGCCCTCATGGGCAACACCGTCGTCTGGAAGCCCGCCTCCAGCGCCGTGCTGCCCGCCTACTGGATCATGCGCATTCTCCAGGAGGCCGGCATGCCGCCCGGCGTGATCAACATGGTGCCGGGCCCGGGGCCCGTGATCGCCCCGCCGGCGCTGAACCACCTGGACCTCGGCGGCGTCCACTTCACCGGCAGCACGTACGTCTTCTCGACGATCTGGCTGGCCATCGGGTCCGACATCCGCAAGTACATCTGCTATCCCCGCATCGTCGGCGAGACCGGCGGCAAGGACTTCATCTTTGCCCACGCCTCGGCCGACCCCGAGGCCCTGGTTACCGCACTGGTCCGCGGGTCCTTCGAGTACCAGGGGCAGAAGTGCTCAGCCGCGTCGCGGGCGTACATACCCGATTCCATCTGGCCGCAGGTCAAGGACCGTCTGCTGACCGAGATCGCCGCCATCCGCATGGGCGACGTGTGCGACTTCACAAACTTCATGGGCGCCGTCATCGACAAGAAGGCCTTCGAGACGATCGGCCAGTACATCGACTTCGCCAAGGGCTCGGCCGACATGGAGATACTCTGCGGCGGCAAGCGCGACGGCTCGACGGGCTACTTCATCGAGCCCACCGTGGTGCAGAGCTCCGACCCCAAGAGCAAGCTGATGGTCGAGGAGATCTTCGGCCCCGTGCTCACGATCCACGTCTACCCGGCGGGCAGGTACGAGGAGACGCTTGAGCTGTGCGACCGGACCTCGCCCTACGCCCTTACGGGCGCGATCTTCGCCACCGAGCGCGGCCCGATCGCAAAGGCGCTGAACACCCTGCGCCACGCAGCCGGCAACTTCTACATCAACGACAAGCCCACCGGCGCCGTCGTCGGGCAGCAGCCCTTCGGCGGCACGCGGGCCTCCGGCACCAACGACAAGGCCGGAAGCTGGCTAAACCTCGAACGCTGGGTCTCGCCGCGGACGATCAAGGAGACGTTCCTCCCGGCGAGGGATTTCCGCTACCCGTTCATGGCAGAGGCGTAGGGCTCGCAGGATCGCCGCACGAAGCCGGCGGATGAGTCTCGACGCATGTCGGGACGAATCGGCCGGAACGCGCGAGTGTGCCGTGATCGGGACGTGGGCCGCGCGGCCCTTCGGGCCGACCAAGGGGGCTTCGCCCCTTGGAACCCCAAGAAGGGCAAAGCGTAAAAGAACAAAGTGCAAAGGGCTACTTCAAGTCCACGGCAACACGGAATCCGAAGGTGCCGTCCCGGTTGCCTGGCGTGCTCCTGAGGCGGCTCGCGGATCGGCAGATCTGTGGATTGAGGTTCCAACTGCCGCCGCGCAGAACACGTTCCTCGCCCGAAGCCGGCCCAGAGGGGTCAACCTTCTTCGCATTCGCGTAGGCCGCGTGCCAGTCAGAGCACCACTCCCACACGTTGCCGTGCATGTCGTATAGTCCGAAGGCGTTGGGCTTCTTCCCACCCACCGAGTGGGTTTCGCCGTTGCTGTTCTTCAAGTACCAAGCGTAATCGCCCAAGTCCTCGTCCTTCTCGCCAAAATGGTATTGGGTCTTGCTCTCGGCCCGACAGGCGTACTCCCACTGGGCCTCCGTCGGCAGGCCAACCGTCCTGCCCGTCCTGGTGGAGAGCTTCTTGCAGAACTCCGTCGCGTCGTTCCAGGAGACAAGCTCCACGGGGTTCTTCGCGCCCTTGAAGGCGCTGGGGTTCTTGCCCATCACGGCCTGGTACTGCTCTTGCGTCACTTCGTACACGCCCATGTAGAAGGGCCTGGAGATGGTCACCTCGCGCTGGGGGCCTTCGTCTCTTTGACGGCCCTTCTCGCTCACAGGGCTGCCCATCATGAACTTGCCGGCGGGGATGAGGACCAGCTTCACGCTCACCCCGCCGCCCAGGTCCAGGAAGATCTCCTCCTCCGGGCCGACCGGGGCCTGCAAGACGAAAGCCGCCTTGTTCCGCTTCCACCACTCCCGGGCCTTCTGCGCCGCCTGCTTGCGCTTGGTCGGTTCGGCGTAGGCAGCATATCCGAAGTCCTGCCCCGTCAGGCGCAGCAGGCCGCGACCGGCTATGTAGCCAACGGCAGGTTCGTCGCTATCGAGCAGCGCGATCAGCTCGCCGACAACAGCCGTGTCCCCGGCCGCATGGCGATGTCCGATGGCCCATCGCAGCTTCTTGGCGGCGCTGGGCTTGCGGGCTTGGAGGACCTCGACGACTCTCCCAGCGCGTCGGGTAATCTCCGGGTTTCTGTCGTCGCAGGCTTGACGGATCAGCGGCAAGGCGGCGGCCGACTCGTTCGTCAACGCCTTCTCCGCCTCCTCGCGATCCTTCCAGCTGTCACTCCCCAGTTGGGCGATGAGTTTCTCGATGCGGGCCCTGTCGCCGTCGGTAAGCTCGTAGACCATGAGTTGCCGGAAAACGTCCCGGGCCTGCTCCAAGTGTTGCGGGCTGGGGGTGCTGGCAGGCAGGCTGGTGGGCTGTGTCGAGGGTTGCGTTGTAGGCGGGGCGGAGGACCCCGCGCCGTTCGGCAGGATCGTCGCAATCGTCAGGATCGAGAGGACCAGCAGAGCCTTTGCGAGGTTCACCGCAGTCTCCCTTCTTCCCTGTCCGCCAGCGACGTTCGCCTTCTCGCCCATAGATCAACTCCCGCCTGACGGTTCGGTGAATTGAACGGGTGCACTGTACTTGGGGCCACACGTCCCGTCCATAGTCGGACGCCTTGCCCGGGCGGTGCGTCGAGCAGCCAATGCCCCTTTGCCGAACAGCAAGATCCCCGAAATGCTCTTCTCCGGCCTGGGCAGCTTCCCCCCTTGATCCAGCAGTTGAGCCTGGACCTGCTGATGCCTAGCTTCCTGGCGAGCTTTGTGCCGTTGACGTACGTATCGCCCGTGATCCACGCCCGTTTGTTCCGCATCCCGTTGGACCGGCAGGCGTAGTGGCACTTCGGTACGCCCCGCCAGTAGTGCCGTCGCTTGACCTCTATCCCCCGGCGACATCCGCAGGCGCAGGTCTGGTTCGCGGACAGCCCATGGCAAGCTTGCGAGCAGTTTCGTGCAGCGGTATCATCCCTCTGCCTCTCGTTCGGGAGCGATGCATGATCTCGCGCGTTCATAGTTCGATCTTGCAGGGCATCGACGCAATCGGCTGCGAGGTGGAAGCCGACGTGTCGATCGGGCAGACCGGCGAGCTGAAGCTCGTTGGGCTGGCCGAGGCGTCGGTCAAGGAGAGCGTCTCGCGGATTCAGGCGGCGCTTCGCAACAGCGGCTACCGCTGGCCGGGGCCGAAGGTGACGATCAACCTCGCGCCGGCCGACGTGAAGAAGGACTCCGCCGCCCTCGACCTGCCCATCGCCATCGCCTGCCAGCTCGCCGGCGGGCAGTTCGCCACGGAGAAGATCGACGAGTATCTGCTGATCGGCGAGCTGGCGCTGGACGGGCGCGTGCGGCCGGTCAAGGGCGCCCTGGCGACGGCGATGCTGGCAGCCAAGGACGGCAGGCAGGGCGTGATCGTGCCGGCGGACAACGCCGCGGAGGCCGCCGTCGTGGACGGCATCGACGTGATACCCGTGCGATTCCTCGCCGACGCGGTGGGCTTTCTCACCGACGAGCTGCCCATCGAGCCGCTGGCCGTCGATCTTCAGGAGATCTTCGCCGTCAGCGGCAACTACGACGTGGACTTCGCCGACGTCCGCGGGCAGGAGTCGGCCAAGCGAGCCATGACCATCGCCGCCGCCGGCCACCACAACATCCTCATGATCGGCCCGCCGGGAGCGGGCAAGACCATGCTCGCCAAGCGCATCCCGACGATCCTGCCGCCGCTTGAGCTCGCCGAGAGCCTCCAGACCACGCGCGTGTACTCATCGCGCGGTCTGCTCTCACCGGGCCAGTCGCTGATGGCCGTCCGGCCCGTCCGCGCGCCGCACCACTCGGCCAGCTCGGCCGCCCTCATCGGCGGCGGGGTCATCCCGCAGGCCGGCGAGGTCTCGCTCGCACATCACGGCGTGTTGTTCCTCGACGAGTTCCCCGAGTTCGCCCGCGACACGCTGGAGATGATCCGCCAGCCGCTCGAGGACGGCTCCGTGACCATCCCCCGCGTGCACGCGACGCTGGAATTCCCGGCGAAGATCATGCTGGTGGCCGCCATGAACCCCTGCCCGTGCGGCTACTTCAACGACCCCAAGCGGGCGTGCAAGTGCACGCCGCACCAGGTCGAGCGCTACCTGGCCCGCGTGTCGGGCCCGCTGATCGACCGGATTGACATCCATATCGAGGTGCCGCCGGTGCCGTGGCGCCAGCTCCGCGCCGAGGGGCCCGCCGCCGGGGGGCTATCGTCGGCCGAGATGCGCGAAAGCGTCCTCCACGCGCGGGCGATTCAGCGCGGCCGTTTCGCGGCCGCGCCCGCTGGCGGTTTCACAAACGCCGCCGACGCGACGACGCCAGCGCGGGACACGACCACCACCAACGCGACGATGAGTTCCCGCCAGGTCCGCCAATTCTGCAAGCTGGACCCCGCCGGCGAGCTGCTCCTCAAGCAGGCGATGATGGAGTTGGGCCTGTCGGCCCGCGCCCACGACAAGGTCCTCCGCATCGCACGGACCATAGCCGACATCGAGGGCGAGGCCGACATCGCCCCCCACCACATCGCCGAGGCCGTCCAGTACCGGCGACTGGACCGCAAGCTCTGAGGACGTTAGCAGGGATGAACGGGATGCACGCGGATAGCAGCAATCAGGGCACGATGTTCTCAGCCCGCGTCGTCAACACCGTGTCAGTCGTGGCATCGCTATGGGTGTGCGTTTCTCTCGAGCCAGAGGCGTTCGGTGAAGCTAACCGCGCGGGTGGCCTGGGGACGCCTCCTACAGCAACTGCGGGAAGGAGCCTTGGGACTGAGTTGCAGGCCAACGCGGCCCCGAACGCCGTTCGCGGGCGGCTCCTGGGGCAGTTCGAGGGTCTGCTGAACGACCGGGCCAAGCTCCAGAAGCTGGTGCAGACCCAATCCGCGAAACAAGCGCCCGAGGGTGATATCTTTCCCTATCTTCTCGCGGCTCACGCATACACAAACCTGGCCCTGGAGGACGCGGAGCTCAAGCCCCAAGCGGCCAAACGAATCGCGCAGCTCATCGACCTGGCCACGCCGGCAGTCATCCGCAAGGTCCGGCCTCCCGGCGGGAAGCTGGAGAACATGGGGGAGTTCAATGGCCATGGGACCTATCTGGGACAACTGAACCTGGCCTTGGCGTGCTATCGGCTAGCCGGCGGGGACAACCGTTACGAGCAGCTCCACAAGGCGCTCTCGAGTGTGCTGCACGAGGAGCTCGTAAGGCTCAGTGGCAAGCCCCTCCGGTCATACCCCGACCTTCTCTGGCCGTTCGACACCGTTCCGGCCCTGCTGTCCCTGCACCTGCGCGACCAGCAGACCGGCAAGGCCGGGGCCCGCGGAGTGATCCGGGACCACTTGAAGTGGATCCAGCAGAACGGAACAGACAGCGCCACTGGTCTGCCGTACAGCCGGCTGAACCTGGCCACGCTGAGGCCCATTCGTGGTCCTCGCGGCTGCGAGTTGGGATGGCGAATATGCCTGCTGGCGAACTTGGACGCCCCCTATGCCCGTCGCATGTACGACAGCTTCGTGAAGGCATTCTGGCTGGACCGGAAGGTGATCTCTGGGTTCGCCGAGTGGCCCGGGGGGCGCGGCAAAGCCGATCTGGATTCCGGGCCCATCGTGCAAGGCATCGGGATGTCGGCCACGGGCTTCGGGCTGGGGGCCGCCCGTGCAACGGGTGATTCCCGACGTTTCCAGCAACTCCTTGATCAACTGCCAACAGTCAAGGCGATGCTCTCGGCCATGGCTGTCAAGGATGCGCGTACCGGCCAACTGACTGTTGCCAGGCTCATGACCTACCACCCCGAGTACGTCACCGGCTCCCTCTTGGGTGATGCCGGCTTGTTCTACTGCATCACCTGGCGAAGATGGAGCAAGACCGGTTCGGCCGGGCGGCACACCCATGGCAGCGTGCCGAGGTAGGGCGCCGCGCTGTGGGGCCGCGCGCACGGATGCTTCTGTCGCTTGGCGCCAGAAGCATGGCACACGGCCCGACCTTTGTGCTGCGCCGGAACCAGCGCCTGGACGCAGGAACTGTGTTATCATGGGTACGCAAGCGACAGGCCGGAGCCGACTCGATGACCACCAAAGAGATAGCGAGGAGCGTGATTGAGGCCTTGCCGGAGGACGCCTCGATCGACGACATCATGCAGGCCCTCTACGTTCGTGCGAAGCTCGAACGAGCCGAGCGGTCCATCGAGGAAGGCCGGGGGATTCCGCTTGCCGAGGCCACGGGAAGGCTTCAGAAATGGCTGAGGTGATCTGGTCTCCCGAGGCGCTGCGGGACCTGGAAGACATCGCCGCCTTCAGCGCCAGGGACTCCGACCATCACGCTGCCTTGTTCGTCCAGCGGCTGCTCGACGCGACGGATCGGCTGGCCGAGTTCCCCGAGTCGGGGCGCGTCATCCCGGAGATCGGCGGGCCCAGGTTCCGCGAGGTGATCGAGGGGACTACCGCCTCATGTACTCGCTCGCCGGCGACGAGGTCCACATCGACGCGGTCCTCCACGGGGCCCGCCGCTTCGGACCCGCCCGATAGATGGCCGGCTTGGCTCTTCCAGCACGGGCGACTGGACAGAAAGCTCTAGCGGGGATAAACACAGAGCAACGCAGGTAGAGAAGAGCCCCATCCGGTGCCATCCGCATCGGCCGGATTCCGCGTGTCGGAGCCCGATTGCCCCGGTCCACTTCAGGCGCCCCGTGGCCCGCGAGGCACGAGCGGCGCGCAGGGACCGGCCGGGATGGAGGAGCAGCCGCCTTGAGCCGACCGATCGTGATCGTTGCCCTGCTTGGCCTGGCGTTGTTGGCCGGGCTGGCGCCGATGACTGCGAGCGACGCCTTCTACGACGCGGACGAGCCGCACTTCGCCGAGGGCGCCTTCCACATGCTCCGCGACGGCGAATGGCTGATCCCGAAGAACATGGAGGGCGCCGTCCGCCTGCGTAAGCCGCCGCTGGTTTACTGGATCACGGCGGGGCTCTTCGCCGCGTTCGGGCCCTCGCCGCTGGCCGCGCGGGCGCACGCGCTGACGGCGGCAGCCTTGACGCTCGTCGCCACCATGGCGCTGGCCCGGCGTGTTGCGGGTGATCGTGCGCGGGGCTCGTGGGCGGCGGCCGTGCTGGCGACGGCCGTGCTGTTCCTGCTCTACGCGATGCGCGCCCTGTCCGACCCGGTGCTCACGCTGGCAATGGTCGTCAGCGCCTGGGGGCTGACGGGCGTGGTCCTTCAGAGGCGGCGCGACTGGGCATCGTGCCTCGCCGCCTACGGCGGGGCCGCCCTCGCCGTCCTCGCCAAGGGCCTCCTGCCGGTGGTGTTCGTGCTGTACTTCTGGATCGCCGGCAGCATCCTTCGGCGCCGCATCGCCCTGCCCGCCGCGGGTGGGCGGCCCTCCCGCTGGGCCCATCCCGTTTCGCTGCTGGGCGGGGTCGCGTTGGCGGGGTGGTGGTTCGTCGTCGTCGCCATTCTGCACGGGGGTGTGTTGCTGGACCAGTTCTTCGGCGACCAGTTGACGAAGAAGGCCCCCCTGGCGTGGTGGCGGCCGCTGGCGAACGTCCCGTGGCTCGCCCTGCTCGTCGCCGCACAGTTCTTGCCGTGGCTGCTGATCGTGGGGACGGCGGCGTGGCGGAAGCGGCTGCGGGCTGCGGACGCTCGCTCGACGGAGCGGGCGTTTGGCTGGCTGGCGGCGGGGTGGGTACTGCTCGTCGTGCTGATCTTCGGCAGCGGCAGACGGGCGATGCCCCGCTACCTGCTTCCGGCCCTGCCGCTGGCAGCCGTCGCGCTGGCGTGCATGCTGCGGCGGGTGGAGGCGTCGTGGCTGACCGCGTGGCTGCGGGCGCTCCGGGGCGTGGCGATGGTGCTGCTGTGCGGACTGGCGGCCATGGCGTGCGTGGCTCAGTGGCAATTCCACGGGCCGGCGTCGCTGCCGGTGCTGCTTGCGGGCGTGGCGCTGCTGGCCGTATGGTGGTGGCTGACGCGCAGGCGCGGGGCTGCCACGCCGACTGCCCTGGCGTTCGGGATGATGCTCGGGGCGGCAGCGCTGTTCGCCGCCGTGCTGCCCGTCATATCACCCAGCCAGTCGCGGGCCTTCGTGCAGTACCTGCGTGCCCGCGGCATCGCGCCCGACCGGCCGATGATCGTCATCGGGCAGCGGCACGTTCGCTGCCAGACGAGGCTGCTCCTCGGCGGGACGGCGACGCTGGACCACTCCCGGTTTGCCCGCGGCGTGGACCTGACGCGCTACGAGGCCGTGATCGTCGACACCGAGCGCACGCCGCCGGATTCGGTGGCCTGGCCGGACGGCTGGCGCGTCGACACCGTTGGGGCCTTGAACAGCCAGATCAAGGTGGGTCCGCTGATAGGCGCCGTGTTCCGCGGGCGCCTCTCCGACTACGTCAACGACCATCGCAGGACCTACTTCATCGGCACGCCGCCCCGGACGTCGACAGGCGACTGACGGCCCAAGCGCGATACGCCCACCAGTTATCTCTTAGCCGCCTCCGCGCCGAGAGCACTAAGGATGCCGAAGGACTGAGAACGGCCTTGCCGGGGCCGGAAGACACGATAAGATCGCGGCAAAGGCCCACGACCGTCGTGGACCGGAACTTGTCTGGAAAGCCCCCGCCCGGAGCAAAGGACATATCGCCATCCCTCCGGAACACCAGACCGAGGAAGCCAGGCCGTCGCCCTATCTCGCCGTCGTCGGGCCGGTCTTCAACGAGGAGGGCAACCTCGCCCCGTTGCTCGATGAGATCCGCGAGGCGCTCGCGGAGATGGACAAGCCCTGGGAGGTGATCCTCGTCGACGATTGCAGCACGGACGGGTCTCTCCGCCGGCTCCTGGACCTGCGAGCGACCTGCCCCCAATTGCGTGTGCTGCACCTGGCCGGGCATTCGGGACTGACAGCCGCGCTGGACGCGGGGCTGCGGGCCGCTCGGGCGCGTTTCGTCGCGACCATCGACACGGACGGGCAGAACGACCCGCGCGATATCCCCGTCCTGCTGCAAAGGGTGGCTTCCGGCGAATGCGACCTGGCCAACGGGTGGCGGCGCGACCGGCGTGATCCCTTCCTGCGGCGTCTGTCCACGCGGATCGCCAACGCCGTCCGCAACGCCCTGACCTCCGAGGAGATCAGGGACTCGGCCTGCGGGCTTCGCGTGTTTCGCCGCGAGGTGGCGAAGGCACTGAAGCCGTTCGACGGGATGCACCGCTTCCTGCCGACATTGGCTCGCATGGAAGGCTTTCGCGTGCTGGAAGTGCCGGTCCGCCATCGCCCGCGGGTCCGGGGCAAGGCGAAATACGGCGTGTGGAACCGCGTGTTCCGGGCCCTGCGAGACACCTTCGCCGTCCGATGGATGCGATCAAGGGCCCTGCGTTACGAAGTCAAGGAAATGGGAGGAGACAATGCTCCAGAAGCTTTTGGCTAATCTGGACGTCTGGGCCGTTCTCGGGTTCGTGGCCCAGGCGTTTTTTGCGGGACGGTTCCTCGTTCAATGGATCGCGTCGGAACGCGCGGGGCGCAGCGTGATACCGGTCGTCTTCTGGTACCTGAGCCTGGCCGGCAGCGCCGGGCTGCTCGTCTATGCGATTGTCCGCGCCGACCCCGTGTTCATTCTGGCTTACCTCTTCAACGGCTTCGTGTACATCCGGAACCTGATGCTCCTCCGCGCCGAAGCACAGCGCCAACGGGTGTCCTGATGGGCGAGTTTGCACATGCGCCGCGGGAGGCGCGCCCCGCCGCGCCAGGGTTTCGACTGGTGACCGCCTACCCGATCCGGTCGAGGGTAGTAGCGAGAGATCCTGCCGGATAGCCGACTTGCGGGCAGGGACCCAAGCGGACTACCTCGCCGGGGCCATTTGCACACGGGGAATCCTGGCAGCCGCCTTCTGCAGCCGGGTTCGCCGGGCGGCTTGAGCCGCATCTCCCTGGCTATGCGAACTCGATCCTGACAAACTCGCGTGCCTGATGTACCAGGATCCGCGGTGTAGATCAGATTGGCATGTCCAACGGGATTGGACCTCCCTCGGCCAAACTCGTCATTTGCCCACGTTGACGACGATCGTGGAGACCGGGCCCTCGACCCCGAAGCGGTTGATGCTCACCGCCTCCAGGCAGTTCTTCCCCGGGCGCACGGGCCACGAGAAGGTGCTCTCGGCGCGGCGCCACTCGCCTCCGTCGATGCGCACGCGGAACTCCTTGAAGTTGGGCGCCATCGTGCCGAGGGTCACCTTGAGGGCCTCGCCGTCGGGCACCAGGGCCACGGCCGCCTGGTTGAGCGGGTAGTGGGCATCCTGCGGGTCAAAGGCAGGGGCAATCCCTTCACCGATCTCGAGTCGGGCTCTCGGCCCGGTCACCCTGCCCCCAACATAGGCATTGGTGCCGTAGATGCTGACCCTGGCTGTCTTGCCCTTGCGGGCAGGGGCGATGTACGTCCTGCCGTCCTGAGAGAAGGCCGTCACATCCTTCGCCTGCTCCACGTAGCGCGCATGGTAGGCTTCGTAGGTGCTCTGCGGTACGCCCTTTCTCTCATAGCGCAGATTGGATGTCGCGTCGAACAACATCCACCGGCGATGCTGGTTGGACCAGACCTCGTTCCAGGTGTGCGAGCTGTGCCCCCCGACTCGGCATATCCACCCCATGCTCGCCATCACCGATGCGAGCACACTCCCGCTATGCATGCACTGGAAGATGTGCTCCTTCTTGGCTTCGCTCAGGATCCACACGGGATCCCTCAGGTTGTAGAGCTCCTGGGCGTGGCCATGATCCCACTGCTCCCAGACCCACTTCATAAGCAGAATCTGCTTCTCGTACTCGTCCTTGCCGGGCGCGACGACCTCGTCCAGCTTGTAGGTTTCGCGCAGCTTCTTGAGCATGGGGTCGTCGTAGTTGTCCCACACACAGCCTCTCGTGAACTTGTTGTTCACGTAGGGAAGCGTGTCCGCCGTCACGATGGTGGCGGTGCCCCGTCCGAGGGCGAACGACTGGCCTTCCTTCAGGGCAATGGCCCCCTTGACCTCAGGCAGAACCGGGCCCAGCGGGGGCGGAGGGATCTTCTTCTCCGCCCTGCGAGGCACGGAACGGGTGATCTCGTCCACCGTGCTCAGGGTCAGGACGTTGTCGCCCAACGCCGCCTTGTCCGAAAGCGGCGACAGATGAATCGCGCTGAGGGAGAACATCCCGTCGAACCGCGGGACGCCGCGGTTCGTCCCGCCCAGTGTCGTCAGGCGAAGCGCGTTCTTGCCTTGGCGCAGCTTGATCGGCTCCGGCAGCGTGCCGACAGTGTAGTAACCGAGCGCGCCGGTCTTCGGAGGAATGAAGTCCTCCAGCCCCTTGGCCTTCTCGCCGTTGACCTGAAGCTCAAGCCGGCAGTAGCCGTCGGCGCGGTAATGGAGGGCGACGCCGTACAGCCCGGCGGCCGGGGCCTCGACGGTCCATTCCAGCCAGTGGCCCTCCTTATTCCACGACTGCCGCCACTTGCCGCCCACGTTGCCCAGCGACGGCGGCGTGATCACCTGCACGCGTCCGCCGCCCTGCCCCGTGAACCGGGCTGCGGGGATCGTCACGGAGGGCTTGCCTGAAGCGGTGAGGACGATCTCGCGCATGCAGACGCTGGCGTCGTCCAGGCAGGTCATCCGCAACACGTTGCGTCCGGACGCCAGCGTCACGGGCGCCGGCAGCTTCGCCTCCGACCACTGGCTCCACCCTGTCTTCTGCTGCCCGCTGCCCGTGGCCCCAAGCGTGAACGATTCCATACCGCTGGCCGCACGGCCGTTCACAGTCAGGCCGCGCTTCACGGAGAACCTGCCCGCATATCGGATCGCAACGTCGTACTTGCCCGCCGCGGCGCCGTCGACGACCCACTCCAGCCAGTGGCCGGGTGTGTACCAGAAATGAACAAACCCGGGATCGGGCGTCCCGACCGCTTCCCTGGGCTCGGTTCTGGACACCTCGCCGCCGCCCTGGCCGGTAAACGAGATCGCGGGGACGGTTATCACCTGCCGGCCCGCGTCCTGCCCGAGCGCCGTTGTCGGCGCCGCAACAAGAAGAGTCCCCACCGCAGCCAAGACGACCCACACCGCCCGTATGCCAGTGAGTTTCATCCCACGTTCTCCTGATTGGTGCCCGATACCGGCAGAAGCACGACAGGCCCGCACCCGGCGGCACGGCTCTAAGAGTGAACCCCGCATAGACCGCCAGGTGTCGGCGCTATTCGACGGCATGGGCCATGGCAACCATTGGGACGCCACAGATGGGGCAGCCCCTGCCAGGATGTGGACTATCGCCGAAACACCCTACGTTGTCACGGTAGGAACGCCGGTCGCCCAACGCCCCTCGCACAGATCCGTATGTGAGTGATCTGCAACGCCATCGATGCCGAACAGACTTGTCTAGCCGAGGGACGGACTGATAGTCTATGCGATTGTCCGCGCCGACCCCGTGTTCATTCTGGCTTACCTCTTCAACGGCTTCGTGTACGTCCGAAACCTGATGCTCCTCCACGCTGAAGCGCAGCGCCAGCGGGTGTCCTGATGAGCGAGCTTGCACATGCGCGGCGGTGCGGGCTGGCCGGCGGCTGCCAGCGCGGTATAATCTCAGGAGACCGGCCGCTTGGGTCCGTGGGAGGTCTGGCATGAGATTGCCGCGTGCCCGGGATGCCAAGGTTCCCCGGTCGAAGGTGCTCGGATACCTGTTGTCGCGGGCGCATCCGGTCGGGCGGCTGAAGGCGGCGTTCTTCTGCGAGTTCGGCTTCAGCGCCGAATCGTGGGAAGCGCTTGCTGAGGCACTGGCGGAGCACGCCGCCTCAAACGAGGTGGCGGTCAGCGAAAAGACTGAGTTTGGCACCCGGTTCGCCGTGGACGGACCCTTGAACACGCCGAGCGGCCGGCATCCTGTGATCCGAAGCGTATGGTTCGTGGAGCTGGGACAGAGCACTCCGCGCCTGGTGACCGCCTACCCGATCCGGTCGAGGGCATGAACATGAAAGAACTCGATACCGTTATCCTGACTGCGGATCTCCCTGACCACGGCCTGAAGAAGGGCGACATCGGCACGGTCGTTGACGTGCATGGGGGCGGGGCCGCTTACGAGGTCGAGTTCGTGACGCTCGACGGGGAGACGCTCGCGGTGGCGACGCTGAAGCCCTCGCACCTTCGGTCGATCGCGCACCGGGAGATCGCCCACGCGCGGGCGATTGGGTAGCCCTCCGCCAGCGGACGCATGCGGACCACCACCTGGCCGAGGCCGGCCAATACCGGCGACTCGACCGGAAGCTTTGACAGGGCTGAACGCAGATGAACCCAGGGGATAAGCTCCCGGTGCCCATCCGCATCATCCGCCGGGCAACCGCGGTGCACGAGGCTGGGCACGCCATCGTTGCACACGTGTTCGGACAGAGGATTGAGTTCGTAACCATCGAAGAAGGCGAGCACCAGAAGGGCGCCGCCCCGTTCTACGGCAAAGGGACTGTCGCCACTATTGCCGCGCAACTCGCCGGAGGACTAGCGGAAAGGCGAGTAATGCGGGGCTTTCCAACCGACCTTCGCGATAGACAACTGGCACTTGAGCAGGCCACACTCACATGCTGGCGGGACAAGTCTGTCATCGAACCACTTCTCCACCAGTGCTCGAAGCTGGCTGACTTCGTCCTCGAGGATGAATGGGGAGCCGTTTTGGGACTTGCGGATGAGCTAGTTGCGAAAAGGCGGATCGACGGATCTGATTCCATGCAGATTATCGAAACTCACATCTGCAAGATTCGTCTCCCGCGATACGAAAGAGCCAGGCATGCCGTTGTCGCCTGGTACTTAGGCCTGCTTCGGAATGCCATGAAACGGCAAACATGTGATGGCCCGCATTGCCTGGGACCGCGGGCTGTGGCTGGTCCTGGAGTAGATGCACGCCAACCCGATCCGGGCGGGAATAGCCAAGTCTCCGGAGGACTATCCCTGGTCCAGCGTACACAACTACCTCCACGACGGACGGGAACTCATTGACCTGGACGGCGACTGGTGGCAGTGGTAGCTTGCGCGGCGGGACGGGAGCCCCGCCGCGCGAGAGCATGCAGAGGAAGAGAAATGAGCAAGAGCAAGCCGGTCCATCTGGGCTATCTGATTCACATCACGCATTACGACCCGGCGTGGGTGCCGAGGAAGGCTCGCGAGCGGCCGTTCGACCTGGCGACCGGGCTGGCCGTCGTCGAGGCCCTGGGCGCAGAAGGCTTCACTCACCTGGCCATCGACTGCGCCGACGGGGTGGCCTACCGGTCGCACCCGGAGCTGCGCAAGCGATACACCGTG
>Ga0307378_10004344_pt1 | contig 20263 bp, 18 predicted proteins | sample UN1MG_FD_202238 | JGI IMG/M metagenome (GOLD analysis project Ga0307378, IMG submission 202238) | Soil microbial communities from Risofladan, Vaasa, Finland - UN-1 | ecosystem: Environmental > Terrestrial > Soil > Coastal area > Acid sulfate soil | place: Finland: Risofladan, Vaasa | collected... | reverse complement strand
CCTTGTGACGAGAACTGCTGTTCCTCAACACTTGGAGACCCTATATATTGTGGATAACCCGATCGCGCAACTACCTATTTTAACAAGAGTTACGAAACCATAACTCTCTGACCGAAAACGGCACTAGGTCCTGCGCGAGCCAGTCGCACAGATGTGCGTAATCGGTCGGTGCAGACCGCGGAAAATCGTCCGAACTCAGAACGTCCTCGACCAGGATGCCAAATGTCGCTACCCATTGCGTCACTTCGGGGCTCTGCACCCCCCTTAACTTGCCGAGCAGTAGATCCGCCGCGGCTTCGACAGAATCCTCCCGCAGGTCGATGTATCCCACCGTACTCGGTAGTCCCACAAGTAACGAATCATCGAGGCGTAACGGCAAGATGAACTCCTCTGATCGCATCTCTGCCTCTCTGATGGCGATACTCCATTCGTGTTGGGGCCACGGTCGGTCAACGTATGACTGAAACACGATCGCCACGAAGAACCTCGTACCAGGGCCAAACAACCATTCGAACTCTCGGTCGAGTCGTCTCCCGACTAAATGAGCACGGTATGGGGTGTCTACGAAGACCTTGGCGCCCCGATTGGATAGGAGAGAGGCGAGCTGTTGGGCGAGCGCTCGGTCGCTTCCCGCGTAGGAGATTGCGAAGTCAAAGCTCGGGGCGGCGCTTGTGTCGTTCATTCCTGCCTGTTCCGGCTAACTACGTTTTGCTCAGTCCTCTCGTCAACACGCATGCGCGACAAAGTGGACGCATAGCGCCCCTCAAGCTCGACCCATCGCCGCCGCCCCTGTCCCGAACTGCGCCATGAACCTCGACGGACATCGTCATTATGACCCATCGCAAACACAATCGCAAGGCCGTCAAGACGGGGGTGGGGGCACATTCCCGGGCAGGCGGACCTCGTTCGGGCCGGCTGGAGGCACCAGACGGGTTCGCCAGCATCCCCGCTGACGACCCCGATGGAACACGACTCCATAGGCCAACACGCCTTTGCCGGGCAAAACGCCCCTGCCGACCCATCGCCCACCCCGCGCGCAATGAAGCGGCCCACCCGCATCCGGATGGGCCGCTTGAACTGTCCTACACAGCGATCAGTCGCCGCCCCAATCAGACCGTCGCGTCGGCCGGCAGACCGTCCTTGCCGTCCGCCAGCGCCGCCTGGGCGGCCGCCAATCGCGCCACCGGCACGCGATACGGACTGCAACTTACGTAGTCCATACCCACCTGGTGACAGAACGCTACCGACTGCGGATCGCCGCCGTGCTCGCCGCAGATGCCGACCTTCAAATTGCCGCGAGCGCCGCGGCCCTTCTCGATGCCCATCTGCACCAGCAGGCCCACGCCGGCCTGATCGAGCGACTGGAACGGATCTCGGTCGTAAATCTCCTGCCGCACGTAATCGCCCAAGAACTTGCCCGCGTCGTCCCGGCTGAAGCCGCACGCCAACTGCGTCAGGTCGTTCGTGCCGAAGCTGAAGAACTCGGCCGAGCGCGCCACCTCGTCGGCCGTCAGCGCCGCGCGAGGCACTTCGATCATCGTGCCGATCAGATAGGCCACGCTGTCGCCGCGCTGCTTGAACACCTCGTCGATGACCCGCTTGGCCGACTCGGCACAGATATCGAACTCCTTGGCCGCACCGATCAGCGGAATCATGATCTCCGGCTCGACCTTGATGCCCTTCTTCTTACAGTTCAGTGCGGCTTCGACGATGGCCCGCACCTGCATCTGGTAGATCTCGGGATAGGTAATCGCCAGGCGACAGCCGCGGTGCCCCAGCATCGGGTTGAACTCGTGCAGCGACTCGACCATCGCCTTGACCTCGGCCGCCTTGATCTTCAGCGCCCGCGCCACCTCGCGCTGGCCTTTCTCGTCCTGCGGCAAAAACTCGTGCAGCGGCGGGTCGAGCAGGCGAATCGTCACCGGTCGGCCGGCCATCGCCTTGAAGATGCCCTCAAAGTCGCGCCGCTGGAGCGGCAGCAGCTTCTTGAGGGCGTCGAGGTACAGCTTCTCGGGCCCTTTCAGCTCTTTCTTGATCCGCGCGATCTCAGCCTTGTTCTCAGCCACCTCGGCCACACTGAGCTGGTCGCGAAGCTGCTTGACCGGCTCGCTCGCCAAAATCATCTGCCGAACCGGCACGATCCGATCGCCCGCAAAGAACATGTGCTCGGTGCGACACAGGCCGATGCCCTCGGCCCCCATCGTCACCGCCACCTTCGAATCGGTCGGCGTGTCGGCGTTGGTGCGAACCTTCAGCTTCCGCGTCTTGTCGACCCAGCCCATGAACTTGGCGTACTGCTTATACAGCAGCGACTTGCCGGACTTCATCTTGCCGTCCATCACGCGAACGATCTCGCTGGGCACCACCTTGCCCTCGCCCGCGTACACCGCGCCGGTGAACCCGTCGATGCTGATCCAGTCGCCCTGCTTCAGCGTCGTCTTGTCGACGCTGAGACGCCTCGTGCGGCTGTCGATATACACGTCGCCCGCACCGGCCACGCACGGCGTGCCCATGCCGCGAGCCACCACGGCCGCGTGACTTGTCATGCCGCCGCGACTGGTCAGAATCCCCTGCGACACCGCCATGCCGCCGATGTCCTCCGGGCTGGTCTCCATCCGCGCCAGCAGCACCTTCTCGCCCTTCTTGGCCCAGGCCTCGGCTGTGTCGGCGTCGAACACCACCTTGCCGGTGGCCCCGCCCGGACTCGCGTTGAGCCCTTGCGCCAGCTTCTTGGCCGATCGGGTCCACTTCTCGTCCAGCAGCGGCGCGAAAAGCTGACCTAGCTGATCGGCATTGACCCGCCGCAGGGCCTCGGCCTCGTCGATCAGCCCCTCCTTGACCATCTCCACCGCCATGCGAAGCTGAGCAAAGATCGTACGCTTGCCCGTCCGCGTCTGGAGCATGAACAGCCGGCCCTGCTGGATCGTAAATTCCATATCCTGCATATCTTTGAAGTGCTGCTCGAGGCGGTTCTTGATGCCCACCAGCTCTTCGTAGCAGTCGGGCATCTGCTCGGCCAGACGCGCGATCGGCTCGGGCGTCCGCACGCCGGCCACCACGTCCTCGCCCTGGGCGTTCATCAGGTACTCGCCGTAGAACACGTTCTCGCCCGACGACGGGTCGCGGCTGAAACACACCCCCGTTCCGCTGTTCTCACCCATGTTGCCGAACACCATCGCCTGCACGTTCACCGCCGTGCCCAGCAGGCCGCGGATCTCGTTCAACTCGCGATACCGGATGGCCCGCGGGTTGTTCCACGAGCCAAACACCGCGTTGATCGACAGCCTGAGCTGCTCGCGGGCGTCGGTGGGGAAGTCCTGCTTCAGCGCCTTCTTGTAGTAGGCGAGATAGCCCGCCACCACCTCTTTCAGATCGTCCACATCCAGCGCCACGTCGGGCACGGCCCGGTTCAGCGCCTCGCCCACCAGCTTGGCGGCGTTGGCGATCTTGTTGCGTCGGGCGATCTTCTTCTTGACCTTCTCCAGAACGTGGCCGAACTGCTCGTGGTCGAGCCCCATCACCACGTCGCCGAACATCTGGACGAACCGGCGGTACGCGTCCCACACGAATCGCTCGTTGCCGGTCCGGCGAACCATCGCGTCGCGCGTCTCGGGCGTCAGGCCCAGGTTCAACACCGTGTCCATCATGCCGGGCATCGAGACGGCCGCCCCGCTGCGCACCGACACCAGCAGCGGATTGTCCGACCCGCCGAACGTCGCGCCCAACTCCTGCTCGATCCGCGCGATCCCCTGCTCGACCTGATCGTTCAGTCCATCGGGCCACGTGCCGCCGCTCTTGTAGTAGGCATCACAGCAGTCGGTGCTGAGGGTGAACCCGGGCGGCACGGGAATCGCCAGGTGGGTCATCTCGGCCAGGCCGTTGCCCTTGCCGCCGAGAATCTCCTTGCGCCGGCTGACCGACTCGGAAACACCCATCCCCTCCGAAACGCCCTCGCCAAAGCTGTAGACGTACTTCTTACCCATTGCTACACCTCGCCAGACTCTTCGAACCTAAATACCGTCATCCACGGTAGCACTGTCGGTTGCCCTGGCAGGCCCCATGGTCGGATGGCATACAGATCGGGCAGTTTAAGAGCGGCCGTTGCGCCTGTCAAACAGGGCCAAGCCCCCGCCGAAAACGGCATTGGTGCGGTCCGAGCGTCGCCGCTCCGCCACAACGCCAGACGCCCGATCCAGCCGGCGGAAAAAAACGCGGGCGACTGACTTCTCGTCAGCCGCCCATGGCCTTCTCCATCCCAGGCAGGGAATAATCGTGTTTGGCGCTACGCCCGCGGGTGGGCCTCGTCGTAGCTCTCTTTCAGCCTCGTCGTCGTCAGGTGCGTGTACACCTGCGTCGTCGAAATGGACTGATGCCCCAGAAGCTCCTGCACGCTCCGCAAGTCGGCGCCCGAGTTCAAAAGGTGCGTCGCGAAGGTATGCCGCAGCGTATGGGGACTGATCGACGGATCCAGCCCGCATTGCAGTAGATACTTATCCAGTTTCCGCCGCACGCTTCGGGTGCTCAACCGCTGTCCGTGTTTGTTGACGAACACCGCCACCGGATCGAAGCTGCCCGACTTGGGATCCGCCTGCCGCGTCTGGAAATACCGCTGCATCGCCGCAGACGACGTCGGACCCAACGGTGTGATCCGTTCCTTCCTGCCCTTGCCTCGCACGTGCACGATCTGGCCGGTCAGATCCAGATCGGCAAAATCCAGACCTACCAGCTCGCTCACCCGCATACCCGTTGCGTAGAGCACCTCCAGGATCGCGCGATCCCGCAGCCCCAGCAGCGTGGTGTCGTCCGGGGTGTTCAGCAGCTTGCTGACCTGATCGATGTCCAGATACTTCGGCAGCCGCTTGTCCTGCTTGGGCGTGCGAATGCTGGCTAGCGGATTCTCCTGCACATAGCTCCGTCGCATGCAGAACTTATAGAAGCTGCGAAGCGTGGCCAGCTTGCGGGCCGTCGTGCTCTTGGAGTACTCCCGATCCCGCAGCATCGCCAGGAACCCCCGGACCGTGCTGGTGTCCACCTTCAGAAGAACGGTCCGCGCGTCAGGCGGCGCCGCGGTGGCCGTCGCCGTCGCAGCGGGATGGGCAGCGTCCGGATACGTCTGATGCTCGACGAACGTCGGCCCCTCACTGACGGTTAAGCCGTTGCCCAGGTACTCGCAGAACTGGTGCAGGTCGGCCGCGTAGCACTTCGCCGTGTGCGGCGAGAAGTGTCGCTCGTAACGCAGGTAATCCAGAAACTCGCTGATCAAGGGATTCTCATCCATCTTCGTATAGGCTCACCGGCGATGCCCTACACTACACGAACCTGGCTTTAGGACGCTCGACCGCCGTCCGTGACCCACTCTAAAGGCGATCACTCCGTTGTCTGCCGTTTGCGTTGCTCGGCTAGCTCGTCCAGCTCAGTCTCCAGTCGTCGGCCCATCTGGTAGCTCAGTACGGCTGCGTCGAACCAGTCAAACCCCAAATCCGGCTCGCTGGCCATGCTCGCGAAGGCACTGACTACGTCCGCTTCCCGACCGGCTGCGTAACGGAACACAAACCGGTGCTCGCCTTTGACCAGCGACAGTTGCCGTAGCGTATGCATCGTCGTTCTCCCTGAAACTTGCCGGCCTGCGCCTCCTACGAAACCACTTGGCCGGTCTGACGATGCCACTCCTGTCTGATCAACTCCCGCACGGTCGCCCAGCAGCAGAACCGCAGAAACATCTGCTGGCTCTTGATGTACTTCCGCCAGGCCATGGGGCTGTCGTCCGCATCCCGGTCCCGTGCGTACTCCTTGACGGCTTCGGCCACCTCGTCGTGAGCCGCGTTGAACACCCTCTGCGACTGCGCCTTAGGCCGAAGCGGCGAATCGCTCGCTTCATTCACCCCCGGCGGCGATGCCTGCCGACTGGCCACCACCGGATCGAAGCCCGATCCCGGCACCGATGGCAGGGCATACAACTGGGCCGCCATGCCCACGACCGGCGGGTCGTACGGGTCGTACTCGGTTACCGCCATCACCACGATGGCGTCGGCCCCCAGCGCCTCGCACACCTCCAGGGCATGCGACGGCGACCCAATCTGACGCCGACCCTGACCTGCCAAAACCGCCAGAACCCGACTGACCGGGATCACCATCACGTCGTCCACATGACCCAACTCGCTGGCGAACAGGTCAGCCGCCACCACCGGGTCGAAGTCCGTCGACCCGCTCAGGTTCATCGCCGGGGCTACCGCAATCGCCACTGTCCGGTCATATGGACTGGTCAGCCGAGTCCGATGCGGCGAAGTCGTGCAACCCGCTAACAACCCCACCGAAACGCCGGCCGCGACACAAAGCCTCGACCGACAACAGATCTTGGCACCGATCATCCCTGATCCACCCGGCTTCCATGCCTCTTGTTCATCGGCCCATAACGGGCTGACGTTGGGCTAAATAAGCCCAAAATTATCCAAACTAACGACTTCGCATCCCCACCTGCACCGTACCCGCTGTCCGGGCTACGCTCGGACCTTGCAGCGGAAGCAGGCTCCAGACCGTCTCGCTGCCCTCTCGCGTGCTCGTGAAGTACACCCGCCCGTCCGGAGCCCATGTCGGCGAGTAGTTCGCGCCCCGGCCCTCACTCAACTGCACCCTCGCCTGGCCATCCGCATCGACCATCCACAGGTCCGATAGCGAACTCCCCTGGTCTGTCGGATCGGCCTGGGAAGGCTTCAATGCGCAGTAGGCGACCCGCAACCCGTCGGACGACCAACTCGGCAACACCAACGCGTATGCCGCACTCGAGGCGATCTCCGTCGGATACCTCGCCTCGCCGTCCACCAGATCCACCGTCCACAGACTGAACCAGTGGCTGCCCCGCTGCCGCGCCCGCTGGAACAGAATCTTATCGCCCACCGGCGACCAGTCCGGAAACAGCCCATAGCCAACAAACTTCTTCGTCCCCGGGGCCGACAATGCAGCCACCCAAAGCTCCCATTGCCTGCCCGCACCCGGCAGCGAGCAGTACACCAACCGCGTCCCATCCGACGACCACGACGGGTGTACCTCCTGCGCTCGAGCCGTCGTCACCTGCGTCAGATGACGACTGTCTATATCCATAACCCAGATGTCCCAGTTGCCCGATCGGTCGCTGGCGAAGGCGATCTTCCCGCCGTCCGGGCTGAACCGCGGCTGGACGTCGCTGGCTGGATCTGCCGTCAACTGCGTGATCGTCGAACCGGCCACCATTTTGAGGTAGATGTCCGGCTTGACGCTGTGACGCGTCGAGGCAAAGACCATCAGCTCCCCGCTTCGCAAGATGTCCGGATCAAAGTCCCTCCCCTCGGTGGCAAAGGTATGCTGCTCAAGCGACCGCGCCGGCCGGGCCACAAAAGGCACAGCGCCCTGACCGTCGACCTCCCCGAACAGCGTGATCCCTTCCACCGACGCGACCGGCTCCTGCTCGGCCGGTCTCCCGCTCGACTGGACCTGATCGGTCTGCTCCGCAAGGGGAGGCCCGCTCTGACACCCCCCGCACGCAGACCCCACGACGATCAACGCCGCCACCAGAACCACTTGCATCCAGCGTCCGTCGGACATGCTTGGCTCGATCCTCCCTGGCGAGAGAGGCCATAGGGACAAAATGCCCCGCCGACCCCCGCTTACCGGGAGCTTTATCGGCTCTTTGGAGGGGCCCAGCCAGTTAGCAAGCAAAAGATGGCCGGCCATCCCTGTCCGATAACTACACCTCATATCGACCACGAAATCAGCCCGGCTTGAGCCATTTGCCCCCCGTTAGCGCCCGTCCAGGAGCGTCTTGGCCGACCCGATCGAACGCGCCCTCGGACCGAAGCTCCGCCGCCAGTACTGACACCCTTGCGCAGCCACCCAGACCCTCGCCGCCCGGCTCGCCCGCACCAACTGGACACGAACGGCTCTTGACTGCACAATGCGGCCCGTCGCCCTCGTATCGCGGACGCTAGACCATGCTCGCATCTTTCTGCTGGCTCGACTGGACAATCGTTCTGGCGTACGTGGTCGCCGCCTCGGTGATCGGCCTGCTGTGCCGCCGTTACATCCACAGCCTGGCCGATTTCGTCGTCGCCGGCCGCGGCGTCAGTACCTTCCTCGGAGTAGCCACGCTCTCGGGGACCGAGATCGGTCTGGTCACGGTCATGTATTTCGCCGAGTTCGGCTTCGCGAAGGGCTTCTCGGCGCTGTCGGTAGCTGTCCTTGCGGGGGTGTCGATGGTCTTCGTCGGCGCGAGCGGCTTCATGATCGCCGGCCTGAGACGATCCGGCGCCATGACCCTCGCCGAGTATTACCAGATTCGCTACAGGCGCGGCGTACGACTGCTGGGCGGGATCATCATCGCCGGTGCCGGCATTCTGAATATGGGGGTCTTCCTGAAGGTGGGGGCCCTGTTCCTCCAGAAGATCACGGCCATGCCGGAGATCATAAACCTCATCGACCCGACCAGTGGCGACCTGATCGTCTCGCTGCCCGTGATCAACCTGATTATGACCGCGCTGCTGATACTGGTGCTGGCGTATACGTTCGTCGGCGGCATGGTCTCGGTCGTGATTACCGACTACCTCCAGTTCGTCGTGCTCTCGGCAGGAATCGCGATTGGTACCTTCTACGCGCTGACCAACCACACCGTCGACGGCTTTGACGGCATCGTGCGTGCCGTGGCCGAGTTTCGCGGCGAACCGGGATTCAATCCGTTTTCGACTGACATTGTCGGAGAAAGCTTCGTCGGCCTCGGCATCGTCTTCATCATCTGGCAGGCCATGCACTGGCTGGGCACCAGCAACTGGCAGACGTATGCCCTGCGAACCACCTCCGTCACCACATCGGGTGTGGCACGCCAGATGTACGTTTTCACCGGGCTGGCCTTCTTCGGACGGGCAGCCATACCCATGCTCTGGGGTTTGGCGGCACTGGCCTACTTCGCCCACGCCGGTGGACTCGAGTCGTTCGAGAGTAACCGTCTGGCCGCCATGCCCACCTTCCTCGCCGAGGTGCTGCCCTGGGGGGCGCTGGGCCTGCTCACCGCCGGTATGATCGCCGCCTTCATGAGCACGCATGACAGCTATCTGCTGGCCTGGAGCGCCGTCATCTGCCAAGACATCATCGCTCCGGTCGCCAGTCTGTTTGGGCGCGATCTCAGCGACCGCGCGCGCATCGTCATCACCCGCGCCCTGATACTCGCCATCGGTCTGTTCGTGCTCTGGTGGAGCCTTTGGTATCAGCCCACCGCCACAATATGGGACTACCTGGCCATCACCGGAACCATGTACATCGCCGGGGCGATGATGGTCCTGGCGTTCGGGCTTTACTGGCGGCGGGCCAGCGTCGGCGGGGCGTACGCCGCGCTGATCCTCGGGTGCGTGCCCGGGATGGTCTATATCATACTTGGAATTCTGGTCACCACCGGAAAGGTGTCCCAGCTTCCCCACAATGCAGGAGCGTGGGCCGGCTTGGTCAGCTATCCGTTGGCCTTGGCAGGCATGATCGTCGGCTCGCTCGTCTGGCCTCATCGCGGCGAGCCGGTGGCACCAGCCGTGCCCACGGGCATGCCGCCTCAGACGCCTCGGCCCGGCGAGGCCGACGCCGAGAGCCTCCAAACCATCCCGCTGGAGTCCACGCCCACAACCCAAGGCGACTCACTGCGCCCGGCCGAACGCGACGTGCTCACACATGATACCGACACCGAGCAGGAGCCTCACCGTGACAACTGACCATTGGATAGCCTTCTGGCGGTATCTGCTCTACGGCTCGATCGGTCTGTACTTCGTCATCGCCGTGGCCGTCGCGATCGGTGCGGCCTTCGATGTGGGCAAGCTGCTGAGGCTGCTCACAACGTCCGACGATGCGCCCAAGCCGCCGTCGTCGTAACCGACCAATGCCCCCCCAGCTTGTAGGGAGCCCATGACCAGAACCGTCGCCAAGCCCCGCCAGCCTATCTGGGCATGGATATTGCTGCTGATTGCAGTCCTGCTTGCTGGATGCCAGGACGTCGACTGGCGATGGGAGCGCAATTGGTGGCGACGGCCAAGCCAAGCCATCCAGCCAGCACAGAATCCCCCGCCACCCGCAACGCGCCCCCAACTGACCGAACCCTCATATGGGCCGGCAGAACCCGCGCAAACGCAGTATGGGCTCTATCAGATTCACCTGCTCAACGAGCCGGGGCAGACGGTTTCACCGGGCGAGATCAAGCAATTCCACCTGGCCCACGCGCCGGCCCAACCCGCTGCCCGCGTCCTGGAAATCCTCTATCCGTGCATCGGAGGTGGCGGGGAAGACCTGCCCTACCTCGTCTTTCAGGATCGCACCGCCTGGGCTGCTGCCGGCGAATTCGTTCCCCTTCTCGACACCACCAGCATCGACAAAGAGCCACCCGAGTCGCTCACGTCGACCCGCGCAGCGTTCGCACGCGCGTTGGGCATGTACTATGTGCGGTGGCGGCCGGCAGGGAGGGTCGACGCGGAAGGGCTCAAGCGAGTGGTCGAACTGCTCGACAACGTAGCCCAGGCGCCGGACGCCGACAGCCAGACCGGCTGGGCGGCTGGAATCCTCGCCTGCCACATTCAATCGCAGGTGTTTTTTGACTTCGAAGCCGCCCGCCACGCCGCCCGGATGGGCGAAAGGCACGCCATGGCCGGCTCATTCGAGCAACTGGTGTCGATCTACCAGCAAGCCGATTTGCTCAGGCAACAAGGGCTGGACGAACGCGCCCGCCCGCTGTTCCGGCAGATTGTCGAGCAGTTCCAAGCCTATCAGAACACGTTGCTCTATCATCGCGCCATCAGACTCACCCAAACCCCTTAGTACTACAACGCTAGATGATACGTCGGCCTGGGACACTGGTCGATCCTCAAGAAGCCGGCCAGAGAAGCGTTCAGAGGGTGTTTTGCGTCGATGCAGAGGCGTCGGGCACCTTCTGCTGGCTTGGCCGACATCGCTGAGCGGATCTAACACTCTATACGACAAGATGTTACGGGCACGCCGGGATCCGTCTTAGCGTTGTAGTGTTAGACTCCTGCCGGCCGGGCACTGTGACTTCGCACCGGCTTCTGCATGCGCGAACAAGCGCTCCCGTGCGCCACAGGCACGTGAACTACTGGTTTACCGCACCGAGCACCAAAGCCTGAACGAGGAACTCCACGAGTGACAGGCCCTGCTCGACCCACAGCATCGTGCACCCGCTGAGAAGCAGCACGCCCCCACCACACAGCCCCGCCAAACAGGTCCACGCACGTGCACGCCTGCGCCGCTTCATGATGTTCTCCTTTCGTCGCGCGCCCGGCCCTCGCCCCGTGGCTTGCAGCGCCTGGGTATCGCGGAACATGTCCTATATCGTCTATCATACGCCGACCGCCCCAGCCGGCTCGCCAACGCTGGAGCACGCCTGGCGGCGTGGCAGCATGGCAGACACCGCTGCTGCCCGACGCCGTCACGCAATCGTAGCATGCCTGTCATGCGGGCGGACCCGCCGCCGACGCAAGGCTGCCCATATCCCCCAGCCTCTGGCAGAACGGTTCGCCAGCCCGATCCATCCCTCCTGACCAAGGTGCCGCCAAACAACCGCCGCCGGGCACCCTATTTCACAGTTGCCAACAGTTACCATATGCATACAATAACGTGGTGTATGCGATCATGGCAGCCAGGAGGTAGAATCATGACCGCGTCTAGATTGAGGCAATCCATTGTCCTTGCCATTCTGTCGGCGATGGTGGTGGCCGTGTCGTTGCGGTCGGCGACGTGTCAGCTTACGCCGGCCGGCATCGTCGGCTATGCATCCGAGGGGTTCTTCGGCGACCTGGAGGACTACCTCGACGACCTGTTCGACTCCGACGATTGACGCGGCCAGCCCGCGATCTCTGCCCGCAGGGCCGGCCTGCCAAGGGCTTGTTGAGCCGGCCGGGCTGAGGTAACGTCAGACGGCCGGGCAGCGGGAGCAGCTCATGGCGGCAGGGCCGTTTGACCGGATCGAGTTGGTCGAAGGCGACATCACCGCGCAGCGGGTCGACGCCATCGTCAACGCTGCCAATCAGTCGCTTCTGGGCGGCGGGGGCGTTGACGGCGCCATCCACCGGGCCGCCGGGCCCGAGTTGCTGGCTGAGTGCCGCACGCTCGGTAGCTGCCCCACCGGGCAGGCCAGAATCACCAAGGGCTACAACCTGCCGGCCAGCCATGTGATCCACACCGTGGGTCCGGTCTATCACGACGGACGCAGCGGCGAGCCCGAGTTGCTGGCGTCCTGCTACAGGCAGTCGTTGCGGTTGGCCGTCGAGAACAACTGCCGCACCGTGGCGATGCCGGCCATCAGCACCGGCGTGTACGGCTACCCGATGGCCGAGGCGGCGCGGATCGCCCTGCTAACCACGGCTACATTTCTCCAGGAGGAAAGCCGGATCGACCTGGTCCGATTCGTCCTATTCGGATCGCAAGCCCACCAGACACACAAGCGGGTTCTCGATCAACTCCAAGCCACACAGAGTTGACCGTCTGGCTACGCCTCTGCTTGTTCGGCGACCGGAAGATAGATGCGGAACGTCGTGCCCTCGCCCGGCGCGGTGATCACCTCGATAGCGCCGCGATGCGCCGACACCATGCCGTGTACGGCTGAGAGCCCCAACCCGTGTCCCTCGGGCTTGGTCGTGTGAAACGGTTCGAACGCGCGGTGCAGACGCTGGCGATCCATACCGATGCCGCTGTCACTGACGGTCAGCACCACATGCCGTCCCAAGTGACCACTGTGCAACTCGCACCGCTCCGTCAGGCGCTCATCCACGTCAGCGGACCCGGTGGTGATGTCCAAACGACCACCGTCCGGCATGGCCTCGCAGGCGTTGAGGCACAGGTCGATCACCATTTGCTCGATTTGGTGGACGTCGGCGCGGATGGCCGCAAGCGGCGATTCGAGATGTATAGCCAAACGAATCCCTTTGGGGACGCCGGGCTCGATAAGCCGCAAAGCGTTGCGCGCGGCGTCATTGAGGTCCACCAGGGCATCCGGCTCGGTCCGGTGTTGTCCGAACGCCAGCAAACGCTGCACCAGTTCGGCCGCCCGGCTGGCGCCCTGTTCGAGACGTTCCATCGCCTCGAAAAGATGTCTGTCATCTGCAACACGCGCCTTGACGTAGGAGGCCCCACCCAGAATCGAGACCAGCATGTTGTTGAAATCGTGGGCGATGCCCGCCGCCAACGCGCCCAACGTCCTGAGGCGCTGCGATTCGGCCACGGCCGCCTGCGCTCGGCGACCGGCCAGCCCCACAGCCAACTCGTGCCCGATGCTTTCGAGCATCCGCACGCCCGGCTCGCCCAGGTCCCAGCGCTGCCGGCTGACCGCTTCGAGAACTCCCAACAGCCTGCCGTCGGCCACAAGCGGGATCACGGCTAGACCTTGCATGTCCCATTGATCGATCTTGTCGCGCGCGTACGCCAACAGCGGCTCCTCGCGCGCATCGGGCACGAACACCATACGACGCTCGAATGCCGCCCGGGCGCACACGCGAGCCGCATCGGCTGTGACCTCTGGCGACCCAATCAACTCCGCGGCCCCGGGATCGAAGTCGCCGCTGTACGATCGGATGACCAGTCGGTTCGACGGCGCGTCATAGTGGTAGAACACCACGCCGCTGGCCGCCAGCTCTTCGCACACGGCCTGAATGCACCGATCGATCAACTCGCCCTCGCTGGTGGCGGATACGCTCGCCTGCGAGATGCGCAGCCGCAGACGCGTGGTCCGTTCCATGTACCATCGGTCGGTAATATCCACCGACACGCCGTGCACGCGCACCAGGGCACCGTCCTCGTCCACCTCGCCTGTGACCGACTGCAATATACGCAGCACCTTCCCGTTGCGGTGCACCATCCGGTATTCACCCGACAACACACCGGGCTGGCGACGGAATGCCTCCACGGCGGCACGCAACCGATCTCGATCCTCCGGGTGCAGGGCGCCCAGCCAGAGCGATATGTCGTCGTAGATCTGCCGGGGGCTGTACCCCAGGAACGCCTTACACGACGAGCTGACGAACAGGATGCGATCGTTGACCATATCCTGGCTCCAGAGCATCACCGGCACGGTTTCGACGATGTGCCGGTATCGACGCTCCGCACTCCGCAACTCCCGCTCGACTCGTTTGCGCTCGGTGACGTCGCGGAAGATGGCCTGGATCAACTGCCGCCCACGGATTGTCAGCATCCGGGCGCTGACCAGCACGTCTCGGATCTCACCGCTCTTGGTCTTGTGCGTCGTTTCGAAGACTTCTTCCCCCTCGCGCAGCAGCATTGCGGCATGGCGGCGGACTTGATCGACCGTATCGGAACCCTCGAGGTCAGAAACGATCAACCGGGCAAACTCGTCCCGCGTGTAGCCCAGAAGCTGATAGGCCCGCTCGTTGAAGTCTACCAGGCCCCCCGTGTGCGGATCGATCAGGAGAATCGAGTCCGCCGCCTGCTCGAACAGAGTACGGTAACGATGCTCCGATTCGCGCAGGGCCGCCTCGGCCCGCCGGCGTTCGGTGATGTCCCGATCGACGCCCACATGATAGATCTTGTCCTCGACCCGTATCGGAACCGCCTTCCACTCAAAGTAATTCTCCGCCCCATCCGGACGCACCCACCAAGAAATGCCCTCGGTCGGCTCGCCGCGCAGACGCGCTTCATGCTGGCGCTCAAGCTGCTCGTGGGACTCGCTCGCCCTCACAAAGGCGTTCAAGTCGTCGGCGGCCATCAGCTCCTCGCGCGAACGACCCGCCATCGCCACATACCGATCGTTGCACAGGACCAGACGTCTTCCATGAGTCGGCGGGGCGTACTCCGTCATGCTGATTCCGTCGTTCGTGTAACGGAGGATCAACTCAAGCTTCTGCTCGCTGTCGCGGAGCCTTTGCTCGACTTGCTTGCGCAGACATAGATGGCCTACGCTCGATGCGTACAAGGCCAGCAGCTCGCAGTCCTGCCGGCTAACCGCCTCGCCTCGCAGAAGATTGTCCGCCCCTAGAAACCCCACCGTCTTCTCGCCGTCCCACATGGGGACCCGCACGCTTGTGCCGCTTCCAACCACGCAGCTTCGATCATCGTGCAGATCCACGTCGGCCGATTTGATGAACCCGTCGAATCGGACCCTGCCCAGGAATTTCCTCATCTGGTCGTCCGCCGCCAGACGCCGTCCACGCTCGTCGCGCAGCCGCCCTCGTTCATCCGTGCCGAACATCCCATTGACGTATTCCCCATCGTCGGCTACCAGCCAGACCGATAGGCGATCAAAGCCAAGTCGTTCGCGGCCCAGTTCCACCGCCCGACGACACAACTCATCGACCGAAGTCGCCTTGGTCAGCTCGTTACTGACTTGATGCAGTACTCGCAGCCTCTCGTTCAGCCGGCGCTCGTTCTCTTCACCGTGGCGCAGCGCATCCTCGGCGCGTTTGCGCTTCGTGATATCAGAAGGGATAATCAGGGCGTGGATGGTTGCCCCATCCGCCGACACGATAGGAAAGACACTTACCCGCCGCCAACGCTCTTCGGGCGCCATGTACACTTCGGCGGTCCGCGCCCGACCCGTACGCAGTACCTGTTCCACCGGACATCCTGCGCACGGGGCGTCACTCCCGGCCCACCGCCGGTGACAGGTCGCCGGCCGCGACCGACCCTCAGGCTGCTGCCCGTCGCCCGGCGGCTGAGGTGCTGCCGACCCGCCCTGCACCACACGCATTCGCCGGTCGACCACGAACGCCCGACTATCGCTGCCGTCAAACAGCCCCGCCAGAACCTGCTCGGCTGTGGGGACGCTCTGTTGCTTCGAAGACATGACGGTCTACTCCCGCAGACTTGCACTTGCCTGACGAGAGTATACCCGATCGCAGGAATCCCTCCGAATCGACTGCGCGGCTTTGCGGACAGGCCTACTCTTGCTCGCCTGGGGCAACCGTGCTCGCCGGCCCCGATTTCTCCTGCCCCCACGGATCAGCCGTGCGCCCGATCGGGCGATCGATCGGGCAGCCGCCAGGCCCGCAGCCACACCCCGGCTGACCTCGCTTGAACGACCGATACGCCGAGCGCAGCGATAGAGCCGCAACCCCCGCAACGATCACCCCGACCACAACCTCTTCCATCATCTCCGGCCCGCCTACCCCACGCCGATCCCGACCAGGCGTCCAACCTGATACACCATTGTAGTCACCACAAAGGCCAACAGCGTCAGTCCGCCCCATTGCAGCAACGCCCAACCCCAGGAATCACTCTCGCTCCTGGTAACGGCCACCGTCGCCATGCAGGGCGCCCCGATCAGGCAGAACAACATGATGCAGAAAGCGGTCAGGGGCGAGTAGTTCGCCTGGAGCTTGTCGCGAAGGGCCGCCGACGTTTGATCCGCGTCACCGAGCGAATAGACGATTCCCATCTGGGCGACGAAGACCTCCTTAGCGGCAAATGCCCCGATCAACGCCGTGCCGATCCGCCAGTCAAAACCCATCAGCTTCAGCGCGGGTTCGATCGCGTGGCCCACGCGTCCGGCAACCGAATAGGCCAGTTGTTCGCCTTGCCTCGACTGCTCGGCCCGGGCGGTCGGCTGCGCAGGCGAGGTGGCGGTCTGCTCTCGGTGTCTCTCGGCAGCGGCGTAGTGCGAATCGGGGCCATACTTCTTTGGATAGCTGGTTATGAACCACATGACGATCGAGACGGCCAGGATGATCGTGCCCGCCTTCCTCACGTACAGCCAGCCTCGCTGCCACATGTGAGTCAGCACACTTCTAAGCGGCGGCATGCGGTAAGGCGGCAACTCCATCACGAATGGTGTGGACGGACCCCGAAACAACGTCACCCGCAAGAGCCTGGCCCCGCCGATCGCCATCGCAATGCCGATTACATAGATGATCCACAGCATCGGCCCGTGCCATCGACTGGGAAAAAACGCCGGGATGATCAGCGCATAGATCGGTAGCCGCGCGCCACAACTGATAAGCGGAATCACCAGCATCGTGGTCAAGCGGTCCCGCCGGCTTTCGAGCGTTCGCGTTGCCATAATCGCCGGCACCGAACACCCAAAGCCGATCAGCATTGGAACAAAGCTCTTACCGTGCAGCCCGATGCGGTGCATGAGCCGGTCCATGATGAACGCCCCACGCGCCATGTAGCCGGTGTCTTCCAGCACGGCAATGGCCAGAAACAGCAACAGAATGTTCGGCAGGAAGACGATCACCCCACCCACCCCACCGATGATCCCATCGACCAGTAGCGACTTCAGCGGATTCTCCGCGCCCGCAGGCCACCAGCCGCTCACAAGACCGCCCAGCCAGGACGCGCCCAGCTCAATCCAACGCATCGGCGGGTCACCCAGCGTGAACGTGAACTCGAACACCCCATACATCAGCACCAGAAAAATGGGCAGCCCGAGCACGCGGTGCGTCAGAATCGCGTCGATCTGGTCCGAGAGGTTGTGCCGCCACTCGATCGTGCTGCGGATGGACTCCTGACACGCGCCGGAAATGAACCCGTAGCGCCGGTCAGCCATGACGATCTCAGGATGATCCCCCAGCATCCGCTCCAGATGCGTGGTACTCTCATCGACGGCCGACAGAATCCCATCCGCCTCCACCTTCTGTCGAACGTCCTGATCGTTCTCCAACAACCTGGTCGCCAGCCATCGTCCTGGCGCCTGCTCGACCAGGTCGGGCCGCGTCTGCCGGACAAGCGTCTCGATCTTCTCGATTTCGCTGTCGATCTCGGGCCCATAGTGCACGGGCACGGGGTGATAGCTGTCGCGCTTTTCGGCCGTCGTTACCGCCGCCGCCAGCAACTCCTGTGTGCCCTGGTTCTTGTGAGCCACTGTGGGCACAATCGGCACGCCCAGAAGTTGCGACAGCTTCTCCAGGTCGAACTCGATGCCCGTAGCCCTGGCCACGTCGCTCATGTTCAGCGCGACCACCAGGGGAACACCCAGCTCGATCAGTTGTGTGGTCAGATACAGGTTCCGTTCAATGTTCGAGGCATCGACGATGTCGACCACGACGTCAGGCTGCCGTTCAATGATGAAGTCGCGCGCCACGCGCTCGTCAAGCGTATGGGCCGTCAGGCTGTACGTGCCCGGCAGATCCACAACGCGTACGTCCCTCGCATCGCAACGCGCCCGCCCCTCCTTCAACTCGACGGTCACACCGGGGTAGTTGCCCACGTGCTGGTGCTGGCCGGTGAGGTTGTTGAAGATCGTCGTCTTGCCCGAGTTCGGATTGCCGGTCAGCGCGATCGTGATGGTGCTGTGGTTATTCAATGCTGCAACTCAGTTTCGGTGCGGCCTCGCCCGCCTGAAGACCAGCCGCAACAGCAAGATGGCAGGAGGTCAGCTTACGACGATCCTGTGGGCCATCCCCCGACCCAGCATGATACGGCTCTGTTTGACAACCACGATCAACGGGCCGGCCGAATTGCGGTTGATAACCTCCAACTCGACCCCCGGCACAAGTCCCATCTCAGCCAGTCGTGCCTTCAGACCCCGCCCGGCCTGGACCGTCACCAGGCGGACCTTCCGACCCGGTTGAACCATCGAAAGAAGCATCAAATCAGCACTCATTTGCCGGGCCATCCTCTCGGCAAACCTGCGTTCCGCACGTGGTCACCACAACGCGACGGCCGCAACGTGCGACGCTTCGGCACCGCGCCGCATGCTGCGATCAAACCCGGCCGCCAAACCACGCTGTCTCGTCCCTATTGGCCACGGCTTCGATACAGCCATCGCCCACGCCGCCGCGACGGGTTCGTCAAGGGCTCCGACCGGCCCGCTGCCCCGCTCCCGCCTGCGTCCGCCTGGCACGACGTCGCCGATGTCCCGACGGTCGCCCCTCGGCGCTATTGATACACAGACTCAATATCACACGAGATCATAACCGCCCCGCCGGCGCCGAGCAAGCCCCATTCGTCCGGCAACCCTCAGGCCCCGACACCGCCCTGGCCGGTCGCACCCGCCCGGGGGGATACCCACCCTGACGCCCCCCAGGCAGGCACCGCCTGTGTAGCCGGCTCACGGGGCGCCCTCTTGAGTCCGATAAAACGTCGACACAGATGGTGCAACTCGGCCCGCCTCACCCGTACGCACCACCCGCCCCCATGCCGGGCGAACGTCGTCTCCTGCGACTCTCGCATCCCAAAACGCAGCCTCGCACACGCCCACCCACGCTGTCGCGGGCGACGGCGGTGCAACTCACCATTCCCGACGCCCTGCTTCATCAAGCGCCCTTCACCCAATCCGGTTGCCCGTCACCATCGATACGGCTACAATGCCTTAGGTTCGGAGCCAAGGTGGAACCTCGTGGCCGGAGACGGTTCCCACTTCCTTTGTTCACGGGCGTCTCCTGTCACGATCGACCCCGTCAGAAGTCTCTCACGTTACAGGGCGTCGTGCGTGCGCTAAGGTGAGCGGCTTGGCGTGGCCGCCAGGGATGGGGGCCCGGGGGCGACGTTGTGTCTCAGCGTGCGCACAGGAAAAACCGAAATGCCCACCACACAAAAAAGGAGGTACGACTTATGGAACGTGTAGCAACGGTAGTCGCCGCATGCGCGGCGGTGTCGATCCTGGCGGCGTGGCCGGGCGCGGCCGACGCTGCTAGGACGGTCGACCAGGTGTCGATCAACGACGACCCGTGGCAAACGATCATCTGTCCTGGGGAACGCATACAGGTTCAGGTTGTGGTCTCCCTTACCGGTGAGGACGAGTGGGGCAGCACGGCTTACAAGGTCGGCGATGGAGATTGGGTCTGTCACAATCATGACAACTACGACTCGGGTGACACTCAGCCCGTCGATTTCTGGTTCGAATTCTGGACCGATCAGACCGGGCCACTCGACCTGGTGATTCGGGCCTACCCAGCCGAGGAGTTCGACGAGCCAAGCTGCGACGACAATGAACCCTTCACCGAGGTGGTTATCCCTGCTGCCATCGTCGTACTGGATGCCGACGGCGACGGCGTGTGCGACCCCAACGATCTGTGTCCCGACACGCCCGAATGCGCCGTGGTCGATCCGAACGGCTGTCCGATCGACTCGGACGGTGACGGCGTAGCGAACGGTTGCGACCAGTGCCCCGACACGCCCGAGTGTGCCGTGGTCGATCCGAACGGCTGTCCGATCGACTCGGACGGTGACGGCGTGGCGAACGGTTGCGACCAGTGCCCCGACACGCCCGAGTGTGCCGTGGTCGATCCGAACGGCTGTCCGATCGACTCGGACGGTGACGGCGTGGCGAACGGTTGCGACCAGTGCCCCGACACGCCCGAGT
>Ga0307378_10004340_pt1 | contig 20269 bp, 22 predicted proteins | sample UN1MG_FD_202238 | JGI IMG/M metagenome (GOLD analysis project Ga0307378, IMG submission 202238) | Soil microbial communities from Risofladan, Vaasa, Finland - UN-1 | ecosystem: Environmental > Terrestrial > Soil > Coastal area > Acid sulfate soil | place: Finland: Risofladan, Vaasa | collected... | reverse complement strand
GGTAGCGGCTCAGACGGATCAGGTCGACGCGGGGGGCAAGCTGGCGGATTCGCTCGGGCCGGGCGGCGTTGGAAAACATCAGGATCTTTGTCGCCGGCCAGGCGGCGCGGAAGAGGTCGACGGCCAGCGATAGCGAGGGCCAGAGGGTCGGTTCTCCGCCGGTGAAGCTGACTCGCGAGAATTGGACGTCGAGGGCGGCGGCGCGGTCGATCAGGGTGTGCAAGTCGTCGAGGGAAAGGCTGTAGTCCGGAAAGGCCTGGCGAAGCGGTCCCTGGCCACAGTGGGGACAATGGAGGTTGCAAGCGGTGGTTGTGATGATTCCGATGCGGTCGATTCGCATGGGCTTAGCTCGCGTTGTGGCGGGTGTCGAATTCTGCCAGGGCGGCCTCGAGGTCGCCGGCGGCGCCGATGGTGTTCCAGATAGGCGGGAATTCTTCGTGAGCCCGTTCGATGAATATCGAGCTGTGCGGCCGGCCTTTCAAGAACTCCCGAATGTTGGCGTTGACAGTGCGGATGAGGTCGCGGGCTTCGTGGGGGACGCAATCGCAGGCCCCTTGTTTGATGCCATTTCGGTAGGCGTTGAGAATCCCGCCTTCTCCCCGTTTCTCGAAGGATTTGGCGCAGGCCATCGGGTCGCGTTTGAGGTGGACCCAGTGGATCTCTTGCGGGTCGTTTCCGTATCGTTCGGAGAGTCGGCCCAGGAACCAGGCAAGCCGATTGTCTACCTCGATATGGTCCTCGGGGTAGGTCATGGTGTAGTGATTGCGGCGTCCGGATTCGTGCGCGGCGGTGTAGTTGGTTGCGTGGCGGAAGGCGCGGGCAACGGAGAGCGATCCGCAGCGGCCGGTGCAGAGGACGAAGACACGCATCAGGTGGCCTTGGCGGGTTTGGGATTGCGGGGTTTGCGGCCGGCAGCCTCGCCGTTTTTGGCGGCGTTCAAGGCTCGCCGTTTCCGGCGTGTCCGGCGGAAGAGCACATTGGCCGGGCGCGGTGGTAGGCTCTCGAACAGTCGGAGCCAGCCGGCGGCGATTCGTTGGGGGTCGGCGAGGTGTGCAACCAGGTGGTGATAGGCGCGGGCGGCCATTTCGAGGCGGGCCGTTTCGTCATAGGCCAGGTGGGCGATCCAGTGGGCCAGTTCGGCGTCGGTGTGGCCCAGATAGCCGCTCCGGCCATGGTCGATCATCTCGGGCCAGCCGCCGCGTGCCTCGACCACCAGCGGGACCCCGGCGGCCATGGCTTCGAGGCCCGTCCTGGGCCAGTTCTCCGTGGCGGTGCCGTTGATCTGGCAGTAGGCGTGCAAGCTGGCCAGGAAGGCGCCGACGGGCTCGGCCTGGCTCTTGAGACACTCGGCCCAGTCGGGCGGCTTGCCGATCGTCTTTCCAATCAGGTCTTCCCACCCCATCACGCGGTAGCGTTTTTTGGGGTAGTCGACGCGGTTTAGGATCGGCCAGGTGTTGGTCGAGAATTTGTCGGGGCTTGCGCGGGAAACCCGCCCGATAACAAACGGCTCCCCGGGCGAGTGGGGCCGCGGTTGGTAGGTGAATTCGTCGGGATCGAAGGCCCCAGATATTCGGTGGCACCGATCGGCCTTGACTCCCCACTGGGCAAGCTGCGGAGCCAGCGTCTTGCGCTGGAATTCGCTTTGGAACATATAGGCGGCGAACGGGCCAAAGAGGGCATAATGCCGCTTCTCGGCGTCGTGTAGCCAGTTCATGCAGTTCACCCAGACGCACCGGCAGCCGATGGCCCGGAACTGGTCGGCCTCTTGCAAGAAGGATCCGTTGCAAAACGAGACGACGATACCCCCGGCCAGGCCGTCGATGGCGGACAGCTCGTCGCGGTTCGGATTGGCCTTGTGGGTCGTGCAACCGATCGAATTGCAACGTTCCTTCCACCGCGCCTCGGGGATGGACCAGGTGGGCACTAGGTGAACGTCCAGCCCCATCGACCGCCAGAGCTTTAGTGTCGACCACAATTCCGTGCAGGCACCCCCGACGGGGCCCGGGTAGCCGATGACGAAAATGGGCTCTTTCATGGCTTCTCTATGGGGCGGATGAGCTTTCGGGCGGGGGTGCCTCGGAGGATGACGGCAGTGGCGCGGCGGACGATGACGGCGGCCCGGAGGAACCGGAGGACCCGGAGGACCCAGAGGAGACGCAAGCCAAAATTGGGACCACGGTCGGGTCGATGTCGGCGACGCTGGAACCCGCGGGCAAGTATATTCGTTTCTGAGGAAACGTCCAGGAGTTCGTGCATGGATCATAGGTCGGCGGGCAGATGAGAACGTCGATCGTCGGGCCGACCGGCGCGGCGGACGACGACGGCGGCGGCTCGGCAGACGATGACGGGGGCGCCTCAGACGATGATGGTGGCGCGGCGGACGATGATGGGGGCCCACTGGAGCCGCTCGGGGCGCTGGACGGCGCGGAACTCGGGGCACTCGACGGCGCGGAACTTGGAGCGCTGGACGGAGCGGAGCTTGGGGCACTTGATCCGCTCGGGGCACTTGATCCGCTGGGGGCACTGGACGGCGCGGAGCTGGGGGCGCTTGAACCGCTGGGGGCGCTCGAGCTAACCACCGAGCTGGACACGCAGGGGGTGGTCTCGACGTATTGAAACCACCACTGGGGTCGCTTGCCCTGGCCGAGCTTGTGGGCCGAAACAATAATCAGGCTGTAAATCGGGACGTAGGCGTCGAGCCCTTCGTGAATGTTCCGAGCCGTCGTCCGCGGGTCGTCGACCGGTTGGCGCTTCGTGAGCGTGGCGGGAATCGGGCCGTCCACGTCGCGGGCGTAGGCCCCGTCGACGAAGACGATAAAATAGGTGTTCGGGCACTCGGGGCGCGTCGGGTACTCGCCCGTCGACGGGTTCCGGACCGTGACCGCCAGCCGGCAGTAGCGCGGCGCGTGAACCTCGGCCGGCCGGTCTTCGAGACGGTCGACCCGCCGGCGGATCGCCGAGAGGGCCTGCTCTTGCTCGTGTTGCCAGGCGGTCTTGGGCATGGGGTCTATCGGTTACGAGATGAGGCGGAGCACGTCCAGCTCCGCCCATTGCGTCTTGATGGTCGTCTTGTGGGTGTCGTTCGTCGTCCGAGCCAGCTCCAGGCGGATCTCCGTCACGACGGTCCTGATGGATTCGAGCGTCGGACCGGAGCCGATCTCGGTGATCAGGTCGCCGATTCGGCTGATCTCGGTGGCCGTGCGGTAGGTAAGCTCCAGCGTCTGCCGCTCGGCCCCGTACCACTCGAAGGCCACCCGGGCGAGATCCTCCAAGAGGCCGCGGTCGTCGCGGACGAATCCGCCCAGGCTGCGGATCGGCTCGCCGTCCAGCAAGTCGACGATCGTCCAGGTTGCGACGTAGTGGAGCTCGGCGAGCTGGCCTGCGTCGATCGTGAGTATTCGCGCGGCGTCGGTCGGCGTGGCGACCAACGATAGCGGCCAGCACATTTCGACGTGCCGGTCCGCTCGCATCGCGATCGTGACGGCCAGGTCGTCGCGCCAGTTGAACGGGCCGGGGTCCTCGTCGCATTCCAACAGGACGAAGTCGGCCGCGGCGATCGCGTGCGGACCGTAGTCGCCGGAAACGCGGACGATGATCCCCGGCTCGTCGGTCTGCATCCGGACGCTGGCCGAGAAGGTCCGGCCGGTGCCGTCCCCGTAAAGCTCGACCTGCGAGGGCATCGCAATCTGTTCCATCTCGCTGTACCGGATGCCGCCGGAGGGCGAGTCAGCCAGCTTGATGATCGCGTAGGGCGGGCGGAACTCGGGCACTCGGCCGGCCGGCGTGTTGTCGACCACGGCATCGCCGACGATCGCCGCGCCGCTGTAGTCGTGATCAGTCAAGAGCGGCAGGTTTCGTTCAAACCGCATGGCGGGCCGCCACCAGACCTGGTCGGTGGCCGGGTTGATGTCCAACTCCTCGAAGGGAAAGAGATAGACTTCAACGCCGCCGGCGCTCTTGACCTTGCCGTTCCAATCGGTGGGCAGGTCAAACCAACTGTAGACCCTCCGCAAGGATTCCTGGGCCCGGACCACCGCGTTTCGCTCTTGCCGCTCCCAGCGGTGGTCGGCCGCCGGATAGTCGCCCTCGAGGCTGGCGCCCGCGTTGTATGCGTTTTGCAGCGCGATGTCCCAGCCCGCGCCCAGGTTGCCGTCCGCTCCGCTGATCGTTCCACAGCAGAGGATCGGGGCGCCCGTGGCTCGGACCTGGTGGTAGGTCTGCGAGGCCGCGGTGATGTGGACGACCTCTTCGAGGTCCACCGCCCGGTCGAAATCGAGTGAGAACTGGTGGGCGTTTTGGTGCTGGAGGTAGCCGGAAGCCGGCCACAGGAGGTCCTCGTCGAGAAAATTAAAGGGCTCGATCTCGATGGCGTCGGTGCCCATCGGGCCCTCGCCGACCTTGACCTGGAGCGTGTACGACAGGAGGCGGCGGCGGTCCAGCAGGGCGTCCAGCAACTGCTTGAGCGTCCGACCGTGTGTCCGCAGCTTCGGGGCGTCGCGGTCGGGCACGGCAAAGATCCGGCCGAACGGGTCGAGCTTCCACTGGATCGCCGGGTTGTCAAGGTGGTCCGTCGGCGTGTGATACTCCAGGAGGTAATCGAGGATGTCGCGGCTCGACCAGCTCTCCGTCTCGTCGCCTGCGCCGGCGGACTGGCAGAAGAGGTATTTTCCACGCGGGCCCAACGCCTGGCTGCGGTTGGCAAAGGGCTGGCCGCGGTCGTCGGCGTTGAAAGTCAGCCCGCGGCCGAGCTCCATTTCGCCGACCGAGCCGTCGTCGACCCAGGCCCGGGCGATCGTCTGGCGTTCCAGGAGGATCTCCAGGCCGTACGCGGCGAAGCCGGTCCGGCCGGACGGCTCGCGGTGCTCGGCCCGGGCCACGTCGGGGTCGTCGGCAGCCCAGGCCGGATGCCGCCGCTCGGCGTGCGGATCGCAGAATGGGCCATCGGGCCGCGTCTGGTCCTGCTCGATCACGCCATACCACAGGAGCGGGTCGACCGGGTTCCCGTCCGCGTCGTCGGGCTGGTCGATCGCCACCTTGACGTAATGCCGGACCTTTTGGAGCCGATCGACCAAGTCGAACTCCTCCTCGCCCTGGCGGAGGCCGACGCCGTAACGCCACTCCAGGGAGGCGGTCGCGATCCGGGGGGCGGCGGTCCAGGTGCAGGAGGTGCAGTAGAGGTGGGGCGTCTCCTCCCATTCGTCGGCCCACTCCTCGCGCAGGAACACCTTGTGGCCGGCGGCCTCGCGGATCAGGTCGGTGGTGGTTTCGATGGCGACGGGCATGGAAAATCAGTGGCACTAGCTCCGGTACAGGTCCCGGGCGTAGACCTCCAGAACGGCGTGGAAATTTTCTTCGTCGGCCGAGGCCGGGTCCAAAAGATACTCGATACGGTACTTGTGGCCGCCGGTCGGGAAGGCCGTGGCGGGCAGGAGGTGGCGGAAATTGTAGCCGTCGTCGTACGGCCATGAGTCGTCGTTTTGGGCGGCATTGTAGACCACGTCGGCGACGACGGGCGTGAGCGTGGCGGTCAGGGCCCGGTTGTTGTCGGCGTCGCGGACCTGGCAGCTTATCGACGTGATGTCCAACTGCTGGATCAGGCTGCCGTCGTAGCCGACGATCCGGCCGAGGACCAGGCAGCCGGAATCTTCCCAAATGTAGTGCAGGTCGAGCGTGGGGATTGGCGAGGGCATTGCGTCTGTGCTCAGGGGATGACGTGTGTGCGGGTGAAGCCGGGTTGGTGGATGTGGGATAGGGCGAGGCCCGGCTGGTGGACGTGGGAAAGGGAAAGGCCGGGCTGGTGAATGTGGACGTGGGTGAACCGGTAGGGGCCGACGGTGTAGGGCAGGACGATCGTCGGGGCGACGACGGACCAGGTGCTGCTGGCCGGCGAGGGGAGGCAGGTTTTTTCGACCGCCCCGGGCGCGACAACGGACCAGTCGGAGGCCGCGGGCGCGGGGGCAACCACCCGGGCGACGGTCGGGGCGACGGCCGACCAGGCGGACGGGATGGGGGCGGGGCTGGCGGTCTTGGTCAGCGTCGGGGCGACGGCGGACCAGTCGGACGCAATGGGGGCGGGGCTGGCGGTCTTGGTCGTCGTCGGGGTCGTCGTCGACCATGCGGAGGCCGCAGGCGCGGGCGCGATGGCCTTGGCGATCGTCGGGCCGAGGATGGACCAGGTGGAGAGGACCGGCGCGGGGGTTGCAGTCTTGGTTACGGCGGGCGTCGTCGTCGACCAGGCCGAGGCGGTCGCGGCGGGCGAGACGCTCTTGGTTATGGTGGGCGCGACGACGGCCCAGGTCGCGACGACGGGGGAAGGATTGACGGTGATGTCACCCGCGACCGCAGAGGCGAACACCCGCTGGGGCAGGAGGTTGATCAGCCCGCCGATCGAGACCGGATCGTTCAGAGAATCGAGGTAGAGTTGCTGGATTTCTTGGAGGAGGAGGGCACGGGAGTGAATGGCGGTAGGCCCGATCTGCCCTGTATAGAATCGGTCGTTGTCCGTCGACCGTCTGGCGAAATTCAGTGGCTCTGTGCATGTGCCAATGGTAGCCGGTGTTCCCGCCACCGCAGCACTGATCGCTACAGATTGCCCGTTGACGTAGAGCTTGAGGCGGTTGGTGTCACCAGTCAATCCGCCGTCGAATACCATGCTGAGATGAGTCCGGACACCGTTTGCGACCACGACATCATCGGTTACGTTGTATTTTGCGGCCGCGTTCATCACCCCAAAATAAAGCCGTCCCGACGTTAAGTGGTGCGTCTGAATCCACCAACCGTCTGTTGCGTCCGCCTGGCCTATGATGTAATTCAAGTACGACAGAGTCGTCGGACACACCCATAACGATACGGAGAGGGCACTCAGTCCATCTAGTGCGGCGATATGCGGAATGTTCAGGTAAGCTGGGGGCGCAAACTCCAACGCCCACCCCATCTCGGTCGGCACCCAATCCGTAGCCGGGTCCATGTGGATCAAGGTGCCGTAGTTGCCGTTCGGGCCCGGGTCGCAGAGGTCCATCAACCGGCTGCCGCCCTGGGCGCCGTCGGGCGTTTTCCACAACGCAACCAGATCCCGGGCCAGCGGGTGCAGCCGGTTGATCGGCTGCACCATGTCGACCATCCGGCCGCGGAGTCGATTTGGCAAAAGCAGGGTCATGTCTGATCGTCCGAATCGTAGGTGGTCCCGATGACCTTGACGTGGCCGTTCGCCCCGGCCGCCCCTTCGTGGCTCCAGATGACGCGGTAGGATTCGATCCCGTTCAGATCGAGGGCGCAGACGAACCGGCTGGCATCGTTCCAGATCACGTCCGCGTTGTCCTTCTCGGTCGTCAGGCCGTCGACCAGATTGATCGAGGTATCGGTAACGATTTCCTGGCACTCGGCCCACTCGCTGTCGGCAAGCTCGCCGGCGTCCTGGATGTAGAGCAGATCCCTGGCAACGAAGCCCGCCGTCGCCGCCACGGCCAAGACCGTCTCGGCGGCCGGCTCGGTCGCCGTCATCGCCTCGGTGTCCGGCGTCGTGTCCTTGACAACGTACTCGGCGACCGTCTTCCAGTGTTCGTTCACGGAGCCGTCGCCCGCATCGGGGCGGATCTGGACCAGGAACGTGCCCGGATTCGTGTTGGCTGCGGCCTCGACGAACCCGTGATACATGAAGAGCACGACGCGCCGCTTCGTCCGGGCGTCCATCGACGCGCCGACAATCGTGATCGGATGGGCGGCGGCCTGGTGGGCCAGGACCTCGACGGAGTCCGTCTTGTTGGGTTTGATCGTGCTCATGCGGGCACCTCGTCAAACGAAGCACCGAAGAAACGCAAGGCGGTCTGCAACCGGGCAAGCCGATCGGCCTTGTCCCGGGTGTAGAAATACCGGATCGTCGCTTGGACCTGGGCAAGGGCCGGGCCGCCGGAAACCAACTCGCCGCGCGATAGCGAGCGCGGGTACTCCAGCACCTCGCCCGACTCGATCAGGGCCTTTTCCGCCGTGCTGATCTGGCCCGGCCCCTCGCCCTCGGCCAGCGTGGTACTGCCGCCCTGACCGCTTGCCACCAGGGCGGTGCGGTAGTTCACCCCGACCTCGTTGGCCAGGTCGGGCACCGAAAAGTGAAACACGAGCCGAAGGCTATCGCCGTTCTCGGCCGCGTTTAGAACGTGAATGTCTGCCATGGATGACTCCTGCTAACCACTGGCCACTAACTCAGTACACGAACCGCCGCCCGAGACGGTCCAGCGTGGGCTCGTCGACCGAGGTCCGGGCCTTCAGCTCGGTCAGGTTCTTAAACGGCCCATCCGCCCGCCGCGCCTCGACGATCCGGGCCGCATGGACCAGCGAGAGCCCGGCCGCGGCGATCGCCTCGACCGAGTCGGCGTTCACGTGGACCGGCGGGTCGAAGCTGCCGGTCCGTTTGTATCGCTTGACGTACCGCTCGGCCGCCCGGTTGGCGGCGTACTCGTTGGCGTACCGCTTGCGGGGCTCGAAGATCGGCTTGGCGTCCGCGGTGATCCGCAGGCACCAGTAGGGATCGGCCGGGTCGTCCGGCTTGAATTGAAACGTCTCGATTTTCAGAACGGGGGGCATGGTGGAACCTCGTTGGTCATTGGTCATTGGTCATTGGTCATTGGTCATTGAACGGCGAGGCGGTCTTATGCTTGGGCCGCCTGCAAAATCCCCTCGGCGTCCCACGCGACGCTGACCGTATTGCCGTCGAGGCTGATCGACTCGTCGAGCCAGGCCAGGAGGACGTCGTTTGTGCCGTCGACGTAGTCAATGAGGAGGATGCCGGCAACGTCCCGGGCCGCGTCGCCGTTGTTCGCGAACGCGATGTTGTCGCCGTCCAGCTCGATCCGGTTATTGGCGTCGTCGCGGGTGACCGCCTCGTTGGCGACGGCCTGGTCGGTGTAGCCGGTGTCGTCGCACCGGTCGAGCGTGGTGAGGTCGTCGATGATGTCCATACCGTCGTCTTCCGTGTCGGCGGTCGTGTTGGTCATACACAAGATTGCGCGGACGTCGAAGTCGTCCCAATCGTCCGCGCCGCAAATGTGCTCCAGCCCCGCCATTTTCCAGTGGTTTGCCATGGGTTGTTCCCTTCGTCATCGGTCATTGGTCATTTCGGCTGGTACTCAGCCCAGAACAATAATGAGCTCCCACTCCTCGGCCACCCCCGCGGTAATCAAGATCCCCAGGGCGCCGGCCGCCACGTCGGCAAGTTGGTCGGCGTAGTACGTTTCGAGCTTGCCGCCGGGCGGGACCCGGATGTCCGCGCCGTTGTTGATCGGGTACGGGTTGGCCACGGCGTCGCCGATGTCAACGTCGTCCGTCGTCGACAGGTTATTCAGGAGCAGCGACTGGAGTTTGAGCCCGGAGGCGTCCTTCGTTCCGAATACGGAGGATACCAGGGCCGTCAGGTCGAGCGTGACCGTGCCGGTGCCCTTGGCCGCGTAGACCATCGATCCCGGCGGCGTGCTGGCGGCGTTCAGCCGGACGACACTTCCGAATTGGTTGTGAATCACCGTCCGATCGCCGGCCGACGGGACCTCGACGAGGGTCCCGGACTCGACGACGGTCAGGCCGAATTGTTGGGTCGCGTTGATGGTGGGCATGGTATTGGCTACTGATTAGTGGTCAGTGGGTAGTGGTCAGTCTTCCTCGATCGGCACGGCGATCAGGTCCCAGTCGCATTCAAGCCAGGCGGCCGACGGCGGATTGATGCCGCCGACCGAGGCCAGGAGGCCGGAGACATCGACGCGGCGGACGTCGAGGACGCAGACGCGGTAGCCGTCGACGGCCGAGTCCCAGCCGCTCCAGACCAGGTCGACCGGATCGGTGCCGATTAGTTCGCGATATTGTGCATAAAGGTTGGCGGCCCGTGTAAAATCCTCGACGTCCACCCCGGAACGGAGCGTGAACTTCTCGGGCCGGACCCCCTTTAGCCAGAGCGCGCAGCCCTCGACGCCGGAGCGGGCCAGGATCTCGACCTGTTGCTTCGACGCCTCGGGGGAACCGTGCAGCCAGACGAAGTAGAGGTCGTCGATGCGGTGCTCGCAGGAGGCCATGCGTCATTCCCCCCCGATTCCGAGTTGGGCGTTGGCGTTGGCGGGCAACGCCCCGGCGGTCTGGGCCTCGATCGCCTTGATCTGGCGCTCGTTCTGGTCTTCCTGGCGTTCGAGGGTCTCGGCCAGCCGCTTGAGGTGATCCTCGAGGATTTGGGCCGATTCGAGATCCTTCGGTGTTGGCTCAGCGAACTGGGTTTGTCCGCGTCGACCGCGCATGCGTTCGATGTCAACGCGCATCACGTTCTCGTAAGCCTGGCGGTCGGCGCCTTGCGTCCAATACTCCCAGGCGTCCAATTGCCGCTTAACGAATCCGACGCCGGCTTCTTGGAGCTTCTTTTTGAGATCCGCCGAGGTGTAGAGTCCGCCGGCCGCGGCCTCGCGACCGGTTGCGGTCTCGCCGATCAGCTTTTCGCTGGTCGCCTCGCTGATCTCTCCGGCCGTGGCCAGTTGTCCGGGCCAAAGCGTTGTAAGCTGCTTTCGTTTCGTGACGGCGTAGGGCTTGGCCTCTGCGATCGTCGGTTGCCTCTTGAGCGTGTCCGCATAGGCGCCCTGGACGAGCTGATTCATCTTTTCCTCCGGGTGGAGGCCGACCAACGCTCGAAGGGCACCCAGACTTTTCTTTGGCATCATCTGCAGATACTTGGCCTCGAACTCCTCCATCTTAGCCGGCTCCTCCCGGAGGTATTTGAGGCGCTCGGCAAAGCTCTTCAGGCCGGTTCCCTTGCCGCGGAGGACCTCGCGGATCCGGCCCGTCGTCGGGTCGACAATCTGCTCGACCAGGTCTTTCTCAGGCAAGAATTTGCGGAGACCTTCGGCGAAGCCGATCGCCGCGGTCCCCGCCTTCCGGCCCTGGGGATCGGCCATCCCCTTCGTCATGGCGTTGAACAGGGCCATGCCCTCTTCCGGCGTGCCGCCGGTGGATGTCACGGCCAGGACGGAAGGGACGGCGTATTTTGCCATGCCCGCGATACTCTCGACGCGGCTGGTCTGCGTTGCAGCAATCATCCAGCCGATATTGGCCATCATGTCCTTTGTCTCGCCGGTGATCTTCGAGACGTCGATGGCCGCGGTCGCGATGGCCTGGAGGTTCTCAGCGTTGTGGCGGCCGAAGACCGCTCCCATCTCGGTTGCCTGCATTCCCTGCTCAAAGCCGCCCGCGGACATCGTTCCGGCGGCGGATTGGTAGAGCGTCTTTTTCCCGCCGGCAACTCCTTTCTCAGCGATCTTGTTGATCCGCGCCTCGAACTCCCGGACGTCCCTCTCGACCGGCAGCATCAGGATGGCGCTTTCCTGCGCGCTCGCCAGCGACATCGTCTCGGTCTTGGCCCGGGTCTTGAAGGCCTCCAGCTCCTGCATCGCCTGACGGACCTTACCAATAATCGCATAGACGGACACAAACGAGCTGAGCATACCCATGGCCATCGACGTCATCCCCGACATCGCCTGGCTGTGCCCCCGCGCGGCCCCTCTGCTCGCGGCCTTCAACCGCCGGTTCTGGTCAATCAATCGCATGTTGGACCGCTCCAGCTTGCGATTGTTGGCCTCGACCCGCGAGACGTCGGAGGTGTAGGTGGTTTTTACGTCGGCCATCGAACAGTTGTCAGTGGTTAGTGGTTAGTGGCCAGAGGCCGATTTGTCGGGCGGCGGCGGCGAGCTCTCCGCGGCTGGGGCAGTGGTGGGGCAGGAGTCCTCGGGCCCAGCAGAGGTATCGCTCGACGCGAGCGCCGCTTCCCGGGCGGCGGCGTCCCGCGCTTTTTTTTTGCCCTGGCACTCCTCAAACGCCGCCCAGAACGTGGGCAGATCGCAGGCAGAGGACAGGATCGTATTCCAGTTGTCGCCGTCGACCACGTGCAGCAGGTTTTGGATGTAGCGGTCGAAACGGTAATTGAGTGAGAGGACGTCGAAGCAGCGGGCCATCGCCTCGTCGCGAGGCATGTGAAAGAGGCCGGCCGGCGTCGGGTCGTCGGGATCGAAAAACATATCAACCACGCCGGCGAAGCCGTCCCAAAGGGTCCGGTACTCGGCGCGGATCTTCTCGATCACCCGGCCGTCGGCCTCCATTTCCCACTCGCTGGGCAACGAGGACCCGCCCTCCGGGTTGCGGATGATGGGCACCTGCCAGGAGTGCTGGCCGGCCTCGACCGTGTAGCCGTCGACGAGCCGCTTGCGGACCAGGTCGGCCGGCTCGGGCGGGTGTTCGCGGTCGATCCCGACCCACAGCTCGACGCCTTTGACGTGCTCGAACCGATGCCAGTCCTGAAACCTCTTCTCGAAAGTCAGGCGGATCGGCTTCCGGCTGGGGTCGGTCGGCAGGGCCGTCAGCATGCACCCGCTGGCATCGCCTGGGCCGATCCCGGTCAGCTCGAAACACGAACAATCCTTGCGGACCGAATCGCAGTCCAAAAAGGTCCGGCCAAGGCCGCGGGGGACGAGCTGCTCGGGGTTGAGCCGGTCGCCGACGACCAGCTCGGCCAGCCGAACGCGCGGGAAGAAGTAAATGGGTGGGGCCATGATGGGCTGGTGAGTGGTTAGTGGTCAGGGGTTACGCAACAGCGGAGGCGGTCGATACGCTCATGGCGTGGGCGGCCGAGCAAGTCGGGCGGCGGTAGGCCACGCGGAGGGTGGTGCTGGCCGGGTTGCCGTCTGCGCCGGCCGTCTGTTGGACGGTGGCGAGGCCGGCCGTGCCGGTAAACTTGATGTGAACCGCGTTGCCGTCGGGGTGGTGCATCACGTTGTCCTGTTGCTTCTTGCGGAGCCAGGACTCGATCGCGGTCAGTGCCAGGCCGTCGATGTCGATGGCGGTCCAGTGGCCGATCGAATCGGTCTCGATCGTCTCAATCGGATCGTGCTGCCGAATCGAGACCCAGGACAGGTAGTCGTCGCCATCGCTGGCCCGCTCGTCGAGGGTCGGGTTGAGGTCGAGGGTCCGGCTGGAGATCCCGGCGACCGGGGCCGTGTTCAGCTCGGTCGGGCCCAGGCCGTAGTATTCCTCGGCCAGCAGGCAGCTCGGGATGGCCTCGCCGCCGGCGGGCACGAAGGGGGGATTGACGCCGTCATACGTCGGGATGATCCGGCAGGCAATGGTGGCCGCGTCGGCGTCGCCGTCGCCGCCCTGGCGGGCTGTGATCGACTCCCAGTACAAGAGGGCACGGACGCAGCGAAGCTGAAGATGTTCCAGATCGGCGATCGCGCTTCGGGTGCCGAGGTTCACGCCGGCCTGGTAGTAAAGATCGCAGTTGCCGGCCGACATATCGTAGCCGGTCAATCCGCAGGCATCGATGACCGTTTTGAGCTGCGGCGTTGTGAACCGGATGTCAGGCGCGCAGCCGTGGCCGCCGCGGAAGTCGGGGACGATCTGGCCCGAGGCGTAGCCGGTGATATGCTTCGTGTTCGTGGCCGGCGTGCAGTCGGTCAGTTCGTTGATCCATTTGCCGTTGGGCAGGAGGATTCCGTAAAGGTAAAAGAGGCTGTTGGTCATGGCAGGGGCCAGTGGTTAGTGGTCAGTGGTTAGTGGTGAATCCTTACGCCTGGACGATCTTGCGGCCCTTGGAGCGTTGGGCGTTGATTTCCTTGTAGAACACCTTGCCGGCTTCCTTCTGGGTGGCTTTGATCTCGCTGGGCCGCTGCCGGGTGATCTCGTCGCCGAGCGGCGGCCTGTTGCCCGTGGCCCGCATGTGGACGTAGAGGGGGGCGATCATCGCGAGGGTCGCTCGGTTGGGCCAAGCCCGGAGATGCCCGCGGCCGGCCAGGAGCCGTTTCCGGGTCGCGCCGGTATAGACCAGGGCATGTTCGCCACCGTCGCGGATCCGGTGTCGCCGGATGTTTTTCGGATTTTTCTTGCCCTTCACATAGAGATCGGATCGCGGGCTGTACCCGTAGGTCCCGCCGCCGGAGGCCGGCTGGTCGAAGTGCTTGCGGATGTAATGCCTCTGCCAGAATTCCGGCATCGACTTATGGGCCAACATCAGACAACGTCGCATCAGCCGCGCTGGTAGCCACGGCGGGCGGATGAAGTCCATTTTGATGAAGAGGAGGCCGGCCATGGGATCAGTGGTTAGGATCGGCCCCAGCGGACCAACAGGGCACAGTGCCAGTAGGGGCCGGCTGCGTCGTCGGCTCGGGGGCTGTGGGTTACCGTGCGAAGAAATTCGATGTGGTGGATGTTCAGAAAATCGCCGCTGCCGGCCAGCTCGCGGATGTGGCCAAAGACCACCTCATCGACCCAGCCGGCGAAGTCGAGCCCCGAGAGGGTCCGATCCTTCGGGTACCGGTCGCGGTCGGTCAGCAACAGCACCAGATCGCCGCCGGCACGCATCCAGTTCCGGGCACCGCCCGCCGTCTGGCTCAGGTCGAGGTTGTCGCCGGGCCAGATCGCCGCGAACGGCCGCGAGGCGTGGATCTCTTGCGGGCCGTCGTCGAGAAACTCAAAGAGGTGGATCTTGGCGTGGGCCTGAGCCTCGTCGGCCACGCCGACCCGGCGCCGAAAAGCCGTCGAGGTGGCGACCAGCCGGCGCAGGGCCAACACGCTCCGGGTGATCGGGCCCTTTGGTTCAAACGAGGGTTCCATGTTCAGCGGCCGGGGCGTTTAGTGCGTGTCGCGTGGCCCGTACCGGCTCGGCCGGGTCCGGGCGTAGAACAGTTGCCAATCGTGGGGCGTTTCGTGACGGATCGGGCCCTGAAACGTCCAGGGCCGGTCGGGGCGATCGCCGTCGCGGAGGATCGCGTCCCCGGTCTCGGGGGTGGGGATACCAGAGCGGTCCGTGTCGGTCGACCGTAGGGCCTTGACCCAGATTTCCTCCCGGTCGACCTCCCCGATCTGGGTCCGCTCCTCGGGGTTTTTGACGTACTCGATTTTGACCGTGACGGTCCGCGAGCCGCCGCCGTGAACCGGCGTATAGGTCACCTGCTCGGCAAAGTGGTCCGTGTTCAAAAACGGGCCGGTCCGGGCGTGTTGGGCGCGGGCTTCTTTGAAGTTGGTCGGGGTCGTCATGGGTCAATCATCAATCATCGATCAAAACGGGCCGGGGGCGGAGACGTACCCCCGGCCCGCCGCGTCACAGAGGCAGCCGTCAACTCACGCGGTAGCGAACGCGGATTCGCTCGAGGTAGAGCGTAGCCAGGACGTCCTCGGCGATGACGCTGGAGGCCGCACCCTTCTGGATCTGGGCAAACAGTTGCAGGTTGCCCGTGTAATTGCTCATGTCGAAGGTGGTCAGCCGGGCGACCGCCTGGAGGTTGAAGCGGGGATCGTCGACGGCAAACAGCGTATTGGCCTGGCCACCGAGGCTCGGACCCGGCGAGACCGTGCGGAGCCCGCTGGCCATGTCGATCGTGAACCGCTTGACCGACGTGCCGAGGACCTGGCCGGTGGCGACGTCGTCGTTATCGTTTACGCCGTCGTCCGACTCGACCAGGACGTTGTTGTTTCCGATGCAGCGGAAACACGCCATGGCGGCCAGCACGTCCGGGTCGTCGTTCCGGGCGGTGCAGAGCCCAAAGGCCACGCTGATCGCGGCGTGGAGGCTGGCGGTCGAGAGCTTGGCCCAGAAATCGACCTGCTGGATCTTACAGATCGGATAGGGCAACTCGTCGCCGGTGTAGAGCGCGGCGACCTGGTTTTCCAGGTCGGCGGTCAGGTTCAGCTCCATGAACCCGTTATTTTCCAGCACCGTGGGCGGCGCGGCCCCGGTGATCGCGCGGCGCCAGGGGGAGCCGTCGGCGGCACCCACAAGCGGCGGCACGCGGTCGCCGTCGAAAAGGAAGGTTTTGTCGATTACGTTGCTCATCGTGTTAACTCCCGTGTTGGAGTGGACGTGTTTGGGTCACCGCGGGGGAGCGGAGGAAATGGGGACTACGCTCCGTTGTTGCGGACCACGCCGCGGTAATTGTTAATGGCGGCGGCGAAGCGGCCCTCAAACTGCCAGAACCGGCAGTTGTTTTGAGGGTTGTAGTAGTTTCTGGTTTTCATCGACTCGAAACCACGCTGATGGGCGTAGACGATCGAGCGGGCACGCGCCGGGTTGGCGAAGCCATAGTAGATCGTCGCCGAGTTGGCGGCCAGCATCGGCTCGACCTCGAACTGCACCCGGCCCCGGAACGGCTCGGTGGTGATCGCAATGATCGGCGTGATGTTGAGCGTGGCCAGCAGGAGCTGCTGGGTCACGGTCTCGATGTCCTCGGGGATCAGCAGGAGGTTTATCGTCTGGGCCAAGGGGCGTCCCCCGAGCCCGGTCTGACGGCGCAACAGGAGCCGCATGGCGGCGAGTTGGACCGTTGTGGGAGCGGCACCGGCCGCAATGTCGTTGCCGTGGTTGGCCAGGTTGAACAAGGCGAAGCCGTCGACGCAGGCGGGGTTGCCCGTCAAGATGTTCACGCACAGCCGGTTGAGCGTCTGACCATGGGCCGCCTTTTTGTCGGCCATCGCGTCGGTCAGGGCGCCCAGGTTGTCGTCGACGATCATCCGGGGAGTGAGACCGAACTCGTCGCCATACGAATCGACGGCAATCCAACTGTAGTCTTCGAGGATCTCCGACTGCTCGAAGTTGTCGCCGTCGACGTGCAGCGGCATCTCGCCGAACTCGCCATAACGAACGAGCGTCGCCGGCTTGAAGTCCGGCAGCGGGGCCATGCGGTGGGCCCAGGTCTGGTAGGTCGTCCCGACGAACTCGGGGGCGGACTCCAGGGCCTTGTTGGCCAGATTCGAGAGGATGTTTGGAAAGTCGCCCGGCGTCTGGGCCGGGAAGTCGGCACCGAGGATCCGCATCGCATCGGGATCGCCCAATGCGGCCCGGGCGATGTCGTCGGGGTCGCCAATGGGGGCCCGGCCGATCGACTGCCGGAGGCTCTCCTTGGCCAGCTCCAGGGCGGAGCAGTGCCGGATCTCGCGGGAACCGGCCGACAGCTTCGCGGCGTCGGTCTCGATCCCGCAATGGAAGGCCAGGGCGCCGACCGCGGCCTCGTTGAACTTGTCGGCCTGGGCCTTGCCGGGGACGGGGGCGATGGCCCCCTGGTTCTTAGGAATGGTCTCGGTGGCCTTCGTGAGAAAGTCGCCGACGGAGGTCCCGGCGGTGATGGCCTGCTCGACGACCTCGGCGTCGATCCCCAACAGCTCGGCACGGGCCTGGATGTCGAGGATCCGCCCGCGTTCGGCGGCGGCCGAGGCCGCGGCGATGCCGGGATCGGTGTGCTGGACGGTGGGGGCCAGAATACCGAGGCCGGTCTGAAAGGTGGCGACGGCGGGCGAGAGTGGGGGCACCGGGGGCGCTGCGGGCGCCTTGGCCTCGAGCGCGGCCAGGAGGGCCTCGGTCTCGGTGGGCTGGGTTTGGCCGCTCGTCTTAAAGTATGCGGCCAGGACGGCCTCGGCGACATCGTGGGACGCCGCGGCGTTGAGCAGGCCCCGATCGATCAGGGCTTGGCGGATTGTGGGGTCCATTGCATGGGCTCCTTGGGGTGGAAAAGGTGATTTGTAGGGGTCGGCGTCGGCGTTGATTGTGGCACGGAGGGCGGCGAGCTCGGCGTCGAGGGTGCCGACGCGGTCGGCCAGGCCGGCGGCGACGGCCTTCGAGGCAATTAAGAGCTTGCCCTGGCCGAATCGTTCCTCGACCGTGGCCCGGTCAGTCCGGCGGTTGGTGGCGATCGACCCGACCATCAGCTCGTAATAGCTATCGACCTCCTCCTGGAGCGTCTCGCGGGCCTGTGTGGTCAGGGGCTCGGTGTCGTTTGCGTCCGCCTTGTAGCGGCCGGCCTTGACAATCGTCCGTTTCACGCCGGCGGCTGCGTCGGCCTTAGAAAACTCCGTATGCAGCGAATAGACGCCGATCGACCCGAGCTCGGCGGACGGGCTGGCGACGACCTCGCCGGCGGCGCTACCGACGTAGTACGCAGCCGAGGCCATAAGGTTGGTCCCGACCGCGATCGTCGGCTTCTTGTCGCGGGCCTCGCGGACGGCTTGCGCGGCCTCCTCGGTGCCGTAGACACTCCCGCCGGGCGAGTCGATGACCAAGAGGATCGCCTTGACGGCCGGGTCGGCGGTGGCTTGGCGGACAGCGGCCCGGAAGAGGTCCGTGCTGGTCCCGCCCGAGATCCTCATAAAGAGGTTCATCTTCGGGGCCATCACGCCCTGAAGCGGGATCACGGCCACGCCGCCGAGGACCTGGTACAGCTCCGCCTGTTGATCGTCGTCGTCGCCGTCGAGGTCGATCTCGATCGAGTCGTCCGCGCCGATCCGGCGGCGGACCTCCTCTGGGGTAAGCCGCTCGCCGTTGGCCCGCAGCTCCAACACCGCGGCGATCTGTTCGAGCTTCCGCGACTCGATCGCCCAGGGCGTCTTGAGCGCGGCGTTGACGACGTTCTTGATCTGGCGGGGCGTGGTCACTTGGCGGGTGCCTCCTCTTCTTTTTCATCGCGGGCGGCGTCGGCAACCGCCGGGTTAGACCCGGCCGCGTCGATCGTGACGCCCCGCTTGGCGGCGTAGGCATTTTCAACCGCAATCTGATCGATCACCCGCCTCCAGTTCTTGCCGCGGGCCGCGCAGATTTCCTTGAGGGATCGCTGGCCGCCGCGGCGTGCATCGTTGTTGGCCGTGACCTCCTTGATCGGGTCGATCTCTTCCCACCCCGGCGGCTGCAACTCGATTCGCGACCAGCGGCGGGGCTGGGCCAGGAACTGCCGCGGGCCGATCGAACGGATCAGACCCAGGCCGACGAGCTGCCGGGTCAGCTCACGGCGGACCGGCAGGCAGACCTTGCGGCCGAATAGGCCCTGCATCGGGCGGAACGCGGCCCGGTCGTCGAGGTGGGCCGCACGGGCGGCGACGTAGGTTGTGCCCGAGTAGTCACGGGTAAGCCGGTAGGGCGAGACGTTCCCGCCCATCGACATCAGCATCAGGATGAGGCGAGTGAAGACACCGGCGTCCCGGTTGGGACGCTTGGCCTCGATCATTTCGACCTCGTCCTCTTTGCCGACGTGGCAGGTGATGCCGCGGCCCAACTTGACCCGTGCGTTGCCATACTCGTCGGTCCCGTCGGCCTCGGTCCCGTCGCCGACAAACCCCATGCCAGAGCCCGGGCTGCCGGACTTGTGCAGCAGCGTAAACAGGGCCCCGATGTTCGCGGCGGTCAGCTCCGCGCCGAGGTAGTTGTCAAGATCCTTGGCCGATTGGGTGATCGAGCGATACAAAGAAATGCCGCGGGTTTGCGACGGCCGGCCGGGCAGTTGCAGGTGGGTCACGCGGTCGGCCAGGATCCGCTTGCTGTTGGCCGCGGCGGTGTGCGTGTCGCCGGGGTGCCGATCAAACAGCCAGTAAGCGATGGGCGTCCCGTCGCGGGCGAACTCGATGCCCCGCTTGATCTCGGTCTGGCCGCGCCCGGCCTCGCGGTCCATGTTGGCGTCGAGCTGCTCGGCCTCCAGGATCTGGTAGCAGAGCGGGCAGAGCCGATCGGCCCCGCGCTTCGCGCACCGTAGCAGAAGGACCTCGCCGGTGTGGAGCGTTTCGCCGAATAGCTGGCGTTGCATTTCGGGCCAGGCCAGGCGGCCGGTGACGTCGGCCTCGGCCTCCCACTCCTCGGCCAGCTCGTCGGACTCGGCGTTGAACTCGTCGTCCAGCTCGCCCTCCGCGATCCGGACCGCGGCCGTTGTGAGGATGCCGGTGCCAATGATGTTATCCAGGAGGGCCCGGCCGAGGGCACCGATCGCCGGATCGTTCCGGTCGAGGTCGCGGATGCGGCGAGTGAGCAGCTCCCAGCCCTCGGAGATCGCGGCGTCGCCCGAGAAGTTTTCGGGCTGCCAGGTCTTGTTCAGCCGGTGGATCTCGCCGCCGCGGTAGGGTGCGGTTGAGGCGACGGGGCCTTGTTTTTTGAAGAGGCCGGCGAGGTTGACGGGGAAAGGAACCATTGGTCAGACATCAAAGGGTTCGGCCAAGCGGAAGCAGGCACCGTCGGCGCCGGAGGCGGCCAGCTTGGCCTTCAGCGCGTCGCGTTGGCGGAAGAGGCTGTCGAGGGACGCACCGCGCAAGCGGTCCGGGCCCTCTTGGTATTCTTCCCAGGCGTCCCCGTTCAGGCGGCACGCAATCGCGGCCTCGACCAGGGTGAGTAGCTCGGCGTCGGTCATGCAATCCACGGTAGGGGGCGCGGGGGCCCGATGCCTAGCCCAGTTTCACAATGTTTGTAAAGGAAAGGCGGTTTTGGGCAGGCTTGCCTATGCTGGGCTGGCGGCTATAA
>Ga0307378_10004338_pt1 | contig 20280 bp, 22 predicted proteins | sample UN1MG_FD_202238 | JGI IMG/M metagenome (GOLD analysis project Ga0307378, IMG submission 202238) | Soil microbial communities from Risofladan, Vaasa, Finland - UN-1 | ecosystem: Environmental > Terrestrial > Soil > Coastal area > Acid sulfate soil | place: Finland: Risofladan, Vaasa | collected... | reverse complement strand
GAAAATCTCCTCGTCTGACAATCCGCAATCCTTACCATCACAATCTTGGCAGTGCTCCAATCTTTTCACCATTGCTACAATCGAGTCAAGCTGTGCTCTTGCTTGGTCTTTTGCCCTTGTGTCTTCCTTTGTAGTGTTCATTTCTTACCTCCTCTTTGTTAAGGTGCTTTACTTATCTATACTCACTTTAACATACTCCTACTGACTCGTCAAAGTCTTGGTTAACCATTGACGGGCATTTAGAGCCAGTTCTTACCTTTACAAGCTCGCTCAATCTCGTTATTACAGCCATTCTCTAGTCTATCTATTACTTGACAAATTACACGGTAACGTGTTAAGCTTGACTTCGTTGGGTGTAACTATGCCCATTTTTAATTTGCCTAGCTTAATGCTAGGTATTTTTATTTATAGCCCACTAGGTAAATCCTACTGAGTCCTTTAGGGGGCAATGAAGCTGTGCAGTTAGCAGGGTGGGAGCTGGTGGGCTATCTTTGTTGCTGGCTAGGGCGACCGCAAACCCACCGGTATTAGGCAAGGATAGGGAATGGAATGCGATTATCCTGTAAGCCCTGCCCCAGTCTTTGGAGAGATTATGGAAGAAGTTAATAACGCAATAGGTAAAGAGGCGCAGGGTGATAAGACTGTCTTGCAATCTCAAGCGCAATCTCCTCTTTTGCGCTTTGGAGATAAACTGCACCAATGGAAGCCTGGTCAGTCGGGCAATCCTGCGGGAGGTATTAAGAAGGAAGCTCGCCTAACATCGTTGTTGAAAGAGCAATTAGATGTTATCCCACAGGGTAAAGATAAGACATGGCGGGAGCTGATAATTGAAGCTATGCTCAAGAATGCACTCCGTGACCCGCAGGTATTAAGGGAGCTTCTTAACCGGTGTGAGGGCAAGGTAACAGACACCGTAGATATTCAGGGAACCAATGTAACAATAACCTACGAGCTGACCAAGCCCAAAGGGGAAGAGGATGCTCAAGGGACAGGCTAAGAAGGACTACCAAAAGCGGTATATGCGCAAGAGACGGGCTAGTTTGAAGCTAAATAGTAGGTTTGTTAGACCTATTGTTAGACCCAGTAAAGATGCTCCTTGGTATGATAGGGCTGGTGTTGCTGTGGCAGACGCAGACGGCAATGTTATACCCAGTTAGTAAGGAGCGAGTGTCCCCCGAAGAAGTTAAGCGACAATACCAAGCCTGTTTCCCGAGAGCTTGACAATAACCCGAACATAATAGCTATAGTGCGAATGATGCGATTACGAACATACACTGTAACGGATAGAGAATACTACTCGGAACGATATTAAACCCTTAGATTTGGATTGTAGGGCTGGTCAGAGGCATTGTAGAGCTGGCTTGTAGTTAATAGATTGATTTGACTTTACATTACTTCATATTACCCCCCTTCCCCCCTTTTTAGAACTAGACATTACATCAGATAAACGCATATAGAGAATTCCCTAAATTTACCTTTTATTATGTTAAGTTATGGAAGAAAAGATAAAGAAAGTAACGCCTGTATATGATAAGACTGCGAATTCAAAAGCCAAGACGGTAATAAATGTAGGGGGGGCGAGGAGTTCAAAGTCGTATTCCATAGCGCAGTACATAATTTACAAGCTAATCAATGAAGAGAGAAAGAAGATTGGCATAACCTGCAAGACCTTTCCTGCTTTACGAAGAACAGCTTATGATTTAGTTATAGGGTTGCTCAAGGATTATGGTATATATCGAGAATCTCAGCATAACAAGACCTATCACACTTATAATCACGGGTCAAACCAGATAGAGTTTTTCGGGATGGATGAAGCTGGTAAGTTAAGGAGTGCTGGTTTCAATTATGTATGGATGGAGGAGGGTAACGAGTTTACTTATGAGGACTACTTCACGCTATGGTTGAGGTTATCTGAGCCAGAGAGAGGGGAGCGCAACCAGATTTTCCTTAGTCTTAATCCCATAGATGAAAACAACTGGGTAGCCAAGCGGTTAATACAAGAAGATGATGTTGAGGTTATTCATTCCACATATAAAGATAATCCATTTTTAAGCGAAGATTATAAAAATGGGCTTCTCAGCAAGATAGATAAAGACGATAATTACTATCGGGTATACGTTCTAGGTGAATGGGGCAAGCTAGAGCACCTGATTTATAGGGATTACGATATAGTTGATAGTTTACCCTCTGAATATCAGGCAATGGCTTATGGGTTAGACTTTGGTTTTGTTAATCCTACGGCATTTATTAAGGTTTGTTTAATTGATAACGATATTTACCTTGATGAGAGGTTGTATAAGAGCCAGATAACGAACTCGGATTTTATTGAGTTATTATCTCACGAAGAGAGAGGGGATATATATGCTGATAGGAACGAATTACAGAGGATAGAGGAGATTTCACGGGCTGGTTACACGGCATACCCTGGCGAAAAGGATGTAAAGATGGGTATAGACCTGTGTAGTCGCCACAAGCTGCATATAACCAAAGACAGTGCCAATTTCATTAAGGAAATACGGGGTTACCAGCGCAAAGTTGATAAAAATGGCACGGTGCTGGAAGACCCTGTTAAATATAACGACCATCTAATGGATGCTATGCGGTTTGGGGTATATGGTTTGGTAAGCAGGTTTGGATTTGCAACTGCGGTGCCCTCGTCTATTATGGCTACAATCCAGCACTTTGGATAGGAGTAATTTATGGGATTAAGAACAATCAAAGATATGAAGAAAGCGATAGATGGAAGTAAAAGTCGCCTTACCGATTTAAGAACTCGTTTTGAAAATGATTATGGCTTGTATAGATTAGAGGCATACAATAGAGGAATAGGGTATGAAAGTGTTACTCGTAATGAACCCAAAACTTTAGTTAATAAAGTTATCTCCCTTTTATCCAGTGCTGAAAGGACAATTCGTATTCCCCTTGCGGTGGATAATGAAAAGGAACGGAAAGCCAAGTCCAACGCTGAAAGGTTTATTATTGGCTCATTCAATTTAATTGACTCTAGGCTTCAATCGTTTCTACAGCCATCTCTTCAAGAGCAAGAGGCTTTCTTTGCAACTATAAGGGGTTGGTTTGCTATCAGGGCTTACATTAGAACGGGAAAGAATGGAAATGTAATACCCGATATTGCTGTTTGGGATATATTAAATACAGACTTTGAAATAGGAGATGAGGGTGTAAGCTGGGTCTGCCATCATAGGACAGCTACCCCTTCACAAATAGAGGCTGAGTATGGGATTACCACAAGAGGGCAGAAGATTACAGTTTATGACTGGTGGGATGATGAAATATACAATACTTTTATTGATGATAAATTTGTCATAGAACCTAAAAAGCATAAATTAGGTCATCTACCTGTTTTAGTAACTCAAGTAGGTTCTGTTCCATTCATTCAATCGGATAAATTCACTGATACAATAAAAGATAGTGGAGAGTCCGTCCTTGCCCCTAACAGAGGACTTATTCCTTCCTTAAACAAGATGATTTCAGATTATCAGACAATTATAGACCACGGCGTGCATAATCCTGCGATGGCTATTTCTAAAGATGGTAAGCCATTTATCCCAGAAGGCATATATAAAGAGGGTTCTGTAGTAAATATAAGTAGAGACAAGGGGCAGGAGATTGCTCCTTTATACCAGCCAATTATGCCGAAAGACGCTGAGGTGTTATGGTCGGCTTATAACAGAATGTGGGAGATTGGCGGCTTATCCCCGTTAGCTTATGGTTTATTAGAAAGGGATGTTTCGGGTTATGGAATTAGCTTGTTACATCACGCTTCTGAGTCTATTCTTATGGCACCGAAGAAGACAATGGAACGCTCGGAAGAATGGTTAGCTAGGGAATTGTTGACTCAATATGCAAATGGTAAATTCGGGAAACTCAAATTGCACGGCAGAGAAGGAACGAATGAGGACTTTGATGTAGAACTGCAACCCAAAGATGTTAAAGGCGATTGGTTCCCTAAAGTAGAATTAAAGGCTTCGTTACCTGAAGATGAGGCAGCTAGATATACAATGGCTCAAATCGCTATCCAAAGCGAACTATTATCTAGGGAAACGGCTAGGGATAGACTATTAGGAGTTCAAGATACAGATGCTGAGACACAGAAGGTTATGCGTGAGAAGGCAATGAATATGCCTGCTATTATGCTGAGGCAAATGGCATCTTCCCTTATCCTTGAAGGCAGACCTGATTTAGCTCAAGTCTTCCTTGATGAGATTAAGGCACAGGAGACTAAACCACAGATGTCTGAAGTAGAAAAGAGAAGGTCGGAGGCAGTGAGTGAAGCAGTAAGACCAGAGTTTGCTCAGGGTATTACTCGTAATGTCTTGCCAATGGAAGAAATGGGTCAAACCCCTAGAACTCCAGAACAGAGACAGATGGGAGGCTAGAATGGCTGATAACTGGTTCAAGGGAGTAGGATATTATGCAACTGGTGAGGCTGGTTTGCCTCCTGCGAAACAGGTAGGTGCTGTAAATCTAAACGCTCCTAATAAATTGGGATACCTTCCTCAACAATGGAGTGAATACGGCGAGTCATATTACAGAGCCTATCTGAATGCTACTAAAGAAGGTTTGTTTACAGGTGATTTTAATACCTTTAGTAGCCAAATCAATAGGGAGGTTAATCTGCAAACAGGACAGTATTTCTGGACTGTGCCTACCAATGCTTATAGATATGAAGAGGTAGAAACTCGTCCAGATGTTTGGGTTAAAACAGGGGTTAAGCAACCGCAGAAACTTATTTTTGGTAACAATACCCTTCCTGTTTTAACCCCTTATAACCCTAGTGAGTGGCAACTTATGGGGGGTGCTCCCTATACAGGAGGAGCAGAGACGGCAATAGAGAAAGGGAATAAACCAGCAATTACATCCCAATACCCCTGGTTGACAACGCCACAAGCACCAACACCAGATTGGGGAGCGATATATAAGAAGTTCTTGCCTGAGATGCCATCCCCAGCAATGACTCAGTATTACGGAGGGCAATACACTCCAATGTTTCAGGAATACAGGGCTCAGGCTTTACCCGCAGAGCCAACGGCGACAGGTTGGGAGACATTTCTTAAACAATATCCATTCCTAGAAAAGTATCAGGCTATTCCACCGTATCAACGGGGAGAACGGGCTACTGCCTTTGCCCCTCCGACAAAATGGCTGACTTACTAGAGGAGTTTTAATGCCAGATAAATGGGCAACAGATTTAGCCAAACAGATTAACGAAGATGATACTGCTTCTCGTTGGAACCCTAGGCATAGGTGGGTAGGGGAGAAGGGAGAGGTTATAACTCCACCAAGTCCTGTGTCGGCACCTACTCTAGGGATACCGCCTGAAGGTATAAATGTTTCAGCCCGCCCTTATGGTTATGCTCAAGAAGAAGTCTATACTATAAAACCAGATTATAGTGTTTGGCATTATAATGAATATGTTGGTGATTTGAATCCTGAGACTGGAGAAGTTACTCCTGCCGAGCGGGTGCCAGAGCGTGCACAACTAAGACAACGCAGTCCTGGAAAATACCAATTTACCCCATCTCAATTAGTAAAACTACCAACAGTTGAGGAAATAAAATACCAGGGTATGCGATTAGCATACCCTTTTCTAAAAGGGCTTGAGACTACCCTTACCCCATTCACTACTACGGGAATGGCAACTTGGGGTGGGCGTGAAGCAGTAAAAGAGGCACAGGAACAGGAGTTATGGAAGGAAAGGGGTTATGAACCAACTCCTCCTATGTTAAAACCAGTTCCAGGGACTATTGGGGAAGCTGTGCTAGGAGAATATGCTCCTGGTGGAGAAAAGTATGGGGAATACCACGAACTTCCCCTTTGGCAACAGCTTCTTTATGAAAGTCCTGCTTGGGCAGCTATTAGTGCCGTTCCCGCATCGGCTTTGGCTGGGTGGAAGGAAGCAGGCAAATTACCAACGGCTGCTAGGATTCCAGTGAGGGCAGCATTAGCACCTTTGGCTGGATATGAATGGGTTGTTGGCAAAACTATTAGTGCTACATATAGAGCAGTGATGTCAGCGTCATTAAGAAGAAATCTACGCTCTTGGGCTATAAGCACTGGTAGAGAAATCCCTAAAGCTACCGAAGATGCTTTTGTGAAAAGTGCATTAGGGGAACTATCTCCTAAATTCTTGGCAAAAGAAACAGTTAAGACATTATTTAAGCCTACGAAGGGAGGATTTACTGTAACTGAGGCAGGGGTAGGGGCTACGGAGAAAGCAGCCAATGAAGCTATAAGAAAGTCCCCCTTACTCTTGGGAGTTAGCACTAAAGCCCCAGTCCCTAAAGCCGAAGTTGGTATGCCTGTTACCCCAGTAGTTGAGGGAGTTAAACCTCCAACTCTTGTTGCAGAAGAAGCAGGGATGGCAACTAACGCTCAGAAGATTAAGACTCAAGAAATTGCTCTCTACAAAGCCCTTGTAAATCCCGCAACGGGGAAGATAACCCCTGCGTATCGGCGATTAGCCCAGAATATAACTGGGCAAAAAACTATAGACCAAATGACTGCTGATGAGGCTGATGAGTTTATTGAGGCATTAAGTCGCTTTCCTGAAAAGAAATGGTCAAGGGAAACAGGCAAGTGGATACCGCAGTCAATACCAATAACGAAAGCTATTGTCCCTGAAAATTACTTCGGGTTAAAATTTGGAGAGCCGACACCTGTTAAATATCTTACATCACAGAATTTTTATGCCACTAAACTAGGGGTAAGTCCCTTAACGGAACCCCTTGAATTAGCCAAGCAAAAACTAGATTTGGTATTTCCAGCGTGGTCAAAAGCCGTTGATATTAAATTGGGTGAGCTAAATAAGGTCTTCAAAGTTACCTTTGAAGAGAAGTTAATTGCTTTTAGAAATAACAAGCCTACTAGAGCATCTACTGAAATGGCTAAATTACTTAATAAGTATGAAGACATACCAGTTGATGTGGCGATAGAGTTGGGAGAGGAGAAGGTAAAAGTTTTCTCTTGGTTCAGAAACCTATCAAGAACGATACTTAATGCTGAAAACCAAGTAAGGGAATTACTAAATATGCCAGCTATCCCACATCGTCAGGCTTACTTTAGGCACATTGCTACTGAAACGGTAAAGGAAATTTGGGGGGGCAATTACTCTTTGCCATCAGATTTAGCTTATTGGTCAAGTCGGATAGTGGGTAAAAAGGTTTTCAATCCTATGGAGATACAAAGGGAAATAGCTGATGATTTACTGGAATATTTCAGTAAGGATTTGGGCTATGTTATCAAATCAATGCTTTGGACTGGGCTAAAGGAAATCTACTTGTCGCAACCTCTTAAAGCCTTTACTACCCAACTTAATGTATTAAGCAAGGGTATGATGCCCTTTAGTTCATTGCCACCTGCCGAAATGGCGAAAGCAACAGCGATTCAACCCCTTCCAGCCTCAACACATAAATGGGTTACAGATTATGTGAACACAGTTATCAAGGGGCAACAAACAGAGTTTGATGCTTCAATTAATAGGTTAGTTACTCAAACTGGAATAGGGGGAGTCTTTGATAAGTTATTAGGAGAGTTTGGTAGAAGCATTGGGACAAGACCAGTAACTAAAATGGCTCAATTTGCAGGTAGGCTTATTATATCAGCCACTATCGGAACGAAACCGAGACAGATAATTAGAAACTTGCACCAATCTATTCAGAACTTAGCTTTGTATGGTATCAGACCAACTCTTCAAGCCTTTCTCCCAGCGGATAAAACTCTAACGAGGCTACTTAATAATAGTATGTTCCTTAAAACTTATGCTAAGTTTGAGGAACTACCAACTGGTGCTATGGCAAAGGCAGAAAGGGCTTGGCTATGGTCTTATGGTAAGTCAGCTATCTTCAATGCAAGGGGTGGCGAGAGGGCTGCTTACCACGGAACTTTGAAGTATATTACAGACCCCAAAAATAAGGATTTGGGCTGGGCTAGTCCTGAGCGAACTTATACAGAGCCTAAAGGGTTTTTGTATCCCGAAGAGGAGGCAAATCTTCTGAGGGAAATGGAGTTTGGGGCAGGATGCACTCAATATCAATATATTGCGATGGGTATGCCTGAAATCTTTAGGCATAAAACTCTTATCCCATTTACCAGACTACAAAGCTGGTGGATGAATTATTTTGCCAAGTTTAACCGAGAGGCGATAGGCAGATTTTGGAATGGGTCAGTAGGTTGGAATCCAGACCTGAAATTACCGTGGACTGCACGGCTTAATTGGCTAAAATATGTAATCTTGGGCGGTGCTGTTCTTACTGCTATGGGTTATAAAAGGTCATTTTATAGGGATGTTTTACCCCATTGGTATTCACCCGCAGGTCAATTCGCTGTGGGGGCATACAGTTATGTTATCGCTGATGAAGATTGGGAGAGAGAAAAGGCTAAAAAGACAATGTTTTACTCCGTTCAGGCTTTTGTCCCTGGGTTGATTGATTACTTTATGTGGAAGGAACTCTGGGAAGGGGAGAGACCTTTAAGCAGTGTGTTCTTTTATACGGAAGAATTCCCACCTGATATGCCAACTTGGGGGATACCCTTTTTAGAAGAAATTAAAGAAGCAAAGCAACTAATAAAAGATGCTAACAAGGAAATGCCAAAGTTTAGAGAGCAGTTAGGGCAATTTATCCCCGCTGAAGACGATATTGAGGGTTACACCTATGGGATGGTGGATTTGGGTGCGGATATACGAGCTACAATTAGGGGCATTCCCGAAGAGGAAATTACATTAGAGAATGGATTTGACCCAATGGTGATAATGTATAAGGATGCCCAGAAAAAGATAGATAGTTATTATAAAATACCCGAAAGCCAGAGGCAAGCCTTTATTTTACAGCAAACCCCTGAAAGTGTTTGGTCAGGAGCCTATCTTGCTTTGTGGGGTAAACTGACGGTTACAGGATGGGTTTCAGAAAACCCACAAACTATAGTTTTAATAAGGCAACTTGTAACAGAACATAATATACCTGCCGAAGCTGTGCCTAATTTAACTAAACTTCGTGAGAGAGAAGAGGCAGCGGTAGAAAGAGAGCAGGTGGGAGTAGAAGAACAAGAAAGGCAACAAACAATAGAAGCAATGCGAGAATATATGAGAGAGAAAACTACAACACCAGGGATTACCCCTTCTACCCCCACTCCTACCCCCACCACACCCAGACACAGATGGGTAGATTAAGAACCAAGATGGGTATGACTCTGTTAGCTCCTTAAACACTCATTCCCAGCTAACCTGGGGGAGGGAAACCACATAACCAATCCACTATTCCTATGGTAGTCCAGAGGATTGCAAGGATAACGATATACCAGCCAATCCCCTTAAGGGTTTCTATGAAATACCACGTCTTCATATCTCTTTATCCTTAAACTGCTTTATGATTTTGCCATTTACCATATCCAGTAGCGGGGTCTGGCTTCTGTTTGGAAGGCACAAGAGCCAAACAATGCCGAGGGGAACGAAGAGAAGAAATGCCCATAATCTATCTTGTTTTTTTCTGCCCAAAACCCAAAGACATACGAAGATTAAAAAGGCTAAACAGGGAACCCAAGCAAGTAAATTTACACGAGCTATCACTGGGGGAACACACGCTAGAACTAAAGTCCAATTTAGATGTCGCTGAAACCACTTCATAATTTAATAATAACACTCTCCCATAATTTGTCAATACCCAGCCAGCTAAATTAGCTGGCTTTTTTAATTCCCGAAATAAAAAGGAGGAACAACAATGGAAGACTTGGAGCGGGTAAAGGGCGTGGAGGAGCAGGTTCCTAAATCTTCAGAACAGGAGGTTAAAGAGCCGACTCTAACAGAGCCAAAACCAACTTCAGAAACAGGGGCACCAACACCTACCTTTACTCAGGAGAATTTAGACCAGGCAGTTGCTGACGCAGTAGCTGACGCAGTAGCTAAAGGTGAGCAGAAGGCTCGGTCAATTCAGTCGACAAGTGATAAGAAAATTGCCGAACTAGAGAAGCAAAAAGGCGAAGCTGAACTCGCTGGTGTAGAGAAGGCGGAACTTGCTAGATGGACTGAGGCTGGGCTAGATGAGAATGAGACAAAGGCATTTCAGGAAGGAAGGAGACAGCTAAAGAAAGCGGAGCAGGACTTTCAGGCACAAAAGACAAGCTACGAAGGTTACTTTGCTAAAGTTCAAGAGATTGAAAAGGGGCAGAAAGCTAAGTCGCTGGCTTCTGAATATGGTGTTGACGAGAAAGAGCTATTAAAAGCTCAGAGTCCAGAGGAGATGGATACAATCGCTGGTAAACTCAGCTATGAGAAACTCAAAGCCGAGCTTGAGCAGTTAAGGAAGACCCCTGAAAAGATTGACTCCAGTTTACCAAGTGCAACGGGTTCGGGTTCTTTCAAACAGCTAGAACAGAATTATGCTGACGGGCAGATTTCCACAGCAGAATATGAGAAGGCTTTGAAAGAGCAGGGGAAAATATAAAAGGAGGTTAAACAATGGCAATTCAAACTGCGGCAACTACTGAACTTGATGAGGCACAGCGAGTTATTATCGCTAGAGCCAGATTCACTCAAGAGCATAATGCAGTTATGTTAAGCCTAGTAGAGCATTTCACTCTTGGTAAAGGTGAGAAGCAACTCACTATTCCAAAGGTAGGGCAGATGACTGCTGCCGACCTTACTGATGGCACTGATATGACGGCGAGTGCAGCTATTGGTATGACCGCTTCTCAGATTGACTGTGAAGAGGTTGGTCTGAAAGTAATCATCACCGATAAATTGGCACGCCAGTTAAACGAAGATGTCTTCGCTATGATTGGTCGTCAGGTTGGGGATGCTATGGGTCGTAAGAAGGACGGTGATTTACTGGCTCTCTTGAGTAGTCTTAGTCTAGGCGATTCGGCTGGTGATGAGACTGTATCTTTAGCTCGCTATGCTGCATCGGCTACTTTGCTACAAGCAGTTCCAGTTCCACTACCGATCTATGCAGTTCTTCATCCTTACCAATCGCATCTTTTGAAGATTGCAGTAGCTGTATCGGGCGTATATCCTATACCTGATTCTGGTCTCACTGTGGATATGATTAAGCAGTGGAAGGCTGGACAATGGGCTGGAGTGCCTTGCTTTGAGGATGGTAATATCGATATTACCACCGTCAGTGGCATAGGACACGGCGGAATGTTCTCTAAGTCTGCTTTAGGTTATTTACAATCTTTAGCAGATACTACTGAGCGAGAGCGAGATGCTTCACTGAGAGCTACCGAATTAGTAATTGTCTCTGATTATGAGGCATTTGCTATAGATAATGGCTATGGCGTGGATATGTATTACTTGGCGGCTGCGCCGGCTGTGTAATAAGGAGAAATAGGGTATGGCAGGCAATTTACAACTACTAGGATATACAGTATCTCCGATAGATAATCCTAGACAAAATCCGAGACGGGTCTTTTATAGACCAGGAACGGGGAGACCTACTCTTCCCTTGCCTGCCGACCCATACCACACCAAGCTATTTCTAAACAGTGGCTTCACACTAGAGCCACCCTCTGAGGTTGTGCCTACCTCAAAGAGGGCATACAAGCATACAAGGAAATATCTAAAGGCACACAAAAAATAAAATACTCTAAAAAGGAGGATAAAAATGGCTTTTCCACAATTTGAGGTTTTGAACACCGTCACCGAGATGGATATAGCAACTACTATATCTGGAACTACGGCTAGGAATGGTATCCATTTGGCAATCACTGATTCAAGCACTGTTGCCAGTGGTCGCAATCTGGGCATCTATGTTGAATATGTCATTACTGGTGCTAAGACTGGGGGTGAATGTAACCCATTTAGTGCTAGGGTAACAGCCAGTGATAGTGCCTCGGATGTCTACGCTTACCACGCACTCTTCAACATAACCTCTGGAAAGAACTTCAGTAATGTTGGTCTTTTCTATGGTTATATGAGTGATATTGGAAGTGGGACTATTGCCAATGCGTGGGCGATAAAGGCAGACAGGGTTACCACCACTCAGGCTTCTACGAGAGATGCCTTCATAATACTCAAGGCTCACGGAGGTGCTGGCTCGGCAAAGACCGTGTTCTACATTGAGGGCACAAGCAACAAGATGGCGGAACAATTCCTAATGCTGGCTGGATGCCAAAGTAGCACCTCGTTGTATGTTGAGGGTATCAATGTTGGGTCTAGCTATACCTGTGCAGCTGCTCTTAGAGTTGGTGTAGAGGCTATCATTGGTGGGGGCGTAACTACACAATACTACCTTCCACTATACACAGCAGACTAACCAATAGGCTCTGGGGAGTAGCCTTTATCCACTCCCCAAAATAAACTCTGATGCCATAAGGAGGATAAAATGGTTTATTGCTCCAAATGCAATAAGGAAATGACTTACAAGAACGGCGAATCAAGTGAAACATCTGTTATTGGGATATACATAGAAGTAATTCCACAAACAGATAACAAAGAACTTCTCGCTTTCTGGCAAAAGCAACTAGGCAAATATAGTATTTGCCAGCCTTGTGGCTTTTGCTATGAATGTTGGCTGGATTCTTTATTCGGGGTGAATCGCTAAACTCTTACAGGAGGATAAATTTGTCGGACAAAATAGCCAAGAAACTTAATATCGGAGAAAGGTTTGGATTATTCCAATTCTTACCCCCAGAGGGGGATTTAGTAACCTATAAGGAAGTTAGGAAGCTCAAGGAAACTCTAAACCCCAGCGACCAAGAAAATCAGGAGTATGAATTCAAGTATGGTTTTAGGTGTCCTCACCGCAAATACAATGAAGATGGCAAAGCCTTCCAATGTGAGTTTGAGGAGACGGCTGAAATCGCACCACGCTGTCCAGTCCACGATGTGTTGTGTGTAACAATAGGGACAATGTTTTGGAAGCCAGAAATGGCTGGTATTGAAAAGGAAATCTGGTTAAATAAAACAGCCCTTAAAATCATCACTGAAGCTCTCCGAAAAGCAAGGGATAATAAAAAGGTAAATGATGCCAACTACTCTCTATTCATCAAGTTTGGTATAAAGGAAAAGGATGAGGAATGAAGACAGAAGAACTTGAAATAAAAGGGCAGAAAATCCTCATTCCTGGGGCTGATGAGATGAGTAGAAGTCAGCTTAACGAGATAAAGGAATGGCAAAAAGAGAGAGCCGTTAAAACACAAAGGGAACGAGAGCAACGGAAGGTAAGTAAAACTATTAAACCGATTGATGCCTTTCGTGAACTAAAAGAGAGACAGGCATATAACAAAAAGAGAAACGAAACTGGACACGGGAGGATATTCTAATGGGACTATATACTGTAGAGGGTAGCGGGAAGACTTATGTGAATAAAATTGTAATGACTGATGATGAGGCTCATAGATTTGAGACTGCTGAGAAAATTCTGGCGGACATTACTATTATTGTGGTGGGGGCAGCCATACTCTTTGGCAATTCTAATGCTCAGACCTATCCTGTAAGTGTAGAGAGCACTCTGGGCTATTCTAGCATTGATATTTCCTCCCTATATTTTAAGAATGCTGAAGTTGGAGTGAATGGGACTGTGCACATTCTGGCGGTGGAGGTGTAAAAATGGGTTCCCATACAGTTCAAACATAACAAGGGGTATATATGGGTAGTCATACCACTACAAGAGGAACTAATAATGCAGCGTTAGCATCTGTTTGCACTGAGGCAAGGCTGGCGGAACTTGCTGCCGCCAACATTCCTACTGATATTGGTGAGAAAGATGATGCTCACGATGGCAATACCCTTTTTGGTCGTTTGCAACAACTAATTGAACACATACATTCAGCACAGAAAGTATATCCTACTGAGGCTGATGGTGTGGCATTAGCGACTGATGCAGGTGATTGGGCTTTGGGAACGATTACTGAAATTGTGCCTGAAAATACAATAACCAGTGAGTTTGATATACACGAAGTTCTGGTAGAAGATGTAAATACTCAGGATAAAACCTATGAGTTAGTCCTTTATTATGGTGGAGATGATACGGAATGTGGCAGAGTCAGATTTGCAGCTTCTACCACTAAGGGAGGCGTTCCTGCTCAATTTGCGATGACTCCCCTCTTACCAGCCAATAGTAGAATAAGGGCACAGTTAGCAATACAAGATGGGGGAAGTAAAACGGCGAAGGTATCACTCAGGTATCACGAGTATTAAGGAGATTATATGGCAACTGACAGAATAGGAAGAGCAGTTAAATCTCTAGCAGGCAAGGTTTATGTCAACACAGATAACATCACAAGAGCAGGGAGTATAGAGTGATTAGGATAAGGAGGTATTTATGCCAGTAGTTGTAAAACATAAACCAATTAAAGGAGATAAGGACTGGGCAATTGTAGAAAAGGAGACGGGTAAGATTGAGGGAAGGTCTAGTTCTAAGGCAAAAGCCCAGAGTAGTGCTAATGCCAGAAATGCGGCTCACTTTACGGGCTGGAAGCCAACGGGCAAACCAGCAAGGAAGAAGTAAGGAGGTCAACTTATGGGCAGACCTATAGCGTCAAAAACAAGGAAGCAATTACGCCAGACAATCGGTTATCATCTTGGTTCTATATTGGTTAGCACCTGTAGTGAAGAGGGCTTAGCCACGACCATTGTAGATGATGTGGGATTAGCCTGGGGTGGTGATGACGATTTCAAGGGTGCTGAAGTTATAATGATTTCAGGCACTACAACTAACATTGGCTTAAAGAGACGGGTAACTCTTTTCACTGCCACAAGTGATACCTTAACTATACCTGATTTAACAAGTATCACAGCAGATGGTGATGGCTATGAGTTACACGAGAATTATCTAATAGACGAGATACATAGCTCCATAAATCAGGCTATTGTCGCCGCAACTGACGATATTCTAGTTGATAAAGATGATGATTCATTAGTTAAACAAGAGGGAATTTATGAGTATGCAGTTCCTACTGGCTTTGTTGCGATACATAATGTTGAGTATGTATCCAGCTATGGCATAGACCGCCTGATTCACGATTGTAATACTGTCTGGGATGAACTGGTAGATACTGATGTAACGGCTACGGCAGATACAACGGAGGGAAACCATAAAGAGGGTTCAGCATCTCTTAAATTGGTAGTTGCTGATGCCTGTGCTGCTGGGGACATTCTAGCGACTGAGGATATAACCGAGCTAGATATGTCTGACTGCGATAAGGTAACGCTCTGGGTATATTCCAGCGTGGCGTTAGATAGTGGTGATGTTCAAGTTTTACTGGGTGATACCGCTCAATGTGCTTCTGCTGTTGAGAGTTTAGATATTCCAGACATTACTGCCGATACTTGGACAAGATGTGTTATTAGTCTTACTAATCCGTCAAGCGACTCAGCGATAATCAGTGTTGGCTTGAAGATGATAGTTGATAAAGATGCTTTCACTTTAAGGGTTGACGATATAAGGGCTGTAAAGGCAACTAGCAGGATTTACAAGAGACTAAATCCTGATTTCTGGACAATAGTTCTTGGAACTACTGATTACTTGAAAATCAATCAAGATGGTTATGATACTATAACTAATAATAGAAGGTTAAGGCTTCTCGGTTATCAGATACCAGCCGAACTATCAGATGATACCACAGCTTTAACTATTGACCCTGACTATGTAATAGCCAGAGCAATGGCTTTACTGTTAGGAAGTAGAACTGGGGTAGAGGCACAGGCTAATTTCTGGATGGCTATATCAGAGAAAAAGTTAATGGAAGCTAGAACGAATTATGCTCCTAATACGAGGTATGTATAATGAGCGTAAACGTAAGTCCTGGAGAGATTTATTTAGAAGATACGAGATTTCCATTGGCGAAGTCTGGTAGGAACTTTAGTCTCGTTAGTAAGAGCTTGATTTCTACATTTCCGTCAAAGGTGGTGATTGGAGAATATGGGAAGGACACAGAGCAGATAGCGTCAAGCTGGATTATATCTGACCAGAGAGGTGGTATTCTAGTTGAAGAAATGGAGGAGGCAATTCATCTTGATAGATGTTATTGGTCTGATTGCGATTTAAGATTTAAGGGACATATTATCCTACCTCCATTAGAAACTGACTGTGGAGCTGGTGGGTTAGCTAGTAAAGATGCCTACTTTATAACCTCTTATAGTGATGCCATTTATGCCGCTTTTGATACCGCACTCCGCAAGTGGAATGAGACTGACAAGGATTTTAACGACGAGGCACAATCAGCAAGTTGGGTTTCACCAACTGGATTTACAGACCCTGATACTGCTTGGACTGACGAAGCCTATGCTTATGATGATGACACAGGCACAAAGGCACAGTGTGCTTTTTCGGGTATAGGTTGGGGTAGTTTTCTTGTTTTAGAACCTCCGACTGCTCTTTATTGTTCTAACCTAAGATATTATGCCTCACGAAGCGATGCTCACATTACCCAGATTGATATAGATGCTGATTATGGTGATGGTTATGTGGGTGTCTATAGTGGGGCAGTAACCGTTGATACTTGGACTACAGTAGAATTGGGGGCAAGCCATTGGGTAGAAAAGGTTGAAATTCGTTTTTATAATGATAGAGCAGTAGGGTATATAGGTTATCTCAATGAGTTTGACTTTGGCATATCGGCTACAACTCCTGCTCTTGTTTCTAACCCAACTGATGCTTTAGTCTATCAGGTAAGCGGGACTGATAAATTATTCATAGCTTGTAGCACCGATTATTATTATTTTGATGGCATTTCTCTACGAAAAAATACAGATGATGCCGAGTTCTTTGTTGAATGGGATGAGAAGTTATTTAAGATAGATAAAACAGGGCAGTTAGCTTACTCAACTAACGGCACAAGCTGGACTAATAACGGTAAGATAAAATTACCTGATAATTATGTTACTTCATTATTTACATATCGGGATGCAGACGGCACAGTAATAATCTATGCAGGCACGAAGGTCGGATACTGGGCACACGATTATACTAATGCTAAGTTTCTAAAGACTGAACTATCTTTACCAGACCATCCTTCTTGTGGTAAGGGGGCTTGTGTCTGGCGAGATGCTATGTTCGGCTCGGCAGGATTGGATGTCCCCAAATACATAGCTGGAAGCACGGCGACTATCAGTTTTATTGGATTAAATAAAGACGGGGGCTTACCCACTAAATATCGGGGGGAAATCAATAAGCTCATTTCTAGTTATAATGAGTTCTTTGCTCTGGTTGATGCTAGTCTAGTAACTGGTGAAGGTTACTCTACAGTAATGTCTTATGACGGCACTGGCTGGCAGTGTAAGTGGGCTGATGGCACTGCTGATAAGCCAATGAAGTGCGGATTAGTATCCTCAACTCACGCTTATTATTTATGGTTTGGTGCTAATAACAGGGTCTATCGCATTCCATTACAAAGAGATATAAGAAACCCATTAAAGATTACAGGTTCTACTTATAGGTCGGCTGGGGTTCATATAACCCCCTGGTTTGACGCTGATACAGCTCACAGTAAACTAGCCTTGAGAATGAAGATGGACTGCGATGGTATGTTAGTAACGGCTCCTGCCAGAACGGTTACAGTTTCATACCGCATCAATCACAGCAGTAGCGGTATAGACGACACTAATGGTGATTGGACAGCGTTAGGAGCTGTGGTATCAACTGATGGTGAAACGGAATTAAGTTTTGGGGACGGCATATCTTTTAGGTCAATTCAGTTCCGGTTTGACTTAGCTAGTGCTTTATCTACAGCAACACCAGATATTCTGAAGGCTACATTAGTTTATCAGAAGTTACTCCCAGCCAAATGGGGATATACTTGCACTATTGACTGCTCGCAAGAATACGGGGGTAAAAGCCCCTCTGTTTTAGTAGCTAAAATTATCACCTTAGCCGAGACGGAAACATTACTAGATTTTACATTTAGGGACGAGACGGGTTCTCATCTGAAGAGCGTTAAAATCGCTAACTGTCAGGGATTAGAGAATACGGGCTTTGAGTCTGGGTATGAGGGTAGATACTCATTATCACTGGTAAGTCCATAAAATAAGGAGGAGAAGTGAAAAGACAGGAACACGGAAACTGGAATATGGAGGCAACTCTCTATAAATACTGGGAGGATATTACTCCGTATCGGGGTAGAGAGGCAGAATTTCATAAGAAGTTCAAGCCCTATGAGGTCATACACCAAAAAGGTAACTGCCTGCTTAATACTGGTATTGACGAGATGTGGGACTTGGTTACTGGTGCTGTAAGTGGGAACGACCATATCTACGATAATACCTATGCTACGATAGGAGTAGGAGACTCTAGCACGGCTGCTGCGGCGGCTCAGACTGACTTACAGGCGGCTTCTAATAAGAAATACAACGCTATGGAATCTGGCTATCCTACTTCAACATCACAGAAGGCAACTTTTAAGTCTAGCTTTGGAGATGCTGAAGCTAACTATGCCTGGGCTGAGTGGGTGGTTAGGCAGAAAACCAGTGAGATCTGCCTAAATAGAAAGGTTGAGTCACTCGGAACCAAAGTCTCTGGAACCTGGACTTTAGAGATAACGCTCACGCTCTCATAGGAATAAAAATGAATGAAGTTGATTTATCTTATACTGCTGGAATAATAGATGGTGAGGGGTCTATCCAAATCCAGAAGCATAGGCGGAGCGACTATTCTCAAGGTTATCATTATGCTATGAGTGTTAGTGTTCAGATGGTTGACCCTGAAGTTCCTTTATGGCTGAAGCAGACATTCAAAGGTTCTCTGGGCATCCATCCAGCCAAAGGAAATAGACGAGCGGTTTATACTTGGACAATAACTACTAATAGGGCAGCGACATTTCTCGGTGCCATCTTACCTTACCTAAAAATTAAAAGAGGACAAGCTGAGATAGCTCTTGAATTCCAACAACTCAAGCAGAAAGTAGGGCATAGATATTGCAAAGCTACTCATAAGCCACTAATTATGCTTCAGGCTGAAGCCATTTTGGCTCAGAAGATAACTGAGTTCCATCATAAAGGTCGGGAAGTTAGCTTTCCTATTTTAGAAGAAAAGGAACAACAGAAACTATTTTAGATTACAATCACTCTGAGCTAGGAGTAAATAATGCTTTACAGAATAAGATTAGACCTAGCCTTTGATACTGAAGATATACCCCAGACTGTGTTTGATAAAGCGAAAAAGGTCTTATTAAAGGCGGTAAAAATTGCCAACGAGGTTAGCTACATAGAAATTCACAAATGCTTTCACGATGAAGACCCAACCAAGCCTTGTGAAATGATTAAGAGAATTGAGGTCTAGTTATGGCACAGAAAGCCCTTGACTTTGATAAAATTGACGACATTGTAATAGTAGATGCTCACGCAAGCCTAAATAATATCTTTGATAGCGGCGGCACAGTAGAGGCTTGGATAAAACCTGATAGCCCTGGTTTGAATGATAATGGTCGGGTAGCAGATAAGGGTTCTACGGCTGGCTGGATACTTTATTGTCGCTTTATAGCAGATGGCGGCAAGATAAAAATAGCATTCCTCCAGGGTTTTACAACGACAGCAGGAGGTTGGTATACCACAGACTACGAGGTAACACTTGGAGCTTGGAATTATGTTGCTGTTACATACGATAATGGCAATGTGGCTAATGACCCAATTTTCTATGTTAATGGTTCTCCCGTTGCTATCACTGAAGATGTTGAGGCAACGCCAGAAGGCACAAGACTAGATGATTCTGCCCTTGACCTTGAAATTGGCAATCGGACTGATAAAGCTAGAACATTTGAAGGCATTATAGAAGAGGTCAGGCTTTCCACAAAAATCAGGACATCAACCGAGATTTCAGATATTTGGAATAGTGGTAGTGGGGTTCAATTTGAAGTAGATGGCGATACAGTTGCCCTCTGGCACTTTAATGAGGGGGCTAATTCTACTGTCTATGATGAAACTGCCAATGACAATGATGGCACGATTGATGGGGCAAGCTGGATAGATGGATATGTCTTTGAAAGACATTTAAGTCTTGCCGATACTGGTTTTGGGGTAGAGGCTTCCCTTTTCACATTCAAAGACCTTTTTAGTGCCGAAGGTGGCTCAGGAGCTGAAGCTTCAAGTCTTCTTGCTATATTAACTTCTTCCGAGACTGGGTCTGGAATAGAAGCGTTATTATCAAGAGCATTAGCTAGTGCTGGTGATACTGGCTCTGGGGTAGGTGCTTCATTAGCTCTTTTAGCTACTTTAACAAGTGCTGAAACTGGGGCAGGTGTTGATGCTTCATTGGCATTGTTAGCTGTCTTGACTGGGGCTGATACTGGTAGTGGGGTAGATGCGTTAGTTCATTCTTTACTAACTGAACCTGC
>Ga0307378_10004337_pt1 | contig 20281 bp, 16 predicted proteins | sample UN1MG_FD_202238 | JGI IMG/M metagenome (GOLD analysis project Ga0307378, IMG submission 202238) | Soil microbial communities from Risofladan, Vaasa, Finland - UN-1 | ecosystem: Environmental > Terrestrial > Soil > Coastal area > Acid sulfate soil | place: Finland: Risofladan, Vaasa | collected... | reverse complement strand
GAACCAATGGGCTGAACTGGGCGCATTGCACAAAGTACAGGCATAAGTAAAACCATACCATGAAAAAGACGAGCCTGATTGGATTAAAAGGCAGCGATGTTTCTAAGACAGAACCGGCTTCTGCTTGTGACAGGCATAGAGGAGTTGGTAGAACACTGCATATAAAACCCAATATTTGCATATAATTTCTCTCCCGGCAAATACGGAACATAAATCAATAACAGAATATCATAATAATATATTTTACTGGCTTTGGCGAGCTAAAATTCTTGGCAATTCAAAAAAACTAAGCGGGCGTTTCGAACGCGTCCGGTTCAGTGACGGCGTTTTTTATCCCTCGCAGTTGGGAACATATCCTGGAATTAGTTCTAAAGTAAAAACCGGTTACATATCTTCAAGTTCGGCAATGAAAGAGTCGGAGTCATCAATTTCCAGTTCGGGGAAGCTGCCGGACGATTCGTTTGCCGCAGTTTTTGGTTCGGGTGGTTTCTTAGATGAAGGTGCCGGCTTTGGCGGTTGAGGAGGGACAATCTTTTGAGGTTCGCCGCCGATTTGCAGCAGGAACGTAAGCGGGCCTATCGTGATATAGTCACCGGCATGAACGGTTGCCTCGCTGATGCGTTTGCCGTTAACGAAAGTGCCGCTGTGCGAGTCGAGATCGCGGATTTTTAAAGCCTCGTCATTCTGGCTCAATTGGCAGTGCCTCCTGGAAACGACCATAAGGGGAATGCACAAATCACAATCGTGACGTCGGCCGATTACCGTAATGTCGCTTGGCAAAGTAAAACTTTTTCTTGAGCCGTTTTTTTTGAATAGGACCAAATTCGCATCCACTCTGGTTTCCTCCTTATTCATTTGTGTTGCGCCAAAGCTAATACTATTATACAGGAAAAATTGTGGTATAGCAATAAAAATTCGGAGGTGAAATAATGTTGACAGAACCGTGCGACTGGGTTAAATTCACATTAGTTTATGCTAAATAAGGATTTGAGTACAGAGAAGATAGGTAATACCGGATATATCTATGGCAAAAGTTACGCTGCCCGACGGCAGTATATTAGAGGTCACTAACGGATTCACAGTAGAGCGTCTGGCTCAACAGATAGGGCCTGGGCTCGCAAAAGCTGCCGTAGCGGCGAAGATCGATGGCCGACTGGTCGATTTATCCACACCTCTCAATGGCGAGGTTGCAGTTCAAATAATCACCTCCCGGGACGATGAAGGCCTTGAAGTAATGCGTCATAGCTGTGCGCATGTCATGGCCGAAGCGATATGCAGCATCTGGCCGGAAACGAAACTTGTCTATGGCCCGACGGTTGAGGATGGATTCTACTATGACGTAGATCTTGACGAGCCGATTCGACCGGGCGATTTCGAACGCATCGAAAATAAAATGGCCGAAATCGTCAAGGCTGACAGGCCGTTTGTTCGCACGGAAATGACCAGGGCCGAGGCCGCAGAGAAGCTGGCGGGCGACAAGTATAAAATCGACAATATAACCCATGCGGACAGTGACGTTATCAGTTTTTATTCGCACGGAGACGGCTTCGAGGATTTGTGCCGGGGTCCGCACGTGCCCAGAACGGGGAAAGTCGGCAGCTTCAAGGTGATGTCCGTGGCGGGGGCTTATTGGCATGGCGACCCGACGCAAAAAATGCTCCAGCGCGTTTATGGTACGGCCTGGCCGACCAAAAAAGATCTTGACGATCATCTACAGAGATTGGAAGAAGCGAAAAAGCGGGACCACCGCGTTCTGGGCAAACAACTGGACCTGTTTAGTTTCAACGAAGCCGGCCCCGGTTTTGCGTTTGTTCACTCGAAAGGCATGATCATCTGGAATGCAATCGTGGACTTCTGGCGCGGCGTTCATGATCGATACGGGTACGAGGAAATCCGCACGCCGATTATTCTTAACGAGCAACTCTGGCATAAGAGCGGTCACTGGGACAATTACAAAGAGAACATGTACTTTACCCATTTTGACGATACGGACTTCGCTATCAAGCCGATGAACTGCCCCGGCGGATGCCTGGTCTACAAGGCCCGGCAGCATTCGTATCGCGAGTTTCCGAAGCGCGTTGCCGAGCTTGGCCTGGTGCATCGGCACGAGGCCAGCGGTGTTATGCACGGGCTCTTCAGGGTCAGGCAGTTTACCCAGGACGACGCCCATATCTTCTGTACGCCGGACCAGATCGAGGCTGAGATTATCGGGGTCATCGAGCTGACTTTCGAAATATACCAGGCTTTCGGATTCGAAGATTTCCACATCGAGCTATCCACCAAGCCAGATAAACATATAGGCTCGGATGAAATTTGGGAGACGGCAACAAGTGCGCTCGAGGAAGCTCTCAGGCAGAAAAATATCGATTATAAAATCAACGAGGGCGACGGTGCATTTTATGGCCCGAAGATTGATTTTCACATAAGGGACTGCCTGAAGAGGTCCTGGCAGCTCGGCACGATTCAACTGGATTTTTCCATGCCGGAGCGTTTCGGCCTGGTTTATACCGACAAGGACAATATCGAGAAGACGCCGGTTATGATTCACAGGGCCGTCCTGGGCTCTTTCGAGCGGTTTATCGGCATTCTGATAGAACATTATGGCGCTAATTTCCCGCTTTGGCTCTCGCCGGAGCAGGTGAGGATTCTGCCGATAAGTGAAAAAAGCAATGAATACGCGAGCCATGTTGAGCGCAAGCTGAAAGATTCTCACCTTCGCTGCAGCAGGGATAGCTCTGACGAGAAGATAGGCGCCAAAATTGCCAAAGCCCACGGCGAAAAGCTGCCATATATGCTTGTGGTCGGCCCGAAAGAAGCCGAGGTCGGTACCGTTAACGTTAGGATCCGAGGCATTCAAGAGAATAAAACAATTGAGATTGACGAGTTTTTAAGAAATGTAAAAAGCAAAATCGCCGATAAAAAAATTGATTTGGCTTTATAATATTTATGAGTTATAATTCGTTATTGTAAATTTAGTTAAAAACAGTCCGTTGAGGATTCACTTTTTTATAGAAAGGTAAGGTGACGCACGATAAGTAAACATGGCTTAAAGGTAAATGGTGGAATTAAGGCCAAGTTAGTCAGGCTGATTGACGGAGAAAACAATCAGATCGGCGTTGTCGACATAACCGAGGCAATGACAAGGGCACGTGAGGCCGAGTTGGATCTTGTGGAGGTTGCCCCTACTAGCGACCCGCCGGTTTGCCGGATAATGGATTACGGCAAGTGGTTATATGAGCAAAAACGCAAGACTCGCGAGGCTCATAAGAAAAATACCCGTCATACTACGACGTTGAAGGAAATAAGGCTCAGGCCCGAAACCGACAAACACGACCTGGATATGAAGCTCAAGCACGGGCGGGAGTTTCTGGAAAAAGGCCACAAACTACAATTCACAATGTTCTTTCGCGGACGCCAGATGCTGCACAGAGACCGAGGCTACGAGGTGCTCGAACAGATTACCGAATCGCTGCAGGATTTGGCGAAGATCGAGCGTCCGGCAAGAATGGCTAACAGACGCATGACTTTGTTACTCGTACCAAAATAGCCACCCGTCTGCAAATGCTGCTCGTTCCGGCAAGGATTTGCTTACAGCTCAAATCATCTTACCGCGATAACGGGCATGCCGCGGGATTCCTCATGGAGAATCTTGCCCCTTCAACTGAGTTCATGGCAAGCTCCGAGCCCATCCGACTTCGCTCAGGGTAGACTCTTGCTAATGGTGTAACGCTGCCCGCGATCCAATTATTTTCATTTTTTTCTGAATTATTTATAAAATTACCGGCGTTTACGCTGTGAGATATGCTTTCTATTTCAAGTAAACGCCGGTATCGGTTAAAGAAAACAAGGCTATATTAAAATTGGGATAGCCGAATAAAAAGAAAGTATTGATTGAAAAATGTATCGCTACGGGGCTTTTTTGCTTTGAAGTCTCTTATGTTTTGTATATAATATGCGCGCCAAAAGCCGATAAAGTTATTGGCGTGCTTTTTATTAAATATAACATTGAGAGCCTGAGTAAGGCAATATAAGGCAAAGGTTTAAGCGGATTTGAAAAACTATTTAGATGCGACGAATCGTTCAAAAGCAATCTCACATTTACAACCTGTGAAATTCTGACATCTATTGATCAATCCTTATTAAGTGTCTGATCGCATCTTTCGCCGCATGCTAATTTAGATATCGCAGCAACCTCCTCTTATTACCCACCTCGACTCGTGACAGGTATTTAAACTTGGGAGCGTAACTATGAAGATACTTCTTGTCAATCCGGATGTGCCGCTTACTTTCTGGAGTTTCAAAAAAGCCTTAAAGTTCATTTCGAAAAAAGCTGTACTGCCTCCTCTGGGACTCCTGACGGTCGCCGCAATACTGCCCCGGGAGTGGGAAAAAAAGTTGATTGACATGACCACAACGAGACTAAGGGACCGAGACCTTCGGTGGGCCGACTACGTATTCGTTACGGCCATGGTTATCCAGCGAAAATCTGCTGACCAGGTGATTGAGCGCTGCCGGAATATTGGAGCCAAAGTTGTGGCAGGCGGCCCTCTTTTTACCAGTCTTCCCGAACAGTATGTGCATGTTGATCACCTTGTGCTCAAAGAAGCCGAATTAACTTTGCCTTTGTTCGTAAGAGACCTTCAAAAAGGTTGTCTCCGTAAAGTGTATAACACGCACGAAAAAGCGGATTTGCATCAGACCCCGATTCCCCTTTGGAATCTGGTCAAGATGAAAAAGTACGCCATGATGTGCATCCAATATTCACGTGGGTGCCCTTTCAATTGTGATTTCTGCGATGTTACAACACTGTTCGGTCACAGGATCCGTATGAAGACGACAGATCAGGTGTTGGCCGAATTGGAGAGTCTGTATGCTCTCGGCTGGCGGGACGAAGTGTTCTTTGTTGACGATAACTTTATTGGGAATAAAATCCATCTTAAAAAAGAATTACTTCCTGCCATCATAGCCTGGATGAAAAAGAGACAGCACCCATTCTCGTTCAATACGCAGGCATCCATCAATCTCGCAGACGATGAAGAATTAATGACAATGATGGTACAGGCCGGTTTTGACTGTGTTTTCGTGGGGATTGAGACTCCGAATGAGGAGTCTCTGAGCGAATGCAACAAACTCCAGAACAAAGGTCGCGATTTAGTTGCCTGTGTCAAAACAATCCAGCGATCCGGCATGCAGGTTCAGGCTGGATTTATTCTCGGTTTCGACAGCGATAAGTCTTCGAGTTTCGATAATCTGATTCATTTTATCCAGCAAAGTGGAGTGGTGACTGCCATGGTTGGCCTGCTCAATGCTCCCAGGGGAACAAAACTCTATCAAAGACTTATGACTGAGAACAGGCTCTCTGTAGCCGCTACAGGTGATAACACGGATTTCTCAATAAACTTTGTGCCTAAGATGGGGATCGAGAATCTTCTCAAAGGATATCAAAAAGTTGTAAGCACTATTTATTCACCCAGGAATTATCATGAAAGGGTGCTGACATTTCTCAGGAACTACAAGCCTGGTAAAAATAACAAGCCGAGATATCGTTTATGTGATATTAAGGCATTCCTGAAATCTATCTGGCATCTGGGAATAATAGGCGAAGGAAAGCTGTCCTATTGGAAACTCATTTTCTGGTCGCTCAGAAGGCCGCAATATCTCCATTTAGCTGTTACGCTCGCTATCTGTGGATTCCATTTTCGCTCGATTTTTGAAAGCTATAGTCGTGCATAATTGGAGGATTTAATTTTGTTACGTGAAGAAGGTTACGATCAGGGATATGAAGAAGGCTTTGAAAATGGACGTCAGGAAGGCTATGCGAAGGATTACAAAGAAGGATACGAGAAAGGTCTTGAAAAGAGGTGATATTGTAAAGTTTCTTAATCACGGATTCTTAGAGGTAGTGGTACTCTGCACGCCGAATGAAGTAAGGTTTCCACTCAGTGGAAGAAATTAAAATGAGATTGCTTGACAAAGCCCAATAATATGGTATAAATGATAGAGTACATAAAGATTAGAAATATTTAGGCCGCAGACGGATCGATAACTAACCTTTAAAGCTTTTCTGTCTGGTGATTTAGCTAATAGGAGTAACGATGGCAAAAACACTAAAGACTTCGGTTAATGGCAGGAAATGCGAGTTTCCGCAGTGCAAGCGTCTCTTGAGCATCTATAACCATGAGGCTTACTGTCATATACATCGCGATCAGGTGTCTCAGGAACGACTACCTAAGATTCCATATCACCATGCTGTATAAACCCGTATATTGCGAGTATAAGAACGTCCCATACAACAGGACCAATCGACACTACTTCTGGGAACCGTCCGACACATTCTAATTTGTTTCTTTCCTCCCCAATGACAGGGCTCGCGCCAAAGCAGCCACATCGCCAATGCCCGTTCAAGTTGCCCGGCGTCTTGACACTTTCCGGCGCCGCCCCCGGCCGGTACGCGGCTTTTTGCCCGCAGCCTGATCTTTCCATGTGTGCCGCACTGATTTCGATTTTTCCGCCGGTCGCGGCTGTAACGAATCGGGTTTGGTGCTGCTAAAGCCCTTGCATATTTCAGGCTGGAGTTTGCGTCCTATGAACTTTCCGACCTCGCGCAGGTACTTTTGCTCTTCGCTCGAAACGAACGTAATCGCGTCACCGGTGGCTTCCGCCCGGCCTGTGCGGCCTATCCGATGGACGTAATCCTCGGCGTGAGTGGGCACATCGTAATTGATGACGTGTGATATCCCCACGACGTCGATGCCGCGAGCGGCGATATCGGTGGCGACCATGACATGATACTTGCCGCTACGAAAGCCGTCGAGGGCCTGCTGGCGCTGGTTCTGGGTGCGATTCGAATGTATCGAGACCGCGACGATGCCGGCGCGTGTGAGCCGTCGGCTGATCTTGTCTGCCCCGTATTTGGTCCGCGAGAACACCAGCACGCTGAACATCCGCCAGTCCTCGATCATATGCAGCAGGAGGTCCATCTTCAGCGCCTTCTCGACCGCGTAGAAATGCTGCGTGATCGTCTCGATTGGGTTACGGGGCCGGCCTATCTGTATCACCTTCGGCGATTTCAGCATGTCGGCCGCCAGGGTCTTAATCTCCGGCGATATCGTCGCCGAAAACAGCATTGTCTGGCGCTTCGTAGGCACATTGCTTACAATCTTCCGTACATCATTAATAAAGCCCATATCCAGCATTCGGTCGGCTTCGTCAAGAACAAGCACTTCGACATGTCTCATGTCGATCGTCCTTCGCTGCATGTGGTCCATAAGCCGCCCCGGTGTCGCAACAACGATATCGACGCCGCCGCGCAGCGCTGCGATCTGGTTGTTGATGCTGACGCCCCCGTAAACCGCCAGGCCCTTCAGGTCAGTGAACCGCCCGTAGCCGAGTATCGATCTTTCGATCTGCACGGCCAGTTCGCGCGTGGGAGTGAGGATCAATGACCTGACGGTCCGCTTGCGCCCGGGCCGCTCGTGGCTGAGCCGGTCCAGAATAGGCAGCACAAAAGCAGCCGTCTTGCCTGTGCCCGTTTGGGCGCAACCGATAACATCTCTGCCCTCAATAGCAGTCGGGATCGCCTGGGATTGAATTTCAGTTGGAGCGGTGTAGCCGGTGGCGAGAATACCGCGCACCAGCGGGTCTGAAAGACCAAAAGTTGTAAATGACATTAAATAATCCTAAAAAATACTATATTCAAACTGATTCAAACATAGAGATTAATCGTAATCGCCATGCATAAACCTCTCTTTAAAGAACACAGGTAAAAAGGTGAAATGATGCGGAAAGTAGGTCTTGAGGCGGATTCAGGGGTACGCAGAGTGATTTTGCTTCAAGGCTTCGCTACGCGATCATTACAATTCAATATATTTCTGACAGCTATTATATGGCTCTATACTACGTTGGCAAGCATAATGTTCTCTCATCGCAAAAAATCTCTCCGCCGCTTTGAATTAAAAGATAAGGGGCGTTGTGTGAGACTTTTTGCGCTAATAGAACTCCTACGATATGCGGAGCAGCCTATGAGAGGCAATCTTGGCAAACCGGTCCGCTACCGGCGTGCAATCTGGTGTTGGCAAAACCCATCCATGAATCTCGGCAGGTTTTTGCAACAACAGGGGGCTGGACGTTGCGCATTTTTATATGGAAGGCTCGCAGAGAAATGGCGGACACTTTCTCCGTCATCACACCGACATAGAACGAACGACCATTCCGCCTGAAAATCTTTGAGCGGTTGCAAAAAAAACTTGACTTTTCAAAACAGACGCGGGATTCTATTGAAAAGGTGACTCAGCAACATAGCTGAGAAAGGATATACAATGTTATATGGGAAATCCCAGAGAAGGAGGATCTTATGGATCCGATCAAGATCGTTGTGTTTGTTATCGTTGCGCTTGTTGTACTCATCTTTCTTTTAGGCATAAGGATTGTGCGTCCTACTCACAGGGGCCTGATTGAGAGACTCGGCAAGTACAAACAGTTCGCCGCACCGGGTTTTAATTGGATCATCCCAGTCATTGACAGAATGATTCAGGTCAATATCACCGAGCAGATGGTGGATGCCCAGCCACAGGAGATCATTACCAATGATAATCTTAATGCCAGGGTGGATGCCCAGGTTTACTTCAAGGTCAGGGACGATGAGGAGAACGTTAAGAGTTCCCAGTACCATGTGAACAACTATCAATTTCAGATTGTGAACCTGGCTCGTACCACACTGCGTAACATCATCGGTACGCTCACGCTGAAATCGGCAAACAGCGAAAGAGACAAAATAAATACGGCCCTGCTTACAACGTTGAGCAAAGAAACCCAGAACTGGGGCATGGCGATTGTCAGGACGGAACTGAAGGAAATCGATCCACCCAAAGATGTCCAGGAAACCATGAACAAAGTCGTCAAGGCGGAAAATGAAAAGGTTGCTGCCCTGGATTTCGCCAATGCCACCGAGAGGCAGGCGGATGGAATAAAGAGGGCTGAGATCAAGAAGGCCGAAGGGATCAAGCAGGCCAAGATCCTGTCGGCCGAGGGCGAGGCCGAAGCCATTAAACTGGTTAATGAAGCAGCGAACACCTACTTCATCGGCAACGCACAATTACTTAGAAAGCTCGAGACCCTGGAGAAATCCCTGATGAATAATGCCAAGATCGTCATTCCTTCAGGATCTGAACTCGTTAATGTTATTGGAGAAATGGCGGGTGTTCTGCCGCTGACAAAATAAACCTATGCGACTTTATCTGATCAACCCGTCCAATCCTCTCGTCAGCATCGTCAACGTTAAGGAGAGCCGCTGGAACCGATACCGCGTGTGGAAACCGCTCAGCCTTATGGTTCTCGCGGGTCTGACCCCGCCGGGGTGGGAAATCTCGATTGTGGACGAGAACCTCGGCGTACCGGACTACGCGGCCATACCTCGGCCGGACCTGGTGGGCATTACCGCTTTCACCTCGCAGGCGAACCGCGCCTATGAAGTGGCCGCTCACTTCCGCCGCCTCGGAGTGCCCGTGGTCATGGGCGGCATTCACGCAACCATGTGCCTGGACGAGGTCCTGGAGCGCGCGGACTCGGTCGTCACGAGGGAAGCCGAGGGTATCTGGCCGCAGCTCCTGGAGGACGTCCGGCATGGTTGTCTGAAGCGCGTGTATGACGGAGGGCTTGCCGAAATGAAAGATGTGCCCTTGGCCCGTCATGATTTGCTGGCTTCCGGATATGCCTTCGGAGCCATTCAGACCACACGCGGCTGTCCATTGAACTGTAGCTTTTGCAGTGTGACGGCGTTTAACGGAGCCCGCTACCGGCAACGTCCCATTCCGGATGTCGTGCGCGAATTCCAGTCGATTCGTGAGAAACGTGTTCTGGTGGTGGACGACAACCTTATCGGCACGCACCCTGAACACATCGCTCGTGCCAAGGACATGTTCCGTGCTATGGCACAAGCAAACCTGCGAAAGGAATGGGTTTCCCAGGCCACCATTAACTTCGCCGATGACGAAGAACTTCTGATTTTAGCCGCAAAGGCCGGATGCAGAGGCGTCTTCATCGGCTTTGAGTCTCCCTCGCCGGAAGGGCTTCGGGAGGTCGGCAAGAAATTCAACCTTCTCAAAGGCCGGGACTTCCGCGACTCCGTACGGCGCATACAAAGGCACAACATTCTGGTAGTGGGTTCGTTTATCATCGGTCTGGACATAGACGAACGGGGTGTCGGCAAACATATCGCCGAGGTGGCCCGTCAGTACGGTATGGACAATCTCAACGTGCTGTTTTTGACTCCCTTGCCCGGCACGCGCCTGTGGGACAAGATGAAATCCGAGGACCGCATCGCTCTCGATACGTTCCCGGAAGACTGGAAATACTACACACTAACTTTCCCGGTAGCTCGGTATAAGCATTTGTCTCTGGACGGCATCATCGAAGAAATGATCTCGTGCGACCGGGACTTCTATTCCATGCCGCGCATTCTGCGCAGGGCCTTGGGCAACTTATGGTATCGCCGCCAGCCGCTGATCAGCCTGGTGGGCAATCTCTCATACAGGAGAAATATCAGGCTAAACGGTGAGGCATACGCAAACTTCAAGAGTTACTCGGGCAACAGGCACAATTGATTTTCGTGGGATTTTATTGAAAAAGGGAAGATATATGAAAAGAAAAGTGGGCTTGTGGATTGATCATAGGAAGGCTGTCATCGTGTTTCTCGCCGGCGAAGAGGAAGAAATGAAACTGGTAAGATCGAATGCTGAAAAACAGATACGACGTGCTGCCGATTCACATTCGGGTGGTCCATTTGAATCACAGGCAGTTCCATCGGATGACCGCCAGCAACGAGCGTTTACGGGACATCTCAACACTTACTACAATGAGATAATTTCGTGTATTCGTGATGCGGAATCTATTCTGATATTTGGTCCTGGTGAGGCAAAAGGTGAACTCAAAAAACATCTCGAGCGAGATGGGCTCGGTGGACGTATAGTTGGCGTTGAAACAGTTGACAAAATGACTGATCCTCAGATTGCGGCAAAAGCTCGACAGCACTTTCTAAGTCTAAAGTAGGCTTCATCAATATGACAGTTATGAAACAATATAACTCATTTTGTTGAAAGCACTTATCCTTATGTCAGTGCCATTCGGGTACGGTTCATTTTCTGATTCGCTCTACTAAACACTTCGTCATCCCGGCCGAGGCGGAGACGAGTGGAGGAGCCTGTCCCATTCAACCTCGTTCAGGGCAAGCTCGTGAATATAGTTGAAGGGACAGCGTCCGTGGCCTTTTGAGATAGATAGAAGAACGGCGAGTATCGGAGATTTTTCTGGAATATGCTTGGTATATAATATGCAATATGATACAATATACATATAACATACATATTTTGTATATCGTATGTCGTATGTAGTATGTTTGCCCTGAGTGGAATCGAAGGAATGTAAGGAAGATTGTGAATGAAGGATGGAGAATGTCGAATTTTGTCATGTGCCTTATGCCTTGTGTACTTATACTCTTGTTCTCCTATGTGCCTCTGCTCCTTTGTTCCTTCCAAGGCGAGGATGGCATGGCGATTTGAAAAAACAAAGCCAATTTGCCGGGAGTCGAAATGATGCTAAAGTAGTAATAGCAATGGTTTATGAGAATTTAGGCGGCTGGCGGCTCCAAAAAAACAAAGCCAATCAAAGCCAATCAAAGCCAATTTTGAAACGTTGTGGGGGGCGATTCGGCTGGGGGGCTTGTTTTTAGCCGCTTGAGGCGAAAAGGGCTTATGTAAGGATATTATGGATTTTTTTTCGAAAAACTGACAGTTATGATATTGACCTTAGGCGGAAAATAGCGTAAACTAACAAACTTATATTTTCTTAGCATCGAAAAGATAGGTAGTAAACGGCCTTTTTGATGCATGGTATCGGATATATTCTATTAAGGGAAATAGTTAAATGCCTAAACAGAAGACCCATAAGGGATTGAGCAAAAGAGTCAAGGTTACCGCTAAAGGCAAGATAAAGCACCATCGCTCCGGCGACGGGCATCTGATGAGCGGTAAAAACGCAAAACGCCGAAGGCGTGTCAGCAGCATGGATATTGTGACCAACAAAATGGCTAAAACGGCCAGGATTAAACTCTGCAAATAGATACCCTGGGGAAATATTCAATAATCAATAATCAATAATCAATTGAATTGGCCTGCTTCTCGGCTCTCATTCAGCTGCCGCCAGCGGGCCTTAAGAATCGATAAATTTCAAAGGAAAGCTGAAAATGCCAAGAGTAAGAAAAGGCGCCGCAAGACGCCAAGCAAAAAAACGAGTCCTCAGAGCAGTAAAAGGCCATAGCGGTTCCGCCGGCCGGCTATATCGGCTGGCCAAAGAAGCAGGTGTCCGGGCGGCTGTTAACGCTCGAATCGGCAGAAAACGCAAAAAACGCGATTTCCGGGGCCTGTGGATTACCCGGCTGAGCGCAGCATGTCGGCAGCGGGGCGTCAGATACAGCGAGTTCATCGACGGCTGTAAAAAGGCGAAGATTGCCCTGAATCGGAAAATGATGAGCGAAATTGCCATTGACGACCCGAAGGCCTTCGACGCTATTGTCGAAGCTGCCGGTACCGCGGCAAAATAGTAAGTCGTAAATCGTAAACTATGTTTTGGGACACGACTTGCGACATACGATATACAACATACGACATACGAGAAAATGCTTGAGCAATTTGAAAAAACCGGCGAAGAAGCTCTTGCTGAGCTGCAAAAGGTCGCCGACCTTGCCGCTCTGGAAGAATTCCGCATAAAGTATCTGGGCCGCAAAGGACAGGTTACCCAGATGCTCAGCCAGATAGGGAAATTTCCGCCCGAAGAGAAGCCTAAAGCCGGTCAGCTTGCGAATAAGGTAAAGAAAGATGTAACTAAAGCCTTCGAAGAGTTGAAAGCCGCTCTTCAGTCGCAGCAGGGCAAGCCAAAAGAGCTTATAGATGTTACTCTACCGGGCATCCCCGTCGGGATCGGCAAGACGCACGTCATTACGCAGACCTTAAGTGAGTTGCTGGATATATTCGGTAGAATGGGCTTCGGCGTCGCTTACGGCCCCGAGGTCGAGGACGATTGGCACAATTTCATCGCACTGAACATCGGCCCCGAGCATCCGGCGAGGGATCCTTCGGATAATTTCTATGTTTCCGATGACACCCTGCTGCGGAGCCAGACATCGACGATCCAGATTCGTGTAATGGAGCGCACGAAGCCGCCCATTCGGGTTGTCGCCCCGGGGCGGGTCTATCGCCCGGACACCGTCGATGCGACGCACATGTATATGTTCCATCAGCTCGAAGCACTCGTCGTTGACGAGGGTGTCAGCATGGTCGATATGAAGACCACTATCGAGCAGTTTATCCATACCTTTTTCGGCCCGGATACGAAATGGCGATTCCGGCCGAGTTTCTTCCCGTTCACCGAGCCCAGTGCCGAGGTCGATTTGCTTCTGAAGGATAAGACCGGCGGCGAAAGCTGGGTCGAGATGGGCGGCTGCGGCATGGTTGACCCGAACGTATTCGACGCCGTCGGCATCGACAGCGAAAAATACACCGGCTGGGCCTTCGGCTTCGGCATCGAACGCCTCGCTATGCGAAAATACGACATCACGGACATCCGCCTGCTCTTCGAAAACGACCTGCGATTCCTGAGCCAGTTCTGATTTATCAGGACTTCAAGTCCATAGCTTGGCGCAGGATATTTACAATATTTAACTCTGCCGTAGTGGCGGCGGGCTTTGCTATTTAACCGAATCGTCGGGCGTCAGGCCGAGCTTTTTGTAGAGGTTTCGCCGGCCGGCCTTGTCGCCGTCGAGGATTGCTTTGGCGTATTCGGCCACTTCTTTGGCATGTGCTCGCGGGACGACGATGACGCCGTCACCGTCGGCGACGATAACATCACCGGGTTCGACCAGGACGCCGCCGCAGACGATAGGGCGATTGATCGATTCGACTTCATTTCGCCCTGGCCGAATGCCCCTGCCTGGTTTTCTGAAGTAGAGCGGGACCTTCTCGGTTATGATCTCATCGGTGTCGCGGGCCGTAGCGTTGGTAACTATGCCGACGCATCCGCGGACTTGCCAGCCCATGATGTTGTTCGAACCGATGGTGCCGACGTCGGAATCAGGGGCATCGTCGATAACCAGTGCCGTACCTTTACGGATGAGCGGGACGAAAGGCTCGCTGGACAACTGGTTGTACCACTGACCGACCCAGCGGTCGAAAGCCTGCGTTTCCATACGTGGGGCCGGTGGTTTGTTAGTCGGGACGTAGCGGACAGTCACGGCAATGCCGATAAAGCGGTGTTTATAATGCACTGTGTCTTTCCATAAGGCGTGGATTTCGGGCGACATCAGGCCGGTATTCGTCAGGCCGACCTTGTCCATCCCGTCGGAAACGTCGGCTACCCGCAGGCCCTCAAAGAATTTGAGGATTTGCTCGTCGTCTTGAGTGCTGTAGACCTTAGTTGAAATGAAATTTTTCCCGGCCCTCAATTCATTGGTGTTCGGCCCGGCGTTCTCGTTAGCTAATGCCGGTTTGGAATAAGGGCCTGAAAAAATCAGCGATAATCCCAATGCCACTATTAGAACCAGTACGGTCGCCACTATTGTTGTTTTGGAGCTTCTTGTTTGCATTTTCCTGTCTCCCAAATTTGCAAATGTTCATACCAGCTTGTTTTTATGGTCGGCACAATATCAGAACGTTAATAATATATGCTCTTCCAACTCCGGTACAAGGCAAAAAGGTAAGTTCTTGATTATTTCGAGATATTCAGGTAGGTTGGTACGGCATGAAAAATCGGATGGTTAAGGAATAAAAGCGATGATTGAAATAACGCATGACACATATATAAATGAGGACGAGCTTGTATTCAAGGTCTCACGGAGCAGCGGGCCGGGGGGGCAAAATGTTAACAAGGTCAATACCCGGGTAACGCTGTTTTTCGATGTGGCTAATTGCGGGAATCTTTCCGATTGGCAAAAGCAAAGGATACTCGCCCGTCTGGCGACACGTTCCGACAAGAATGGTGTGCTGAGAGTTGTCTCGCAAAAATTCAGAACACAGAGGGCAAATCGCAACACCGCCGTCGAGCGACTACAGGAATTGCTTGCCGGTGCTTTGAAAACCAGGCCAATTCGGAAAAAGAGTAAGGTTTCGTATGCTGCGAAGCAGCGGCGATTGGAGGAAAAGAAGCGGCGAAGCCTGTTAAAGCGGGAGAGGTCAACGAAGAACCTGTCCGGGGATTTCACAGATTAAGGCAACGACAGAACAGAGAGAATCACCGGCGTTTTCGCCCTCGGACCAACAAAAGGACCACGATAGCGGTAACTACCATGATTACAAGCACTTCCTGTGGACCTATCAACACAGCCGCCATGGCAATAAAACTCCCTGCTTATAAAGTTTATATTCGGCAGAGCTTTCTTAGAAAGACTCTTTTAGATGAGACTTTTATGCTCATTTTCGTCGAAAATCAAGTAAATATTTAACATTACAGACTTCTTTTTTGCCTTTCGGTTATAAAAACTGGCGGAACGTAACAATTTTTTATACATTAAAGTTCGTGCTACTAACGTCATTTTAGTAGGTAAGCTGATTCCGAGGCTCTTTAGGCTGAACTTAGGTGCTGGAAGAAAAGCGTCTAATACGGGAACTCAAGCAAGGCAGCAAAGATGCCCTGCATCGGATTTATATGGAGTACAAAGATAATCTGCTGACAATTGCCGCTTCTATGCTGCACGATACGTACGCGGCAGAGGATGTTCTGCACGATGTCTTTGTGTCCTTTGCCGGGAGTATCGGAAAGATTCAGCTCCGGGGCAGCTTGAAAAGTTATTTAACGGCCAGTGTCGTCAATCGCGTGCGGGATATGTACCGTAAAAAAAAGCATCATCTGGTTGAGCTTGAAGAAGCGGGCCAGTTGGCCGGTGATTCCGATGGGCCCGTGCGGTCGGCTGAATTTGGCGAAGACGCCGGGCGATTGACCGACGCATTGGCACAACTTCCGTTGGAACAGCGAGAAACCATTGTCCTGCATTTGAATGGCGGCATGAAATTTAAGGAAATCGCAAAAATGCAGAGAATTCCGCTAAGCACCGTCCAGGGCAGATACCGTTACGGGCTTGACAAAATGCGGACAATCTTAAAGGAGAGAGCGAAGAAATGAGTTCTGCCGACAATATAGAGCGGGCAATCGGCGAGTTGAATCTGACGACCAGGGCCGAGACGGATAAGCGCATTCTTAACGACGCTTATGCGGCCCTCGGCAAGGCCGTGTATAAGCAGCAGCCAATGACAGATACCGGCATTTGGCGGATGATTGTTCGAAGCAGGTTTGCCGTACCGGGTGCAATCGCGGCGATGATTCTGCTGGCTTTCGTTCTGTTTGTAAATTTCCAGGCCGGAAAAGCGGTTAGTATTGAAGGAATTTACGGAGCACTGAGCAAGATCGAAAATATCCATATCTCGACATTCCAGGCGGGCCGGACGAGTCCGGATCAGCAGGTGTGGGCTTCCGAAACTATGGGTGTGAAGCTATTTAAGACCGAACTCGGCAATCAGGCACAATATACGCTGTGGGATACCCAAAATAGGGTCAAGATGATAAAGTTTTTGTCTACGAATTCTGTTCAGACCGTGCCGATTACCCAGCAGATGCTTGCCGGGTTTGATAAATCGGCGCCCGGGTCAGCCGATATGGTTCCTTTTTCGGATAGAAATGATATCCCTTCAGATGCCCAATGGAACCGTATAGACGACAGGGAAGTCTCGGCAGCTATTCCGGGTACTAAAGCTTACGACCTGACCTGGACAGCAAAAAGCACAGACTCTCAAGCGGCTGTGCATAGAAAGTGGCGGGTTTTTGTAGAAGACCGCACCAATTTGCCAAAGAGAATCGAATGGTATGCGAAATCCAGACCTGAGGATGAATATGTAGTTGAGCGATTTGTTGTCGTTGCATATCCCGGCGAGGATGAGATTCAGAATATTATTCGTAATATATTCGGCCCGCCCGATGACCGGCCGGACGACCCGGTATATATAGGTACTCCGGGAGCCCAAAGATAGAATCTGAGCCGGCAAAGAATCTCCCCGTTGAGGTTGAAACCAGCCGCCGATTGTGATACAAAGGTGGGCAAAAGACTAATTTCAGATCAGGGACGGTCCCTATGGCGGTTCAGTTTATTCTTGGCAGAAGCGGCACCGGAAAGACTCGCTGTTGTATCCGGGCGATTGTCGATGCGCTGCTGGAGCAAAGCGAGCAAGAATTGATTCTGCTGGTTCCCGAGCAGGCGAGTTACCAGGCGGAACGGGCAATTCTGGCCGATGAAAGAATCGCCGGCTATAACAGGCTGCATGTTCTTTCATTCGACCGGCTGCAATTTCTGTTGCTGGGTAAAAATACCGCCATGCCCAGGCTTTCACGTATCGGCCGGCAAATGATCGTACACCGGGTACTGCGCGACAATCAGAGTAATTTACAGCTCTTTGGCGCCGAAACCACCTGGTCCGGCCTGTCCCGGCAGATGGCTCAGACTATTACGGAGCTGCACCAGTATGCAAAAACCCCCGATGACGTCGAGAAGTTGCTGAACGAACTGGCAAAAGACGAGCGGCAACATTTAGCCGTACTGAAATTCGCCGATATCGGCCTGGTTTTCAGTGAATACCTGAAATTTATTGAGGGTGATTTTATCGATCCGGACGCTCAGTTGATGCGTGCCTGCGGGGCGGTAGCGGCGTCAAATTTGGCCAAAGGTGCAAAATTATGGGTCGACGGCTTTGCCGGCTTTACGACGGCGGAGTTCGCAATTCTCGCTGAACTGCTGAAAATGGTAAAAGATACGCACATCGCGCTTTGCCTTGATCCGTCGAATATAGACTTGAAGAATCCTGATACCGAGAAGCTCGATGATGTTGGCTTGTTCAATCCGACCGAGCGGGTGTTTTGCAGCCTTTTCGAGCTTGTCAAAAAGAGCAGGCTCAAAATAGCTGAGCCGCTCATTCTTTGCCGGGCAATTCGATTCTCTCAATGCTGCGAGCTTGCACATATCGAACGTCACGTTTTTGAGTTTCAAGCACCCAAAATGCCGGCATCGGAAAACATCCACATCATATCGGCGCCGAATGAGCGGGCGGAAGTTCAGTATGTCGGCAGGCAGATACGTCAATTGGTTAGGGAGAAAGATTTACGATATCGTGACATAGCGGTAATCGCATCGGATATCGACCGGTACGAACACTATATAAGGGCATATTTTGAAGACTACGGCGTGCCGTATTTTATTGACAAGCGAAGGCCGCTGAATCACCATCCTGTCGTTCAGCTCGTCTCTTCGGCCCTGCAGGCGGTGACCGGCGGCTTTATGTACGGCGACATTTTCGCCTATCTTAAAGCCGACCTCGTGCTCATAAAAAGTTACGATATAGATTTGCTGGAAAATTACTGTCTTGCGTTCGGCATATCGGCACGTGACTGGCAGAGTGACAATCCGTGGCATTTTGCCGGGCCGGACAATGAGCGGTTTGACGAGCGGCAAATCAACGAAATTCGCATGAAAGTCAGCCGGCCCCTGCTGGAGTTGCGTGACAGGTTGTGCCCGGCTGACGAGCAGGCAAAGGCTCTTGGCGCCGAAGAGTTCACGCAGGCCATCTTCAATTTTCTTGAGCAGCTTGATGTTAAGGAAACGATTGGCAGTTGGATTAAGCAGGCCAATGAGAAAAAGGACCTTGCTGCCGCTGATGAGCATCGGCAATTTTACAATCAGTTTCTCGACATATTTGACGAGCTTGTCGAAGTCTTCGCCGGACAAACGATGAAGGCGGATGATTATCTCGCGATTCTTCATTCGGCCTTTTCCCAGTTGACGCTGGCGTTCATTCCCCCAGCCCTGGACCAGGTGCTTGTCGGTTCCATCGAGCGCAGCCGGCATCCCGACTTGAGAGCGGTTTTCTTAATCGGAACAACACAAAAGCAGTTTCCGGTGCCCGTTACTTCGGACAGCATCTTAACCGACGATGACCGCATCGCTGCCGAATCGGCTGATTTCCCTTTGGCGGCGACCTCCGGCCAGAATCTCGCCGAGCGACAGTACCTGGCTTATATCGCCTTTACCCGGCCCTCGGAATTTCTTTGGGTGACATATCCTTCCGTTGACGATAAAGGAACTGCTGTTCCGCGTTCGCAGTTCATAGGCGATCTCGAATCGTTGTTTGAGAACCTCGGCGAGGAATCAATCGCAGGTAAGGCAATCGATGTCGAAAATGTGCACAGCGAGGCCGAGCTTGCGGACTTGCTCTGTGGCAGGCTTGGAAGGGATTGTTTATTGCCCGAAGCCGGCAATGACAGCCGGTATGACGAGCTGCTGAATGCAATTTGCTCGGATGAGCAACTTGCGGAACTGGGCTCGAAAGTCCTTTTCGCGCTCAACTACGACAACCGGGCGTCACTGGATGTGGATGTCGTCAAAGAGCTTTTCGGCCGGCGGATAAAAAGCTCGGCGACCAGGTTGGGGACTTTTGCCGCCTGTCCATATCAGTATTTCGCCCGTTATACGCTGGAGCTGAAAGAGCGGCAGGAATTCAAGTTCGAGCCGCTGGACCTCGGCAGCTTCTATCACCGCGTTCTTGACGCCTTGCTAAAACGGCTTGACGCTGAAGGAAAAGATTTTGCGGCGACTGACGATGGTGAGCTTATAAAACTTCTGAATGAAGAAATTGAAAAAATCACGAAGAAAGATTCGTTTATATCGAATTTTGTAAGCCGCCGGGGTTATAACGAGTTCATCATAAATTCCGCCGGAAGGATTCTCGAAGATTGCGTCATGGCGATAGCCCAAATGGTGCGGACGGGAAGTTTCAGGCCAAAGTTCTCGGAAGTATCTTTCGGGAAAGCAAGGGGCTCTCGCGATACGCTGGGCAATTACGAGCTTGTGCTGGCGGATAAATGCGTACTGTCGCTGGACGGCAAAATCGACCGGCTTGATTTTGCAGACGCCGGCGACGAGAAGATTACTCTTGTTTTCGATTATAAACGGCGAGAAACGTCCTTCGGCTGGTCGGAGTTCTGCCACGGCCTGGACTTGCAGTTGCCGATTTACATGCTGGCTGTCCGTAATGCAGCCGACATGGGCAAAAAAAACGTGGCAGGCGCCTTCTATATGCCCATCGAAGTGAGCCCGAAGAAGAGCACGCTCGGCAAGCTGTCGGATAGAAGTGACAGCTTTGAATACAAGGCAAAAGGGATATTCGATGGTGAATTCTACCGGCAATTGGACGGCCAA
>Ga0307378_10004333_pt1 | contig 20292 bp, 22 predicted proteins | sample UN1MG_FD_202238 | JGI IMG/M metagenome (GOLD analysis project Ga0307378, IMG submission 202238) | Soil microbial communities from Risofladan, Vaasa, Finland - UN-1 | ecosystem: Environmental > Terrestrial > Soil > Coastal area > Acid sulfate soil | place: Finland: Risofladan, Vaasa | collected... | reverse complement strand
TCGACTCGAGCAGATCGTGGAAGTAGCGGCCCGCCTGATCTCCGAAGACCCTGGAGAGCAGCACCTCCTCCAGCATCACAATCGTGCAGCGCTTGCCGAGTTGCACCAGCGAGGCGGCGACCTCCGCGCCGATGTAGCTGCCGCCGATCAGGACAACGTGCTCCACCCCGCTGAGATCCTCCCGGATCGCGTCGGAGTTGCCGAACGCCCGCAGGTAGTGGATCCCGTCGAGTTGCGCTCCGTCCACTCTGAGAATGTTGACCATCGCCCCGGTGGCGATCAGCGCCTTGTCGAAACCGACCTCCTGCTTGCCCTGCAGCTTCGCCGTGCGGGCCTCGACATCGAGTGACATCACGCTCTTGGCGGTCAGCAGCTCGACACCGTTCTCCGCGTACCAGTCCGTCTCGTGCACATAGGCCCGTTCGCGACCGTGCTCGCCACGAAGGTATTCCTTCGACAGCGGCGGCCGGTCATAGGGCGGATCCGGCTCGCGCCCGACGAGCAGAATCGAACCGTCCGCGCCGCGCCTGCGAAGCTCGGCGGCGCACTGGGCGGAGGCGAGGCCACCGCCCACCAACAGATAGTCAACCTTGCGATCAGCCACGATGCGAAAGCTAGCGGAGCGTCGTGGTCCCGAACGATCTAGCGGACCCGTCCGCAAATTCGCTCATGCCCCGCGGCACCCGGCCGCGTCTGACGGTCGCCGCCGGCCACACCCGGTTACTCGCGGTGCATATGACCGAACATACGGACGGATCCACTAGCGGGCGCCGCTGCCCTCGGAACCGCCCAGGTAGCCGGTCAGGTCTGCCTCGAGCTCAGGATCGAGCACGGCGAGCACCTCGTCGCCTGCGAGCAGCTCGGTGTCGGCCGTCGGCACGAACCCCCGTCCCTCGCGCAGCACCGAGATCAGCAGGCTGCCCTGTGGCATGTCGAGATCGCGCACGCACCTGCCGACCACCGGCGAGTCGGCACCGAGCGCCATCTCGATGATCTCAAGCCGCTCCTCATGCAGGTCGAGCAGGTGCACAAGCCCGTAGCGGGGGACCTCGTGCTCGATCAGTCGCAGGATCAGATCCGTGGCGGAGACGTAAGGTCGGATGTCGAGCAACTCGAAGTGCTGGCGGTTACGCGGGTTGTTGCAGCGGGCGATTATCCGCTCGACGCCGTACTTCTCCCGAGCCACCTGACAGATCAAGATGTTGTCCTCGTCGTCGCCGGTGACCGCGATCACCATTTCGGCCTCGTCGATCCCCGCCCGCTCCAGCACCCACAACTCGGAGGCGTCGCCGTAGAGGACCCGGTGCTCGAGCTCCTGCTCGACGACCAGGTATCGCTCCCGGTCCTGCTCGATCAGCGTCACGTCGTGGCCCTTGCCGAGCAGCTCGCGGATCAGGTTCCAGCCGACCTTGCCGGCGCCGATCACGAGGATCTTCATCGGAGCTCCGCCGGGCTCACTCATTCCGCTCCCCCTGCCGCTTCCGAGTCGGCCTCCAGCACCTCGCGCTCGAGCATCTCGATCGCCGACCGCGTCGGGCTGATCGTGCGCATGCCCCGTTGCTCGTACCAGGCGGCCCGCAATGGGTCGAGCACACGGGCGATCACCGTCGGCACGTCAAAACGCCGCTGCGCGATCTGGGAGATGACGATGTTGGTGTTGTCCCCGTTCGTGGAGGCAACGAAGACATCGGCTCGCTCGATTCCGGCCGCCAGCAGAGCATCAAGCTCAAGCCCCTGACCGATGGTGAAGCTGCCGCCGGATTCGACCCAGCCGGCGTCGAGGCCTGCCTCGAGCCGGGCGAGCGTCTCGGGATCCTCATCCAGGCAGGAGACCTCGTGACCTTCATCGAGCATCCGTCGCGCGAGCGAGGAGCCGACTCTGCCGATACCGACGATCAGTACGAACACACGCCGATCGTATTCTGCCCGGCCGCCCGGGCGCGCACCCGGCGCCTGGGCGGCGTCGTCCCCGCAGCCCGAAGCGACGAGGGGCGGCCGTCGCGACCGCCCCTCGTAGACGTCTGGATCTGCTCGGCCGGCGCCTAGAGCGCGATGATCGGGAGCATCAGCAAGGCAACGATGTTCGCCACCTTGATCATCGGGTTGATCGCCGGGCCGGCGGTGTCCTTGTAGGGATCACCGACGGTGTCACCGGTGACCGAGGCGGCGTGGGCCTCGGAGCCCTTGCCGCCGTAGGCGCCGTCCTCGATCAACTTCTTGGCGTTGTCCCAGGCGCCGCCACCGGCGGTCATCGAGACAGCGGCGAAGAAGCCGACCACGATCACGCCGATCAAGAGGCCACCGAGGGCCTGGGCGCTGATCAGACCGACGACCACGGGGACCACGATCGGGATCAGCGACGGCAGGATCATCTCCCGCTGTGCCGATGCCGTGACGATGTCGACCGTGTCGGCGTAGTCCGGCTTCTCGGTGCCGTCCATGATTCCCGGGTGCTCGCGGAATTGCTTGCGCACCTGCTCGACGACCTCGCCGCCGGCACGACCGACCGCCTCGATCGAGAGAGCGGAGAACAGGTAAACCATCATGCCGCCGATCAGGAGGCCGATCAGAACCGCTGGATCACCGAGGTCGAAGCTGAGGAACTCGCCCCCATTCTCCTCGGCCAGCTCGATCTGGAACGCCTTGAACAGGACCAGCGCCGCCAGCACGGCAGAGCCGATCGCGTAGCCCTTGGTGACCGCCTTCGTCGTGTTGCCGACCGCGTCGAGCGGATCGGTGACGTTGCGCACCTCCTCGGGCATGTCGGCCATCTCCGCGATGCCACCGGCGTTGTCGGTGATCGGGCCGAAGGCGTCGAGCGCGACGATCAGGCCCGTCAGGGAGAGCTGCGCCATGACGGCGACGCCGATCCCGTAAATCCCGGCAAGCTCGTTCGCTCCCAGGATCGCCATCGCGATCAGGATCGCCGGCAGCGCCGTGGCCTGAAAGCCCTGGGCGAGTCCTTGAATGATGTTGGTCGCATGGCCCGTCTCCGAGGCCGCCGCGATCTGCTTGACCGGACGGAATCGAGTCGAGGTGTAGTAGTCGGTGATCACGAACAGGCCGGCTGTTACGCCGATTCCAATCAGGGCACAGAGCCAGAGATCGGTGACCGATGCCCCGGCCAAGGCGCTGGCCGGGTCGAGGACGCCAAGGCTGAGCGGATCAGACATCAGCCAGTCGGTGATCGGGTAGAAGGCGGCGGCTGAGATCAAGCCGCTGACGATCAGGCCCTTGTAGAGAGCACCCTCGACGTTGCCGGTGCTCGTCCGTACGCTGAGTGCACCGACGATCGAGGCGAGGATCGCGACGGCGCCGATGATCAGCGGGAACATGATCACCTCGCGAGAGACCTCGAGGTCGAAGGTGAGGACCCCGAGCAGCATCACCGCGACCGCGGTGACCGCGTAGGTCTCGAACAGGTCGGCGGCCATACCGGCGCAGTCGCCGACGTTGTCGCCGACGTTGTCGGCAATTACCGCCGGGTTGCGGGGATCGTCCTCGGGGATGCCGGCCTCGACCTTGCCGACCAGGTCGGCACCGACGTCGGCGGCCTTGGTGAAAATGCCGCCGCCAAGTCGCGCAAAGACGCTGATCAGCGAGCCACCGAAGCCGAGGCCGATGAGTGCGTCAACGGCCTCCTTGTCGGTCTGGTCGGTGAGGACCAGCACGCCGAAGTAGCCGGCGACGCCAAGCAGAGCCAATCCGACGACCAGCAGGCCGGTCACCGAGCCGCCCTTGAAGGCGACGTCGAGGCCGGGGCTGATGCCGCCGCGTGACGCCTCAGCGACGCGGGCGTTGGCCCGCACCGAGACGTTCATGCCGATGAAGCCCGCCGCACCCGAGAGGATGCCGCCGATCACGAAGCCGATGCCCGTCTGGACATTCTGCAAGAGCGTAATTCCAATAGCGAGCGGAACCGCGACTGCCGCGATGATCGTGTACTGCCGTTTGAGATATGCCTGGGCGCCCTCCTGGACGGCCCCGGAGATCTCCTGCATTCGATCGTTCCCCGGTGACTTCGCCAGCAACGCCCGCGTCACGAGCAGTCCGTAGAGAACACCGGCGCCGGCGCAGACAAGCGCGATCACGACGCCGTAATCGGTCAGGAACTCAGTCAAGTTCGTTTCCCTCCGTAGTGTGGGTGTTTAAAGCAAGGCCGCCCCGGAAAAACGGATGGGGGGCGGCTGGAGCGGAGCGCAGTGTAGACGGATCGGGTGGCGGAATGCGGACTTGGCCGCAGGCGGCGCCTCAGCAGGGGCTCAGCTGCCCGGCGTCCACAGCCGCGACGGCTGCTGTGGGGCAGGCTGCGCCTCTGCGCCAGCAGCGGGATCCGTGGGCTCGGCCGGCGGCTCGCCCTCGGCAGATCCCCCGGCCTCGTTCGCGTACATCAGCTGAATCTGGGCCAGTGCATTGCGGACCTCCGCCTGGGGCTCAGGCTCAAGCAGATCGACGAGAGCGCCGACGGCCTCGATCCCAACGCGCGCCTGTTCAAGATCGCGTTCGTCCTCCTTGGCGATCCGCCGGGCCGCGAGGTTGAGGATGCTGACGACACTCTGCGTGACGACATCCTGGACGCGCACATTGCGCATCTCCTCCTCCATCTGCCGCAGCATCTCCGCCTGTTCGGGAGTCATCTGCTCGGTCCCCGGGGGGACTGGTCCGCCCGGCTGCTGTGGCTGCTCAGTGCTCATGGCCGGGACCCTACAGGCATCCGCGGGCCCGCTCTGCCGGCACTCAGCCGGAGACGCATTCGGGCGCGTAGCTGCTGCCCGTCTCCTCGACGACCCCACGGTAGACGTCCTCGACCGCTCGCCCCTCGGCGAGCGCCGCCCGGACGCGCTGCGCCCCGTTGGGCCCGCTCGGCTCGGCATCGATAGCGAGGGATTCACGCGCCGGCGCAGTCCATTCAAGTAGGGCCTCGAGCGCCGCTGCCGTCGCGAGCTCGGTGCCTGACGCGAAGTCGATCATCCGGCCATCCATGCCGTAGCGAATCGCGCGCCAGAGGTTCTCCTCCACCTCGCGACCCTGCATCGGCTCCGGCAGCGCGCCGGCGTCGTAGTCAAGAGCGGCCTGGGCGATGCAGGCCGTCATCAGGCCCGCCAGGCGGAAGGACTCCTCCCCCCTGCTCTGCGCGTCGCAGATCCGCACCTCGACCGTGCCAAAGCGGTGGTGGGGCCGGACGCTCCACCACAACTGCGTCGACTCTACGATCGAGTTCGTCGCCTTCAGCAGAGCGACGAAATCTGCGTAGGTGGACCAGTCGCCAAACGGATCATGAATGCCGCAGCGAGGGAAGGTCCGGGTGAAGATCTGGGTTCGCACGGAGTGCAGCCCGGTGTCGCGGTGATCGAGCAGCGGCGAGTTGGCGGAGACCGCCAGCAGCGTCGGCAGGATCCCGCGGAGGTGGTCACAGACCGCGATCGCCCGATCCGCTCCGCGGATGCCGACGTGCGCGTGCAGGCTCCAGGTCTGGTTGCGCTGAGCGACGTAGCCGAGGTCGGAGCGAAGACGCTGGTAGTGGGGGGTGTCGATGATCTCCTGGTCCAGATAGTTGGCCCAGGGGTGGGTTCCCATCGCCACCAGGCTGACCCCCATGCGGTCGGCCAGGGCGAAGAGACGCCGACGGCGCTCGCGCTGGAGCTCGATCGCCTCCTCGAAGCTCTCGGCCCGTCCCGAGCGGATTTCGATCTCGGTGTCGATCAGCTCGCCGGCAGCCGAATCGGCGAGAACCTCATCCTCCTGACAGGCGGCGAACATCTCATCGAAGCGATGCGCCAGCTCCATCGTGGCCGGGTCGAGCAGAGCGAACTCCTCCTCGATCGCGACGGTGAAGTCCTGCGAGGCTTCGAAGATCTCACGGGCCTGATCGAGGTGGAGGCTCCCATCATCAGCCGGGTTCATCGGCGGTCCGCTCTCAAGATCGATCTCAGGTCAGGTAGAAGTAGAGGGCGTAGAGCAAATCCACCGCCGGGCTCGAGGTGTGGACGGTCACCTCGGGCGGCATCTCCAGTAGGCGGTCGGAGTAGTTGAAGATGATCCTGACGCCCGCCTCGACAAGCTGATCGGCGACCGCCTGGGCCGCCTCGGGTGGCACTGCGAGCACGCCGACAACGATCTCCTCCTTGGCGACCACCTTCTCGAGCTCATCGATCGCCCGCACCTTGACGCCGCCGAACTCCTTGCCGATCAGCTTCGGGGCGCTGTCAAAGATCGAGACGATCCGGAAGCCGTGGTCGGCGAACATGTCCGAGGAAGCGATCGCCTGGCCGAGGTTGCCGGCGCCGAACAAGGCGATGTTGTGCTGGCCCGATGTGCGGAGGATCTTGCGGATCTCACCGACCAGAGAATCGATCTGATAGCCGACCCCACGTTTGCCGAACTTGCCGAAGCCGGAGAGGTCGCGGCGGATCTGAGTCGAGTTGATGTGGGTCCAGGAGGCGAGTTCCTGCGAGGAGATGGTTTCCTTGCCCATCTTCCGAGCCTGGATCAGGACCTGCAGGTATCTGGAGAGTCGGGCCGCGACGCCTAGCGAGAGCCGGACCGCCTCGTTGCCGTTGCCCAAGGGGCCGATCGCGGCCACGTCCTCATCCCCGGCTCCGGCGGGGGAGCTACTCGTACCGGGGCGCTCGCTCATACGCGAAAGGTAGCGAGCCGGGAGCGGACGGCGTCGGCATCGAGGAAAAGCTCACAGATCCGCTCACCATCGATCTCGACCACGGGGATCCGCTCGAGCAGCCTGCGGTGGAGGCTGGAGTCGGTCTCGATATCGACCTCGACGAGTTCGAACTGGAGGCCCTCGCGCCGCAACCGCAACAGCCCCTGACGCGCTTCCTCGCAGAGATGGCAGCCCTCACGGCCGTAGAGCTGGAGCCGCGGCTGGCTCACCGGGGGACCGGGTCGAGGTCGAGGTACTCGGGGAACGGCATCGCCGGCAGGTGCGCCGCCGCGGCCCCGATCATCGCCGCGTTGTCGGTACAGAGCTCGGAACTGACCAGCTTCAGCCGGACTCCGCGCTCCGCACACAGCGAACCAGCCCGCTCGCGCAGCAGCGAGTTGGCGGCAACGCCACCGCCGAGAGTCACCGCCTCCCAGGTGTCGCGCGCGAGGGCCCGATTCAGCTTCGCGATCAACTGCCCGACGACGGCTGCCTGAAAGCTCGCCGCGAGGTCGGCGCGGCGGGTTTCGATCTCCTCCTGATCGAGTTTCTGGACCGCGTAGACAAGGGCCGTCTTCAGCCCGCTGAAGCTGAAGTCGAGGCCCGGGTCGCGGCCCATCGCAACGGGGAATCCGAACGCTGCAGGATCTCCCTTGGCGGCGCATTCCTCGATCGCGGGCCCACCGGGGTAGCCGAGCCCGAGCAGGCGGGCGGCCTTGTCGAGGGCCTCTCCGGCGGCGTCGTCCAGTGTCTGCCCGAGCAACTCGTAGCGAGCGTGGCTCTCGACGGCGGCGAGCAGCGTGTGGCCTCCGCTCGCCACCAGAGCCAGGAATGGCGGCTGCAGTGGCTCGGGTTCGAGATAGGCAGCGGCGACGTGGCCGAGCAGGTGATCGACGGGGATCAGGGGCTTACCGGTCGCGGCGGCCAGGCCCTTGGCGCTGCTGACACCGACGAGCAAGGCGCCGATCAGGCCGGGATTGGTCGTCACCGCGATCGCGTCAACCTGCTCGAGCGTGGTCCCGGCCTCGGCCAGCGCCGCATCGACGACCGGCTTGACGAGTTCGATGTGATGCCGGGAGGCAACCTCCGGGACGACGCCGCCGAAGCGCTCGTGCGCGGCAGCCTGCGAGGAGATCACATTGCTGAGCACCACGGAGCCATCGACCACCGCGGCGCAGGTGTCGTCGCAGGAGGTCTCCAGCGCGAGGATCATCCGTCGGGCTCGCCGAACCACATGATCAATGCGTCCTCGTTGTTGTCGTGGTAGTAGCGCAGCCGGCGGCCGGCGGCGCGGAAGCCGAGCTGCTCGTACATCCTGATCGCCCCCGCGTTCGAGATCCGCACCTCGAGCGTGTAGCGCTCTTCGCGTCCAGCCTCATCGAGGAGTCTCCTGATCAGGGCGCCGGCGAGCCCTTTGCGACGTTGGTCGGCCTCGACGGCGACGTTCATCAGATGCCAGATATCGGCGTACCGGGAGCAAACCAGGTAACCGACGAGGCCGGACTCCGTCTCGGCCGCGAGGCAGACCCCGGAGGGCTTGGAGAGTTCCAAGACGAACATCGCCAGTGACCAGGGAGCCGGGAAGGAGCGTCGCTCGAGGGCCAGCACCGCCGGCAGATCGCCGTAGGTGAGGCGGCGGATGGTGGGCGCCGCGCCGGCGCCGGCGAGGGGAGGGTCCTCAGTTGCGGCCGTCTCGCTCACGCCATCGCTCCGCATCCGGTCGTCGCAGGTACAGGGGTCGCACGTCCTCGGGAGGGCCCGCCGCGACCGAATCGGAGATCGCGCAGACGTGTCGGGCTGAAAGCCTGTGGGCGGGGTGCTCATCGGCGAGAACTCCGATTCCAGCCGCCTCCAGCTCGCTCCGGAATCGTACCGCCCCATCACCGGCAGCCAGTGATCCCCGGGCGCCTTGGGAGGTCGCCGCCACAGCCTCCGGGGCTAGGACGAGTGGGGCCCCGGCGATCGGCTCAGCGGGGTGCAACAGGGCTACGAATACCTCGCCGCGCCGAGCGTCGACGACAGCGAGCCGTGCCCGACCCGGCTCCGCGGGGATCCCGGCCGCCAGCGTCGCCGTCGTCTCGACGCCCCCGATCGGCAGCGCCCGCGCCTGCGCCAGCGCCCGCGCGGTCGCAACGCCGATGCGGATGCCGGTGAACGATCCCGGGCCGATTCCGACCGCGATCCGCTCGACGCGGTCCCAGCCACCGGCCCCATCGACGACCTCCTGCACAGCGACGAGCAACGCCGGGCCGTGCCGCGGCATGCCGTCGGCCGCTGGGCTGATGCGCCGCTCGCCGAGCAACTCCGCACCCCGACCGATACCGGCGACGGTGTCCGCGGTCGCGGTGTCGATCGCCAGGGTCAGGTCAGCCGCGGAACCGCTCATCGGCTGATCCGGATGGCGCGAGCATCGTCACCGGCGTGCTCAATCCGGACCGTGGCCGCGATCTGCCCGAGCTCGGCTGCCGCGGCCTCGGGCCACTCGATGAAGGCAATCGCATCGGGGGTCAGGTAGTCATCGAGGAGGCCGGGCTCCTCTTCCGAGAGGGAGCCGAGCCGATAGAGGTCGAGATGGGAGACGGGCACGCGACCCGCGTAGCGCTGCCCGATCGTGAAGGTCGGCGAGGTGACCGGCTCGCTGACCCCGAGGGCCCGGCAGGCACCGCGCACGAAGGTCGTCTTGCCGGCACCGAGCTCACCGGTTACCAGGACCACGTCGGCGGGTCCGAGGGACGTCGCGAGTTCGGCCGCGAGCTGCTCCGTCTCCTCAGCGGAGCCGACCTCGTATCGCTTGCCGCCGATCATCGCCCCAGGGATTACAACAGCGCCGGCCCCGCGGCACCCCGGCGCTCAGCGACCGAAGATGTCCAGTTGGTCCGTGGACGGCCCCGTCGGAGTCGGTGGCTCGGTCGCCGGCGCCGGCTGCGGCTCCGCCTCCTTGGCGGCCGCATCTTCGGGGCCCGGGCCGGCGAGCAGCGTCCTCAGCCGCTCGAAATCCTCGACCAGGGTCTCCTTCATCCTCGGCGTGCGCAGCGCCGCCGCTGGATGCAGAAGCGGGAAGATGAAAACGGTCCGCCCACCGAGGGCATGGACCTGGGGAGTGCCCCGCACCCGGGTGATCCCGGTCTGGTCCCCGGTCAGGAGCTTGGTCGCGAAGTTCCCCAGCGTCGCGACGATCTTCGGCTCGATCAGCTCGACCTGCCGGTACAGGTAAGGACGGCAGGTCTCGATCTCGACCGGCTGCGGGTCGCGGTTGCCCGGCGGGCGGCATTTCAAGGTGTTCGCGACGAAGACGTCCTTGCGATCGAGCCCGATTCCCGCGAGCAGCTCGTTCAGGAGACCGCCGGCGCGGCCGACGAATGGCAAGCCCTGGCGGTCCTCGTCGGCACCCGGGGCCTCGCCCACGAACATCAGCTCGGCGTCGGCGTTGCCGGCGCCGAACACCACCTTGGTCCGCGTCTCGGCGAGCGGGCAGCGCGTGCACTCCGAAGCCTCGTTGTAGAGCTCGACGAGGCGCCCACGGCGCTCGGGAGCGCTCACCCGCCTCCACTCCCCGAGGCGCCCCCGGACCCATCCGGCGGTCGCTTCTGCGCCTCTCCTGAGGCGCGTACCCTGCCCATCGTCTCCTTCCAGCGCTGTCTCGCACCGCCACGATTGGCGCCACGCTTGTCCTCCAGCGAGCGACGCTGGGAGGCCGTCATCTGCCGGATCGGGGCGGCGAAGTTGGACATCCGGCGCTCGGTGCCTTCGGCACCGCACTGCTCGCACGGCGCTGACTCCGTACCGGCGCCGACGATGCTCTCAAAGCGAGTTCCGCAGGCGCGGCATTCAAACTCGTAGATCGGCATGGACCTGATCGTAGTGGCGGCCGCGGAGGGGGCGGGCTCCTCAGGGGGCGGCTCCGCCGAGGCCTATACTGGCGGCAGGCCGATGGCCGCGACCCGAGCATGGGCGCGGACCACGGAAAGGCCGCTTGAAACCAAGCCATGCCGACCGGTATCTCGCCGATGAGGGAACTGGAACGGGACACACCCCACAGCGCCGCTCGAGTTGAAGCGCAGGCACCGATCGCCGTAATCGGGCGCGGGCGGCTGGGCATGAGCCTGGCGCGCGGGGCCAGGGCCGCCGGCTTCGATGTCCGCCTCGCGGGCCGGGATGGGGTCGAAGCCGCCTGCACCGACGCCGAGATCGCGCTGCTTTGCGTTCCCGATGCTGAGATCGAGGCCGCCTGCGCGGCGGTTGCCGAACTTCATCCGCCGCCGCGGTTCGTCGCCCACCCGAGCGGGGCAACCCCGCTTGGCGCGCTCGACCGGGCGCGAGAGAGCGGTTGCGAGGTCTTCTCGATCCACCCGTTGCAGACCGTGCCCGACGGCGAGGCGACGCTCGCGGGGGCGCCGGCCGCGATCTCCGGCTCCAGCCCCGAGGCGCTCGAGCGGGCGCGATCGCTGGCAGGAGCTCTGGGGATGCGTCCTTTCGAGGTTCCCGAGGATGCCCGCGCGGCCTACCACGCGGCTGCCTCGATGGCCTCCAACTTCCTCGTCACGCTGGAGGAGAGTGCCGCCGACCTGCTGGCCGCGGCCGGGGTCGAGGACGCTCGCGAGCTGCTCGCTCCACTCGTCCTGCAAAGCGCTGCCAACTGGGCCGAACGTGGCCCCGCCGCGCTGACCGGTCCGATCGCCCGCGGCGACGAGGCCACCGTCGCCCGCCACTTGGAGGCGCTGGCCGACGCTGCCCCGGAACTGATCCCGCTCTACGAGGAGCTGGCGGCCCGCGCGCGCGGGCTCGCCGAACGTGAAAGGCTCGAGAAGTGAAGATCATCCGGACCAAGCGGGAGCTGCGGGCCGAGCTCAGGCCCGCTCGCGGCGACGGTCGCTCAATCGGACTGGTGCCGACGATGGGATACCTGCACGACGGTCACATCTCGCTGCTAACGGCGGCACGGGAACGGTGCGACGTGGTCGTTATGAGCCTGTTCGTCAATCCGACCCAGTTCCAGTCGGGCGAGGATCTGCAGGACTATCCGCGCGATGAGGAACACGACGCCAGAGCCGCAACGCTGGCCGGTGTCGACCTGCTCTACGTGCCGGCTGCCGAGGAGATCTATCCGGACGGGTACGCGACCTCGGTGATCGTCGAGGACCTGACAGAGGTGCTCTGCGGCGACCGCAGCCGCCGCGGCCTCGAGCACTTTCGTGGCGTTACCACGGTCGTCGCCAAGCTCTTCAACACCGCCCAGCCCGACCTCGCCTTCTTCGGGCAGAAGGACGCCCAGCAGGCGATCGTCGTCGGTCGGATGATCGCCGACCTCGACTTCCCGATCGAGTTGGTCGTGCTGCCCACGGTACGTGAGCCCGACGGCCTGGCGATGTCCACCCGGAACGCCTACCTGAGCCCCGATGAGCGGCGCCGGGCCCCGGCGATCAATGCCTCGTTGCAGGCGATCCGGGCACGGGCCGAGCAGGATCAGCCGGACCTCGCCTCGGCGCTCGACGCGGGTCGCTCGATCCTCACTGAGGCCGGAATCGAGCCCGAATACCTCGAGGCCCGCGACGCCGGCGACCTGCGACCGATCGAGTGCTTCAACGGCAGACCGGTGCTGATCGCGATCGCCGCCCGGCTCGGGCCGGCGCGACTGATCGACAACGTGGTGATCGAACCGAGCGCCGCAAAAATGGGCGGAGACAAGGAGACTGATCAACGATGAGTAGCCCACCCGGGGTTCCCAACACGCCGCCAGGCGATCGATCGCGGATGACCCTCCCCCGCCTGGCCGAGATGGCCGCGCAGCGCGAGCCGATCGTGATGGTCACGGCCTACGACTTCCCCTCGGCGAAGGTGGTCGAGGAGGCCGGCGTCGATCTCGTCCTCGTCGGCGACTCGGGCGCGATGACCGTGCTCGGCCACGACTCCACTGTGCCGGTCGGCATGGAGGAGATGCTGATGCTGGCCGCGGCGGTCAACCGCGGCCTCGAGACCCCGCTGCTCGTCGGCGACCTGCCCTTCGGCTCCTACGAGCAATCGAACGAGCAGGCCGTGGCGAATGCCCAGCGGTTCATCAAGGAGGCCGGCTGCGACGCGGTCAAGCTCGAACGTGGCGGCGCCTCGGTTGATCGGGCGCGGGCGATCATCCGCGCCGGGATCCCGGTGATGGGCCACGTCGGCCTGACGCCACAGACAGCAACCCAGCTGGGCGGCTACAAGGCCCAGGGCCGGACCGGAGAGACCGCCTCGAAGATCGCCGAGGACGCGTTTGCGCTGCAGGCGGTCGGCTGCTTCTCGATCGTCTTCGAGGCCGTGCCGGCGGCCGTCACAGAGGCGATCATGCCGCGCATGGAGGTGCCGGTGATCGGGATCGGGGCGGGCGCCACCACATCCGGTCAGGTGCTCGTCTTCCACGATCTGCTCGGCATCAACACCGGCCACGTGGCCCGCTTCGTCAAGCGCTACGGACAGGTCCACCAGGCGATGGTCGACGGCGTCACCGACTACGTGTCGGAGGTCCGCCGGCGGACCTACCCGGACTCCGACCACATCTACTCGATCGACCCCGAGGAGCTCAGCGCCCTGCGCGAGTACCTCGAGCAGGACACGCTCGCCGCCACGACCCTCTGGGATTGGTAGCGCGGTGCCCGAGCAGGAGGTGGTCGTCGTCGCCACGGTCCAGGTGCTCCCCGGTCATGCGGAGGGGCTGATCGAGGCGTTCCGCCCGATCGTTGAGGGCAGCCACGCCGAGCCGGGCTGCCTCAGCTACTCGCTGCATCGTGACAAGGCCGACCCGCAACGCTTCGTGATCGTTGAGCGCTGGCGCTCCCAGGAGGACCTCGACGCGCACTTCGCCCAGCCGCACATGGCGGCAATCGCGGAGCTCGCCGACTCACTCGCCGGGCCACCCGAGGTCGTCTTCAGCGAGCCGATCCCGCTGGGCGAGCCGGCGAAGAACTTCGCCGGCGCCTGAGCGCCGGGCCCCGGGTGGGCCATGGGGCCGTGCTCTAGGGGCCGACGGGGATGTCTGCGATGAACTGCTCGATCTGCCAGGTGTCGCCCTCGCGGACGGCGACGATCTCCAGCTTCTCACCGTCGTAGAGCCCACCCTTGGGGATCGCCACCGCGGTGGCGGTATCGCCGTCCACCTCGAGGCCATTGATCTTTGTGCTTTCGCTAAGCAGTTGGGGCCGGCGTTGGTTGCGACAACCCTGGCGGTCGCCGTAGGCGCTCCGCAGGAGCTTTTCGCTCAGCACCTGATCGCAGACGAGATCGTTGTCGGGATCGATGAGGAGCGCCTCGATCGCCAGGGAGATCTGCTTCAAGTCGCTCAGGCCCGGCGCCGCATCGGTGTCCTCGCCCCCCGAGGCGTCGGCCTCGCCCGAGGGCCCCTCGGCGTCGGTGGTCGGGCCCGCCGAGGGGCCGGAGCCGGTTGCTGTTGGCTGATCGGCATCGGAGGAGTCGCCGCAGGCGGCAAGGAGAGCTGCGGCGAGCAGGCAGACAACGAGCAAGATCAAGCGTGAAGACTTCATCGGCAGGAACGCTAGCGGGCCGGCGGCTCTCGCTCCGCGTTGCTGGGGTACTCGATTTCACGGATCACCTTCGCCGGAACGCCCGCGGCAATCGTCCGCGGCGGGATATCGCCGGTGACGACCGAGTTGGCGCCGATCACGGCGCGTTCGCCGATCTCGACGCCACCGGTGATCACGCAGCCCTTGCCGAGCCAGACGTTGTCCCCGATCTTGACCGGGCCCTTCCGCGTGAAGCCCTGCCAGGTGATCGGCAGGTCCGGGTCATCGAAGCGGTGGTCGGCGTCGCCGACGAAGCAGTGGTTGGCGAACATCACGTGATCGCCGATCTCGATCCGCTCGTGGGCGGCGAGCATCGTCTCGCGGTTGAGGAAGCAGCCGCCGCCGATCTCGATCGAAGCCTCGGGCCCAAGCGTCAGCCAGCAGCCTGGTTCCAGGTGGGTTCCCTCGCCGATCCGCAGTCGACCCTCGCGAAATGCCTCCAGCACCTCTCCCTCGATCGGATGGCGCACGTAGAAGCCTCCGGCGGCCGCGAGCCGGTCGATCCGCAGTCGATTGAACGGGCGATGCGTGCGCTCATACCAGCGGCGTTTGCGCCACCACGAGCGCAGCCCGCGCTGCGGGTGGATGTGGGGGTCGCGCTCGCTCACGGTCCTAAGCCTGCCAGCCCCGGCCCGGGGCCGGCCCGCCGGCCCCCGGCATTGCGAGAGACTGCTCGTCATGGTTGAGCCCGGGGCATTCGCGGATGACGATGAGCAGAGTGAGCGCGAGCGGCTCGAGATCGCCCGTCGCTATCGCGAGCAGCGGGGCCGCGAGCTGCGCGAACTCGCGCGGCCGCACCTGCGCCGCGATGTGCTCGAAGTCGGCGAGTTCTCAACCGTGCCGATCGAGGCGCTCGCCGCCGTGCCGTTCCTCGGCGCCTTCCTCGCGCTCGCCACGCGGCTGCGGCCCTCCCACCGGGGCCTGAGCCGGAACGTGCTGATGGCCCTCGACCGCGACGAGCTGCACCTGCTGGCGATCCAGTTCGAGCTCGAGGGGACGAAGGCGACCCTCGTCTCGAGCTGGCCCCGAAGCTCGGTGAGAATCGGCGCGATCAAGCCGAAGTTCATGCGCGAAGCGGTCTCCTTCGAGATCGATGGGCAGGCGCCCATGACGCTCTACGCATCGAGCCTCCGGACCAACCCGTGGGCCGCGGCACTTGTCAAGGCGTTGGGCGGCGCGGCCCCCGAGCCCCGCGACCTGGGCAGGGCCGCCGACGGCTAAGCTGCGACCGCTTCGCGCTTGCGCTTGCCTGCGGCCCGCTTGCCCGAAGTCTTCAGAACGACGGGCTCGACAAGCTCTTCGAGGAAGCGGCCCGTGTACGAGTCGGGATTCGCGGCGACCTCTTCCGGCGTGCCCGTGGCGACCACCTCTCCACCGCGATCGCCCCCCTCGGGACCGAGGTCGACGATCCGATCGGCGGACTTGATCACGTCGAGGTTGTGCTCGATGACGAGCACCGTGTTGCCGGAGTCGACGAGACGGCCGAGCACGTCGAGCAGACGCTGGACGTCGGCGAAGTGGAGTCCGGTCGTCGGCTCGTCGAGGATGTAGAGGGTCTTCCCGGTCGCCACCTTCGAGAGCTCGGTTGAGAGCTTGACCCGCTGCGCCTCGCCCCCTGAGAGGGTCGTCGCCGGCTGACCAAGGCGGATGTAGTCGAGGCCGACGTCGTGCAGGGTCTTGATTCTGCGGTGGATCTTCGGGATGTTCTTGAAGAACTCGACGGCCTCGCCAACGGGCATCTCGAGCACGTCGGCGATCGTCTTGCCCTTGAAGCGGACCTCGAGCGTCTCACGGTTGTAGCGCTTGCCATGGCACTGCTCGCAGGGCACGTAGACGTCCGGCAGGAAGTGCATCTCGATCTTGATCTGGCCGTCCCCCTTGCAGACCTCGCAGCGCCCGCCCTTGACGTTGAAGCTGAAGCGCCCCGGCTTGTAGCCCCGGGTGCGGGCCTCCTTGGTCTTCGTGAACAGCTCGCGGATGTGGTCGAAGATGCCGGTGTACGTCGCCGGGTTGGAGCGTGGCGTACGCCCGATCGGCGACTGGTCGATGCTGATCACCTTGTCGATCTGATCCAGGCCCTCGACACGGTCGTGAGCGCCCGGCCGGAGCCGGGCCCGATGCAGGCGGTTGGCAACCGAGCGGTAGAGGATCTCGTTCACGAGGGTCGACTTGCCGGAGCCTGAGACGCCGGTCACGCAGGTGAAGGTGCCGAGCGGGAAGCTGACATCGATGCCGTTCAGGTTGTGTTGGCAGGCGCCCTTGACGAGCAACTCTCCGGTCGGCTCGCGGCGCTTCTCGGGGACCGGGATCGCGTCCTTGCCGCTCAGGTAGCGGCCGGTCAGCGACTTGCCCTCCTTGCGGACCTGCGCCGGAGTTCCCGCGGCGACGATCTCCCCCCCGTGCTCGCCCGCCCCCGGCCCGAGGTCGATCAGATAGTCGGCGGCGCGCATCGTGCCCTCGTCGTGTTCGACGACGATCACGGTATTGCCGAGGTCGCGGAGCCGCTCGAGGGTGCCGATCAACTTCGCGTTGTCGCGCTGATGAAGGCCGATCGAGGGTTCGTCGAGGATGTAGAGCACGCCAACAAGACTCGACCCGATCTGGGTCGCGAGCCTGATCCGCTGCGCCTCCCCTCCCGACAACGTCGAGGCTGAACGCCCCAAGGTCAGATAGCCGATCCCGACCGCGTCGAGGAAGTGCAGTCGCTCCTCGACCTCGCGCACAATCAATCTCGCGATCGCCCGCTCGGTCTCGGTCAGCTCGAGCCGCTTGATCCATTCCAGAGCCGCGCGCGCCGACATCACCGTGAACTCATGGATCGAGAGGTCGGCGATCCTGATCGAGAGGCTCTCGGGCCGCAGCCTGGCGCCGTCGCACTTCGGGCACGGCTGCAGCGCCATCAGCTCTTCGATCTTGTCCCTGGTGTTCTCGGAATCGGTGTTCGCGTACCGGCGCTCGAGGCCGTTGGTGATCCCCTCGAACTTCGCCTTGTAGGTGCGGACGCGCCCGTAGCGGTTGCGGTAGCTGATCGTGTGACGCTCGGTCCCGGTTCCCTCCAGGAGCAGGTTCTTGTCCTTGGCCGGCAGGTCCTGGAAAGGAGCATCTGCATCGACGCCGTAGGCCTCGCAGACCGCCTCGAGCAGGCGCCGGTAGTAGAGCGATGCCGCCCCCATCCAGGAGGCGAGCGCCCCCTCAGAGATCGAGAGGGTGGGATCAGGGACGACGAGCTCGGGGTCGACGACCCGCTGGAACCCGAGCCCATGGCAGCGCTCACAGGCTCCGTGGGGGGAGTTGAAGGAGAAGATCCGCGGCTCGATCTCCGGCATCGAGGAGCCACAGTTGAGACAGGCGAACTTCTCGCTGAAAACCAGCACCTCGCCTCGTTTGCCGGCCGATGGGCCCGACAGCGTCGTCGCCCCCAGGACCTCCGCCGTGGTCCCCAGCAGCTCGACCTCGACGAGCCCGTCGGCGAGGGCGACCGCCGCCTCCAGCGACTCCGAAAGACGCTTGCGGAGACCGTCCTTCATCACCAGGCGGTCGATCACGATCGAGATGTCGTGCTTGAACTTCTTGTCGAGGACGATTTCCTCGTCGAGGCGTCGCAGCTCGCCGTCGATCACGGCGCGCGCGTATCCCTGCTGCCGCATCTCCTCCAGCATCCGCCCGTACTCGCCCTTGCGCTCGCGAACCACCGGGGCGAGAACCATGAACCGGGTCCCCTCCCCGAGCGTCAGCACCCGGTCGGTGATCTGCTCGACCGATTGCCCCGAGATCGGCTCGCCACAGCTGTGGCAGAACGGCTTGCCGATCCGTGCCCAGAGCAGCCTCAGGTAGTCGTAGATCTCGGTCACGGTGCCGACGGTCGAGCGCGGGTTACGCGAGGTGGTCTTCTGGTCGATCGAGATCGCCGGGCTGAGACCCTCGATCGAATCGACGTCAGGTTTGTCCATCTGACCGAGGAACTGCCGCGCATAGGAGGAGAGCGACTCGACGTAGCGACGCTGTCCTTCGGCGTAGATCGTGTCGAAGGCGAGGCTCGACTTGCCGGACCCCGAGAGCCCTGTGATCACGATCAGTGAGTCGCGCGGCAGCGCGACATCGACGCCCTTGAGGTTGTGCTCACGGGCGCCGGAGACGACTATCTGATTGCCTGCCGACATCATCGGCCGATTCTACGGACACGAACGGTTGTTCCCACGGGAGACCCCGAGGGCTCAGCTGCGCCCGGCGCGAGCGAGGACGTCCTCGATCAGCGCATCGCTGTCTTTGACGCGGCCAAACTCGGCCTCCAGCTGAGTGGCGATCGCGTCCGGCTCAGCGCCCTCGAGCGCGAGATTCATCGCCACCAGACGAACCGCCCCCGGATCGGCCGCGCCCGGCGCCTGATCTGTGGCCTGGGGACTGGCCACGGCTTCCGGCTCGGAAACGTCGGCGGACTGTGCGGCGGCAGGGGCCGCCGCGCCCTTGAGTTGGGCGATCAGGTCCTCGGTGCTGGCGCCCGCCGAGGGGACCGGCTGCGGCGCCGATCCCTGCTCCAGCCCGGATGCCGGCTCCGGCTCGGGCTCCACAGCGTCTGGCTCCGTCGCCCCGTGCTCCGGCTCAGCCTCGGAATCGGATCCCGTCGCGTCGGCGAGGCGTGTGCGGACCTCGCCGGTGAGGCTCTCGCCCAGCGAGCCGACCTTGCCCCGCAAATCTTCCGCCTGGGTGACCAGGCCCTCGACCGCTTTCTGCGCCTGCTCGATCCTCGCCTGGGCCTCGCTGCGCGCCCGGGAGATGATCTCCTCCGCCTCGCCTCGGGCCGCGGCGACGATCGCCTCCGCTTGCTTGCCGGCCTCCGCCTCGATCTCGGCCGCCGTGGCCTCGGCCACACCGACGATCTTGCCGACCCGGTCGGCCGCCACCTCCCCTATCGATCCTGAGCCTTTCGGCAGTCGCTCGGCGAGAGCGTTCAGGTGCGCTTTCACGGCCTCGGGGTCCCAGCCCTTGCGGGCTGAGGGGAAGTCCTCGCGAACGATCTCCTCGCGCTCCATCGGCGGCGGAGCCTAGCGGAGTACCAGGCTCTGCCCGAGCAGTTCTCCGATCCAGGTCACTAGCCTGCGCCAGATCAGTGTGATCGTCCGCACAATCCTCACCGGGCCCCTGCTGGGCATTCTGGTGCTCGCGCTCCTCCCGGTCTCCCCACAGGCCACCTCGAGCCCGCGGGGAGCAGCACCCTTCGCGGGCAAGATCAAGACGCTGAGCGCGGACTCCCGGAGCCGGATCAGACAGCACAGCTGGAGCCCCGGCTGCCCCGTCCCGCTGCGCAAGCTCCGGGCGGTCAAGGTCAGCCACTGGAACTTCGAGCACCGAGTCGTTGACGGCAAGCTGATCGTGCACCAGCGCTACGCGGCGCCCATCCTCAGGGTCTTCCGGCAGCTCCACGCGAAGCGCTTTCCGATCCGTCGGATCGAGCCGATCGACGCCTACCGGGGTGACGATCACCTCTCGATGGACGCCGACAACACCTCCGCCTTCAACTGCCGCCTCGTGAGCGGGACCGGCACCTGGTCGCGCCACGCCTACGGCAAGGCGATCGACATCAACCCGCGCGAGAACCCGTACGTGACCCCGTCGGGCTTCGTCTCACCGCCCGGCGGCCGTCCCTACACCGACCGCAAAGACGTCCGCAAGGGGATGATCGTCCGGCGGGGTCCGGTCGCCCGCTCCTTCCGGCGGATCGCCGGTTGGAGCTGGGGCGGCGGCTGGAGCGGGACCAAGGACTACCAACACTTCAGTGACAACGGGCGCTGAACGCGCCGGCGGGTCCGCTCACCCGCCCGCCCGCCTGGTCACAGGGCCGATCAGCGCTCGGGCCACCTTGCGGATCGTCGCGATCCCATATCCCTTGCTCGTCTGACCGGAGGTGAGGATCGCCACGGCGAGTTCCTCGCGCTTCGGTCCACGCAGGAGAGCGATCTGGTGCACCCGCCAGTCGCTGGGGGCATCGTCGTACCAACCACCCTTGAAGAACGGCGTCCAGCCGGTCACCTCGGCGATCCCCCAGCGCTGCTTGGTGACGATCCGCTTCAGCAGCCCGATCGC
>Ga0307378_10004332_pt1 | contig 20294 bp, 16 predicted proteins | sample UN1MG_FD_202238 | JGI IMG/M metagenome (GOLD analysis project Ga0307378, IMG submission 202238) | Soil microbial communities from Risofladan, Vaasa, Finland - UN-1 | ecosystem: Environmental > Terrestrial > Soil > Coastal area > Acid sulfate soil | place: Finland: Risofladan, Vaasa | collected... | reverse complement strand
GAACCATGCCCGCGGGGTGACGTTGTGAACCCTGGCGGGGTTTGTTTCTGCGTATCCCGCTGACCGTACGGGTACGGGGGTGAAGGGGTCGGCGACGGCCCCTTTCGCTCGTTTGGGGCGAGGGGGGTCGGATCGCAAATCTTGCTTTGAGAAAAAATTGGCTCCCCGGGCCGGACTCGAACCAGCGACAAGTCGGTTAACAGCCGACTGCTCTACCAACTGAGCTACCGGGGAGCAGAGCGCGCTTGGGTCTTGCAAGCGGCGCTAACCCGCTAGATAGCAAAAGGTCGGCAGGCTTTCCAGAGCTTTACTTGGCGACGGTCGACGAAAATGCGCGCGCTTGCCGGCCCCGCCGGAACCCCCTATGTCCGGCCTCGGCCCCTCGAGATCCGGGATACCGCATGGCCCCCAGAGTCCGCCTGTTCAATCGTCATTGGCATTTGCCGAAGTCGAAGCCCGTGCGGCTGGGCTTGGGCATTCTGCTGGTCGTCGGTGGCCTTCTCGGTTTCCTGCCGGTGCTCGGCTTCTGGATGATCCCGCTGGGCTTTCTCGTCCTGTCGATCGATCTGCCGGCGGTGCGCCGCTGGCGCCGTCAGCTCACCGTGTGGTGGCACCGCCGCAAAGAGGGCAAGGCGGCCGCGCCGGTTGCCGCACGATCCGTGCCGAAGGCAGAGTGACGGCGACCTAGAGAGTCGAAAAGGCGCGTCGGGGGACGCAAAAAGGGGGCTCGCATGATCGGCTTTTTTATCGTCGCCTTGAGCGTCGTGCTTCCCTTGATCCATTTGGCGCTCACCAAGGCGCCGCGCACCAAATCGCGGATCGTGCGCATCCTGCTGCTCTATGCGCTCATCATCGACGTCGGCGTCATGGGCTTTCTCTTCGGCTTCATTCCCCACGTCTTCTTCCCCGACCAGGCCGCCAAGATGATCGGCTGGTCGCCGAGCCCGCTCCAGTTCGAGGTGGGCGTCCATGACGGCGCCTGGGGCGTGCTGGGATTCTTATGCGTCTGGATCGGCGGCCTGTTCTGGCTCGCCACGGGACTGGGCTGGTCCCTGTTCATGCTCGGCGCCGCTGGCGGCCACATCTATCAGACCGTCACCGCGGACAATTACGCGCCGTATCATTTCCTGATGATCTTCACGGACGGCTTCGTCGCGCTATGGCTGCTCGGGCTGCTCTACCTCCACCACCGCTGTGGCGGGTTGCAGCGGCAGGGGGCAGGGTGAACGCGATTTAGGGGGTTGGAGGCCACGCCCGGAATCGAACCGGGGTATACGGATTTGCAGTCCGCTGCGTCACCACTCCGCCACGTGGCCAACCGGGCAGGTTTCTAGTCTCAACTGCGCGAATGTCCACCCTCTCGTTATGAAGACGTCGCAATATATCGCTTGGCGAACGCATTCGTCACACGGATGCCGGCATGCTGACCGATAGTTTCCAAGCGGTTGGCGCATGGCGCGGCCTGTGCAAACCTCACCAGGGGCGGCCCCAGGAAGGAAGATCCGAGCATGACCGGTTACGAGGCGCGGCGAATTGCCATGGTGGAGTCTCAGCTTCGCCCCAACCAGGTCACCGGCACAGCGCTGCTGGACGCCATGCGCGGCGTCCCGCGCGAGCGCTTCGTGCCGCCGGCCTTCGAGCGTCTCGCTTATATGGACGAGGGCATCGAGGTATTCCCGGCGGGCGAAGGGACGCCGGCGCGCTTCCTCCTCGCCCCCATGGTCCAGGCCCGGCTGATCCAGCTTGCGGAGATCGAGCCCCAGGACAAAGTCCTCGATGTCGGCTGCGCCACTGGCTACTCGACCGCGATTCTAGCGCGCCTTGCCGCCAGTGTGATCGGGCTTGAGCCCGAGCCGGAGTTGGCCAAGGCGGCTGCGGCCAATCTTGCCGGGCAGGGGCTCCGCAATGCCGAGATCGTCGAGGGTCCGCTTGCCGGCGGCTGGCCGGCGCAAGCGCCCTACGACGTGATCGTGCTCGAAGGCAGCGTCGCCGCAGTTCCGGACAGCCTGCTGTCCCAGCTGAAAGACGGCGGCCGGCTCGTCGCCGTGCTCACGTGCCGCCCTAACATGCAGCAGGGCAAAGCTAATCTATTCGTCCGGGTCGAGGGCGAGGCGCGTGGCGTGGCCCATTTCGACGCCGGCGCCTACCCCTTGCCGGGCCTCGCGCCGGAGCCGGCCTTCGTCTTCTAGCTGTCGAGACGACCCTTCGCCACTGTTGCTGCGATCCCACAGTCCCTTGAGATTTTTGCTGAATCCTGTGGGGTGCGGCGTTCCTGGGTATCCCTTACGACGCGCGGTGCTCTATGCTTCCAGATGCAGGAAGGGCGGGGGGCGTCGCTGACTGCTGGAGAATTATAGTGCTGCTTGGTGTTCAGGGCAGGCGCGATCCGTCGTGCTGCGCGAGTTTTTCGCGGCGGCTGCGTGGTGGGGCTGCTGGTGCTATCGCCATGCTCGCCGCCGTGCTTCTTAGCGCTCCGGCCCGGGCCGAGACGCTGGAGCAGGCGCTGGCGGACGCCTATCTCGTCAATCCCGTGCTCAATGCCGAGCGCGCCCGCTTGAGGGCCATCGACGAGCAGGTGGCGCTGGCCAAGTCGGGCTTGCGCCCGAATATCGGCGGCACCGCCGACACCAATTACGTCGATCAGAACAGCAGTCGCAGTGGGCTCGGCGCCCTCGATTTCGGCTCCGGCGGGCTAACGACGGATGGCGTGACCCACCCCCGCGGCTATGCCCTGCAGCTGTCGCAGCCTTTGTTCGAGGGCTTCCAGAATCTTAACGCCATCCGCGAGGCCAAGGCGCAGGTGCAATCGCAGCGCGAGGCCTTGCGCAGCGTGGAGCAGACTGTCCTGCTCGATGCCGCCACCGCTTATGTCAACGTGGTGCGCGACCAAGCCATCGTTCGCCTGCGCGAGAACGACGTGAGCGTGCTGTCCGAGCAGCTCAAAGCCACCCGTGACCGCTTCGAAGTCGGCGAGGTGACCCGCACTGACACGGCCCAAGCCGAGGCCCGGCGGTCCGAGGCACTCGCCACGCTTGCCGGGGCGCAAGCCAATCTGAAGACGAGCCGCGCCGCCTACGAGCAGGTTGTCGGCCATCCGCCGGGCAATCTCCAGACGCCGCCTTCGATCCGCCATCTGCTGCCGCAGACGCTGGATGAGGCCATGACGCTGGGCGATGGCGAGAACCCGGTCATCCTGTCTACCGTCTACACGGAGGAGGCCTCGCTTTATGCCGTCGAGCAGATCATGGGCGAGCTCCTGCCCGAGGTGACGCTCGAGGCGCAATATGAGAAGCGCTTCGACCAGAGCTCGTCTCTCGACGAGATCGAGACGACGACGGTGACCGGCCGCCTCAATGTGCCCTTCTATCAGGGCGGTGGCGTCGCGGCCCGCGTGCGCCAGGCCAAAGAGACAAACAACCAGCTGAAGCGCGAGGTCGAGGACGCCCGCCTGCGCGTGCATGCCGACGTCATCGCCAATTGGGGCATCCTGCAGTCGTCGGGACCGGCCATCAGCTCCGCGGAATCCGCCGTCTCAGCCAACAAGATCGCACTGACCGGGGTCCGCGAGGAGGAGAAGGTGGGACAACGTACCACCCTCGACGTGCTCGACGCCCAGCGCGAGCTGCTGAACTCGCAGATCGGCCTCGTCTCGGCCCTGCGCGACCGCGTCGTCGCCGAATATTCCCTCTACGCGGCGGTCGGTCGTATGGACGCACAAACGCTCGGCCTGTCAGTGCCTTATTACGATCCGATCGAGCACTTTGACATCGTCAAAAACAAGTGGTTCGGCCTGCGTCCGCCAGCCCCTCCGCTCGCCGATAACTGAACCGGCGCGGGACCTTACGCGTTAACCATCCAGGCCATTGACCCAAGCAAACCGAGACTTGGGTCTTAACATCGTGTTAAACTTTTGCGTACGGGTAATCCTGGTGTACACCGCCGGGTGATGTCAGTTCTAAAGGCGGCAAGGATCAAGTCATGAGCAGCACCGAGCGCGCTCCTGAGCCGACCATGGAGGAAATTCTGGCCTCCATCCGTCGGATCATCACAGACGACGACACGGGCCAAGCGCGGCCTCAGAACGCGGCCCAACAAGCCGATCAGGATGAAGAGGCCCTCGAAGGCGAGGGCGAGGCGGACAGCCAGATCATCGACGACATCGCGCGCGTTTTGAGCGGCAGCGGTGGCGCGGCGGAGGTCAATGAGGAGGAAGAGATCCTCGACCTCACGGCCGAACTTGGCGGTCTCGAACTCGTCGACGACGATGAGCCTTTAAGCGAGCCCATAAGTGCCGAGCCCATGAGCGCCCAGCCCTTGGAGCTTGAGCTGATGCCGGAGTCTGTTGCCGTGACGGAGTCGGCCCCGCAGAACGAAGCACCCGAGTTTATTCCACCGGCTCAGCCGAGTCCGATGGCGCCGCCGAGCGCGCCGATGCAAGAGGCTGCGCCGCCACAGATGCAGATGGACATGCCGCCGGCTCCGCCAGAGCCTCAGGCGCCGCCCATGCCGCCGCAGGCGCCTCCGGCCGCGGCCCCGCAGCCTTCGGCCGGCCTCGAAGCCGCCTCGGCCCTTGAGCGGGCCATTGCCGCGCTACGGGCAGGGCAGGTGCCGACATCGACCACACCCCAGGCCGAGCCGTTCCAATTTCAAGCGGCGCCGCAGCCGGAGCCGATGACTCCCGAGGCGATGCCCACGCCCACGTTCATGCCGGCGACGGAGCAAGTGGCCGAGCCGGAGCAAATGGGCGAGCCGGAGCAAATGGGCGAGCCGGAGTCCGTGGCGTTTCCGATGGGAGCGCCTGAGGCGCAAGCCGAAACCCATCCCGCGGGGCAAGCAGACTTCATGGCCGAGCAAGAGGCCATGGCCGAACAAGAGCTAGAGCTTATGGCCGAGCAGGAGCAGGAGCAGGAGCAGGAGCCCGAGCCCGAAGCGGAGCAAGAGGCCGAACTGGTGCTGACCGAGGTCGAGATGACCATCGTCGAAACCGAGGATGTGATCGAACTGGGAGCCGCCGAGCCGGAGGCCGAGGCCTCGCCGGACTCCGAGCCGGAGTGGGAAAGTTCGGCCTTCTGGCCGAGCGAAGCGCCCGTAGGGCAAGACGAAGACACTGCCGAGTCCGAACCGGACGTCGAGCCGGAGCCCGCACCCATGGTCGCCCAGGCCAACGGCTCGGGCGCCCACCATGAGCATCTCGGGGCATCCCTGACGCTCGAAGACAGCGTCAAGGACATGCTCCGCCCGATGCTGCGTCAGTGGCTTGACGAGAACATGCCGCGCATGGTGACCGCCGCGTTGAAGGACGAACTCGACCCGAACGCGTTCCGCCGGCAGGACTAGACCCAGCAAAAGTTGACAGTGTCGAAGCCGAGAGCGTAGGACGCGCTGCAACCCTTAGGCCAACCGCGCGCGTTCATGCTCGATAAGAATTACCAACCGCAGAAATTCGAAGGCGACGTCTATCGCGCCTGGGAAGACGCGCGCGCCTTCGCCGCCGGGCGTGGCGATCGCGAGTCCGCGCGCCCCTTCACCATCGTCATCCCGCCGCCGAACGTCACCGGCTCGCTCCATATGGGGCACGCGCTAAACAATACGCTGCAAGACATTCTCGTCCGGTTTGAGCGCATGCGCGGGCGCGACGTGCTGTGGCAGCCGGGCACCGACCATGCCGGCATCGCCACGCAAATGGTGGTCGAACGGCAGCTGATGGAGCGGGACGAGCCGAACCGCCGGGAGCTCGGCCGCGAAAAATTCATCAAGCGCATCTGGCAGTGGAAGGAAGAGTCCGGCAACACCATCGTCGGCCAGCTGAAGCGCCTCGGCGCGTCCTGCGACTGGTCGCGCTTGCGCTTCACCATGGACGAGGGCCTGTCCCGCGCCGTGCGCAAAGTGTTTGTCGAGCTGCACCGCGCCGGCCTCATCTACAAGGACAAGCGGCTGGTCAATTGGGACCCCGAGCTGCTGACCGCCATCTCCGATCTCGAAGTCGAGCAGATCGAGACCAAGGGCCATCTCTGGCATCTGCGCTATCCGATCGAGGGCATGACCTTCGATCCGGAAGATCCCGCGACCTTCATCGTCGTCGCCACCACGCGGCCCGAGACCATGCTCGGCGACAGCGCCGTCGCCGTGCATCCCGATGATGAGCGCTACACCCATCTCGTCGGCAAGACCGTGATTCTTCCGATCGTCGGCCGCCGCATTCCGATCATCGCCGATGAATATTCCGATCCCGAGAAGGGCTCGGGCGCGGTGAAGATCACCCCGGCGCATGACTTCAACGATTTCGAAGTGGGCCGGCGCCACGCGCTCCCCATGATCAACGTGCTGAGCAAGGATGCGCGCCTGTCGTTGCAGCCGAACCCGGAGTTCACAGACGGTGTCGACCCGTCCCCGCAACTCAAGGCAATGATTCTCGAATATAACGGCGTGTTTCGCTTCGCCGCGCGGAAGATGATCGTCGATCGGCTCGAGAGCGAAGGCCTGCTCGAGAAGATCGAGCCGCATGTTCATGTGGTGCCCCATGGCGACCGCTCTGGCGCCGTCATCGAGCCCTTCCTCACCGATCAGTGGTATGTCGACGCCGCGACCATGGCCAAGCCGGCCATCGAGGCGGTGCGGCGCGGCCGCACCACATTCGTGCCGCGGAATTGGGAGTCGACCTACTTCCACTGGATGGAGAACATCCAGCCCTGGTGCATCTCCCGTCAGCTGTGGTGGGGCCATCAGATCCCCGCCTGGTACGGGCCCGATGGCGAGATTTTCGTCGCCGAGGACGGGGCGGCCGCAAAGGCGGCGGCCAAGGAGCATTACGGCAAGGACGAGCCGCTCAAACGCGACGAAGACGTGCTCGACACGTGGTTCTCCTCCGGGCTGTGGCCATTCTCCACGCTGGGCTGGCCGGACAAGACGCCGGAAGTGGCGCGCTATTACCCGACCGACGTGCTGGTGACCGGTTTCGACATCATCTTCTTCTGGATCGCCCGCATGATGATGATGGGCCTCCACTTCATGGAGGAGGTGCCGTTCCGCACGGTCTACATCCACGCTTTGGTCCGTGACGAGAAGGGCCAGAAAATGTCGAAGTCGAAGGGGAACGTCATCGATCCCCTGGAGCTGATCGACACCTACGGCGCCGATGCGTTGCGCTTCACGCTCGCCGCCATGGCGGCGCAGGGGCGCGACGTCAAACTCTCCGGCAATCGCGTCGAGGGTTACCGGAACTTCGCCACCAAGCTGTGGAATGCCTCGCGTTTCGCCGAGATGAACGATTGCGTGCCGCGGGCCGATTTCGATCCGGCCACGGCGCGGCTCACGGTCAACCGCTGGATTGCCGGCGAGGCGGAGCGCACCGCCGCCGCCGTCACCGAGGCGCTGGAGGCCTATCGCTTCAACGAGGCCGCCGGCGCCATCTATCATTTCATTTGGCACATCTACTGCGACTGGTTTCTGGAGCTCATCAAGCCGGTCCTCATGGGCGACGACGCGGCGGACAAGGCCGAGACCCGCGCCATGGCCGCTTTCGTGCTCGACCATGCCCTCAAGCTGCTGCATCCCTTCATGCCCTTCGTCACCGAGGAGCTGTGGGCCAAGCGCATGCCGCAGGGCGAGCGCCGCGACTGCCTGCTGATGCTGTCGGAATGGCCCACCCATGCGGGCTTGCAGAATGCCCAAGCCGATGCCGAGATTGGCTGGCTCATCAAATTCGTGACCGAGGTGCGCTCGGTGCGGGCGGAGATGAACGTGCCGGCCGGCGCCAAGGTGCCGCTGGTCATCGCAGGCGCATCCGACCAGACGAAAGCGCGCGCCGCCGTCCACGACGAAACCCTCAAGCGGCTGGCCCGCATCGACACGCTGGATTTCGGTCAGACGCCGCCCGGCTCGGTGCAGATCGTCCTCGATGAGGCGACGCTCGCCATGCCGCTTGCCGGCGTCATCGACATCGGCGCGGAATCGGAGCGCCTGAAGCGCGAGATCGATAAGATCGGCTCCGAGATCGCCCAGATCGACGCCAAGCTGGCCAACGAGAAATTCGTCTCCCGCGCGCCCGAGCACGTGGTCGAGGAGCAGCGCGAGCGCAAGTCGGAGGTTGAAGCCACCGCCGTCAAGCTCGATCAGGCCCTGAAGCGCCTCGAAGCGCTGTAGCGCTCGGGCCGCCGTCGCCCGGCTTGACCGGGCAAGCCTCTATTTGCGGATTACGCCTTCGTCTTCTTCGAGCGCCTTGATGCAGCGGGCGAAGACCAGCAGATAGGCAAGGATGAAGAAGTAGAGATAGGTCTCGATGGTTTCGGCGGGCCGCTGCAGAACGTTCGGGATCAGCGCCGCCTGGTGAAGCTTGTCGACGATCTTGAAGAACGCCACGCCCAGAGCGGTCGGCACGAGCGCCGCCGCCGGTAGGAACAGCGAGAGCCGGTTGGCGCGCGCCCAGGGCCAATAGACGGCGGCGAGCGGTACCAGCAGCCCGCCGATGAAGATCCCCAACTCGAGGATCAAGCGCGGTGTCTTTTCGAAGATGTCGTAGGCGCTGTGCAGGTTCGTCTCGTCCTGCCGGTTCACCGCGGTCCAATAGTCCGTTGTGTTCCAGTGAAAGAAATGCTGGCCCCAGCTCATCTCCTCGCCGGCGATGTAGAGGCAGGCGAGGGCGCCGGTCAGCGTCACGGCCCAGGTGAGAGACCGCGCGCGCACGAAGGGCAGAAACAACAGCCGGCCGGCGATCAGGAGGCCGAGAAGCGGCAGGATGAAGTGGGACACTTCGAGAATGCCGTAGCCTTCCGGGATCACGGCGGGCATGTACCAGGCGGGGGCGAGTTGGTAGCTGCCGATCGTGAACAAGGCCACCAGCACGGGGATACCCAGCCACCACCAAGCCTCGCCCCAGCCGGGGTCGCATGTGAACGGCCGGCAGGGGCCGGTTTCCCGCTTCGGGTCGGGTGGGCGGGCATCCAGCGCCGCCGATGATGATGTCATCAGCATCCCAGGCCTCGTAAGTGGTCGGCAGATGTCTAAATGACGCTTTTACGACAATTATCAAAGCGGTGCGGGCCTCGCAACGTCGTGAGCGAGGCAGGAATTCAGGGGCATCAAGCAATGCTTGCCCAGAAACTTTGCAGCTGTATCTAAATTGCAACAGACTGAAGTATTTGCGCCTCCTTTGCGCCATAAAACTTTGGGACATCGGCATCAGTTAGAGGATCATTGGCCACGGATGACACTCGCAGACTTAAAGCGAGGGGGGGCCAGGGAGCGACCCGGCTAGGACGTCTTGAGCGGCGGCGGACGATCCGCCCGCCGATCGAAGCGTCGCCGGAAGTGGTAGATGGACGCAAAAACGTTCGATAAGTCCCGCTTGCCGAGCCGGCATGTGACGGAGGGGCCATCCCGCGCCCCGCATCGCTCCTACTATTACGCGATGGGGCTGACGCGCGACCAGATTCACCAGCCCTTCGTCGGCGTCGCCACCTGCTGGAACGAGGCGGCTCCGTGCAACATCTCCTTGATGCGCCAGGCGCAAGCGGTGAAGCAGGGCGTCGCCGCCGCCGCCGGTACGCCGCGCGAGTTCTGCACCATCACCGTCACCGACGGCCTCGCCATGGGGCACCAGGGCATGAAGTCCTCGCTGCCGTCGCGCGAGGTCATCGCCGACAGTGTCGAGCTCACCATTCGCGGTCACAGCTATGATGCGCTGGTCGGATTGGCCGGCTGCGACAAGTCGCTGCCCGGCATGATGATGGCCATGTGCCGGCTCAACGTTCCGTCGATCTTCATTTATGGCGGCTCGATCCTACCCGGCTCCTTCCGCGGCCGGCCGGTGACCGTCCAAGACCTGTTCGAGGCGGTGGGCCAATATTCCGTCGGCAAGATCTCGCCCGAGGATCTCGACGAGCTGGAGCATGTCGCCTGTCCTTCGGCAGGCGCTTGCGGCGCGCAGTTCACCGCCAACACCATGGCCACTGTTTCGGAGGCCATCGGCCTGGCGCTGCCATACTCCGCTGGCGCGCCCGCACCCTATGAGATCAGGGACCAGTTCTGCATGGCGGCCGGCGAGAAGATCATGGATCTCATCGCGCTGAATATTCGGCCGCGCGACATCGTCACCAAGAAGGCACTGGAGAACGCCGCCGCCGTGGTTGCGGCTTCGGGCGGCTCCACCAATGCAGCCCTGCATTTGCCGGCCATCGCGCACGAGTGCGGCATCGAATTCGACCTATTCGACGTTGCCGCCGTCATGAAAAGAACACCTTACATCGCGGATTTGAAACCTGGTGGCCGTTATGTCGCCAAGGATATGTTCGAGGCTGGCGGTGTGCCAATCCTGATGAAAACCCTCCTCGACCACGGCTACCTGCACGGCGATTGCCTGACGGTCACCGGCCGCACGATCGCGGAAAATCTTTATAAGGTGAAGTGGAACCCAGACCAGGATGTCGTGCGTTCTGCTGATGCGCCGCTATCGCCCACGGGGGGTGTGGTGGGTCTGCGAGGATCGCTCGCACCGGAGGGCGCCATCGTCAAAGTCGCCGGCATGAAGAACCTGAAATTCAGGGGACCCGCCCGCTGTTTCGACAGCGAGGAGGCGGCCTTCGCCGCCGTGAGCGCCAAGAAATACGCCGAAGGCGACGTCATTATCATCCGCTACGAGGGCCCCAAAGGTGGCCCCGGCATGCGCGAGATGCTGTCCACCACCGCGGCTCTGTACGGCCAGGGCATGGGCGACAAGGTGGCGCTCATCACCGATGGGCGCTTCTCCGGCGCCACTCGCGGCTTTTGTGTCGGTCATGCTGGCCCCGAGGCGGCCTTATGCGGTCCCATCGCGCTCGTGCGCGACGGCGACATGATCGTGCTCAATGCCGACGAGGGCATCATCGATGTCGAGGTCTCCGCCGAAGAGCTGGCGGCGCGCGCCAAGGATTGGCGAGCGCCCGAAGCATCCGTGCGGAGCGGTTATTTATGGAAATACGCCAACGAGGTGGGGCCGGCGCGAACCGGTGCCGTGACCCATCCGGGCGGAGCTGCGGAAGTGGCGTGCTATGCCGATATTTAGCGCAAGCACCGTGGGGAGCGCGCTGGCCGCGTTCATTATCCTGACGCCGGCCGGTGTCGTCGGCGGCGACGAGCCGCCGCCTTACGCCTCGGCCACGGAAGCCTATCGCCAGGGCGCCAGCGCCATGAAGTCCGGTGAGATGGCCTCTGCCGTTCCCGCTCTCGAATATGCCGCCAAGCGCGGCGTGCTCGGCGCCCAGCTCAAGCTGGCCCGCCTCTATGCCTCGGGCGGCGGCGTTCCCAAGGACGACACCAAGGCTTTCTACTACTTCCAACGTATCGCCGATCAATACGCGGAGATTCCGTCGTCGAGCCCGATCGCCAAATATGTCGGCGAGGCGTTCGTTGCGCTGGGCCAGTATTACGCCCGCGGCATCCCGGCGATGACGCTGCGCCCCGATCCCATCTACGCTGTTGGGCTGTTCCGCCATGCGGGCGCCTATTTCGGCAATGCCGAGGCGCAGTATCAACTCGGCCGGCTCTATCTGATTGGCAGCGGCGTGGAGAAGGATTCGACCATCGCCGCCAACTGGCTGTCCATGGCCGCGCGCAAGCAGCATGCCGGTGCGCAAGCCCTTCTCGGTGAGCTGTTGTGGCGCGGCGATGGCGTCAGCCAGCGGCCGGCGAGGGGCCTGGCGCTGTTGACGTTGGCCAATGAGAACGCGAAGGCGAGCGGCAGCGATCCGGCATGGATCGGACAGCTCTACCAGGAAGCCTTCGCCCGCGCCGACAACACGATCCGGAAAGATGCCGAGGCCCTGCTGCCGCAATTGGGTGGGGTTAGGCGAGCGGCGACCGCTGCAAAGATTACGACCAACAATCGGGTGACTGGCCCGTCCTCCCGCGCGGCGGCGAAATCGCCGACCCCGTCACTCTCCGCCGCGGAGCCGCAGCTCGGCCCGGTGGAGGTCGTGCCGCCGGCCGCCATGGGCATGTCCGTCGGCTTCGGCGCCTCGTCCGACAGCGCCGGCGGCTTTTAGCCTAAAGCGACAGCTCAGCCACGATCGGCACGTGATCCGACGGCTTCTCCCAGCTTCTTGGGGTGGCGTCGATCTCGCACGCCACGAGCCGGTCGGCGGCTTGCGGCGACAGCAGCAGATGATCGATGCGAAGCCCGTGGTTCTTCTGCCAGGCGCCGGCTTGGTAATCCCAGAAGGTGAAGCGATGCGGCTCGTCGTGGCACGCCCGGAACGCGTCCGTGAGGCCGAGATTGAGCAGTGCCTGGAAATGGGCGCGCGTCTCGGGACGGAATAGGGCGTCGTCCATCCAGGCGCTCGGATTGTAGACGTCCTCGGGCGCCGGGATGACGTTGTAGTCTCCGGCGATGATCAGAGGCTCCTCGAACGCGAGCAGCGCCTTCACCCGCTCCTTTAGCCGCGTCATCCAAGCGAGCTTGTAAGCGAACTTCTCTGGCGCCCCGTTGCCGTTGGGCAGATAAATGTTCACCACCCGCACGACGCCCGACGGCACCGAGACGACCCCTTCGAGATAGCGGGCCTGCACATCGTCCGCATCGCCGGCAAGGCCCGGCGTTACCTCGTCGAAAGGCAGCTTCGACAACAGCGCCACGCCATTGAAGCCCTTCTGGCCGTGCACGGCGACGTTATAGCCGAGGTCCTCGAAGACGCCGATGGGGAACGCCTCGTCCATGCATTTGATTTCTTGCAGGCAGGCGATGTCCGGCGACTCCGACCTGAGCCAGGTGACGGCGGTGTCGATGCGCGCCTTGACGCCGTTGATGTTCCAAGTGGCGATCTTCATGGATGGAGAGTGTCATACCTCTATAAGTCATGCTCGGACATCTTGCGCTCAAGCAGCGAAGCGTTAGCGCAAACCAAACGCCCGTGCACCCATGCCGTTACCGCGCAACGTGCCGAAATGCCAGCGGAATGGATCGCCGGGTCAAGCCCGGCGATGACGGACGAATTTCAGGGCAGGGAAAACTAGATCGAGAAGCTGGTGCCGCAGCCGCACGACGCGGTGGCGTTCGGGTTCGTGATCTTGAAATGGGCGCCGATCAGCTCGTCGACGAAATCGATCTCCGAGCCCTGCACGAAGTCCGCCGAGACAGGATCGATGGCGACCGTCGCGCCGTCCCGCTTGATGAGGATATCGTCCGGCGCGGTGTCGTTCGCCAGCTCGAAATGATATTGGAAGCCAGAGCAGCCGCCGCCCTCGACGCTGACGCGAAACAGGCTCGCAGCGGTGTCTTCGGACACGAGTTCATTGATGCGCTTTGCGGCGCGCTCGCTCAAGGTGATGGACGCTTCGCTCATGATGGGTATAGCTCCTATCAGTAAGATTAGGACGACCAAGGGAGTTGTCAATCAGCCAACGCCGCAACCTTGAGCGGGATTTTGACGCACCGGACGGCGCCGATCGGCGGCCGGACAGGCGGAGTCTTGCGGGTTACGCCGTGGATGAGGCCTCGAGCCGGGAGCGGCTGATCCCCGAGGCGCCGAGCCCGACGCGCTCGGAATATGCCCGCGATCGCGACCGCATCCTCCATTCCACCGCCTTCCGCCGCCTCAATTACAAGACCCAGGTCTTCGTCTATCACGAGTGCGATCACTACCGTTCGCGGCTCACGCACAGCCTGGAGGTGGCGCAGATCGCCAGGGCGCTCGCCCGCACGCTGCGCCTCGACGAAGATCTGACCGAGGCACTGGCGCTGGCGCACGATCTCGGCCACCCGCCCTTCGGCCATGCTGGCGAGCGTGCGCTCGATGCGGCGACCGCGAATGCCGGCGGCTTCGATCACAACGCCCAGTCCTTGCGCGTCGTCACCGCGCTGGAGAAGAAATACGCGAGCTTCGACGGGCTCAATCTCACCTGGGAGACCCTCGAAGGGCTAGTGAAGCATAACGGCCCGTTGCTCGCAGCCAGCCACCCCGTGCCCGAGCCCATCCTGGCCTATTGCGCCAAGCAGGATCTCGACCTCGCCAGCTTCGCGTCGCTGGAGGCGCAAGCCGCAGCGCTGGCCGACGACATCGCCTACAACAATCACGACATGGATGACGGCTTCCGCGCCCACTGCTTCACCTTCGCCGAACTGGCCGAGGTGCCGGTCGCCGGTCGTCTGCTTGCCGAGGTCGATGCGGCCTATCCTGGCGTCGAGGGGCCGCGGCGTCTCTACGAGGTCAACCGGCGGCTGATCACCACGATGGTCAACGATGCCATCGCCGAGACCAGCGCGCGGCTTGCCGCGCTACGCCCCGAGAGCGCCGACGATGTGCGCCAAGCGGGCCGCGCCGTGGTGGCATTCACCCAAGGCATGCAGGACGAGCTCAATGCGCTGCGCCGGTTTCTGTTCGCGCGCGTCTACCGGCATGAGCGCGTCATGCGCATCATGGGCGATGCAGAAGACGTGATCGTGGAATTGTTTGGGCGCTATGCGGCGGACACGAGCGCGCTGCCCACCGAATGGCGGGACCAGGCGCCCGCCGCAGGCACGCGCGAATATGTCCGCTATGTCGCCGACTTCATCGCCGGCCAGACCGACCGCTACGCGCTCGCCGAACATCGCCGCCTGTTTGACGCCACCCCGGATTTGCGATAGTCGCGCCAAAGCATGATCGCGAAAACTGGTCACCGGTTTTCCGATAAGATCAGGCGCAAAAAGTCTTCCCGGAGCATCCATGGACGTTTTCGCAGGGTTTCTCGGCCACGTCTTGGCGGCCGTTCAACAGCTGAAGCATGACGGCGTCGTGCCCGAGGACGCCAGCGTCGAAGGCATCACGCTAACGGCGCCCAAGGACCCAACCCATGGCGACCTCGCCACCAACGCGGCCATGGTGCTGGCCAAGCCCGCCGGTGTTCCGCCGCGCGCACTGGCCGATCGCATCGTGCCGATGCTCGCCTCTGATCCGGGCATCGACAAGGTCGAGATCGCCGGACCCGGCTTCATCAACCTGACACTCGCTCGTGCATTCTGGCCGAGCGTATTGCGCATGGTGCTGGAGCAGGGCGATGCGTATGGGCGCAGCGCCATCGGCAAGGGGCATGCTGTGAACGTCGAGTATGTGTCCGCCAACCCGACCGGTCCGATGCATGTGGGCCATTGCCGTGGCGCCGTGTTCGGAGACGCGCTGGCCAATCTGCTTGCCTTCGCGGGCTTCGACGTCACGCGCGAATACTACGTCAACGACGCCGGCGCGCAGGTCGACGTGCTCGCGCGCTCGGCGTTCTTGCGCTACCGCGAGGCCCTCGGCGAGGACATCGGCGATATTCCCGAAGGGCTCTATCCCGGCGACTATCTGAAGCCGGTCGGCGAGAACCTCGCGAGCAATCACGGACGCGATCTTCTGGACATGCCCGAAGCGGAATGGCTGCCGCTCGTGCGTGCCACCGCGCTCAAGGCCATGCTCGCCATGATCGAGCAGGATCTCGCCCAGCTCGGCATCCGCCATGACGTGTTCTTCTCCGAGCGCTCGCTGACCGACGGCGGTCATGACGAGGTCGCCGCGACCATCGCCGACCTCGAGGTCAAGGGATTGATCTACAATGGAAGTCTGCCGCCGCCCAAGGGCAAGGTCGACGAGGAATGGGAAGACCGCGAACAGCTGTTGTTCCGCGCTACGGAGTTCGGCGACGACCAGGATCGGCCGCTCAAGAAGTCCGATGGGACATACACATATTTCGCCGCCGACATCGCCTATCACCGCGACAAGTTCAGACGCGGGTTTAAGTCCATGATCGATGTGTGGGGCGCCGACCATGCCGGCCACATCAAGCGCATGCGCGCGGCGCTCAAGGCGCTCACCGACAACGAGGCCGATCTCGACGTTAAGATATGTCAGCTCGTTCGCTTGTTTCGCGCCGGTGAGCCTGTCAAAATGTCCAAGCGTGCCGGGACGTTCGTGACGTTGCGGGATGTCGTGGACGAGGTGGGCGCGGGCCCGGTTCGGTTCATGATGCTCTACCGGAAGAACGACGCGCCGCTCGATTTCGACTTCGCCAAGGTCACCGAACAGACGCGGGACAATCCGGTGTTTTATGTTCAGTACGCCCATGCCCGGGCGAGTTCAGTTCTGCGGAACGTGCGTGAGACGTTTGGGGATCTCGACATCGAGGGGGGCGAGTTGGCGCGCGCTGATCTAGACCGGTTGAACGACGATGCCGAGATCACCTTGATCCGGGCCATTGCGCAGTTCCCGCGTATCGTCGAGGCAGCCGCGCAAGCACATGAGCCCCATCGCCTCGGATTCTATCTTTACGATCTTGCCGGAGACTTTCACGGTCTTTGGAACAGAGGCAAAGACTTGCCACAATTACGTTTTATTTACGAAAGTGACCGAGAGTTAACCCGTGCTCGCATAGCGTTGGTGACCGCCACTCAGCGGGTCTTGGCATTGGGTTTGGGGATCCTCGGGGTTCGAGCCGTGCACGAGTTGCATTAGCCGGCCAGGACAGGGGTGGTTCGAGGGAAATAACCATGTCCACGCGTCATAGCGGGCTCGGCGGCCGAGCCGGCCGATCCCCTGAATTTGAATCGGATTTTGCCGATTGGCAAAACCCGCAGAATGCTCTGGGTAACCAGTCCCAGGGTGCGAATGCGGCAACCACCCAGAAGAGTGAGGTATCTTAGATGGTTCAAGGAGCGGATCGGCCCGGGCAACCAAACATCGGACAGCGCTCGATTTTCGGGAACGGCGGTCCGGCCTTTACGCAGATGCCGAGCTATACGCCCGTGACGCGCGCGCCTGAGGCGTCGCAGCCGGCGCCAGAGCCCGCTTACGCGCCGTATCCCGCCAACCAGCCTGCCGCCGCGCCGCAGCAGCCTGCCGCGCCGCAAGCCGCGCCTCGGAACCATCAGCCTCAAGCCCCTCAGCACCAGCCGGCGCCGGCCTATCAGCCGCATCAGCCGCGCCAGCCGCAGCAGCCCCAACATCAGCCGCAGGCCTTTGGCGGCAATCAGCCCTACCAGCCGCAAGCCTATCCGGCCGCCGCGCCGGCGCCGAGCTACCCTCAGACGGGCTACGCGAACGGCCAGCAAGGCGATCCGCGCCAGGAGATGCCGGATCTGAGCAACGCCGATCCTGGCTTCCCGGATTCGATTTTCCCCGATTTCAGCAATGCCGGCGCGAACTTCGCAGACCACGACGACGGCGGTGCCGATCAGGGCGGTACGGACGCGAGCTTCTCCGAGCAGGGTGGGGACGCGGACTTCCCCGAGCCCAACTACCAATCGAGCCCCGACTTCAGCTATGACGAGGCGCCGAGCCAAGCCGAGCCGCAATTCGAGCCGGCCGCTGACGTCACGCCTGACTTCCGCATGGCTGCGGCGGCCCCAGCGATGCCGCAGGCGCCACGGCAGTCCTACGCCCCGCAACAGTCGCATGCCGGCCAGCCACAAGCCCCGCATGGCGGCGATCCGCGGCGTCAGCTGCAAGCCTTCGATGCGGTTTACGATCAGCCGCCGCAGATTGCTCTTGGCGGCTCGCACGCCCCGAGCCCGGCACCGGCGCCCGCGGAGTTCTACGAGACCGACCGGTCGGACGCGGATTTCCTTGACGAGAGCCAGGCTCTTCCGCCGCCGGCCGCCCGTTCGAAGCTGGGCGGCCTTAAAGGGCGGAGTGCCTTCATGGTCGGCAGCGCCTTGCTTGGCGCCATCGCCCTGGGCGGCGCCATGGCCTACGCCTACAAGCAGAGCGGCGGCGGCATGGGCAGCGAGCAGCCCCCCATCGTCCAGGCCGACGCGCGTCCCGTGAAAGCCGCGCCGGACGATCCGGGCGGCAAGGAATTTCCTAACAAAAACAAGTTAATATACGATCGTTTGACGAACGGAGATGTGGCCGAAGGCGAGCGCATCGTGCCGCGCCAGGAGGATGTCGCGGTGCCGGCTCTGCCGCCTGCGACCGACACCGCCGGTCTACCGGCTTCCGTCGCCACCACCGATCTCGCCAATCCGGCGACCACTCAAGGCGTCGAAACCGCCGAAGACGGTGGGCCGCGCAAAGTGAAGACGCTCGTCGTACGCCCTGACGGTTCGGTCGAGGCGCCGGCAGCAGCCGAGGTCGCCGAGGCAGCTGGCGCCGCTGCGGACGCCGCCACCGCCGCGGTTGATACCGCCACGACCGCCGCCACTGGCGCCGTCCCGGGCTCGGTGATGCCGGTTCCAGCGGCACAAGCCCTGGTGCCCCCGGCCGCAGCGCCGGCACCCGCCGCCGCGCCGCAGCAGCTTGCCGCCGTAGAGCCCGCGCCTGCGCCGGCTGCTCCAACAAAATATGTCGTCCAGGTTGGGGCGCATAAGAGCCAGACCGACGCGCTGGCGAATTACGCCGATATCCAGCAGAAGAACGCGAGCCTGCTCGGTAAATTTCCGCCGATGGTGCAGAAAGTTGCCGTCAGCGGCGGCACTATGTACCGCTTGCGCGTGGGCCCGATGGACAGCAAAGCGAAAGCCTACAAGCTCTGCGGCGACTTGAAGGCGTCAGGCACCGACTGTTTCGTCGCGACCCAGTAGCGAGCACGTGACACTTGACCGCAAGCGGCGTCGGGGCTAGCCCGGCGAGGTGGATCTCAAAGCCTTCATCACGGGATGCGCCGGCACCGCACTGACGGATGCCGAGCGCGCGCTCTTTGCCGCCGAGCGCCCGTGCGGCCTCATCCTGTTCGCGCGCAATGTCGAGAGCCCGGAGCAGATCCGCGCGCTTGTCGCGTCCTTTAGGCACGCGGTCGGCAGCGACGAGCTGCTGATCCTCATTGACCAGGAAGGCGGCCGGGTCCAGCGGCTCCGTCCGCCCCATTGGCGGGCCATGCCGCCCCAGCGTTACTACGGCACGCTATACGAGACCGATCCCGAGGCCGGGAAGGCCGCGGCCTTTGCCGGCGCCCGGCTGATGGCCGCCGAACTCCATGACTTGGACATCAACGTCGACTGCACGCCCTGTATCGACGTGCCGCAGCCAGGGGCTCACGACATTATCGGCGACCGGGCCTTCTCGACCGACCCCGAGGTGGTTTCCGCTCTCGGCCGCGCGGTGATGAACGGCATGCTGGCCGGGGGCGTTCTCCCCGTCATCAAGCATGTGCCGGGACACGGCCGGGCCCAGGCCGACAGTCATAAATCGCTGCCGCGGATCGATGCCTCCATCGAGGCGCTCGAGGCTGTGGATTTCCGCCCGTTTCAGGCTCTGCATGACGCGCCCTTGGCCATGACTGCCCATGTTTTGCTCACCCAATTCGATGAGCGGCGCCCGGCGACCGTCTCGCCCGTTATAATGGACCAAGTGATTCGTGATCGGATGGGACTGACCGGTTTGATAATGAGCGACGACATCGGCATGAAGGCGCTTGAGGGCCCGTTCGCCGCGCGCACGCGCGCCGTGTTCGAGGCGGGCTGCGATGTGGTGCTTCATTGCAGCGGCGCGCTTGACGAAATGGTCGACGTGGCCGGCGCGGTGCCGATCTTGACGGGCAGGGCGCGCGAGCGGTTCGACAAGGCGCGCGCCTGCTTGCACGCACCCGAACCGTTCGATCAGGCGGAAGCCGTGGCCTTGGTGAGCGACGCCGCCGGAACCCGCGTAGCGACCCTTGGCTCCGACCCCACGGTGCAGGCATGAGCGACGAAGAGACACAAGAGACACCGGACACAGCCGAGACACCGCAGGCTCAAGAGGCCGAAGAGCCGCGCGAGGCGGGCGCCACCTCGGATTGGGGGAATGACGACGAACGCCTCGAGATCGGGCCTGACGACCGGCTTATCGTCGATGTGGAAGGGTTCGGCGGGCCGCTCGATCTGCTGCTCGCGCTCGCCCGCACGCAGAAGGTCGACCTGGCCAAGATTTCCGTGCTGGCGCTTGCCCAGCAATATCTCGATTTCATCGCCCAGGCGCGGGCGCTGCGTCTGGAGATCGCCGCCGACTATCTCGTCATGGCGGCGTGGCTAGCCTTCCTCAAGTCGAAGCTGCTGCTGCCGGCCGAGCCGTCCGAAGAGGGCGAGCCCTCGGGCGCGGAGCTCGCCGCGCTGCTCGCTTTCCGGCTCAAGCGCCTGGATGCCATGCGCGATGCGGCGGCGCAGTTGATGACGCGCAAGCGGTTGGGCCGCGACGTGTTTCCGCGCGGTCTTCCCGAGCCCATCCGGGTGACGAAGAACAGCCAATACGAAGCCAATGTCTACGATCTGCTCAAGGCCTATTCCGAGCAGCGTCAGCGCAATGTGTCGCGCACGCTGCATATGGAGAAGCGCACCGTGTGGTCGCTCAAAGAGGCGCGCGACGAGCTGGAGCGTCTGCTCGGCATCGCCTGCGACTGGG
>Ga0307378_10004331_pt1 | contig 20298 bp, 10 predicted proteins | sample UN1MG_FD_202238 | JGI IMG/M metagenome (GOLD analysis project Ga0307378, IMG submission 202238) | Soil microbial communities from Risofladan, Vaasa, Finland - UN-1 | ecosystem: Environmental > Terrestrial > Soil > Coastal area > Acid sulfate soil | place: Finland: Risofladan, Vaasa | collected... | reverse complement strand
AGATACTGGTAGTAAACTGCGGGACTCCGATATGGCTGGTAAAAGAACCCATGGTTATTATACACAAGCTTACCCCGGAGTAAAACCTGCAAAGTTTAGCCAACTACCTGTAGGCGCTGTGAGGCCTACGGGGTGGCTCAGGAAAACATTACAGGCATGGGCCGATGGTATCACTGGTCATCTTCATGAATATAGGTCTGATACCTTTTGGAACACATGGGATAATAGACGGTACAGGGGTCCAAATGGATACTTGGACTCTTGGTGGCCTTTTGAACAGCAAGGTTACTGGGCAGATGGAATAGTTCAACTTGCATACATATTAGACGATGAGGGCCTCAAGAAAACTGCTGACAAATTCATAGACAGGGTCCTTGCGGGGCAAAATCCGGATGGTTATATGGGGCCGACGCCGGAGAATCCGTACAGTAATGATGGTGACGTTTATGTACAAAGCCAGCTTACTCTTTCTTTAATGTCCTACTACTCGGCCACAAAAGATCCACGGATCATTTCTGCAATGCAGAGGGCTTTTGAGCATATTTATGAGAACTGCAAACCTTTACCTGTCAAAGAGGGGGATTTGGCACCCGGCTGGACAGGAACTGGATGGCCCTATTCCTGTCATATCATTGACGCTGTGCTGTGGGTTTATGCTAGAACGGGTGACCAGCGAATGATTAATTTTGCCAACCTGATCTACAAAGCGATGCAGGAAATTCCTTCCGACTTTGAAACGCAAAACCTCCTGTTGGATGGAGATACTCTGTACGACAATCACGGGGTGGACGTAGGTGAAACAATAAGGATCCCTGCAATGTACTATCTTTACAGCGGTGACGTAAATGATTTGAGTGCTACCGTCAAGGGACTTGAAAGTGTAGACCGATATCACGGACTGGTTCATGGGGGGCCGGCTTCGGATGAACATATCAGAGAAATGGGAGCAATCAATCCAACCGAGTTCTGCACACATACCGTATTCAACTATACCAGACTAGCCATGTTTGCTATCACAGGCGATGTTAAATACGCCGACGCGGCGGAGAAAACGATTTTTAATGTTGGCCCCGGTGCAGCAAAACCTGATGGCAAAGCCATTCAATATTACACTGCTGCCAATCAAGTAGCCTGTACAAGAACCTCTTGTAACGCAGCCGACCTCGGCCCTCGGAACCGCAGGCAGCTTTTTTGTCCTGATGGCGACCCCGAGGTGCAGTGTTGTATTGGAGAGTCAACAAGACTTTATCCGAATTACGTACGAGATATGTGGTTTGCCTCACATGATAATGGTCTGGCAGCAGCATGTTATGGCCCATGCTCTGTCCGCGCCAAAGTTGGTGAAAGCGGTAAAGTCGTTACCATTGAGGAAAAAACCAACTATCCGTTTGAGGAAAAGATTCGTTTCGTGGTCAAGTCTTCTGAACCGGTGGAGTTCCCGCTTTATCTGAGGATTCCGGGATGGTGCAAGGGTGCAAGCATTAAGATCAACGGCAACATATATAGAGATTTGATTCGTCCAGGCAAGATGGTGAGAATCGGAAGAACTTGGACATCCGGAGACAATATTGAACTTAATCTGCCGATGAAAATAAGGTTTGTTAGGGGAGACAAGGCGTCGGTGGCGGTGGAACGAGGCCCATTAGTTTATGCTCTGAAGATTAAGCACAACTGGAAAACGATTGGCGAGAGGTTTGATGGCTTTGCTGACTGGGAAGTCCGGCCGGCAAGTGACTGGAATTATGCCTTGTGTCTTAATTTGGGCTATGAATGGAACAAAGACTTCCCTTCAATTGCAAGGTCTCCAGAACCGGATGACTATTTTACTATAAAACAACTCAAAGTGCCTGAAGACTCATACCCGTGGGAGTACCCCCATATTGAACTAGTTTGCAAAGGTAAAAAAGTTGAAGGATGGGAAATCATCGATGGTGAGGTAACACCGGATGTTCCCCAAAGCCTTGTTACAAACGATAATCCCGAGGAAAATATCACACTGGTCCCCTATGGATGCACACGAGTGAGAATAACGTACTTCCCGATAACAAGGCTAAAACAGAAATTGAAAAAGGCTGGGTAGATGAGGTAGTACCCCTCAGAATAGGAGCGAAAATGGGATTACACAGGTTTGATGGCACGATACTGATTCTAACGGTTTTCTTGGTATTACTCGCTGGGTGTGGCCCAAGTTATATGACTCAACCTTTCAATGGGCGAAATCTGGATGGTTGGAAAGTAAAAGGCGATGAAAGCGGGAGTAAATGGACTGTAGGCGTTGCTGATTGAGAGTTCCTTTGGAGAAGCCCTTGGGATTGTGCTTTATTTCTTAAGTCGGGCTATCCAAGTTTGACTGGCAGGTCACCCAGAATATTTCGATCGGAAAGCCAGTCGCAGGAGAAGTCAGAAAGTTGGCCTGACAGGTATTGTTCAATAGCCAATTGGTTTTGGAGATTAGCGCCATGAGCGAAAAACATGATCGAATGAGCCGAAGGAGCTTCTTCAAGGTGATGGAAGCAGCCGGGCTCAGTTCGGTTTTTGCCTCATCGGCGGCAAAAGCCAACCCGAAAGAACCAAATGCGCCGCAAAAAACACAGAGACCTAACTTCCAACAGGTACCGAGGCGGAAATTAGGTAAAACGGGTGTTGAGATCCCATGCTTGGCTTTGGGATGCGGATTTCTCAACCTTCTTGACAACCAAACAATTCTGAGAAGTGCTCTTAAGTGGGGAGTCAATTACTGGGACACGGCATATGAATATATGGGAGGAAACAGTGAGCTCGGCATAGGTAAATTGCTGTCAAAGAACCCAGAGCTTCGAAAGAAGTTATTTATTGTAACAAAGGCATCGGGTGCACAGAGCGTGGAAGATGTGGAAGAGTGCCTTCAAACTTCTCTTAAAAGAATGAATACGAATTATATTGATTTGTACTATGGTGTTCACGGACTATCTCATCCAGACCTGCTGACGGATGAGCTAAGTAAATGGGCAGAAGATGCAAAGAAACGAAAGCTGATTCGGTTTTTTGGGTTCAGTACTGACCAGAACATGGCTGAGTGTCTTGGGAGGGCAGCTAAGCTCAGCTTTATTGATGCGGTGTTGACAGTCTATAATTTCCGACTCATGCAGGACCCTCAATTACAAACTGCTGTTAAAGAGTGCTATGATGCGGGCGTAGGACTTGTTGCCATGAAGGTGACCGGTAAGACAGTCCTTCGAGATATGCGCCAGAAAGTCGGGACCCAAGAAGACAAACAACTGGTCAGACCATTCATAGAGCGAGGTTTTACGGAAGAACAGGCAAACATCAAAGTTGTATTGGAAGATAAAAGATTCAGCTCAGTTTGTATAACGATGCAGAATCCAGCTGTTCTAACTTCAAACGTTGCTGTAGCACTGGATAAGACGAAACTCACCAAGGCAGATATGGCAGCCTTTACTGAATATGCTCGCGCGACGTGCAGAGGTTATTGTGCAGGTTGTTCAAGAATCTGCAGCGCAGCTGTGCCAGAGGTTCCCTACATCAGCGATATTATGCGGTATTTGATGTATTATAACAGCTACGGTGAGCGGGACAGGGCAAGAGAATTTTTTGCTGGAATCCCTAGCAAGACAAGAAGTAAACTGCTCCGCACCGATTACAACCTTGCCGAAGCTCGCTGCCCTCAGCATCTGCCAATAGGCAAATTGGTCACCGAAGCCGTAAGCAAGTTAGCCTGAACACAGCTTCAGCCAGTTTTTGGGAGTATCCTCTCCAATGACAGGTCACTCAGCTACCGTCTTGCTGTTTGGCTTGCGTGCGGTGATGTGGAAGAAAAGACAGTAAAAATTTAATGTGCTTGGAAAATGGAAAATGTGCTTTTAATTATGCTGGTTGTTTCCGGTGCCGGGTCACTTGGTGTATTCGGGAAGGTCTTCGATCTGGTCCCTGGCCCAGCTGGCAAAACCGCTGCATCAGCAAAGAAGATGGGCTTTAGAACCCTTTGTGTAAAAGATGCTACTTTCGATGCTCGGTAATCGACTTGGTTTCCAAACATCCAACAGGTCGGATACGACCACGTAGTGAACACCGACCAATTTCTCAGTCTAGCTGATTTGGCGATGATACAAAAACAGTAGGGAGTATCATATGGGCACGTTGATAACAAAGTGGCTGCTAAATCCATTCGAGTCCGGAAATTGGTGCAACCTAAAAAGTTGTTTTCCTGTGCGAGTGGATGTGATTTACGCACATGCCCCTGAGTTATTAGTTATTGTTCGGAATAGCTGTCTCTTTATACGAGGTGTGAAATGCATTGGCTATATCTTCTAATTGCGGGTTTCTGTGAAATAATTTGGGTAGTGGGCCTGAAGTATTCTGAGGGCTTCAGCAAACTCACACCCAGTATCTTCACGGTCGCCGCCATGATAGCAAGCGCCCTACTGCTGTCACTGGCCGTCAAAATCCTACCAATCGGAACGGCTTACGTGGTATGGACCGGAATCGGAGCCATTGGGGCTATGGTGGCCGGAATAATATTATTTAACGAACCACACAATCTGATCAGGTTACTTTTCATCCTGCTCATTATCGTGGGAATTGCAGGATTGCGTCTTACCAGCGCTAATTAGAAAACAAAACCATAAAACCGACAAGGAATGCTTAATAGAGGTTTCGACAAGGTCGCGACAGCGCTGCAGAATTGGTTGGAGATTTTGAGATTCTACCTTACTTAGGATAGCTTTGAGCCGCCGCTTGGGCGGTGATGACAGGACGTGTATGGTATTTAGTGATAGAACCAATATCTTTTCGTTACTCTTTCTAGTTGCCGCTGTTGCACAGCTAGCTGGCTGTGAGAATGCTGTAGATGGCCGTTCAGGCAACAAAATTCGAGAAAGTTCAATCGGTATCGAGCTAAAGGAAAGAGCATCTCCAGTGCAATTTGGCAGGTTCAAATTAGCAATGGGACAAATGCTTGTTCAGACTGGTCAGGTAGATGAGAACCTTAGAAGAGCTGAAAATATGATTCAAAACGCTGGCAATGAAGGTTGCAAAGTGATAGTTTTGCCGGAGTGTCTCGACATGGGCTGGACCAATCCAGACGCACGGGAGCTCTCCGAGCCCATACCCGGCAAGTTCAGCGACAGGTTGTGCAAGGCTGCACGGAAAGCCGACATCTATGTAGTTGCTGGTCTTACTGAAAGGTGCGGTGACAAAATCTACAACGCGGCAATACTTATTTCCCCAGCGGGCGAAATTCTACTCAAACATCGTAAAATCAATATACTGGACATCGCTCAGGATATATATTCAACTGGTGAAAGTTTATCTGTGGCACAAACGCAAATCGGCAAGGTCGGTGTAAATATCTGCGCGGACAATTTCCCGAGCAGTTTAGTTTTTGGGCACGCACTGGCTCGTATGGGTGCCGACATTCTACTTTCGCCCTCTGCATGGGCAGTCGAAGCCGAGCACAACAACGAAAAAGACCCCTACGGCAGTGAATGGATACAATCATATACTGAATTGGCGAAACTTTACGACATGACAGTAGTCGGCGTAAGTAATGTAGGTTGGATCGACGCCGGGGTATGGAAAGGGCGCAGGTGTATCGGGTGTTCGTTGGCCGTTGGCCCGGGAGGTAAAATTCTTGCGAAGGGACCCTATGGTGCCGATGCCGAACAGTTAATAGTTGTTACCGTCGAAATTGTTCCGAGCCAAGTAACGGGTACCGACCTTGCTGAGACATTGAGGGACAAAGGCTATAAAGGTCCTTAAGCAGATGCGCGTCACCCACAAACAACTATTTGGGACTTTGTACATTCAGTACGTGCGTGGAAGAAAATACCGCAGATGGTATTAAAGCGAAACTTGTTTCCTGTATTTTTCCAATCAATTTGCTATTGGTTGTCACCTGTTTTTCGGTCTGGCTACTGATTATTCGGCCGATCCAATCGGCTCAGTAAGGAGCGGTTTATGGTCCAAGCAGTAATATTCGATTTCGATGGGGTAATAATAGATTCCGAGTTGTTTCATCTCCGTGCTCTGAACCACGTGCTTGCTCGGTATGGTTTTGAGATATCAACAGATGATTACTACAAAAATTGCGTTGGGCATATAGACATTGACTTACTCCACCTTTTCAAGAACAAAGGTCTCTTAAGGCTTGATGGTCAAGAAATTGAAAACCTCATTGAGCAGAAAAGGGATATGGTTAGAGAACTGGCGGAAAAAGAAGCCAAGTTGTGCAGAGGTGTGCTGAATTTCCTGCAGATGCTCAGCCAAAACACCGTGCCGATGGCCATATGCTCGGGATCATCCATAATGGAGATTCAGGTAATTTTAGAGAAGACCAACCTACACCATTTCTTTAACGCAATAGTCTCGTCCGAACACGTGAAAAACGGAAAGCCCGATCCGGAAGGCATGCTCTTAGCTCTACGAAAACTTAGACAAAAAGCGCGGAGCCCAATTTTTGCCGGTCAATGTATTGTGATCGAGGATTCCCCCGGGGGAGTTGCAGCAGCTAAAGCAGCAGGAATGCACGCCGTTGCCGTAACAAGCTCCTACGATGCCCATCATTTGGACCTAGCAGATAAAGTCGTCGACCATCTTGGTCAATTGACTATCAGCAACTTACACCAGCTTTGTGCTTGAACGAAGACACCTTCTTCAGCGGTGCCCAGAAATGCCGCTCCGAAGCTGACAACCTGCCAAACGAGCATAGAAAGCGTCCAACAGGATCCCACTCTCTATACCCATGAAGTTTTTTTAAAAAACCCGTGTGTCTTTGTGGGCTTATCCGTTAATATTATGGCGTTCCTGTCATTTGATAGAAAGGACAAAAATGAGAACGACAAACCCCATTTGCTTGGTGTTAATTTCTGTGCTTATCTTCTCCGCTCAAAGTACAGCTATATCAGGCCCAAACCCATGCGAGAAATGCTCCGCCTACGAATTGCCTGATTTGACAGTTAAAGCGCGGACTTATTATGTTAACAACGCCGACTCAAAAGCCAGCGATGAAAATGATGGCCTGTCACCTGCTTATGCCCCTTCAACTGGCAGCGGACCGTGGAAAACCATAAGAAAAGCAGCCTCTGCTATGACCGCAGGTGACGCAGCTTATATTCGCGCAGGCACGTACAAAGAATCCAATATCATCTTCCGCAATTCGGGCAAACCTGACGCTCTTATTATCTTATCTGCTTACGGCCCCCCTGATTCACCTAAGCAGGTTGTCATTGACGGCGATGGCTCATCAAAAGCCGATGGAATCATACTCGCAGACGGCGCCAGCAGTATTTTTATCCAGGGGCTGACTGTTCAAAATATGACCGGTGCCGGAATAGCTTTGAAACAGGAACCGACAAAACGCTGCAAGAACATAGTACTTCATAAAGTCACTTTAACAGGTAACGGTATTGGTCTTAGGCTGTCCGCTGCAAACAGCTTCACGCTGCATTCCGCCAACGTTTATAAAAACAAAGCCCATGGCATTCTTCTGGAAAATACTGACTCCGGATATCTCATCGAATCGGAAATCCAAAACAACGGCCAAAGCGGCATTGCCCTTTTCAACTGCAAATCCATTACAATTTGCGGCTGCTCCTCGTACGATAATGCTGCATCCGGCTTTGAAATCGCAAATGCAACATCCAATATAATCCTTGAACACAATTCATCTTTCAACAATACCAAAAACGGCTTTCTCCTGCTTGAAGGCTCTAACAATAACATACTCGCAGACAATATAGCTTATAAAAACAATGAAGTTGGTTTCGCTCTAATCAAAAACTCGAATAATCTCATGACCGGCAATAAGGCTTATGAAAACACAGCCCAAGGCTTCACCATGCAGTCGTGCTCAAGTAACACCATTATAGACAACGAAGCACATAATCATTCGGTCAATGGTTTCTCTGTGGTTGACAAATCCTTTAACAATTTACTTATTGGTAACGTCTCCTACAAAAACGGAAAGAGGGGCTATCTTGTAGATAGAAAGTCAAGCCACAATAATCTCATATCAAACACCGCCCATCACAACAACATACTCGGCTTTGCAATGTATGCCGATTCAGCTGGCAACCTCTTCCGGGGCAACGTTGCACACCACAACACCTATCATGGCTACGTTGTTCTACACGCCGCTAATAACAGCTTATTCATTGCCAACAAGGCCCACAACAATTCTGTCTGCGGCTTCTATTTTGAAAATAGCATGGGCAACACCCTCAAGAACAATATCGCATACAACAACAAAAAGGATGGTTTCACGTTCTTCCTCAACAGCTCGAATAACATCGTGCAAAACAATATAGCCCACGGAAATTCCAAAAGAGGGTTCTTCACCGATCTGACCTCAATCCACTCTGATTTGTCTGAAAACAATCAGGCTTACAACAATGCCCTTGGTGGCTTTGCCGGCCTGGCCAGGAACCAGATCGAAGACCTTCCCGAATACACCAAGTGACCCGGCACCGGAAACAACCAGCATAATTAAAAACACATTTTCCATTTCCTAAGCCTATGAATGTACCACTTCTAGCTGGGAGAGAACAGGTAAAAACCTCGGAGTTAAGTTGAGCGTACTTGATCCTGCAATAATGCTGTGTGAGTGACTTGTTAGGAAGTGCCTTTGCCTTACGCCCGCCGCTTTCATACCACCCAACCCACCAACCCTTTATGCCTTTTCGCTTGTATACCCACACCTTTGTCACGATCATCATTCCTCCTACATCTTGTGCAATGTTAATTCAACCAAAAATACGACGTGAAATTATGAAGGAATAATAAACAAGTACAGAATTTTTGGGAGGGAAAGATTATGAATCAATAGGAGAAATCTTCCTTTGGGGACTTGGTGTAAGGGTGAGATGAATTAAATAGGAGCAGCCGGTTCTGAATTTGCTTTGCCAGCTCATCCTGGCCGGATGATTGGGCCAATTTCAAGGCTTTTTCGGCAGTGCTGACTGCCTCAGGAAATTTACCGTCGGCAGCATAAGCGACAGCTAATGTGTCCAATATTATTGGATGTTTGTAATCGGTCAGTTCACAGGCCTTCGCCGCAAATCTGACCGCGTTTTTTGGATTACGAATTTTCACATCATCCGTAGTAGCCAATATCCAAGCCAAACTGCTCAGCACGCGTGGTGAACATGGTGTTGACCGCAAGACTTCGTAAAAGTGCTTGACGGCCTCGGTGGCTTTGTCTTGGAGTGCTAATACACGTCCTAAATTACTGCGTGCGTCGAGGAATTCTGGCTTAATTTGCAGCGCAGTGGTGAAATGTATGACCGCCTCGTCAAGGTTACCCATCTCTGCAAGCGCAATGCCCAAGCTGTTGTGGGCGTCAACATCATTTGGTTCGATACGAAGAACTTCACGGTAGTGGCGGCTTGCTTCTGTGAACTTGCCCTGTCTTAGAAGTGCTTCTCCCATGTCCCTCTTAGCACTGGTGTGGTCAGCAAGATAGCCTTTGATGACTTTGTTCAGTTTTGGATTTAGGCGTGTAGCCTCTGACCAATGCTCAAAGGCCTGTTCGGTTGTCCCAAGCCTATAAAGCACAATAGCCAAGTTATTGTGGGCACGGTAATTATTCGGGTCAATTCGGACTGCCTCCTTAAGATGGATGCTAGCATCTTCGAGCTTTCCCTGTTTAGCAAGCACATATCCGAGGTTCGTGTGTGCCTGGGAGTTCTCCCACTCGGTGTTAAGTGCGGCTTCGTAATAATTGATGGCCTTGTCTGTACGGCCGAGATTGATCAGAGCATTGGCCAACTCGATATTGATCCGAACATTGTAAGGATTCCACTGAATGGCTTCTTCGAGGAGCTCGATATCATTCCGATGCGAATAACTGCGGTACAAGAAATCAGCAATGACGTCCCGTAAATTGTTTTCGCGTATTGACTGAATCTTCGATAGAATCTCCTCAGTGAGTTTTTCGTTCAGAATGAGATAGGGATGGTCATTGTAGGCCTGTACCAGGTCGATGACAGGTTTTTCAAACATTGTCAGATTTGCGGTGACGACATACTCAAGGCGAGGCAGGTCATCCCAATAGATAGGGGCGTCAGCGCAGAGTTTTGCCAAGCTTTCGGAGGCACACAGAAAACCGGACACAAACACTTCAAGCCTATTTAGCCAGTGTGCCCGGCCTCCCCAATAGGCGAAATTCAAATCTTCGTTGATGCCGGTATCAGATGTTAACATATCTAAGCGTTTCGAAGATAGAGTAAGTGGGTCGCCAGCAGAACCTATTAGCAAGAATTCAACAGTGTTGTACCATAGAATGCTTTCGGGAAATACTTCCAAGAAGCTGCGAATAATGGATCTGAACTCATTGAGACCGAGAAATGATACAGGAACAGACTGGCAGACTATACCGTTTTTGTTTAGCTGCCCTAGAGCATCAAGGTAAAAGTCAGCAGTATAAAAGGAAGCTAAACCCGGGCGGAAGATCTGGCCGACCTCAATCGAAATAACATCATATTTATTTCTTGTGTGGGTGATGTAATTTCGACCATCTTCGACGATCAGCCTAACTCGCTCGTCTTCCATCCATGAGGATTCATAGTGCTTTCGCACAAGTTCAAACAATTCGCGTTCTATGTCAACACAATGCAGCTGCGCTATGTCATACATTAAAAAACGTCGTGCCGTTTGGCCAGTTCCTAGACCAATTACAAGAATATTTTTCGGGCTTTGATGTACGAGCATAGGCACGTGCGCTCCCATGATCTGAGGGCTCTTGTGGTTTGAACCCTGTTCCATCCGGTCAATTGTCAATATGAGTGTCGTGTCTTCTTTAATGACGGCCAAGTTTGAGTTGAGGCCTTCCCGGAAATCAACTAACTTGCCGCGCTCGGCGAGAAAGTCCACCGGCAAACGAGTTCCAATTAGCAAAGGAATACTGACCCAAATAAGGAGGCTCATAGAGACAATAATGGTTCTGTAAAATAGTCTCACGGTGCGCTCAAGCACAAGCAAGGCGGCAATGCCGATAAGCATACTTATGCCTGTTGTGAGCAACAGACTCTTCTGCAATCCCAATAATGGCAGTGTACCGAACCCTATGAAAAGCGAACCGACTATCCCACCGACAGTGTTAATGGCGACCATCTTTCCCACGCTTACACTAGCCAGCGATGGTTGCCGAAGTACCATTCGAATAGCAAGAGGAAAGGAGAGCCCCGACAAGACCGCGGGAAGCAAGAGCACCAACATGAAAATCCAGAAGTGAGTTGAGAAATCCTGCGTGTCGATAACACCTTGCCACCATGCCGCTGGTTGCATCAATAAGGTCAGAACCATAATTCCAGAAATAATATGAACGGAGCCAAAAAAAAGAGCGCGACGAAACATTCGATCCGTAAGGCAAGAGGCCACGATACTCCCGAGCACAATTCCAATCAAAATAATTGTCAGGGTCAAGGTGTATGTGTACACGGTGTTATGAACAATTAGGGACAGATAACGCACCCAAAGGATTTCGTTGCCCATCGCAACAAGTCCAGAAAGAAAAAATAGTATATAGATTGCGAAAGTGTGGCGAGCAACAGTGTGAGTAGACAAAGAAGATGGTATGGAAGATACACATGTCTGCTCATGGTGGACACGAGCTTGAGTATCGGTATCAGGTAAAGATACTTTTCTCGGTCGAATTAGCCATGTGATTGAACCGATCATAATATTCATCAATGCCGCAAACCAAATCGTTCTATTGATGCCAATACACGGTATCAGGTAGAACCCGCAAACAGTACAGCCTGCAACTGCACCTAAAGTGTTTAAAGCGTAAAGCAGGCCAACAGAGAATGATATCCTCCGTTCAGTCATCACGTACTGCCGACAAAACAAAGGCAAGCTAGCACCCATCAGAACTGCGGGGGGTAATATGAGCAAGGAAACAAGGACAAGTCGCGATAGTGACAGTAGAACAAAACTATTTATGAGGGACGAGTAAAAGAAGCCGTAGAGATTTTCCGCCCAATAGAACAAGGCTGGATTGATCAACGCAAAACACCCCAAACATATTTGGAGTAGGGCATAAAGCTTAAGTGGCCGCAGAACGTTCTGGGCACTTCTACCGAACATGTAGCTGCCTAGGGCTAAGCCCGCGAAGAAGGTGGCGACAACGGTGCTGACGGCGAATGCAGTAGTGCCAAAGACGAGGGATGCTTTTTTGATCCAACAGATTTCATACACCAGGCCTGTAAAACCGGACAGGAAAAAACATGTGAGCACAATAATGTCTTTACTCGTTAGGATTGGTAGTTTTGATTTGTCCTTGAAGACAGATAAAAGAAACATGCTTCTATCTCCACATGTTCACAGCGTCATCTCCTTCACCACAACTAACATACCAGAGTCACATGTTCAACGCCAGTAGTTTTTACGAATGTTTCCCCGAACTGCAGTGGTTACGGTTTGCTTTAAGTCTCCGATGTCGAAAAACCATTTGGGATACTTCCCTCCCCCATCGGTCTCGGTACAATGCCAATCTTTCGTCTTGTAAACAAAAAGGGCCTTTACCAGTTAGTCCGATATAGGCCCCTAAGTTACTCAACTGGTTGACCAACTAAAATCCAGACTTTCTGAGACAATGCTGACTATGGCCATAGCGTTTCATCCAGCCAACTGTCTGCAAAAATCGCGTAGTCATTGAAGTTAACCTTCTTCTGTAACGGCGGTTCCTGGTCATATAAGTTAGCTGGAGAATCCAACGGTACGTACAACTGGCCACCCACCAAGCTCAGAATCTCGCTGTGGGCCAACTCGTAGTCATAGATGCGGAAATCATCGATTAGACCCTCGTATCCACCGTCGATGCCAAAGCCAATTTGAAAATCAGTTATAGCTCCAATAGGTGTGGTTGTACCGCTACTACTTTCCCACAATAGGCCGTTGATATATATTTTCATTTGGCCGGTGTCGGAATTCTTGGTTAGAGCATAATGGTTCCACTGACCTTTATATTCGTTGGGTTCTGCCGGCCCACCGGCGTTTTCATAGACGCCTCCGGCATAGGTGTACCACAGAATCTCCTCGTTGCCCCAGGGGATGTGAGCATATAATTCATCATCACCTTCACTTACATTGGAGTAGAAAGTGTCATGGTCGGTAGGAAGGCTTGAAGCACCGTAAGTCCATAATGTGATGGTGATTTCGGTGTTAACGGATGAAAATGCACCTAATGGAACGAGTACTGCATCACTGCCACCAAAGTCTAAACACCAGCCACGACATGGGTCGTTTACCCATGCAGCACCGCTGATAGTAGCGTTATAGCCATTGCCGGAAGAGTCGGTGGCAATAGTACCCGAGGCATCATCAAGCTTGTACCAAGCACATGGGTCCCTGGTAGGTGGTGAGGGTACAACGGTATAATCGGTAAGCAACCAGTCGCTCGCCATTATCGCCAGGTCTTCCTCGTCAGTAATGCAGTTACTGGTGAAGTCGGTCAATACAAGCTCGGGTCGGCATCTCGAGGGCCGGATCTCTATCTCGTCGAAGTAAACGTCTCCCATTCCACCACCTGAGCCGCCACTAGGTATCACCTCTCCCCTGACACCAACACCAAGATAGACCTTGTAGACGTTGGTAAGGTCTACACCTGCACCATCAAAGTCAATATTCCACTGTTGCCACTGCGTCTCAAGCGTGGCATTTACATCATCATATGTTGCAACCGCAACATTTGCGGTGCTGTCTTCAACAGCAAGATATAGCGGTTGAGCCGAATTGGTTGCCAAACCTCGGAAGTCCAGGACCACCGCTTTGGCACCACCGACAGTCCAATCAGTACCTACTTCCAAATTGGAAGCGAGTGCTTCAATCTCAGAGTATTTCCTCCTATCACTTCCGACTACATCATTGTAGTAATTAAACCTCAATGAATTCCCATCCTGCACGATGGTTGTTTCTAGAAAAATTTCGGCTTTGGTGTCGGCTGTCGCGTAATCAGGCCAAACAAGCCTCAGAGCATCAACATCAGCGTATGAATCGAAATCATCGACGTTGAGATGGGTAGTTGTTGTGAACTGCCACACGTCACCTATCCACAGAGATGGGTCGTTGACCTCGTCGATTCGCCAGTAGTAAGTCTTGGCCAAGGTGAGAGCTTCAAGAGGGTCATAACTATTAGATTCAAGACTTTGGTTACCTCTATATACACCGGATGTGTCTGATGTGTTGGCATCGTTCACATCGTCAAAGCTGGTACCGAAGTACACATCGTGTGAATTTGCATCAATTCCTGGTGACCAGGCTAGGACCACATCCAAGGATACGTCTTCTGCTCCATCAGCCGGGCTCGGATTCCAAGCCTGGCCTGCAGTTGTGAAACTCCAAACTCCGCCTTCCCAGAGGATAGGGTCTCCTCCGCCATTAGGATCATTCACGTCGACCCGCCAATAGTACCGGGTAACGTAATCGAGGTCTGGGTCTGGGTCGTAGTTGGGCTCTGTTAGGCCAAAAGCGACAGGAGATTCGCCTGTAAAGTTCGAATCAGGACCAAGGTACACAATGTAGGTTGGATTGTTTACGTCTGGAGGAACTTTCCAGCTCAGTATCCCACGAGGATCAACTTGCTCGGCCCCGTCAGCCGGGTTCGGGTCCCATGCAAAGGCTGCGGGTGCACCGAGACCGTAATTGTAAATGACGAAGACTTCGGCATCGGTCAAAGCCTTGTCCCAGATCGCAAACTCATCAATCTTTCCGTCAAATGGTCCATCGATTCCCGTGCCGATTTGAAAATCATTGATCGGCTTTATGTTCCCGGGGGCTTCGTCAGTAAATGCCCAAAGCTGACCGTTGCGATAAATCTTCATCTCGCCGTTGGCACCAGCAGTGGCGTCCTTTGTGTAAATCCAATTGTTCCACTGACCTTCGAGCGTATTTGGGTCCTCCACCACACTCGCAGCACTTTCGTAGCCAGCTGCGGTGAGTAAACACCAATCAATCAGCACGCCTCGCTCGTCGATTATAAGGTGCGAGAACAGCGTATCGTCGCCTGCACCTACATTGGAATAAAAGGAATCGTAGATGTCAAGGTTCCTGTTTGGGTCACCGTAGTCCCAGAGTGCAACGCTTACCTTTTTACTTAGGCCCGCAAATACCTCGATAGGCACCTGCACATAGCCGTCCAGTCCGTTGAGGTCAATTGCACCGTCGATATAGCCAGTCGTCCAACTGTAATCATCGAGGCTTCCAACGACAGTGCCGTGGTAGTCATTGCCCGAAGAATCATACGCGTTGGGGTCGCAGGGATCCGTCTCATCAAACCTATACCAAGCGAGCATATTGGGATCAGCGGCACTAGTCGTACTGGCTAGAACCAATCCCAGCAGAAAAAAAAGACAGGTTACAAAAAATAGTTTGTTAGACATGATACTCCTCCTTCAAAATAACAATAAACCTTCTTCTGCTTCAAAACAAAACGTTTACATTTTCAAATAGGTACGAAACCCTTTACTATTGATATCACCAAACTTTGCGCCTGTGACAAAGAACTTCAAGAAAAATACTAATAAAGCGTTTCGTTAACTTTGCGTTTGGCTCCTATTTCTCCCTGCTCCTTAAAAACCTCATCCTATTGTAGAGCTAAAATCACAAAGCAGTGAAGATTGTAACACATTCTTAAACTTAATGAAACACCATTTTGCAACCAAATCCAACCATTATGTACCAAACAGTCCAACTTTTTATGGAGATGTTAACACTGGCACATAGCTTCACCCTATGCCTGTGTGTACGAAAGCTAATAACCTGCTCATTATGGCATATTCGACTTTTCACCGCAATAAAGTTCTACATTTTCATTAAGTATCGCTTTTTTTAGGCCTTAAGTCAACACCATTTTGTATTTGAATATAACCATTTTATACCTACAGTTGATTAGGATTTGGTCTAAAGTTCTAATTATAAGCTGTGTAATTTAAGTGGGAATAACACAAAAAGAGTCGCTCGATAGAAAACCGATGATACTCATAGGCAACTAGCTATTTCTGGCCATATCTCTTGCGGTAGGCCATTGGGCTCATCCCTTTTTCACGTCGAAAATATCGTGCTATATGAGGGGTACTGGCGTATTCCAAGACCGATGCAATCTGGGATATCGGCATACTCGTCTCGACCAGCATTTTGGTGATTTCCTCTACACGGATTCGTCTTATTTCTTCATTCGGTGAGCGACCTAAGATTTTACGAAATTTCTGGTACAAACTATTACGTGACAATGCGACTGTATCCACTACGTCACTGACCTGAATCGCCTCTTTGGAATGTTGCCGGATGAAACGCACCGCCCTTGCCACCTCGACGTCTTCTATTGCCAAAATATCAGTTGATTGTCGAGGGACAACGTGTGTAGCATGAATAACTATCTCCTGGTTTGCAATTTTCTTCTTACCGGCCATCAAGTCATCAAGCAAATCCGCAGCTTCATAACCTGCTCTTTCACTATTATAAGCTATGCTTGAAAGCGGTGGGTCACAGAGATCACAGATAAACTGATCGTTATCAACTCCGATGATAGCTACTTCCTCGGGCACATGCAGATCTACGATTTTACAGGCTTCTGTAACGTGCTGGCCCCGCTCATCATTGCAGGCCATAACTCCCACTGGTCTCGGCAGCGATTTCAACCAATCAGCCATAAGGGTTTGCTCATGCTCCCACAAACGTTGGGTTCTCGACTTTGGTTGTTTGTAAAAGTAAACCTCAAATCCGGCGTTCACTACTGCCTTACAAAAGCTCTGAGCGCGATTTTTTGACCAAAACATATTATCAAAACCACAAAACCCAAAGTTGCGAAATCCTCGCTCCAGCAGGTACTCAACAGCTATTCTTCCGATCGCGTCATCATCGCCCACTATGTTAGGAAATCCTTGGATGGGACCTTTGACATGAGGACAAATAATGGTTGGTATACCCATAAAAAGTATCTTTTCAATCTTGACATCTCTTGTTGCATGCATAATCATGCCATCGGCACCCCAATTCTTGAGTCGAGGCAAAGTGTTTTCCGGTCTCTCTGATTGCCTGTAAAAGACCCATGGACCGTGAATGCACGAATACTTAGTAATCCCTCGCAGAAGGCCACGGCCAAATGCTCTTGCAGTCTCAATCAGCAATATAACTTTTGGAATCTTAGCCATATTTAAGTGTCAACAGTTTATATGTACTTTGAATTCATTTCAACACAAATCTTCGATTTGCTTCATTAAAGGAGTCAGTATCGGCCTCATGTTGGTTGGTTTGACAAGTGTGAATCCAAAAAAAACAAATCCGAGGTTACTGAAGTTAACAAAATCTATTCATTGCTGAGCATTAAATGTTAAGAAGTTCCTTAGACCTCAATATTGGGATATATCACGCCGTTTGCACATTTCAGCTTTTGGCCTTTTGACTATTCTCAGCAAATGGTCAGTCTTTAGCTCGCCGTACACTTATCGGTGGAATAATCTTTTTAGCCGTGATCCATTCAGCTAACCTAAGTGCAAACAGATCGGCCGCAGCTTGGGCCCAATGGCTGTCATACTTTAGCCAGTACAAATCAACGATTGACTTAGCACCGACACCATCAAAGGCCGCATACCCATCGAAGTAACCCAGATCAAAGTGGCTGCAGATACCTTCAGACTCGGTTCTATGAATCAGTGCCACGTTTTCCTTCCTGATACGCAACAGCCCTTGACGTGTAGGCACAGCACAGAATATTACAGGGGTATGACGCTTCCGGCAGGCATCGATAATTTCGGCAAAAATAGCGAGTCGTTCAGCGCTATAGCGATTGACGAAGTTACCGGTTGAAAACTCATAACCTTGAGGAGCGACTTCAGACTCAGGCCCCCACCTCCGGCAATAGTGATCTACCGATACCGAAGTGCTTTTGCCTTCCTGTCTTACGCGAGTGACAAGCTGCTCAAGCTCTCTAACGCCCAAGACTTTAAACAACTTCTCCATGGTTGGGCGTACTTTCTCGAACGCCTCCTTAGACATAGGCCATTGGTCTTTGGCAAAGTGCTTGATGTACATGTAGGACTCGTCGGAATGATAAACTACAAACTCTCTATTAAGGTTCTCATACCAGGATGCTATGATTAGGGCATCGAAGTCGAACTCCGGGAGGATTTGATTGGTAAAAACAGAATACCAGTTAAGTAACCCACCTCCATCGATGGGAAATGGATAGACTTCAACATGGCGTTTTTCACTGCGCGACTGCAAAACTTGTTGAAGGCGCTCCGGCCAGGGCTTACTCAGTTCGAGACCAGCTGTAAATGAATCACCAAGCACTACAAATCGAAATGTTTCTTTCGAACGTTTTTTGATCGCGTAGTTGTATGAGCAGATGTACCCATAGTTATTACCGCTGTAGGCGTTGTCAAAAATCACCTCGTTATTGACAATACCAACCCAGCGAATTGGACCTGGTAACCACCGGAACCCCATTATCAAGTCGAAGACAACCGGTGATACACTGAAGAAACTTCCCTGAGGCAGTTCACAGGCTTTAGTATCTTTGTACGAGGCTCTAATGTATTTGTAACCTTGGGCGCCCAAGACTGCAGCCGTTGCCAAATTAGAACCCAACTTTAAAAATTCCCGTCTCTTCACCTGTTCACCAAACCTCTCTTTCTGACGTGCAGAGACCTTTCATAGAATAATCGTGTTTCAATATGTCACACACTTTCCATCTATGAAATACCAGATCTTACCAGCGAATGCAAGCAATCAAAAGAGGTTTTACCAGTCTCCCGTTCAAATAAAGCCTAAACAAGCACTCATTTTTTGCTTGAACATATGAAAGCAAAGTTTATATTTGTGCCCATGAGTAAATCAGTACTGTATTTGGGTGACACCGCATTGAGGGGAGATGGTTCATACTTAGCCGGTGTTATGAGTTATTATCATATCAACTTCCACTATTTGGCCTCCGATCAGCCGTGCAGCCAATCCCTTCTTAACAATGACTACGCTTCCATTATAATAAGTGATTATCCATCTCATAATTTCTCGACAAGTCAACTGAATTCTATAGAACAACTTGTCAGCAATGGAATGGGGCTTTTGATGATTGGAGGCTGGGCATCATTCACTGGAGCTGCTATGAGGTTATCTGTCAACGGTTATAATTTATTTTTTTTCATAGGCATACTTTCTGTAATATCCATAGCTCATTCGGCTCAGTCTGCTATTCGTGCTCTTGGCACAGTTTAACGATCCATTCTTTTTCGCGTGAATGCTACAATCTAACCATCGTACTTTTGTACAAGCCCCCAAACGTAGTCATTCAGGCGGATAAGAGCCTTAAAGCGTTCATGTTATTAGTATTGGGGTATAAACGGTTTATTTTCGGATGCCATTTTCCATAGATGTATTGTGAGTTTTCTTGCCATAGCAGTAATAGCTTTGTTTTTGTGGCCGGTGTTTTGCGATATTCTTTTATAGGTTTTGGCGGCGATGGGGTCTTTTCTGATCCATGCCCAAGCAGCTTCGGTGAGATTTGATCTTAAGACCGGTCTTCCGGTTTTACTTATTGGTCCACCTCTTAGCGTTTGTCCCGATTGATTGACGGTTGGCGCCAGGCCGAGATATTTTGCGATCTGAGTAGGTGAATTGAATCTTTTTGGGTTGAAGATTTCGGTAACGAATTGTTTTGCTATTGTCGGTCCTACTCCTGGGTGAGTCTGAAGGATATTTATTTTCTTTTGCAGATGGGTTTTGGAGAAATATTGCTTGAGTTGTTTTTCCAATTTGGATATCTGAGCTTTTATGAAGTGGAGTTGTTCGAGCATAATATCAAGGCAGTATCTAAGCTGTTTTGAGATGATGATCTTTGAGAGTTTTTCCACTGCGGCGTTTGACCATGAAGCCAGTCCTGATGGTTGGGGTATACCGTGCTGCAGCAGGAAGCTTTTAATCTGTAGTTTTATACGTCTTTGCTTTGCTACGAGCTGTTGTCTTAATCTTGTGAGTTGACGGTCGGCTTCCTGTTGTTTTGTAGGGATTGTTACGTATTTGAGTATTCCCTTGGCGGCATACTTTGCGAGCTTTTTGCAGTCGAGGGAATCAGTTTTGCTTTGGGGAGCAGCTTGTCTTGGCGTCATTGAGGGGGCGGTTATTTTTACAGGCAGGTTTGAGTCTTTTAATTGTCGTGCGAGGCTGTAACCTGTGGGGCCGGCTTCGTAAACGATGAGCATTATGGCATTGCGAAATTTTTGGAGTATCTGGGCGACTTTTTTGTTGTCGGGTGGCATAACGAAATCGATGGCAGGTGCATCATTTAGCCAGAATGCGAGGTGGTAT
>Ga0307378_10004329_pt1 | contig 20308 bp, 19 predicted proteins | sample UN1MG_FD_202238 | JGI IMG/M metagenome (GOLD analysis project Ga0307378, IMG submission 202238) | Soil microbial communities from Risofladan, Vaasa, Finland - UN-1 | ecosystem: Environmental > Terrestrial > Soil > Coastal area > Acid sulfate soil | place: Finland: Risofladan, Vaasa | collected... | reverse complement strand
CCTTCCGTCGCCACGCCATCCTGACCACCAAACGAATTATCTATGCAAACTGACGACAGGGACGCTGGGTATCTGTGGGACATCGTGGACGCAGCACGGGCCGTCCAGGGCTTTGTGGTGGGCGTCTCCTTCGAGGGGTACCTGGGCAGCCGCATGTTGCAGGCGGCGGTCGAACGCAACGTCGAGATCATCGGCGAGGCAGCCAGAAAGCTCTCCCGGCAGTTCAAGGACGGCCATCCGGAGATCCCCTGGCAGAGCATCGTCGCTCAGCGCCATGTGCTGGCACATGAGTACGGCGAGATCAAACAGGACAGAATCTGGCGGGTGGCCACGGTCCACATCCCAGACTTGATCGCCAAACTCGAACCGCTGATCCCGCCGGAACCCCCCGCCGACCCATGAACGCCTGACTCAGGGAAGCACGAGCACCAGCAAGCCCAGCAGCGCGGGAAGCAGGAGCAGAAGCCAACCCACGACGAAGAGGATGGAGGGGGGCGATTCAGAGGTGATTCCCACCGGGAACCTCAGCCCGATTCCCCGGTACCTCCCCATCACGTCGGAGAACCAGATGCAGGCGACCGGCAGCACGCAGAAGCCCGCCACTCGCACGGCCATCCCACCTCCCCAGTACAAGGCCGCCACCACCACATAAACCACGACCACCGCGCCCGACGCGACGCGCGAGGCGGTCCAGAACGGTTCGCCCTCGTTCATCGACACGTGATCGCCTGCCGCTGGGTGCCACGTCCCGGCGGGACGTGCCGCATTTCCCGGAGCTGCACGCTTCTGACTTGCAGAAGCGTGGCACCGCGCCTGTTCAACGCGCTACTACTTCATTTCGATTCTGTATATGTGCTCGGCCAGTGGGGCGAACTGGTCGGTGAACTGGCCGTCGCCGGCGGTCAGGGCGCGGTTTTCGTCCACGACTTCGATCTTGGTGCCGGCCTTCAGGCCCGCCACGCGGACGGTGGCCTTGCCCCCGCGAGGGTCGATCGGGTCGAACTGCCTGAGCTTCTCGGCGCCGGGGCCCAGGTCGATGTTCTGCGCGAAGATGTACAGGGCCCCGTCGTGCTCCGTGGCCTTCGTGTGGCAGTTGAGCCCGCCGGCCTCCTCGCCGGCCAGCTTCATCTGGACCTTTGACTTCGCCTCGTCGGCCAGGATGGCCGGCGCAAGGCGCGTGATCTGCGAGTTGAGGCGCTTCATCTCGGCCTGCATATCCGGCGTCGGCGCAAACTCGGTGAAGCTCGGCCGCCATGCGTGGGTGAAGTAGCCGATGGCCGTCGCACCGCGGATGATCGCCATCCAGACCTCCGAGCGGGTGTGGATGGGCAGCACGTCCGGCTGCTTCTCATAGGTCATCCACTTGCTGCCCTTGTGCGTCTCGATCCAGGCGTAGAGCGGCCGCCTGGGGCCGCCCAGTTCGCGGAGCTGCGTGACGCCCTTGGCCACCCAGTCAAGGTGGTTGGCGTGGCCGGAGCCGTAGATCGGGTAGATGTCGAAGCCGACCACGTCGCAGCCCCGCACGTAGGCCGGGTACAGCTTGGCCTTGGCGGCTGCGTCGTAGCGAGAGTCCTCCGTCATGAAGCAGGCCGTGAAGGTCACGAACACGGGGCGCTTCGCGTCGGCAGCCTTGATCCGCTTGTAGTTGGCGGCCACCTCCTCGACCGACCGCTTGGGCCGACGCGGGGCGTTGGGGTCGTCGGGGTCCTTCCGCGGCATGTCCGGCTCGTCGCCGTGAAGCCAGCCAAGCAGGTACTCGCTGCCCGCCGCCGCGGAGTCGAAGCCTGTGACGGCGTAGCAGCCGACGGCCTTGGCGGCCTCCGGATCGGCCTTGCCGCTACAGTGCACGTTGAAGCCCACGTCCGAACGCGCGGCGTATCGCTTGGGGTTCTGCGCCCAGGACATGATTGGAAAGAACGGCTTGCCGTTGACGATGAACTGGCGATTCTTGCCGATCTGGATGCTCTTGATCGGCTCAATCTCGCCGGCCTGCGCCGCAGCCGCCCACGCCGCCACCACGCCCAACGCCGCCAGAAGAACCAGTATTCTCATGGCCTTGCCCTTTCGTTTGATGAGTTGTCCGAGCCCACTCTTACCACAAAGGACACGAAGAACACAGAAGATGACCCCCCCCCCGCAGCCGCTTCGCGCTCGCGGGGCCGGGGACGGCAAGTGTAGGGCGGGCTGTGCCCGCCGCGCACACCGCCCGATTCTGGCGGGCAGAGCCCGCCCTACATGCGCCAGCGCGCCGCAGGCGAGGTAGGTGCCCTCAGGCCGTCGGTCGGATGTCCGGGATGGGCTCGAATAACCCGATCACCGAGTCTCTCGCCAGGACGATGATCGTGAACACGCCCAGGACCGTGCCGATCGGCATCAGGATGCACTCCAATCCGGCCACCACAAGGCAGAACATCCGTGAGACACGCCTTCTGAGCTTGCCCCCGGCTGCGATGATGAGGCCGGCCAGTGTCCAGCCGCACAGCATGAGGATGGCGGGAAACGCAATGAAGACCCACGCGAAGAGCCTCGGGAGCCCATGCACCCCTCTGAATGGTCCGGAGAGCATGTGGATTCCGATGCCAATGTGAACCAGGAAGATGCACGAGAACAAGGCCGTCAGGCCGGCCCACAGCGGTGCAACAAGTTTTCTGTAAGTATCGTTCATCTCGATCATGCCAACGCCGCTTAGCCTGAACCGTAGCGAGCCCGAAGGGCGAGCGGAGGTTCAGGCTAAGCGACCGCCCGCATCCGCACCGGGACTGCGCCCAGGTCCACGTTCTGCATGTTGAAGTACGGCTTGTCTTCAACCGACCATGCCTCGTGCACCTCGATCAGCTGAGCACCCAGCAGCCGGTCGCACGAACTGCGGCTGGGGAACACGCCCACCACGCGGCTGCGCTTCTTCAGACGCTTCATCAGGTTCTCCAGCATGTTCGTCGATTGCAGCCGCCTGCGGTGATGCTCCGGGAAGTCCAGAACCGCCAGGCAATCCTCCAGCCCCTCCCGCAGCATCTTCGCCACGGCCGGGTAGCGGCCCTCCCACTTGGCGGCCATCTCCTCGCCCCGACGAAGGCACTCGGTCCGCTCGGACGGCTCGAAGACGACAACCAGGTCCTGCGCCACCTCCCGGTACACCTTCCAGGACACCTTCCGCAGCAGCTCCCGCTTGAAGTGAACCCGGCAACGCTCCCAGGCTACGCCCTGGAAGTGACGCTGCATCGCCGCCACGATCCCCTTGTGCGCATCGCTTGTCACAAGCCGCAGGCCTCGCAACCCGCGGTCCTTGAGGCTGCGGAACAACTCGCCCCAGGCGGCCTCGGATTCGCTGTCGCCCACACGCCAGTCCAACATCTCACGCTTGCCTTCGCTGGTGAAGCCCACCGCCACCAGCACCGCCTGGCTCACCACGCGCCCTTCCACACGAACCTTCTCGTAACGGGCGTCAATGTGCATGTAGGGGTACTCCGCAGCGTCCAGACGCCGATCTCGGAACGCCACGAGCTTCTCGTCCAGCTCCGCCGACACCCGGCTGACCGTCGTGCTGGAGATCTCGCCGCCGCACATCGCCTCCAGGACCTCACGCACGTTCCGCGTGCTGACGCCCTGGAAGTACATCTCCGCGCAGGCCACCAGCAAGGCCCGCTCGCTCCGCTGCCACTTGGCGAACATCGACGGGTGATACGGCTCGCAGGCCCGAACCTGCGGTACCTGCAACTCCAACTCTCCGACTCGCGTCTTGAGCGTCCGCGGCTTGTAGCCGTTGCGATGCCCGCGACGCCGATCCGTACGCTCATGAGGCTCTGCCGCCACGTGAGCCGCCACCTCCGACGCCATCGCCTGAGCCAGCAAATGCTCCAGCAACTGCTTCAAACCATCACGATTCGAGAAAACCTCTTGCAGCCACTGACCGACTACAGCATTATCCAATTGGGCCATCGTTCCGTCTCCTTGATCAAAAGTTCCACAACCTCTTGATCGAGATAAACGATGGCCTCTTCTTCAGCTACTTACAGAAAATACGTTACACTTCCCCGCCCACGACGTAATGAAAGGCGCCAAGCAAGTTCAGGTGTTGCTCATCTCTTGTCATGCAACCGTCCCCTCAGGACTCCCGCCGGATGCCGCGTCCCGGCCGGGTGCCATGCTTCTGGCGCCGTTTGCCAGAAGCATGCCTCTCCACTCGGCGACGGAAGGCACGGCACATCGCCGTCCGCACGCTTCTGGCCTTCGCTCCGCTTCGGCCAGGAACGTGGCACCGGGCTAGACCTCAGGCCAGAATCCAGTGATGTCCTCGTCGTTGCCCACAATGATCCACCAGTCATCCCATTCATACGTGCCCGTCCATCCGGCAGCCTTGCAGAGGCCATCCATAAGCCCACAGAAATCCGCATTGCATGCGGAGATGAAAGCCAACACATCTCTTATGGGGGCAACATCGGACGCCCAGGATTGGGTCTGGATCCCGTAGGTAGGACGGTTTTCCCCGACTTGTGAAACACCTGTGTGCATCAAGACAAAGCGGTGCTCGAAGGCATCGCGGACTCCCTTGATTTCGGCACCATGCTTCGTGTGCACCTTATCGAACCAGCCGGAGTGCTCGTCGATCGCCTTCTTAAGCTCGCCAACATCGCAGATGGGGTTCAGGCTACTCAGATCATCGCAGTTGACCTTTTCAACGAATGTCTTGTATTCGCTAGGCGCTGATTTGTAGAACTCAAAGAGGATGGGACTCGCACAGAAGACAATGCGCTCGGCAAGCCTTCTTAGATAGATAATGGAAACATCCGTAAGGACTGGGCTCAATTCGCGCGCAGCGGAACGGGCGTTCTCTGCATCCTGATCAGTTCGTTGCGACTTGAAGTCAAGCGGATAGTCGCAGGCTACCCTTATGACTCTGTGCAGCTCGCGGAGGGCAATGACATACTTCCTGAGAGTCTCCACGAAAGGATCACGCCTTGGCCGGGGGTTGAAGGGCTTATCGCGCCCCACCCCCCTTGTCTTCCGTACACTCCCCGCGTTCCACAAAAGCCGCTTGAATGGGAACCAGAGAAGCCGTGTGCCTTGTGAATTCTCCGCCCACCCATGCTTGGGATACCGCGCACGCTGCTCCTCGGAGCCAACGTCAATCGCGAGTTCGGCCATCGCTCTGATCCCTTGGTTTTTCAAGTGTCCCCTATCGACTCGAGGACGCTTGAACTCGCTTGGCGCCACGCTTCTGGCCCTCGGCCCTGCTCCGCCAAGGCCGCGCAGAGTAGGCACCCCCGGGGCTGACGACAAGCACAAGCGTGGCACCCCGCTATCAATCCGCATTCCGAAATCCGCCCTTCGGCAAGCTCAGGGCAGGCAATCCGCCCGGCTTCGTCCCGGGGCGCCGGGACTTCGCCGTGGCAGGCAATCCGCAATGGTTCAATTGTCGAACTCATCCCCTCGGAAGGTGCGGCCGAGGTAGGTCTTGCGGACCAGCTCGTCGCCGACGAGGTCGCGCGGGGCGCCCTCGCGGAGCACCTTGCCGTTGTCGATGATGTACGAGCGGTCGGTCACGCTGAGCGTCTCGCGGACGTTGTGGTCGGTCAGAAGGATGCTGATGCCCTTGTCCTTCAGCCCGCGAATCTCGCGCTGGAGGTCCTCCACGGCGATGGGGTCCACCCCGCTGAAGGGCTCGTCCAGCAGCATCATGGTCGGGTTGGTCACCAGGGCGCGGGCGATCTCCAGCTTGCGCCGCTCCCCGCCGGACAGCGTCCGCGCGAGCTGGCTGCGGATCTGCGTCAGGCCGAACTGATCGAGGAGCTGCTCGCAGCGCTCCTCGCGGACGGCCTTGGAGAGCTTCATCGTCTCCAGAATCGCCAGGATGTTCTGCCGAACCGTCAGGCGATGAAACACGCTGGGCTCCTGCGAGAGATAGCCCATCCCCCGCCGGGCCCGCTTGTACATGGGCATGCTCGTGACGTCCACGCCGTCGAAGACGACACGGCCGCCGTTGGGCGTGATCATGCCGATGGTCATCCGAAAGGTGGTGGTCTTGCCGGCGCCGTTCCTGCCCAGAAGGCCGACGATCTCACCCTGATTGACCGTGATCGAGACACGGTCGACGACGGCGCGGCCGCCGTATCGCTTGATCAGGTTCCTGGCCTCCAGCAGTATCATCCAAGGCCCTTTCCCGCCCTGTGGATAAGTTGTGGACAACTCTACCCGGCGGCCATGAGGCACGTCAAGTCGGCCCGCGATGCCTTGCCTGGGTCAGGCCCCGGGATGCGCTTCCAGCCCATCAGCCGGGCGCTCGCATGACGCCGGGCGTCCACAAGTCTATTGTCAGAAACGGGATAACGTACGCACACGCGCCGGCGGTGCCTGCGGGGCCTCGGCGAGCCTCGCTCACAACCACCCGCAGGCCGGCGGCCTGAGCGCCGCCCCGTACAGACGGCCCTCATCGCCGCATTGTGCAAAACCCGTGCGAGCGGACGCGGCTGCTCTTGACGCCGTCAGCTCACCGGATGAACCGCATTCGCCCGACATTGGGTATGATCGGCAGCCCGGGCAGCAGCGCCGTGCGGTGTCCGCCCGGCCAGTACACGAACAGGGCCTTGCCCAGCAGGTTGTATCGCGGGACCGTGCCCAATTGATACTGGAAGCCGCCATCGGTGCCCTTGAGCCGCAGCGACGGGGCCGCCGCGACCCACCCGCGGCCGTCCAGGCTCTGCGGGCTGTTGTCGCCCAGGACGAAGAACTCATCGAAGTCCGGGTTGTGAGGGTGCTTGCGCAGATGGATCGGGCACCCGGCGGTGCCCCATCCGCGCCCTCCCTTCTCGACAAGGCGGAACCGCCCGTCGCCGTCGTCCAGCGTCCGGTTCACCAGCGCCTTGTTGATCTCGTCGGCGTACTCGCCCTGCGGGCCGGAGGGCACGCCGTCCAGCCGGTGCTGCGTGTAGTACACGTCCCGATGGACCTTTGTGTGCCACAGATCCAGTGGCCCGCCGCGGGCCGAGATTCGCAGGTCCGGGGCGGGAACTGGCCGACGCGAGGTCTCCGCCAGCCGCCGGGCCAGCCATTCATGGGCCCGGCCGCCGGGATACTCCTGGTCGGTGGTCTGGAGCACGCAGCGACCGTCGATCCAGAGCGAGGCGCGGAAGTCCACGTGCGTAAGGGCAATCTCGCAGCCCCGGCCGATGGTCAGCGGCTCGATCCTCGCTTCGGTCACGAAGCCCCCCTCCGGCAGGTCCGGCGACTGGCACGAGAGGACCGCCCTGCCGTCGGTGTGCACCTCGGCCCGGAAGCTGAACTCGAAGCTCGACAGCCGAAGCGCCAAGACCGAGGGCCTGTCGCGCGGAACCATCACCACCGAGAGCTTCAGGTCGCCGCAGACATCGGTGTCGGACATGTACCTCTTCCGCTCTTCGCCCCACTCGTTGTAGCCGTAGTGCGGCAGGAAGCCGCCGGGCCCGGGCTGAAAGACAAGCTCTGACTCCAGATCGCTGCCTTCGAATGCAAACCTTCGGCCGGCCCAGCCTTCCATATCCCAGTGGGCCGCCCCCCTTCCGCCGATCCACCCCGGCGGGCGCAGCGATCCCAGCAAGTTGGGATCGGGGCGGTAGTCGTTATCGTACACGACCTGCCACATGGCCCGCTGGGCGCGGGGGGGCTTTCGGCGGATATCGAAGGTCTTGCCCTGGTCTCGGCTGACGAAGATGTCGCCGTGGACGATCTCGATGCTGTCGCCCGGCACGCCGATCAGCCGCTTGATGTAGTTCATGCTGTTGTCCTGGGGGTTCTTGAAGACCACCACGTCCCAGGGCTGCGGCTCGGCGAACCGGTAGAGGTATTTCAGGACCAGCACGCGATCGCCGCTGTTGACGTACTGGCGACGGTCGGCGTAGGGATAAGACGCCCCGCAGTTGGGACAACGGGCGAGCTTGGGGGGCGTCTTCTTGCTTCGGGGCAGCAGGCCCACGTCCTGCTGCTGCTTGGCGCCCCCATAGGCGTACTCGTAGCCGCAGACAGGGCAGCGAAGGTCCCAGTGTGCCCCCAGCAGCCGCGGGGCCATTGACCCAGTGGGGATCACGAACGCTTCGATCACGAACGCCCGCAACACGAACGCCAGGACAATGGCCACCCAGATGCTCTCAACCGTGTCCCGGTAGACCGTCAGCTCGTGCTGCTTCGACCCGTTGCCGGCCTGCTTTGCCATAGGTCCGGCCAGCTTAGCGGAGCGGCCGGCGCAATCCAAGGCCCTTGACTGGTTTTTCGCCGATGGGGCAAGATGCAGGCGGCGGTTTTTTCGCGTTCCACGATGAAACGCCCGGACAGCGGGAGTATAATCCGCCCGACGAGATGCGCTGCGATGCGTCGCCGCCACTCGGATCGGGCCGTTCTGGGAGACAGACTATGGCGTATGCCGTCATCCTCGCCGGCGGAGCGGGCACGAGGCTTTGGCCTCTCAGCCGCGTGAGGCGCCCCAAGCAGCTCATACCGCTGATCGGACACAAGAGCCTGCTTGACCTGGCCGTCGGAAGACTCGGGGGCCTGTTCGCCAACGAGGACATCTGGGTCATCACCAACGCCGAGTACGCCGATCAGATCGCGGCCGCCCTGCCGCAGCTTCCGCGAGGCAACATCGTCGGCGAGCCGGAGGGCCGCGACACCGCCAACGCCATCGCGCTGGCGGCCGAGCTGCTCGCCCAGAGAGACGAAACCGCCACGATGGCGGTCTTCACCGCCGACCACGTGATCCGGCCGACGGAGTCGTTCGCCGAGGCCGTCCACGCCGCACTGAACGCCGCCGAACGGAACCCCGACGCACTGCTGACCTTTGGAATCCGCCCGAACTGGCCTCACACGGGCCTGGGCTACATCCACTGCGGCCCGGCCCTCGCCGAAGGGGTTCACCAGGTCCGGGCCTTTCAGGAGAAACCCGAGCACCAGACCGCCCGCCGATACGTCGAGAGCGGCGAGTACTTCTGGAACAGCGGCATGTTCGTCTGGACGTTGGCCGCCATCCGCCGGACCCTGGAGCAGTTCCTGCCGGAGTCGAAGCGAGCGATGGAGAAGCTGGCGCGGTCGGCCGCCGCCGGGGGCGACCTGGCCGCCTTGCTGGCCGAGACCTACCCATCGCTTCAGAGGATCAGCATCGACTTCGCGGTCATGGAGAAGGCCCCGAAGGTGCTCATGGTCGAGCTGAACTGTCAGTGGCTTGACGTGGGCTCCTGGCCGGCGATGGAGGAGGTCAGCGAGCTGGACGGCTCCGGGAACATCGTCGTCGCGAACAACTCCGTCCTGCTGGACTGCCTGCGGAACATCGTCGTCTCGGAGGACGACCACCTGCTGGCTGTGCTTGGGATGGACGACTGCATCGTGGTGCACTCCCCCGACGCGACGCTGGTGTGCAGCAAGACCGCCGCCCAGCGGCTCAAGGAACTCATCACCCGGATCAAGGAGAACTTCGGGGACAAGTACTCGTAGTTGATTCGTTGACTCGTGAATTCGTTGATTCGGTAATCCGGTATTCCGGTCCTCCGGTAGTCCGGCGATCCTCCATGACTTGTTGGCTCGGCATAGATCACGGCAGCAAGCGAATCGGGGTAGCCGCCGGCTCGATTCCCCCGGGGATCGCAACGCCCGTGGAGGTTGTCCCGGCCGAACCGCACCAGGCCGCCATGGACAGGATCGCCCGACTGGCGACGGCCTACCACGCGGGGGGCCTCGTCGTCGGCTGGCCGCTGAACATGGACGACACCCAAGGTCCACAGGCCGATCTCGCCCGCGAACTGGCCGGCCAGCTCGCCACCGCCACTGGCCTGGACGTCCGCCTATGGGACGAGCGGCTCAGCAGTTTCGCCGCCGATGAGCTGCTCGCCGGCAAGCTCACGCGCAAGAAACGCAAGGCCCTCCAGGACGCACTGGCGGCGGCTGCCATACTACAGGACTTCTTTGACTCCAACGGCCCCGACCAGGCCCCCCGCTGGGACCAGGCTTCCGGGGGCCGCTGAGAGCCCTCGCCCCCGCCTCGAAACACCGGCTCGTGCTTCAGTTTTCCGCCCCGAATTCCGATAGACCTCAACGGAGGAACCTTTGCCCGGAGGCCCTGCCCCGGCGGGAAGGATATGCCATGAAGGTCAGTGTGACGGTTCGGACGCTCAGTCTTATCAAGGGCGCTCGGCTGTACGTGTTCCGTTACAGGCCCGGCCGCGAGGACGAGGTCGTGGACGAGCTGATCCGGATGGCCGAGGACCCTGACACGACCGTGGACTGGCTGGACGCAGCCAGGCTGGGATACGAGATAACCCAGCACGCCGCCGCCGACTGCTATCGCGAGATGAACGGCGAGAACGTTCAGGCCAAGGAAGGCCCGTGCTCCAACTGCCCCTGATCGCCAGGTTCCTGGATTACCTCGACGCCGAGAGGGGCTTCTCCGCCCACACGGTCCGCTCGTACGCCGCCGACCTGACGCAATTCTGCCGGTTCCTATGCGCCGACGGGGCACAGGCGGCTGACGCGCCGGCCATAGCGGCGGATGCCCTACCGCCGATCGGGCGGCCCCACCACGGCCGGCTCAGGAAGATGCTGCCGGCGGCCAGCCCTACCGAGGTGCGGGGCTACCTGGCCATGATGCGCAACAGCGGCTACTCGAAGGCCACCATCGCCCGGAAGCTCGCCTCCCTGCGGAGCTTCTACAAGTACCTGGTGCGGACCGGCCGCATCGAGGCCTCTCCCGTAAGCGTCATCCGCACGCCGCGACAGGACAAGCGGCTGCCGAAGTTCATGGACCTCCCGGCCATCGAACGCCTCATGGACGCCCCGGACACCTCCACGCTGCTCGGCGCCCGCGACCGAGCGATCATCGAGACGATCTACTCATCCGGCCTGCGGATCAGCGAGCTGGTGGGCATGAATATCGAGGACCTCGATGAGTTCAGCGAGGCCGTCCGCATCCCCGGCAAGGGCAAGAAGGAGCGGCTGGTGCCGGTGGGCTCGAAGGCCGTCGAGGCCATCGAAGCGTATCTGACCATGCGGCGCGCCGAAGGCGGCCGGGTGAAGAAAGGCGCACTCTTCGTCAACAAGGCCGGCAGGCGGATATCCGATCGCTCCGTCCGCCGCAAGCTCACGCGCTACCTCCAGATGGCCGGCATACCGACGAGCATGAGCCCCCATACGCTGCGCCACAGCTTCGCCACGCACATGCTCAACGCCGGCGCCGACCTGCGAAGCGTCCAGGAGATGCTCGGCCACGCCAGCCTGTCCACCACGCAGATCTACACCCACCTGACGACGCGCCGGCTCAAGGAGGTTTACGACAAGGCACATCCCCTGGCAGCGAAGAAGGCGTAGTCGGAGGGCACGCAGGTTCCCCGACCGGGCTCGGCGTGCCCTATTCCCGTGGATTCACTTCTGGAAGCTGCGCCAATGGAACTCGACGACGCCGCGGCTGGCGGTCTTCCAGAACGTCCAGTTGTGCCCCCCGGGCGACTCGTGGTGGTCGAACTCGATGCCCTCCTTTGCGAACAGCTCAGCCATCTTGCCGCGGCGGGTCCGTGCGTCCGCGTCGTCGGGAATCTGCTTGGCCAGGCGCTGCCGGATCAGCTTGTTCTGGGCGATCAGGAAGTCTCGCAGCTCGCGGTTGGCCTTCAGCAGGCCGTCCTCCGTGCCGCAGTGCATCATCATCGGCGGCAGCTTGACATTCCTGGCCACGTACTGCTCGATGCGTCCGTAGATCGCGCAGGCCTCGTAGGCCGCCTTATTCTTCTCGTAGTCGCCCAGCAGACCCTTGAAGCCCGAAGGAGGCCTGCCTTCTCGCCCGTCGAAGAACCTGAACGCCCCGCTGAGCGAGCTGACCGACGCGAACATCTCCGGCTTGGTGAGCATGTAGTGCATGGCCCCGTAGCCGCCCATGGAGAAGCCCGTCACGCCGCGCCGCCCGTTCGTGCGGTAGTGCTTATCGACGTACGGGATGAACTCGTCGAAAAAGAAGGTCGTGAACTTCGAGTCGGGCTTGACGGTGGAGTCGATGTACCAGCCGGCCCGGTCGCCGTCGAAGCAGGTGACGATCATGGGCATGGTCTTGAGGGCCTTGCGGAGCGGCGACATGTCGCTGAACGTGGTGTAGGGCGCGCCCATGCCGTGCAGCGTGTGCAGCACGGGGTATCGCTTGTCGGGGTTGTCCGCGTACTCCTGGGGCAGCACGACCACGGCGCGGATGTCGCGCTTCATCGACGGCGAGTGGACCGTGAACTTCTCGACCACGCACCCCTCCGGCGAGGTGGTTACGGTCTTGGCCGGCTTCGTTTCGCTCTGGCCGCCGGCCTGCACCGCCCAGCAGGCCGCCAGACCGCACGCCCCCACCATCGCCGCCGCAACGCTCAATCGCTTCACCGTCCTTCTCCTTTCTTCTGCGCAAGCCCTGACAGAACTGCGTATCATAAACAGGCCGGCGCCGTTGTGCCCAGCGGCAAATCCGCTCCCGCCGCAGCGTGTTGTGAGCGGAACTGCCCGGCGGTATAATCCGCGGGCCCGTCAGGCGCTTGCAGGTGCGGCCGGGCAGACGCATAATGGCGGCGGTGCTCATCATGGGGACAACCCGGTAAGGAGCGATGGCGATGAACAGGTCCCTGGCATGGACAATCCTCGCAGGCATGCTTGCCGGCTTTGCGCTAGCCGGCTGCGACAAGCCCCCCGCACCCCTGAAGACCTCCAAGGGCGAGATCGTGCGCGAGGTGGCGGTTGACGAGAGCGACCCGGCCGAGCTGGAGGCCGTCAAGGCCGCCGAAGGCGCACGGGCCGAGTACATCTATCGCCTGGAGGTCCTCAACGCCCACTACCGCCAGCTCGGCAACATGGACAGGTTCATGGACTCCGGCAAGGAGCTGAAGAACCTCAAGGAGGCGCAGTACTTCCGCTGGCTGGGCATCGAGATCACCCAGCCGCAGGGCGAGCCGGCCCAACCGGCCGACGAGCGGCTGCTGGTCGAGGAGGCGCTGGCGGCACGCAAGGCCTGGCTGAAGGCCATGAACGCGCTTGCCGCATTGCTGGCCGAAAAGGGCGCCTCGCTGAAGGTGCGGCTGGTCGAGAACGCTCTCGATCGGTTCGACCCTGCGTACCGCTACAGCTACTTCCTGGAGGCGGAGATTCCCGGCCCGGAGCTCCGACCCACCGACGCGATTCCCGAAGCCGACGCCCTGTACCAGCGGGCCCTCAGGCTGCACCGCGAAGGCCAGGGTCTGCTCGGGCCGTTCACGACGGACTATCGCAAGCAGATCAAGTCGCTCGTGCTGTTCCGCGAGCTGATCCAGACGCACCCCCGCTCGACCAAGATCGCCCTGTCGGCCTATTACATCGCCGAGATCTACAAGGAGTACCGCAACGAGGACGTCCGCGCCGTCAAGTGGTACGAGCGGGCCTGGCAGTGGGACCCGCACATCACCGAGCCCGCGCGCTTCCAGGCGGCGACCGTCTACGACTACCGGCTGAAGGAGCCCGCCAAGGCCGCCGATCTGTATCGCAAGTCCATCACCGAGGATCCTTGGCGCTGGCACAACCGCGAGTTCGCCCGGGACCGCATCAAGGTGCTGGCCGGCCAGGGCAGCAAATAGGGCGCGGGCGAGGACCTATGAGCGCGTCGCGGGCCCGCCGCCGCTTGGCTGAGTTGTCGCGGCCGGCTGGCCGACCTTGCCGGCTCGCGCGTCAGCCAGGCCCTTCATCACAACCTTGAGCGATCCCTCGATCTGCTCCTGCCACTTCGCCAGTTCCGCCTTGGCCTTGACCGGATCGTCGGCCACAGGCGCAATGGCCTGCTTCGCGGCCCGTAATGAGTTCTCCACCTCGGCAACCTGCCGGACCAGGCCCTGATAGCTCTTGGTCCGCGCCTGGTGGGCGCTTCTGAGCTTCTTCCTGGCGTTGCCCTTCGCCCGCGCCCGGGCTGCGCTTAGCCTCTTCTCTGCCGCCGCCACCGCGTTCTTGGCGTTCTGAGGCGTCACCACGATGTCCTCCGTGCTGCCGTCGGACTTCTTCAGCGATGTCCTGACCGCAATGACCCTGGCGTTTGTGAGACCCGGCGTCTCCAAGCCGGCAGGCTGACCCAGCTTCGCGACCAACTGACGGACTATCTGGAGGTACTGCTCGGCGTATTTGATCGCCGCCTGATCCTCCGCCGACACCGACTGATCGATCTCCTGCTTCTGCGCCTCCTGGTCGGCCTTCATCGCCTCCAGCACGTCCCTCTTGACGGAGATCACCTTCTCCCTGAGCGGCGCCAGCAGCTTCTCGGCCTTCTTGCCGGACGGCTGCGTCGTCGGCGTGTCAGACTTGATGACCTCCTTGACCATGCTCTTTGGGAAAGTGATCTTGCCCCCGTTCGGCCGCCTGACCAGGTATGAGTCGCCCTGGTCCACGACCTGGCCCTCGTATCGCGAGCCGCTGGTGGTCACCAGCACGTCCGCCAGCCCCGGCGGCGCGATGGCAGTTGCGACGAACAGCACCGCGCATGCGGCCTTCGCCATGCCGCGCGCCGTCATCACAGACGTCCTTCGTCCGACGTGCCCCACTGCATCAGCCTTCTGTCCGGTACCCTTGTCTCAGATGTGCCGCGCGCCCGGGATCTGGCCCCCAGGCGCCGCAAGGCGCCCCGCGACAGCCGCGGGTTGCGATTGCGACACAATCATACCGCGCGAAGCCTCGAGCATCAAGACCCACTCGCCTGCCGGCAGGCAGGGCCCGTGCGCAGGGGCAGTCCTCGCCGAATTTTGTGGAAACGTAATGCCCACCCCCGCGTTTATAATAGTATGGACTAAGGCCCGGCGGCCCGATAGGGACCAAGGTAGGACTGTACGCATGGAAGCTCACGGGCCATGAACATGAGAGGACCAGCCATGTGCCGCAAGCACCTCACGCTGCCTGTCACGTTGCTGTTGGCGCTAGTCATTGCGGTTCCGGCAATGGGGGAGTTCGACAACCCCAAGGCCAAAGCGCCCCCCCGCGGCAACCCAAGCCGCGTGTCGGCCGCCGAGAGCCTTCCGCCCCTGCCGCTGCCGGCGACCCCGCTGCGGCGGTCGGAGAAGAAACGCCAGCCCGCGCCGCCGGCCCTCATCGGAATGGTCAACTTCTCGCAGACGCGGGCCACCCTCGTCAACGGTCAGCGCCAGGTAGTGTCGGCCTTTCCCACCACGCAGATCGACATCGAGCGGCTCATCCGGGTGGCCAACCGCCGACTGAACGTCCAATACCGGTTCATGCGGGTGACGCTGGAGAAATTCTCCTGGGACCCGCAGGAGCTGCCGGTGCTGTACCTCACCGGTTGGACGGAGATGCCCGAGTTGTCCGACGCGATTCTGGACCGCCTGCGCCGATATCTCTATGACGGCGGCACCCTGGTCGTGCATGCGCAGTGCGGGCGAGATGAGTTCGTCTCATCGGCCAAGCACCAGATCAAGCGGCTGTTTCCCAAGCGGCGCCTCGCCCCGCTGGACACCGATTCGCCCCTGTTCAACGCCTACGTCCCCATCAAGGAGATGCGCTTCCGCCGCGACGACAAGCCGTTCGAGACCGCCCCCCCCTACCTGGAGGCGGTATACCTCGGCTGCCGGCCGGCGGTGATCTTTTCGTCGATCGACCTGAACTGCGGCTGGGACGTGGTCAACAACCCGATCATGGGCGGCATCCTGTATCACCAGGACGACGCCCTCCAGCTCGGCATGAACATCATCACGGCGACACTCGCCAACTTCCAGTACGCCCGCGCCTGGGGCGTCCAGAAGGTTTACCACGAGGGCAGCGCCAAGAGCCGCGACGAGCTGGTGATCGCCCAGATCGCGCACGACGGCGACTGGGACCCCACTCCCCACGCCCTGCCCAACCTGATGAAACACATACAGGCCAACACCACGCTGAACGTCCAGTTCAAGCGCGAGGTCGTGAACCTCGGCGAGGTGGACGTCTTCAAGTACCCGGTGCTGTACATGACCGGCCTGCGCGACTTCAAGTTCGGCCAAGCCGATGCCGACCGGCTGCGCAAATACCTCTCAAGCGGCGGCGTGCTGGTCGCCGACGCGGGGGCCGGCTTCACCGCCTTCGACAAGGCCTTCCGGCGCGAGATCAAGAAGGTCCTGGGAAAGGACCTCAAGTCGCTGCCACTCGACAGCCAGGTCTATCGGACGCCCTACAAGCTTCAGACCGTGGACTACTCGTCGCTGGTGAAGGCGACCCAGGCCGTCAACACGCCTTCGCTGGAAGGCATAACGATCGACGGACAGTTGGGCGTCATATACTCGCGCTTCGGGATGGCGGCCGGCTGGGAGCAGCTCGGCTTCGCCTACAACCGCGGATACGCCGACGCCGACGCCCTGCGGCTGGGAGTGAACGTCTTCGCCCACGCCTTGATGCACTAAGGCGATAGCAGAACATGACTTACGCGGACGCGGCGACCGGCCGGCCGTCGCGTTTGCTTGCGCTGGGCGCAAAAAAGGTGCCGGCGAGGGAAAGGAGGACGAAACCTCGCCGGCCAGAGGGACCAGTGGGGGGAGCCCCTCTGCTCGCTCTATATATTCTTCGTTCCAGGCCGGCCTGGAGTTCCGCTATTTCTCAACGACTTGTCAAGAAACCTGGTTCACTCGGGCGCCCCTCAGCGGGCGCCGCCGCCATGCTTGTCGATCACGACGTCCACGTACACACGGCCCTGTCCGCCTGCTGCAACGACCCGGAGGCCACCGCCGCCAACCTCATCGCGCGGGCCGCAGAGGTGGGGCTGAGGACCATCGGCTTCGCCGACCACCTGTGGGACAGCGCAGTGGCCGGCGCCAGCGACTGGTATCGCCCACAGGACGTGCCGCACGTGCTCGCCATCCGCCGCGAGATCCCAGCCGACACCCGCGGAGTCCGCGTCCTGATCGGCTGCGAGACCGAGTACTGCGGCGGCGGCAAGGTCGCACTGTCGCCCGAGGCCGCCAGCCAGTTCGACTTCGTCCTGGTGCCGACCTCGCACTTCCACATGAAGGGCTTTGTCGTCCCCGACGAGGCCCTCCCTGCCCCCCGCCTGGCGCCCTTGCTGCTTGACCGATTCCGGGAAGCGCTGGGGCTGAACCTCGGCGTGCCGATGGGCATCGCGCACCCTTTCGTGCCGTTGGGCCACTTCGAATGCCTGGACAAGGCGATCTCGCTCCTGTCCGACGCGCAGTTCCAAGACGCCTTCGGGCGCGCCGCCGAGAGGCGAATCAGCATGGAGGTCCACCCGGCCATGTTCCCCAGCCTCGGCCGCGGCGAGAAACGCCACTTCCACGACGAGACCTTCCTCCGCGTGCTGACGATCGCCCGTCAGGCCGGCTGCCTGTTTCATTTCGCCAGCGACGCGCACAGGCTCGACGCCATCGGCAGCGTCCGCAGGCTCGAGCCGTTCGCCACGGCAATCGGAATCACACCCCAACACATTCATCCCCTGTTCCGCGCCGACCCGGCTGCGTAGGTCGGGCTGTGCCCGACGCTCTTGCCGGCACGTTGGCGGGCACCCCGCTTCGTCCCGACGGAGGTCGGGACTACGCAGGGCAGGCAGCCCCCCCTACAGGCTGCGCCTCAAAGCCGGGCCATGGCCATGGCCCGGCTTTCCATTGACAGCGCGCCAAGCCGCCGCACGCCCGGCAGGCATTCTCCGCTCTCCACGTCGTAGGCCGCAATATACATCGTCATGGAACGCGCTCCCGGGGACGGACGCTCACGCAGTGCGGCGACCTCGCGCCCCTCGCGTCAGCCCCCCGTCACCGTGACAACCACCCGCCTGGTCCGCGGGCCGTCGAACTCGCAGAAGAAGACGGCCTGCCACGTGCCCAGCACCATCCGCCCGCCCGTTATCGGTATCGTCGTCGAGCAGCCGACCATCGAGCTCTTGACGTGGGCGGCCGAGTTGCCCTCGCCGTGGCGGTAGAACCCCTGCCGCCACGGCACGGCCTCGTCCAGCGCCGCCAGCACGTCGTGCACCACGTCCGGGTCGGCGTTCTCGTTGATCGTAACGCCGGCCGTCGTGTGCGGCACATAGACCGTCACGACGCCCTCGCGGACGCCGGACGCGCCCACCGCCTTGGCAACCTTGGCGGTGATGTCGATCATCTCGTCGCGGCTGCGTGTCCGAACGTCGAACGTGCTCGTCTGCATGCCGCCATTCATACAACCGTCGCCCTCGACATGCAACGCCGCCTCGTCGCCTGCGCATTCGCCACTCGGTCTCCATGCGCGCTCCACGGATTCCTCCCTCGCGCCCCGCGCTTCTTCCCGGCGCGCCGGGACTGCCTGTCCCCTGTTGCCTGCTGCCTGTTGCCTGCTCCCTACTGCCTGTTGCCTGCTGCCTGCTGCCTGTTCCCTAGTCCCTGTTCCCTGGTCCCTAGTCCCTGGTCCCTAATCCCTGCTGTTGGAATTGGCTTCGTTTGCCCCTGAAATTGGGTTCGTTCTGGCCCCTTGTCGGCTGCCGGAATGGCACGGCTCGCGATGTAAGACCCTGGCATGGCGAGTCTTACATCGCCACTGCCGACTGCCAAAATTGGCTTCGTTTCGCAAAAAAACATCTCTTGCTCCCGGCCCGGCCCCAAACCCGACATGAGACCTCCGAATAACCACAGAGGGCACCGAGCCCACGGAGCCAAGAGGGCGATGAACAGGGCGTTCTCTGTGCCCTCCGGGTCCGTGCCGTGGGTGTTGCAGAAGTTCCATACTGGGTTCGTCTTTGATTGTCCCGCTGGGTCGCGGGGCTTGCCCGCCGGCCGGCACGTCCGAGATCCGAAATCCGAAATCCGCCCTTCGACGGAGCTCAGGGCAAGCAATCATCAATCTGCAATCTGCAATCGGCAATCGGCAATGGAAGGTCTCTCCCACTTCGCTCCCCCTGATTGGCCGATCTACCCATCCACCAGTTGACCAATTGACCAATTGACCAATTGACCAGCGCGCCCGGGGCGCGCCCTCCATCTACCCAATATTAACGCATCGGCCATTTGCGTGTCAAGTAAATTCTGACAAATATTGTGGGATTCTAACCCCCGCCCGGGCCGCCGGCTTCGCCCCCCCCGGCCGCAAACAGCAACCCGCACACGATCGCCAATGCAACGATTCGGCCCGCAATGGATGTCCTCAGCTCTCGACCTTTCTGAACTGGCCGTTTGATATCGGTATCGACACGCACCCGCTCCATTGGTTGGAGCGCGCAGGCGGGGCGAGCTTGCGGTGAGCCTGGCCGAACCGCTTGTTCGACGCACGGGTCGGTGGCGCGATGGGCCTGGCGGAAACCAGGCAATAGGGCGGCCACACCGAGGAGCTGGCAGGTTCGGGGTGCATGTAGGTTTTGGTGGGATGGCTGTCCGGGTACGGCAGGCGTCTCGCCTGCCGTACCTGATCACGGCCAATGCTCGACAGGCGAGACGCCTGTCGTACCAGAGCTTCCCCAAAACCTACATGCACCCGCAGGTTCGCTATCCGTTGACAAGGGCCCGCCGCGCGGTACGATTCAGGTCACTTCTGACGGTCAAGGCGCCAGCAGACGATGCCTAGCCGACGGCTACCGATCTTGCAAGGCGCACCGACCCTCAACAAGAGGAAACCGACCATGACGACCAACGAGCGATTGGAGAACCTGGAGAAGGAAGTGGCCCGTGGGAAGTGGCAAATCCGCCTGTTGCTGGCGGTCCTGGGGCTGTTCCTTGCGGCCTGGGTCGCGAGCGAGCGATTTGCGCCGAGGGGCGCCGCGGCGCAGTCCGACGGGGCCGCCCCAAATGAAGTCCGCGCCAACCGCTTCGTTCTTGAGGACGAGAAGGGCAAGATGCGCGCCGTACTGGGCCCCAGCGATCGCGGGCCGACTCTGTCCCTGTGGGACGACAGGGGCAGCCCCCGCGTGGAGATGTGCGTGGCAAACGACGGGCCGTTGTTGACCTTCTACGGCGAGAAGGGCAAGGGCCGCGTCACCATGGGCCTGATCAAGAACGTGCCGTCGATGATCCTGCACGCCGAGAAGGGCAAAGCCCGCGTCGCCATGTCCCTGACCGGGAAGGTGCCGACGCTGGCCCTGTACGATGAGAAGGGCAGCGCACGCGCCAAGTTGGTCTTGGACGAGGACGGCCCGGGGCTGAGCCTGTGCGACGAGAAGGGCCAGACGCGGGCCAAGCTGGACGCGGATAGGAACGGGCCGGGGCTGACCTTGTCCGACGAGAGAGGCACGATGCGCGCCGGACTGAGGGCATTCGGCCGCGGGCCGTCCCTGGGTCTGTTCGACGGGAGGGGCAGGGATCGTGCCATGCTGGCCGTGCTCGAGGCAGGGCCGATTATGGGCCTGCGGGACGCCTCCGGAAACGTCATG
>Ga0307378_10004328_pt1 | contig 20318 bp, 18 predicted proteins | sample UN1MG_FD_202238 | JGI IMG/M metagenome (GOLD analysis project Ga0307378, IMG submission 202238) | Soil microbial communities from Risofladan, Vaasa, Finland - UN-1 | ecosystem: Environmental > Terrestrial > Soil > Coastal area > Acid sulfate soil | place: Finland: Risofladan, Vaasa | collected... | reverse complement strand
CTCCTTTTTCATCAGCAACAATTATTATGTCAAAACTTCTTTCGGCAATAATTCTGAATTTTTCCTCTGATTCTTTTATATCTTTATCTCTTTCTTTTTGATCTGTAATATCGAATAAAACACCAATTAAGCCTATAACCTTACCATTTGCATCTTTATAAGGTATTTTATCACTTCTAACCCAGATCATAGCATTTGGGGTTTCAAAAGATTCTTCAATCCCATATTTTGGTGTTTCAGATTCAATTATTTTTACATTATCAGCATAGATTTTATCAGAAATCTTTTCAGAGTATAAATCGTATAGATATTTCCCTTTTATGTCATCGGGGGATTTATTAAATAAATCAGCAAAACATTTATTAACTATAATAAATTTTCCTTCAGCATCTAACCAATATATCATAGTTGGAGCATTATTTAATAATATATCTTTTTCATAACCCTCTCTCTGTAATTTCGCCTCTGCCCATTTATGCATATCTTCGCTTACTTCTAATTTTGCAATTTTTTTCTTCATTTCATCCAATTCTTTTACAAGTTGTTCTTTGGCAATACTCTCATCTTCCATTCTATTACCTCCTATAAAAAATATTTTTAAAATAGATAATAAAACTATCAGAGCATCCTTTGTTCAGTTTTTATCCTGAAATTATTTAGATTAATTTTTTACAATTTAACCTTATATTTATAATATACGACAAATATCTTAAAAATCCTTCTTTCCCCAACAAAAAAACTTAAATATAATTTCTAAAGAGCTGACATTTTATTGGCTTTATTGTTGCAATTATTTTGTTGTTTTTATTACTTTGCAAAACTTAAGGGGTTAAGGTGAGATGAGAGTTTCGAGGGCGCTCAATTTTTTTTATAAAGCACCTTTCCTCTTGTGATGAAAATAGATTTTACAACTAATTTTGTTCTTTTTGCAGAATTCTATTATTTTGCTTTCTTCAATATTCCAGTAATCGCTATTTTTTGAGTAGATTTTTTTGTAAATTTCAATAAGTTCTGGCCTTTTCTTTCTTAGAAAACTATAAATTTCACCTTTGATAGAGGGATAAAGATTTAGGTTTTCAAACCAATATTCCTCCACAAAAGATTTGGTTTCGTTGATTATTCTCCCCCAATCCGTTATATGTGGAAAGATGGGAGAAATAAAAAGAGCTGTTGGAATTTTCGAATTATGGAGCTCTTTCAAAGCATTAATTTTTTGTTCCACTGTAGATAATAGAAGCTCCATTTGTCTCCTTAATTTTTCGTCTGTAATCGAAAAAGAAAGAGTTACCATACATTTTTTAAATTGCTTAAATAAATCAATATCTCTAACTACCAAATCAGACTTGGTTATCAAATCTAAATGTGGTTGAAGTGGTATAAGTCTTTCAATAATTTTTCTGGTGAGTTTATATTTTCCTTCAATTGGCTGATATGGATCGGTAACAGAACTAATTGTTATGGATTTCCCCCTGTATTTATTTGTATCTTTTGGAATTAAATCAGGGGCATTAATTTTTACATCAACAAAAGAACCCCATGGTTCGGTATGACCTGTAAATCTTTTCATAAATCTTGCATAACAATATTTACAGCCATGTGTACAGCCAACATAAGGGTTTATAACAAAATCTCCGTCCGGTAGATTTGTTTTTACAATTATCGTATTTGCTTTAATTTCTTTAATTTTCATCATACTTATACCATTTCAAGATTATTATATGAAACTTCTCAAAAGCGCGCACAAAGTTTTAAAAATCCTTTTATTTATTTCATCCATTTTTATTTCAGTGACTTTTCAATGATTTGCGAACTTGTGAAGACCTCATTATCTCTTATAATCGATGACAAATAAAATAGGTTATTCTTTTCAAATTTATCCTCTCCTTATTTTATTTTTAACATAGTATGCGGGGATTAGTCCTTCACATTTGACGTAAAAGCACACCAAAGGTCTATCCTTTAGATTTTTTCCATTGACATACCTATCGCTCAAGACCAGCTTTGTCTTTACAATAACCAAAATTTTCTCCGGAATGGGTTGGACTTTATAAACCATTAACTGCTGTCTCTATTCTTTTTAAACCTTCTTCCAGAAAAGATCTGGGGCAAGCAATGTTAATCCTCACGAAACCTTCCCCTTCTTTGCCAAACCAACACCCATCATCAAGGGCAACCTTAGCTTTTTTAATCATGAAATTATTCAAGTCCTTAGATTTGAGTCCTAATTGCCGGCAATCCAGCCAAATCAAATAAGTTCCTTCGGGTCTTATTGCTTTGATTTTCGGAATTTTTTCCTCAAAATATTTCATTAAATATTCTAAATTTTCGTTTAAATGAGATAACAACTGACCAAGCCATTCCTCTCCATATCTATAAGCTGCTTCCAAGGCTACAAGACTAAAATAATTGTTTTCGTTTAGAGCTAAGCTATTTAATATATTATTATAAATCCTGCTATATTCTTTATTGGGAATAATTATAGCAGAAGTCTGAAGTCCGGCTAAATTAAAGGTTTTACTGGGGGCAGTGCAGGTAATAGAATTTTGAGCAAATTCCTGAGAAATGGAAGCAAAAGGTGTATGCTTGTATCCTTTAAACAAAATATCAGCATGGATTTCATCTGAAACTACAATTAAATTATGCTTTAAACAAATCTCTCCCAGTTTTCTTAATTCTTCTATTTGCCAAACCCGTCCTACAGGGTTATGGGGACTGCAAAGAATTAATATTTTCACCCGTGAGTCATTAATCTTTTTTTCTAAATCTTCAAAATCCATAACATATTTATTGTTCTTAATTTTTAGGGGATTATCTACTATTTGACAACCATTATCCTCTATTACTCGAAAAAATGGGTAATAAACCGGTGGTTGCACAATGACCTTATCGCCGGGTTTAGTAAAGGCTCTGATAATAAAACTTAAGGCAGGAACCACTCCCGGGCTATAAGATAACCAATCTTTTTTCACTTTCCAATTATACCTCTTTTTTATCCAATCAATTATTGCCTGGTAATAGGAATCTGGTCTTGATGTATAACCATAAATACCATGTTCTGCCGCATTTTTTATGGCCTCAATTACCGGTTTGGGTGATTTTAATTCCATATCTGCGATCCACATAGGAAGAACATCTTTGGCACCAAAGATTGTTTCCAATTCATCCCACTTCACTGAATGATATTTACTGCGATCTACAATCTCATTAAAATTATATTTCACCATAGTATATTTTTCCTCCCCCTGTCTTATTCTCGTCCACTTGTCATATTCTTTTTAACAAAAGCAAGTATAGCTCCTAAAGCAATCGATAAAAATGCAGCCGATAAAACCCTATACTCCGGAGGCAATAAAAATGTAATCGTATGTGCCGGTATCCAAAAAATTGGAATTGTCTTCATTATTACAAATGATACAAAACCATCCCAATCAATCCTCTTTATTACCTCACTGAGTGTTACTTTTCCTTTTTTATTTTCGTACTTCAAATCAATAAATGTATCAGTTATTCGGTGAAATGCCATCATAGTTGGTGCAAATGACAGGTTCATTATAAAACTGACAAAGAACGCAAAAGCAAACTTCGAATTTCCACCAGGTAAAAATCCATTTGCTAACGCGCTTGTTATCCCTGCCGTAAATACACTAAAGATTAATACAATAGCCATTCCCAATAATCCCCATACAAAGGCTCTGCATAGCAATCCTTTTGGAATATTCCAATCACTGGTCACAATTCTTATAGCTAAAAGCTCACCCATTGTTGCAAGTATGAAAAATTTGATAAACCCTCCCATGTAAGCATGTTCGGTTGTGAATTTCACAAACATTTTATGAGTTACCGGAGTTATCAGTATTGCAACAAAGACTGTCAAACTGAACAGCCAAAAAAAATCTCCTTTTTTCAATCAAATCACTCCTTAATGCATGTTTGGTATAGATAGAGACGGACAGTTATTTATTAATCTCATTCTTATTCTTAAGCCTTCCTTTAGGAAATGGAGTGGACTCCTATTTACTATTTATTATTCAATGTAAAAACCACCATTTACTTTTAAGTGTTAAGCGATGCTAAGTATCTATTCTTACTTTCCAATATATTTTTTCACTAGCTTTTTTGCTTTACTTATACCTTCTACTGTTAGATATACTGATTTTACATGTTTGCTTCCATAAATATACCCTTCTTCATTTAATTCATCTAACACTTCAAAGGCATAACCTTTCCAGCTTCTTTGAATTTTTATATGACCAACATCTTTATCCGCAGTATTGCAGATATTTCTTACTATAGTTTAGCCACTTACAAGACTACACTATCTAAATTCTTTTGGTATCATTGTATGTTTTCATAATACTACAAAGGATTTGAAAACCCTCTTTTTTAGGTAAATTTATTGATATTAACCGTAAAGTGTAAAGGTGGATTCATACTCCCCTATCGGGTCGAGGACGGGTTTCGTGGGAATGACAGGTGGAAAATACTTAAAAAGGGGGAGAGGGAACGGGACTGTTTCGTCTCTTTGCTTATAATAACATTTGAAAAATAGATTCTCGCTTTCGCAAGAAGGATAGAAAATAGATAGACTTTCTGGTCGGGGCGAGAGGACTTGAACCTCCGACCCCCTGAACCCCATTCAGGTGCGCTTCCAAACTGCGCTACGCCCCGACATTAAACATTATACTAAATGATTTTATTTATAGCAATAAGGTTTTGTTATTTTTTATTGGATTAGTGGATTGGTTTACGAGATTGCTTCGTCGTTACACTCCTCACAAATGACATTTTATAGATTCCCATTTTCATGGGAATGACAAAGAAATACTTCGGGTCGGATGAATCCGACCCCTACAAGTGATAAAAGAGGAAGATGTTGGAGGAATCACAGTTTGATGAATCTTTTTCCTTCGATTTCTTTTATTAAATCTTTTAGTTCGAGGTTTAGTAATATCTCGCTGACTTTACCGGCGGAAAGTTTGCTGGCTTCAATAATTTCATCTATTTGGATAGGTTCTTTGGTAATTAACCGGTAAATTGTCTTTTCTTCTTCGGTTAGAGAAGTATTTTCTTTAATCATCTCTTTTTCAGCTGTTTTTTGGGGAAGTGCTATGTGAATTTCTTCTAAAATATCCTGATAATTGTTTACTAATTTTGCTCCCTGTTTTATCAGATTATGCGAACCGTTGGATAACGGAGAGTTTATATTACCCGGAATTGCAAATACTTCCCTGCCCTGGTCAAGGGCAAAATCAGCAGTGATTAGAGCACCGCTCTTTTCAGCTGCCTCCACTACCACCGTTCCCAAGCTTAATCCGCTGATAACGCGATTCCTGCGGGGGAAATTCTGTCTTTCCGGCAGAGTAGAAAGAGGGAACTCGCTAATTACTGCTCCTGATTCTTGTATCTCTTGAGCCAACCTTCTATTTTCGGGTGGATATATATGGTCAATGCCGCAACCCAATACTGCTATGGTCCGACCATTTACTGAAAGTGCGCCTTTATGGGCGGCTGTATCTATTCCCCGAGCCATTCCGCTGATTATAGTCAATCCGGCCAAAGCTAAATCTTTGCTTAATTTTTCAGCTACCATCTTTCCGTAGTAGGTAGCCTTTCTTGAACCCACGATGGAAATAGAGTTTTTATCCGACTCTGCGATAGTTCCTTTGTAATATAAGACCGGAGGAGGGCAATGAATAGTCTTTAGATTTTCGGGATATAGGGCATCCTCCATGGTTAAAACATTTACTTTATGTTTATGTATAAAATCTAATTCCTGTTCGGGGTTGATATTGTTTTTTTCTTCAGAAATCCTGGAGGATATTTTGGGGCTCAAGTTTAATACTCTGGATATTTCTCCTGATTTTGCCTGCCAGGCAGTGTCGGCTGAGCCAAAATATTCAAGTAATTTATAAAATCTTTTTGGACCTATATCTGGTATTTCATTCCAAGCCAGCCAGTATTTTAATAAGTTTTCTTTCACACTAATATTCCTCCAATTTTTTAAGTCTTCCAGTCTGCCGGTCTGCCGGTCAATTTAGTTAACCAGTTCACCGGTTAGCCAGTTTGCCAGATGAGATTGCTTCGTCGCTTGTTCCTCACAATGACAGAAAGGATGGGTTCGCAATGACATTTCTGTTTTTTATTCCGACTCCTAGCTTCTGCCTTTTATTTTTCTCGCTATATACTATATACTCGATACTCGATACTTACTTCCTAACGCTATACGCTAAACGCTATATTGATTAATAAGGTCCTTTACTGACTAATAGGTTGACCTTTTTGTTGTTTGTGTTTATATTCCCCGACTCGGGGGTTTGGGAAATAACTACGTCCTGGGGAACGGAAAAATGACTGGTATAGGTGATTTTATCTAAAATCAGGCCGTATTCCTCGATAATGGCAGCAGCATCTTTTAGCTCTTTATTTTTTAGGTTGGGAATGTTTAAAGCCATAACCTTGCTCCCTTTGCTTACTACCACATTTACCTCTCTATCCTTCTTCACTTTCGCCCCGCTGACCGGATCCTGGAAGATGATTTTATTTTGAGAGATTCTTTCGTTAAATTCTTCACCAGAGACATATATTTTCAATCCGGCCTGATATAGTTTTTCCTGGGCAACCTTTAGTTCATTACCGACAACCGAGGGAACAGTGGTATCGGAAACATCGAATACATTTTGGAATAACAGAAAGGCAGACAACGCTCCGGCACCCACCACAGAAATTATAATAATTATGGTAGCAAATGATTTAAAAATAAAACGAAAAATACTCAATATCCAATTCATTTGCACTCTACCCTTTCCTTATCATTTTAGTCATAAAGAATCCGTCCAGATTTAAATCCAAATTAGAAAGTCCAGGGAATATCTGAATAAATTTCTTCCTTTTGTGCTGATCTGATACATAAGCTTCCAATTTTTTCTCTTTTAGAAATCCGCCTGGATCTTCTAAACCAAAGTTAGGATGTTCCTCTAAGAATTTGCTTACTATCTCCTCGTTCTCTTCCGGTTCGGTACTACAGGTAGAATATACTAACTTCCCCCCGATTTTCAGGTAACAAGAAGCGGTGTTCAATATCTTCTCCTGTAGATTGGCCAACTGTTCAAATCTTTTTGAATCATAGGCTTGCCATCTTAAGTCAGGTTTTCTTCTTAAGACCCCCAGTCCGGCACAGGGAACATCTATTAAAATTTTATCTGCTGTCTTCAGATACTTTTCGTCTAATATTATGCCATTATTCAGCCGGGTCTTTATTATATCGATCCCTAATCTTCTGCAGTTACTTTTTACCGTTAATAATCTTAACCTATTACTGTCCATTGCCAGGAGGCTTCCTTTATTTAGCATTAATTGGGCAAGATGGGTGGTCTTCCCTCCCGGCGCACTGCAGATATCGATTACCGATTCACCGGGTAAAGGCTTCAGCAGATGAGAGACCAATATGGATGCTTCATCCTGTATCTGAAACAATCCTTCCCGGTAAGCGGGGAATTTAGTGATATTGGGAAGTCCTTTAACATAAAGTGCTTCTTCGGTAAAGATACCTTCTCTTACTGTAATGTTTTCCTTTTCCAAAATTTCTTTCAAATCAGGGCGGGATATTTTTAGAGTATTAGTTCTAATCACTAAAGGTGGTATTTTGTTGTTGGCTTGGCATATTTTAACCGTATCGGCAAAGCCAAATCTTTTTAACCAGCGTTCGACTATATAGAAAGGATGCGAATAGATGGTGGAAACATAGAGAGCTGTCTCTTTTTCTTTATCCGGCCAATGAATATTTTCTCTGTTTCTAATAATATTTCTTAAGACACCGTTTACAAATTTAGATATCCCGGGATTACCGTATTTTTTAGCCAATTGAACAGATTCATTGCATACCGCGTAATCAGGAACTTTGTCTAAAAATAGAAGCTGATAAACACCCATTCTTAATATATTTCTAACCAATATTGGGGTTTCAGAGAGAACTTTAGTAGAAAATTGGGATACAGCCCAGTCTAATTTGTTTCGATTTCTTATTACCCCATAGGTTATCTCATTTATAAAAGCGGCGTCTCTAGTGGAAATTTTATTTTTTTCTAATGATCTGTTTAACAGAATATTGATAAAACCCTGCTTGGAATCAATTTTAACTAAGATAGTTAATATTGTTTCTCTTATGAGGTCAACTTTTATTTTATTCATAAACTTATTTTATTTTATATTCCCTTCTATCTTCTATTTCTCAACACTATAAGCCTTAACAGCTGAAAGACTGCTACCGAGGCAGCAGCCACATAGGTTAAGGCAGCAGCATTAAGTACTTTTTTGACTAAAACAACTTCGGTATCTGAAATAATATTGGCCTTCACCAGTAGGCCTATGGCTCTCTTGCTGGCATCAAATTCAACCGGCAGGGTAACTACCTGAAATAGGACTGCTAAGGAAAAGGCGATGATACCGATATCCATCAGTCCGGGAAAGCTGAAGATAAACCCGATTAAAAACAGAGGGATCGCCATACGGGAACCGATATTAGTGACCGGCACCAGATTACTGCGAAAAGAAAGCGGAAAATATTTTTTTGCATCCTGAAGGGCATGACCAATTTCATGGGCCACAATCCCCTGGGCAGCTATTGATTTACCGTAATAAATTTCTCTGGACAGTCCCAACTTTTTGTTCTTGGGATCATAGTGATCGGAAAGTCTGCCTTCTATCGGCTCTATCTTTATATTGGTCAAATCGTTTTGTAATAATAGTGCCTCAGCTGTTTCCTTTCCGCTTAATCCGTTTTTAGCTAATATTTTTGAATATTTTAAATATGTTGTTTTAACCATGTATTGAGCATAAAAAGTTAAAATTATGGCCGGTATTAAAATAAATATGCTGCTGTCAAATAAGAACATAAAAACCTCCTAACCTAATACATCTCCTACTTTAATTTGGTAACCGTTGATGAATTGTTCAGCGGTTAATTCTTTTGAGCCGGCAGGAATCAGTTTTAATATTTTTATAATTCCCTTATCCCCTGTATAGATTGAAATACTTTCTTTTCCAATCTTAACTACCCTGCCGGGTTCGAAGGAAACAGCGTACACTTTATCCTGATTATCATTCAGAAATCTTACTTTAGTAATTTTCAATTTTTTACCTTTTAAATAGGTAAAGGCACCGGGATAAGGAGTAATTCCTCTGATTAGATTATAAATCTTTTCTCCTTTATCGCTCCAGTCTATTTTTCCCTCTTCCTTGTTCATCTTTCGGGTAAAAGTTACCAGTTTAATATTCTGGGAAAATCTATCTATCTTTCCGCTTTTTATTTTTTCTAAAAGTTTGGGAAGGGTCTCGGCGCTTAGAGTAGATAGCCTGTAATAGAGGTCCCCATAGGTCTCATCCGGCAAGATGTCTATTTTCTTCTGAAAGATGATATCTCCGGCATCTACTTTCTCATTCATAAACATATAAGTTATCCCAGTCTCTTTTTCACCGTTTATAATAGCCCGGTTAATAGGAGCAGCACCCCGATACTTCGGCAGAAGCGAGCCGTGAATATTAATACATCCTATCTTGGGAATATTTAAGACATGGTGGGAAAGAATCTGGCCATAAGCAATCACCAGGATAATATCCGGGTTAAATTCTTCCAACCTTTTTAAGGATTCTTCAGCATTAATATCTTCCGGCTGAAATACCTCCAATCCCTTATAAAGTGCAATTTTTTTAATGGGGTTGGGCAATATTTTCCTGCCTCGTCCCTGAGGACGGTCTGGCTGGGCAACTACCATAACTTTATTTTCTTTATTATCTGAAAGTTTCTCTAAAGCCGGTGCGCCAAAATCTGCTGTCCCCATAAATATAACCTTAAGCATAATTATCACCTTTGGTTGACAGGAGACAGCTGTCCTCTCCTCTATCAGCCTTTTTATTTTATGCATTATAGAGGGCGGATTTATCCACCCCGTCGTCTTGCGGGTACGACGTATCGTGCCCCCCCAACAGTTATACGCTACCTGCTATACGCTAAACGCTATTTTCATTATTTTATCTTTTTAATTTCTTTAATAAAATCGTTCTTTCCAGTCTTCCTATTTTATCGACAAACAATATTCCATTCAGATGATCGATTTCGTGCTGAAGCGCCCTAGCAATCAATCCTTCTTTGGTAAGTACAACCGGATCTCCGTTTTCATTAAGTGCTTTTACTGTTACTTTTGAGGAACGCATAATATCGCTATAGATACCGGGAACACTCAAACACCCCTCTTCTACTGCAACTTCTCCCTCACTTTTAATAATCTCCGGGTTTATTAAAACCATTAATCCTTCTTCATCTCCATCAACAGTAATAATTCTTTTTGGTACTCCTACTTGTGGGGCAGCAAGACCTACTCCAGAGGAAGTATACATAGTCTCCGCCATGTCTTTTATAAGATTCGATATTTCCTGGGTTATTTCTGTAACCGGGAGTGATTTCTCTCTTAAAACGGGATCACCGTATACTTTAATTTCCAATATTGCCATATTTTTCTCCCATAACTTTTAGAGTGATTGCACTGTTTTAATCTATATATTATCCTTATCTTATCTGTGAAATCATCTTCTAACCAGTGTAATCATTTAATTAATCTATGCAATCATCTTATATTTATAACATTTTTACCGGGTCCACATCAATGGTTAATCTGTTTTTTTGGTCAAAATGGTTTGATAACATTTTATCATATTTTTCCTTGAATGCCTGATTAAATTTTTCCAAGTCTTTTACTTTTATTAAAAATTGTACTTTAAAGTCGTTTCTCGATCTCCATAATACCATATCTACAGCACCCAGCAATTTAAATTCCGTAGACTCTTTGTCTTTGCGGAGAGCTTCCAAATAACTGATTAGATATTCCGCCCTCTGTTTAACCGCTTCCCTCTCTTCTCCTAAAATTACGATTTTAATAATATGGGTGAAGGGAGGATAATCCAGTTCCTTCCGTAATTTAATTTCTTTTTGATAAAAATAATTATAATCCTGTTCTCTCAAGGCAACTATACAGTGATCTTCGGGGTTAAAGGTCTGAACAATCACTTCTTTGGGAAAGCTGATTTCCCTGAAAGAGGAAATAACCTCACTAAGCAACTGAAAGGTCTTTTCCCCTGAACGATAATCCGGTAGATTCAGCAGTGTATCAGCGGAAGTAATCCCTATTAAATCTACATTATTAAAATCCACTCCCTTTAACACCATCTGGGTACCTATCAATATATCGGTATTCCCCCGATTGAATTCTTCCAGGATTTGCCGATAATCATCATCTTCAATTAACGAATCCCGATCCAGGCGCCTTGTTTCAGCCCGGGTGAACATCTTCTTGATTTCACTCTCTAATTTTTGGGTCCCCATCCCCAGGGGGCGAATCTCTTTACTGCTGCATTTATCACAAACATCCGTTACTTTTGCCCTTTTCCCGCAGTTATGGCAAATCAGTTGAGCCCTTTTTTGAATATCCAAGTGATAAGAAAGGGAAGTGTTGCAATCGGGACATTTGGGTATATGTCCGCACTGGCTGCAAATCATAAAACTCGAGAAACCCCTCTTGTTTAAAAAAAGCACGACCTGCCTTTTATTCTTTAAACTTCTGGAAATGGCTTGCTGAAGTTCATAGCTTATTATCTTTCTTTTGGATTTTTCCTGGGTCATATCTATTATGGTTTTTTTTAATAGATTTTCTCTTTCCCCTCCGGTGTTCAGCTCCGTCTCCATAAAATTATTTTCCTGAACATTCCAGTAAGATTCTATCGACGGTGTTTCACTGCTCAGAAAGATGGGGATGTTCTCCAATTCTGCCCGCTTTATAGCCACTTCCCGGGCATTATAGCGGGGAGACCTTTCTTCTTTGTACAGGCTGCTGTGTTCCCGCTCAACGATAATCAATCCCAATCTCTCAAAGGGGACGAATATGGATGACCTCATCCCCAGACTGATATTTACCCGAAAATTTCTTATTTTAATCCATTCCTGATATTTAGCCTTCTGGTCTATCTTTTCATCAAAGACTACCATATTATCCTTAAACTCTTTTTCCAGTAGACCAGTTAATTCCGATAAATGAGATTCAGTAGGAGCTAATATAATAGCCTGCCTCCCCTCTTTTATGGTCTTTCGGATACATCTTAAATAGATTTTCATCCTGCTGTTAAAATCATTTCCCCGTAGTAGAATCGTCTGAAATTTTTTTGATTCAACAATATTTTCTATATTTTTTAATTTTATACGAGATGCTTTTTTTTCTTCTGCTGTTTCTGCTGCTGCAGAAAATATTTTTTTATAGTTTGAGAATTTATTATCTTCGGATAACCGGGACCTTAGGGGCGGCATATCTATGATATCGAATTTGCTAAGCCAGGCCTTGCGGGTTTTAGGGATAACATAATTTAAAGTCTTTTCCCAGGAACAAAGATAGTACTGTGAAATCCATTTGGTTAATTTTAGTACCTGGGGAGTAAGAAGAGGTTTTTTATCGATTATTTGCCGGATATCTTTTAAGTTTTTAACATCTGATTCCACTAAAAGTCCCACTACGCATCCTGTGGTCACTTTGCCTCTAAAAGGCACCGTTACCCTTGAACCGAGCGATATACGATCTTTTAAATCCTGGGGAATGCAGTAGTGGAATATTTTATCAAAATTATATTCCAAGATTACTATTTCAGCATATTTCTTTTCACCATGCATATTAATAAACTCATTAATTTTATTAGTCACTTTATTTTTAAAATCTCATCTAATATCTTTCCGGCCATATCAATTTTTGGCATCAAGGGTAATTCCCGGACTATTCCTTTGCTATTTATCAGGTTGGCCTTATTTTTATCTGAGGCAAATCCTGCTTCTTTTACTGATATATCATTAGCGATAATTAGATCTAATCTTTTTTCATTTAATTTTTTAAAAGCATTGGCCGTTAATTTTTCCGTTTCTGCAGCAAATCCAACTAATATTTTATCTCCCTTTTTCTTTCCTAATTCATAGAGGATATCGGAAGTTCTTTCTAATTCAATGAGCGGATTTTCGTCTTTTCCTTTTTTAATTTTCCCAGCAAATACTTCTTTGGGGCGAAAATCAGCCACTGCGGCAGCAGAAATTACTATATCCGTCTCCGAAAAATATTTAAAAACTTCTTTTTTCATCTCTTCTGCAGATTCAATTGCAATTGTGGTGATTCCCTTGGGAGCGGGCAAACAGGTTGGTCCGGTTATTAGAATAACTCTTGCTCCTCTTGCCCGGGCAATCTTTGCCAGAGCAAACCCCATCTTACCAGACGAGTAGTTAGAAATAAATCTTACTTTATCAATCGGTTCCCTGGTACAGGAAGCAGTAACCAATACCGTCTTGTCTTTATAATCATTTTTAAAAGTAAGAACATAGCCAACTTTATTTATTATATCTTCGATATTTGCTAATCTGCCATCTCCTGCTTCTCCGCAGGCCAATGGGCCGTATTCTGTATCGACAAACTCACATCCTAAATCGGTTAATTTTTCTACATTCTGCTGATACAGAGGGTTAGATAGCATATTCTTATTCATTGCCGGGGCAAATATGATTTTCGCTTTGGAAGCCATCACTGTAGTAGTTAACATATCATCCGCAATGCCCTGAGCAATTTTACCAATAATATTCGCCGTAGCCGGGGCAATCAATATCAGGTCAGCCCATTGAGCGAGAGAGATATGTTTGACTATTATCTTATCGTTTATATTTATAGAAAACAGGTTATCTACTACCGGGTTTCCGGAAAGAATCGAAAAAGTCAAAGGCTGAACAAATTTGGTGGCAGATTCGGTCATGATTACAAAAACATCTGCACCTTTTTTCTTTAATGAGCTCACTATCTCCGCAGCTTTATAGGCAGCTATGCTCCCGGTAACTCCCAGGAGTATTTTTTTTCCTTTTAACACTTTCTTTACCTCTTTATTTCGTATATCTTATATCGTATTTCGTATATAGTAATTCGTATTGCGTATTGCGCTGTATGGCATACAGCGTATAGTGTATATTACTTACAGTGATGAGTGATAAGTAATAAGTAACGAAAAACGAAAAACATAAACTAAAAATTGTGAATTTGCATCTTGCATTTATGCTAACGACTAATCACTATTCACTAACGACTAATTGATAGGCAAGACGCCTATCAATTAATTAGTCTTCAGGTTTTGAAGATTCTTCTTCTCCGTTAAATAAACCTTTAAGCTCTTCAGATTCTTCATTTTCCTCAAATAAATCTTCAAACTCTTCATTTTCCTCATATACTTCTTCAACTTCATTAGAAAAGTCTTCAGGATTTACAGGTTCTTCCATTTTTACAGAATCCTCTTCTTCATGAAATACATCTTCGGATTTTAGAGGTTCTTTTTTCTCTTTAAGGAATACTTTCCCTGCTTTTATCTCCTCTAAGGCAACCATGGCGGGCCTGCTATATTTGGTTTCCACCAAAGGTTTAGCCCCCCCTTCTAACTGATCAGCTCTTTTTGTTACCATCGCCACTAATAAGTATTTATTATCTAAAATATTCACTTCTTATCCTTCCTCCTGGTAAAAATATACATTTAATAATTAATATTTATTTTATATAATTTATTATTTTGCATCTTTCGGCAATTATTATAGACTCTAATTTCTTTAAAGCAATTTTTATATCATCATTCACTACCAGATAATTATAATTTTTACTACATTTTAGTTCAATATGGGCATCTTTTAATCTTTTTTCCAGAGCTTTTTCTTCCTCGGTATTTCTTTTTCGCAACCTAACTTCTAAATCCTTCCAGGTTGGAGGGGCTAAAAAGATAAAAATACCATCGGAGAATTTCTCCTTTACTTGCATGGCACCTTGAACATCTAGTTCCAGCAGGACATCTGTCCCTTTTTGAAGTTCTTCTATCAAAAAACTTATTGGTGTACCTTTATAATCTCCATGAACAATAGCCCATTCTACAAATTTTTTTTCTTTTATCATTTTTTTAAATTCTTCTTCTGATACAAAATAATAATCTCTGCCTTCTATTTCCCCTTCCCGGGGAGAGCGGGTATTCGCCGATACAGAATATTTTATATCAGGGAAAATGTCAAATATTTTTTTCCTTAAAGTGCCTTTGCCTACTCCTGATGGACCGGAGATAACGAATAGCAAACCCCTGCTTGATTGCGTATCACGTATTGCGTATCGCGTATTACGTTCAGAGACGAAAGATGGTAAGTGCTTACTATTATCAATCATGATTATTGTTTCCTATTTTGTAATATTTTCTTTTAATTTGAAATTTTGTCCACTAAATTCACTAAATCTATGAGCAATAGTTTCGGGTTGAATAGAAGATAAAATTACATGATTACTATTAGTAATTATTACGGCTCTCGTTCTTCTTCCATAGGTAGCATCAATCAATTTATTTTGTGCCCTTGCTTCCTCTTTCAACCTTTTTATCGGTGCTGAATCCGGACTTAAAATAGTTATAACTCTGGCAGAATTTATATAATTCCCAAAACCTATATTCACTAAATCACTCAGCATATTTTCTCCCCTATTATTCTATATTTCTTGCCTGTTCCCTGATCTTTTCCAGTTCACTTTTTACTAAAACAACCAGAGAAGTTATCTCTATATCATTAGCCTTTGACCCGATAGTATTTATCTCTCTATTTATCTCCTGGGTTAAAAAATCCATTTCCCTTCCCACGGATTCCTTAGAATTCAGTAAATCATCAAATTGGATAAGGTGACTCTTTAATCTGATAATTTCTTCGGTAATATCGGTCTTTTCGGCAAATATTGCTGCCTCTAATTCTATTCTTCCCTCGTCAACTTTTAGACCTTCGGTTAATTCCTTTATTTTGTTTAAAAAACTCACCTTATAGTCTGCCAGCGATGATTTTGTATATTTTTTAATTTTGTCTATTGTCTTTTGAATTTTTTTTAGTCTTTTTCGGATATCGGCAACAAGAACCTTGCCTTCTTTTTCCCTCATTTTCAGCAAAGAACCTAAAGCAACATTCAAGGCTCCCTCTATCAGAGTCCACATTTTGGCAACCTCTTCTACTTTTTTTACTTTAAATATATCTTTGAACCTGAGTATATAATCTATACTTATTTCATCTTCTAATTTGTACTTTTCTTTTAAGGTCTTTAGGATTTTATAACAGGAATCGGCTACATCTTCATTTAATATTATCTTCTCTTCGGTCAAGCCATAGTCTTCAACATTTACTAAAATATTAACTTTTCCTCTTGATATCTTATCCCTTATTAATCTTTCTATCTTTTGCTCAATTTCCAAAGATTGAAAGTTATTCTTTATATTTACATCACAGTATTTATTATTTAAGCTTTTTATCTCTACCAGACATTCTCCGTTCTTTTCCTTAAGCCTTCCCACGCCGTATCCGGTCATACTTTTAATCAATTTTATTTCCCCTTGTCTGTTATATTTCTTAAAATATATAAACTTCACACTAATTTTATGGTAATAATCACTGCTTGTCAAATATTTTCGCATTGCGTTTTCGCATTGCGTTTTCGCATTGCATTACATAGCGTACAGCGGGTAGCGTATAGCGTATATTAATTTAGTATCAAGTATTGCGTATCGCATCATAGTTGACCAGTTATCCAGTTTACCAGTTGACTAGTTTAAATAAATTTCACTAATTTGTCAGAAAATGGCCTTTTGACAGGTTTTTATTTTTTGTAGGGGAGCGGATTTATCCGCCCCCGTCTTTTTAGCTAAATAAGAAAAATGACAAAAGACCGTTGTCCCCCCTCCTGTTAACCCCTTGATTATACCTCTATAATAGATTATATTAAAGTAAATATATCAACAAGGAGATTAACATGTCCCTGGATAGCACCACCTTGGCAGCAATTAGAAAAGAACTTATTGATGTCTTTAAAGAGGGAAAAATAGTAAATATATTTCAAGTCAAAAAATACAAGATTATTTTCGAAATAAAACCTATTGGAACATTGCTATCCAATAACATAGATAAAAAAACAAAAACCTTTTATATCCATATTTCTATTGACCCCTCGCTTCCGGAAATTTACTTCACCGAATTGGAAAATGTAGAAAAGATTATCGGTTCTCCTTTTTTAACTCTTCTGCAAAATCAGCTAAAGGGGGCAAAAATAATCGATATTACGCATCCTGATTTTGATCGTATTTTACATTTCATTATCAAGCCCTACCAAAAATTCGGTAAAATGCAAGATAAAATACTAGTAGTGGAATTTATGGGCAAACATGGCAATATGATTCTTCTTAAAGAAGATGGAACCATAGAAACCAGCATAAAATTAATAGATTCCGATATCAGCAGATACCGAGATATTATGCCAGGAAAGCTCTATATCCCTCCTCCTTCTCAAAATAAATTAAATCTTTTACAAATCAACCGGGAGGGTTTTCTTAATATTTTTTATTCCGTACCTGCAGAGAATAAGGAATTAAACTTGTGGAAACTGATACAGGACAGTTTTATAGGTATAAACCCTCAGAGCGCAAAAGAAGTGGTTCTTCAAGCAAATTTATCCCCGGAAAAAAATGTATCTGGAGCATCCGCGACAGCTTTAGAAATGCTCTGGATTTCTTTTAATAGAATCGTAAATAATATTAAAAATCATAATTTTAAACCCGCCCTATTTTTTGATCCGCTATCTAAAAAGATAAAAACTTGGTCTATAATCGATTCAGTACAATTTCCTGATTACCATAAGAGAACTTTTAACAAGGCTAATTCTTGCTTAGAATCTTTATTCACCGAACTGGAAAAAGAAAGAAAGATTCTATCCATACAAAATAAATTAGACCAGATAATCAAAAAAAATATGGTAAAAATAAATAATAAAATTAGCGAGTACCAAAATAAACTTGAAGAAGTTAAAAATTGTGAACAGTATAAAGTAAATGGTGAGCTAATAAAAGCGAATCTTTCCAACATTGAAAAGGGAGATCAAGAGATTACCGTCGCCAACTATTATTCTCCCCAACAGGAAAACATAACCATCCCGCTAATCAATAAATTAACCCCTTTAGAAAACGCCCGGCTATATTTTAAAAAATACCGGAAAACCAAAGATAGTTTCCAGATAATTTCCGAACAATTGAAGATTAACCAGTTAAAGCTTGACCAATTATCTGAACTTCATAAATTGTACAGTCAAAATAGCAATTCCCTTTCTAATCTACTAAAAATTTATAATGTCTTAACTAAATTGGGATGGGCAAAGAAAGCCGCTGCTCCCCTTAAAAAAGCAAAAAAAGAAACGAATAGGTTGCAGCCTGCTAAATATATCTCCAAAGATGGCTGGGAAATTTATGTAGGAAAAAATAATTGGCAAAATGATTTTTTAACTTTAAAATTGGCTTCCGGCAATGATACCTGGCTTCATGCAAAAAACATCCAGGGTTCTCATATTATCATTAAGAATAAAGGAATTAAGCAATCTCCTCCTCTTGGCACCTTAATTCAGGCTGCAAATTTAGCCGCTTATTTTAGCAAAGCTAAAAAAGAAAATAAAGTATTAGTCGATTATACCCTTAAAAAGCATGTAAAAAAACCTAAAAGTGCCAAGCCAGGAATGGTTATTTATTCTCATGAAAAGAGTCTTTGGATAAAAGTAGAACCGGAAGAGATCAGGAAAATGGAGAAGGTTTTTCAAAAATAACTCTGATATTTTTCTATTTTTCACCCCTTTCTAAATAATCAATTATTTCCTGCATATCTTTGGGAAGAGGGGCACAAAATTCCATATATTTTTTAGTTGAGGGGTGCATAAAACCTAAAATATGAGAATGCAAGGCCTGCCTGCCGATATTTAATCCCTGCTTTTTATGGCCGTATAACTGGTCACCAACGATAGGATATCCGATAAAAGACAGGTGTACTCTTATTTGATGAGTTCTTCCCGTACGAAGAGTTGCTTCAACCAGGGTATAACCGGAAAATTTTTTTAAGACCTTGAACTGGGTTACTGCTTCCCTGCTCGTCCCTTCTATTGTTACTGCCATTTTTTTTCTATTCTTCATACTCCTCCCGATAGGCGCATTTATAATTCCGGAATCATCTCTCAGACTACCGTGAACCAGGGCAAGATATTTTTTTGTTACCTGGTGTTCTTTTATTTGCTTTGATAAGTCAAGATGAGCAAAATCATTTTTTGCTGTTACCATCAGACCGGAAGTATTTTTATCTAAGCGGTGTACAATGCCTGGTCTGATTATTCCTCCTATTCCGGATAAGGAATCCTGACAATGATAAAGCAAGGCATTTACCAGAGTGCCGGAACGTATATTCCCTGTGGGATGGACAATCATATCGGCTGGTTTATTAATCACCGCCAAGTATTTATCTTCGTAAATTATATCTAAGGGGATTGCCTCAGCCTCAACCTCTAATTCTTTGTTTTCCTTTAGAAACAAATCAATTACATCCCCATTTTTCAAGATATAGCTTGGTTTAACCGGGTTGTTGTTTACTCTTATTTTGCTTTGGGTGATTAAATTTCTAATTTGAGACCTGGATGGGTATATTTCTTTCTGGGTTAAATAGAGGTCGATTCTGATTTTCTCTTCGCCTATGAATATTAAACTTTTTTCTTTTTCAACCATTTTTCAGGGAACGGTCCTTTGACAAGTTTTTAAATTAGTCGTTAGTGAATAGTGAATAGTCGTTAGTATATCGTATCGCGTTAAGAAAACCAGCATTCAGGAGTAGATACACGATATATCGTGCCTAACGTTTTCACGAGGACAGGCCCGCCTTTCTATTAATTCTGATCTATCTTTGTTAAACTAAAAAGTTAAAACTAAAAGCGTAAAGCCATAATTCAAAACTCGAAGCTTTTTGTCATTGCGAGGAGTGAAACAAGCCTGCCCCAGCGAAAGCAGGGGAAACAATCTCAATCATGAGATTGCCACGCTCCCTGCGGTCGCTCGCAATGACATTTTAATAGATTCCCGCTCTCCGATCAGGTCGAGGATAGTTTTAACGGGAATGATATGAATACGAGATACGATTCACGAGATACGAGATACTTATTGGTTACCGTTATTCTATCCGCTATACGCTCTATGCTCCACGCTAGTTATGCTTTCTTACTTTCCTTCTTCAAAATATTCATAAACACCAAGGAAACCAATACAACTCCTATCAAAATAGTCTGAGTAATGGTTAATAAATTAAATACTTTGTAATTATTTTCGTAAAATCTGAAAAATTCTATGGTAAAGCGGGAAATTGAAAATAATATAAAAAAGCTCAACATAAGAAATCCATCATACTTTTT
>Ga0307378_10004327_pt1 | contig 20318 bp, 15 predicted proteins | sample UN1MG_FD_202238 | JGI IMG/M metagenome (GOLD analysis project Ga0307378, IMG submission 202238) | Soil microbial communities from Risofladan, Vaasa, Finland - UN-1 | ecosystem: Environmental > Terrestrial > Soil > Coastal area > Acid sulfate soil | place: Finland: Risofladan, Vaasa | collected... | reverse complement strand
CTCCCTTGAATGAAATGATGCCATGAGTATACACTATAAATGCTATAGTATCAATAAAATTATAATAAAATATAATAATTTAAAATAAATCAAATATAAAAGAAGGATTTGGGCAACAGCCTGTTAAGGTTTGACCCCCATTTCACTACCGTCTAACTGATTTGGGATATGAGATTTGTAGGTTCATAGAATGTTACGATGAAAAAGAGAATACATAACCTCTAGCGCTTCACCTGACAGCGAAAGCCTCGCGGCTTCGCTGCCGGTGAGCTCGCGGTTAGCGACTTAGGACATAACTGCAACCGATTCCATATGTTGAAGATGAATATGAGAAGGATGATATGGTCTGGCTGTTTGTAGACGAGGCACTATCAACAAAGGGGCTACACCAAGGCCCCCTGGACGCACTTATTCCAGACTGCAATGAGTATGATGTCATGCTTTACCAGCATGGCGGCAAGGTTTCTGCTGTCGCGGATGGCTTCTGCAATGCAGACCAAAACGAAGCGGCTACCAAGTTCAGTGCCCTCTTTTGCTTGGCAGCCCAAGAGCGACCCCAGTTGTTGGTGTCTCCCGAGTACTCCTGCCCGTGGAGCGTAATCGAGGAACAAATACAGAACAACCAGTGGCCGCCTGCGGGCAAAGCATGGGTTGTCGGCTGTGAGTCGATCCGTCCGGATGAGCTTGAGGACCTCCGCAACCGCCATGACAGTGTGACCTGGCTGGTATCATCCTTCTCTCCTGAGCGCGACCAGGTCTTCCTCGATGCAGCGTGCATCTTCATAACCGCCACAGACGGGGAGGGCAACGAGCTCAAGGTTTTGGCTGTTCAGGCGAAGGGCTGTGCGATGGCGGACAGGCGGCACCGCATCGAGCCGGACTCACTCATACTTGGGAGTGAGCGCTTCATACTTCGGAATGACCCTGACTCAATCCATTTGGTCGTCTTTATTTGCTCAGATGCTCTTGAACAGAAAATCTTCACATCTCTCCCACATTCTGAACACTTCCCCTATATCGTACTGCATATCCAGCTTAACCCTGACCCGCGACACCTTGGTTTCCGAGAGTATCGCGACTTCTGGGGAGATCATGACCGTCACAACATCGAGATCATATGCCTTAACTGGGCGAGAGGTACGGAAGTGCTTGGCGACTCCATCCCGTTTGGCGGTTCTGCATGGTACTACAAATCATCAGACGTTACCGCGAGCGATGACGAAGTGAACGATTCTCACCGGTTGGGCGCCTACTATGCGGAGAACCGAAAGCGGTATTTCCATTGCCACGTTCTGAACTACGCCGAGCATGTCTTCCACCTTCGCTGCTGCAAAGTCTCCCAAACTCGCAGCCTGCCGCCGACGCGTCGGAAGAGAACTGGGCCACGGGCCGTTGCTGTCCACTCTTGGGAGCCGGCATCATCTGCATGGCAAGCGGGGACGGCGGACGATGGCTTCTCGGATTGCTGTGCCAGGATTGGCGGAGACCTCGCACCCTTGACCGATACGGCCTTGTCTCCGGTGGACAAAGAACGCCTTGTGTGTCTATCGAACTGTGCGGTTAATGTCTCCAACGCGACCCCATGGCCGCACGTGCGCTCGCTTCCGAGCTTCGAGATGACCGCAAACGAAGTCTGCCAGCGGGTCACATTCTGTCATGACCCTGACGAAGAAAGCTGTGAGCGGCGAAAGAGATGGCTCCACGGGTTCGGCGTGCTGAAGAACGAGATCATGTCAGGTACGGCGGAGTTTCCAGCGCATTTGCGGCAACTTCAAGCAGACGGACGCCTTCAGTATCCGGTTTCCCCCAAATGCCTTTCCTTCAACGTGGCTGATTCCCACGGCGAGTTCCCTGCCGTTTTCGTATACCTGGGAGAGGTCTCGGAACGCTACGCAACGGAGAAGATATCAGACCTTGGTGATATTCTTGGAGAAGCGAGGAGATCTCTCGTTGTCTGGTTCAGACAGAACGGGCAATTGAGGTACGTCTGCCCGGGCGGTCTGGCAGACCTTGACGCCAACTTACGAGAAAGCCCCAAGTCGATCGTACGGGAGTCGTCGACATGAACATTAATGAAATCAAGTCCATCATTCGGAAAAGATTCCCAACCATAGAGCAGCTACGGCAGTTCGTGTTCAAGACATACTCAATCCACAACGAGATGCCATTTGCTCTGTGGGTTTTCGATTGTAGCGATACCATTGCACGCGAGGGGTTCGATATCCGCGTGTATCAGGATGAACTCCTGCGCGAGGAGTTCTATCGCGTTGCTGGCTCCATGCAATGGAACCTCTACTGCTATTTCCTGTGCGATGAAGACACCTTCAAAGGGCTACGCTCTCGTGGTACTGTTGAGGCCGTAGAGGGAGACCGCGTCTACGCGCGCAAGTTCGTCAGAACTCCGGCAATGCTTCGGGACGACTTCGCCTCGCTGGCGGCGATCACGACCGAAATCATATCAGATATCCCTACCGACGCTGGATCTCTGTGGCAAAACACACTGGCCGATCATGGTCTGTCGGTGGTGTTCTCCAGCTTGTCATATGCAGAGACCGTCCGAAGAATCAAGGCTGGCCAAGACGCGGATGACACGAGAATTGAGGAAGAAAGACGCGCCCCAGATGCTGAACCCGTGATCGAGTTCATTGATGCTCTTGATTTGGGCGGCTTTCGGCATCGCCCCATAATACGGCAGTTTGAATTCGGCGAGTGTAATTTAATTCACGGGGTCAACGGCTCAGGGAAGACATCGCTTCTGGAGGGGATTGAAGCGTGGATGTGTGGTCGGCACCGCCGAAATCCCGACGTGAGTGTGGAGCCGGAGTGCCTCAAGCTGAGGATCAGGGGTGTCCCAGACTGGCAGGCAGGACCAGCGTCCAGCATGGCTCTATACCGCGAGCGCGACTATGTGTGGTACGCTAACTATCAGGCGCGGAGAAATGACCTCTGCTTTAACTTTGCTCGCTTTAACTTCTATGACTCTGATGCAGCGGCACGACTCGAGATATCGGAGGACGATAGGGAGATTGAAACCGCTCTCTCTCGTCTCGTGCTTGGCGAGGCCGCAACGAGAATATCTGAACGCATTAACAGGCTGCTGCCGAACCTCCAAAGGGAAGAACGAGACCACAGCACGCAAGTCCGCAATGCGGAAGAGACTATCCGTAGTGCACGCGAGACCATCGGCTCTCTTGAGAAGCCAACGGAAAGCCGGAAAAAGACTTACGAGCACATTTGTGCCCAGCTCTCGTCGCTCGGTTGGAAAGGAGCCCCACCTGGTAACTCAGCTGACGGCTGCTTGGAACTGCTTGAATCCGTAAACGACATCGCGACGACTATTGAATCCGTTGTCTCGGAAATCACATGGATTCAGAGTGTCTCTCCGGCGGCGCTTGAGAAAGAGAAGGAGTCGATCGAAACGTGCTGTCGAGTCTTGACGGACCTTGCTGGCGAAGCCAGGTCTTTCCATCAAGAGAAACAGGAACTTGCCGCCCGAGCGGAGGACTACGAGAGACAGGGGGAACTGCTTCAGCGCAGACTTGCCTTCTCGGAGGCCGAAGCGGACATGTTGCTTGAGATGGGGGACCGCCAAAAGAAAGCTCAGCAGAGAAGGGCAAGTCTTGTCGCGGCCAGCAAGGAGATCGCACGCATCGATCTGTTGCAATACTTGAAAATCACTGAACCCGCTGCCCAAATGGCAAATCGCATACGGAGCGACGTGGACCAGAAACACCAGCTGGCCGCCCAAGCGAAAGCCATAATCGCGTCACTCGAGTCCGTACACGGCAGAATCGCAGGACTGCTTTCAGAAGTACGGGCGAAGGCGCAGGAGCTTCTCGGAGTGGATACCGAAGCACAGGTGTGCCCTGTATGTGGGGCATCATACAAAAAAGGGAAACTACTTGAGCTTGTGCGGCATCAAGTCACACACGTCGCAGTGCCGGAGCTGCAGAAAGCTCACACTGAACTTGCGCGGCTGAAAGAAGAAATTGAAAGATTGAACTCCATTCTTCGTGACCTGGAGGTGCTTCAATCGGTTGGTCGTGATGCTATGTGTCTTATCGCACCGGGCGAGCAACCGGTGAAGAAACTCGTGGAAGCACTGATGTTCCTAGAACGCGGCATTGCTCAATGCGATGTAGATCTCGCGGAGATTCAGCGTGACCGCGATCAGCTCCAGGCCAAGGGGTTCACAGAACAGGAACTGGCTTCACTCAATGACAGTCTTGCACGCGAATTCCCCAACCTATCGACAACGGCCAAGGCAGCGTTGGAGCAGCAAGGAAACGAGGTGGCGCGGAAACGGGCTGTCGATGAAGCCCGAATCAAGGAATGCTCGGACGGAATTGTTGGCCTGCAAGCAAAGGAACGCGCACTCTTGGCACAGCATCTCGGAACGGAAGAGGCAACGTCCAAGGAAGCTAAGAAGCGCCTGAGTGAGGTTTCCATGGCGGTTGATCGACTAAACGAGTTACGGGGGACCCTGGATCTGGAGGAAACCCGTTCGCTATCAGACGTTCTTCTTCGCTTGAATTCACTGCGCAAGACTGGCGAGGGTTTCATGCGGCTCAAGCAACAAGAGGAGGCCGTGGTGCGAGTGATAACAGTGAGCGAAGGAAAGATAAAGGCGGCGCAGAAGGAACTTGATCAACAGAAGCCGGTCCTAGAACGCCTGAGGAAGGCAGTCGCGGTTCTTGAGAGAATCCAGACAGAGCATGGCGCGGAGAAATACGTTCAGGAGTTCTTTGCCGAAAACCTTCAGCAGATAAGCAACCTTTTCGGCATAATCCATGCTCCTCGTGAATTCGAGAGAATCGTATGGCAACATGAAGGCGCAATCGGAATCCGTGCGATCAGAAGGCGAGACTCCGCTACGTGCCCGGTTTCCAAATTGAGTTCAGGACAGCGGAATGCCTTGTCTTTAGCCATCTTTCTTACCATGAACCGGAAGGTTAGGAGGGGACCATCTATCATCATGCTGGATGATCCCCTGGCCCACGTGGACGAGCTAAACATCGTATCCTTCTTTGATTGCCTCCGGGAATTACCACTTGGATGCAGGCGTCAGGTTTTTTTCACAACCGCCAGCGCTAAAATAGCAAATCTGTTCCAGAAGAAATTCGACCATCTCGGCTCCGGCAACTTCCGTGAATTTGAGTTTCACCCTTAGCCAACCAGGCATAAATACTGGACGTGAGGGCGCAATAAAAAAGGAAACGGGGTCAGGCTTAAGTAATTAGTATTTGTGTCAAATGGTAATGCGACTAAAGGATCAACCTGACCGGTGTTCCGGTGCGCTCAATAGCTGCGGGTAATCCAGGCCGTGACCTGGCACAGGCAGGATAGTAGGCAAGCCCTCAAATAGAGATTCGATAAGCCACAGAAGCTCAACTGACGATCGGCAAATAGCGAATCTTGAGGACTGCAATCTGGCAGACGGACGTTCGTGCAGAACGTGCGAAATGATTTAGAGGAGGTTGTTGACTAGGTTGAATAATTTCCAGAAGTGCGGGGGCAGGTCTACACATTTCACAAAATAATGGGCATGGAATTATTACGGTAAAGTGATCGAACAGCAGGAAACAAAATATTTTGTCAAGAGTGTAAGCCTGTCCGCCGTTTTTCTGGAGGGCCCGAACCCGTTCTCGTATCATGCGGGATTTTCCAGCTTTCTGGATAGTGTTCAAATACGGAGTTATCTCGTTAGAAAATCCTCAAGAATCCAAAATTGGACTCGCAAATCTAAAAATATTCGTAATTAGTCAGAAACTATATACTAACTGGTTAGGCATCTCGCCTCCATCGCAGACACGACATTTGGAGACAACTTGAACATGATAAGAGGTAGTTCCAGACTAATACAATATTACTGTCAGCGGGTGGGTCTTGATGAGGTGTTTATAGTGAAAGCGACAATTGCACGTTCGCTGTGGAGATGTTGATGTACACGATAATGCACATTTCCGATCTGCATCGCTCGGAGGCCGCCTACATTTCAAATGACGAGTTGCTTTCCTGCCTATCAGCTGACTATCAGAGGTTTCAGGAAGAATCCCCCTCCATCTCGATTCCGAATGCAATCGTTGTCACTGGCGATATTATACAAGGTCTCCCGTTAGGGTCCTCTGACTACCCTGCCAAACTGGCACGTCAATACGAGGTAGCCCTGGAGTTAATGATAGGTTTTGCCGAAAACTTCCTTGATGGTGATCGATCCAGGCTCATCATTGGTCCTGGGAATCACGATGTGGACTGGAACATAGCATTCCAGTCGATGCGACGGGTTGAACATGATGGAGGGCAAATCCCGAAGTTGTTGTCCATTCCCGATAGCTGCTATCGGTGGTCCTGGGATACCCTGGAGTTACTGCAAATTACGAACCAGCCTATGTACAAAGAACGGTTCAAGTACTTCTGCGAGTTCTATAAGCAGTTTTACGATGGAGTTTCACTCGCTTTTCTGGTGGACCCAACCCGCCCTTGGAATCTCTTTGAACTTGATGATGGTAGAATAGCTGTGTGCACATTCAACTCCTGCGTAAATAACGATTGTTTCAGTACTATTGGAGAAATCCCTGCAGATGCTATTGCCCAAAGCCACATGGAATTGCTTGCGATTCGACGCCGCTATTCGCTAAGGATGGCTATGTGGCATCACGATGTACAAGGTCCACCACGACGTTCTGATTATTTGGATACTGATAGTATGAAACTGATGATAGACAAAGGATATCGGATCGGGATGCACGGACATCGACACAGGGCAGATGCCTCCCCTTATTCAGTACATGCTTCAGAACGGCACAGCATGGCTGTAGTGGGCGCTGGGTCACTTTGCGCTGGGCCCCGCGAGCTACCAACAGGTGTCAATCGACAATATAACATTATTGAGATATCCGACAGTTACACCAAGGGTCGCTTGCATGTTCGAGAAATGTTCACAACCGGCATTTTTACACGCGGAAGACTGACTGCCCTTGGCGGCGCTAGTCACGTTGACTTGGAGTGGTCCATAACTCCACCCGACCCGATGGTGAATACTGGGCGTTCTGGCGGGCATGTCCTAGCAAAGGTCGAGCGAATTGAGACTCTAATTAAGGCAAAGGATTGCCCGGAGGCGGTGCTGCTCATAGAGCGAGATACCGATATACCTTCCGATTATCGAAGAAAACTTATGAGCGAGGCATTGTTTGAAGGCCAGATGTGGGAGAAGCTAGCAGAGCATTTAAGCAAACCTCTAAACTCCCAGGAACTCACTTACAGCCTCCGGGCTAGAGCAGAGATCAAGGATTGGCCAGGGGGTGAGGCAATCCTGAGAGAGGCAAAAGCCGCAGGACTACTCCCTAGAATCACGATCAGCGAGCTAGAGGGTTGGTTTAGGGCTGAGAAAGGAATGTCAGGATGAACAAGTCCGAACGTATCCCGTTTCACGTCGAAATGAACCAAATTATCGAGCTACTTGCCAGACAGATATACCAGTCTCCTTTGGCACTTTTGCGAGAGAACTGCCAGAACGCTTACGATGCCATTCTACAACGAAAGCACCTGGGCCAGTCTTTTGAACCCGATATCTCGATATCAATATCAGACAGAGAAGTAAGCATAACCGATAACGGTATCGGAATGACACGAGAGGATCTAGTCAATCATTATTGGCGGGCCGGGTCAAGCGGAAAGAACAACCCCGAAGCCCGAGCCGCTGGCGTAGTGGGAACCTTCGGTATCGGAGCCATGGCAAACTTTGGCATTGCGAGCACACTGACCGTGGTGACCGAATCGGCTAGGGATGGCCAGCGCACGAGATGTTATGCTGAGAGAGAAACACTTTCTGCGACGGAAGATTGTATAGAAATGATAAAAGAGGAACCTTTGGGAAGTTTCGGGACTACGGTGACCGCACAAATCCAGCCGCACTCAACGGTCAACGTCGACGACGCTTCGAACTACATTAGGGAATTCGTGCGATTTCTAGACATTCCGGTGATGGTGAATGGTGAAGTTGTGAGCAAGGAAGAGTTCGAAACTGCCGTCGTGAAGCCACCCTCGGATATGGCAAGGTGCGAGGCTGACATACAACTGAATTCGCTGCTCAGGGCTGACGTCGAACTGGCCATCGCAAAAACCGGTGAAGTATGGGTAGGTCTAAAGAACATTCGCTATTCCGACATGCCCATCACAGGCGAAATCTTTCTGCGCCAGGGAATGCATCAAATCAGCACTTTCAGAAGTAGGTTTGCCCTGGCAAAGGCCGGTATCAGCTCGACCTACGGTTTCGGGGGAATCGCCAATCTCTCAGTTCTCGAGCCCACTGCGGGCAGAGAAGCGGTTACAACTGACAGCCTGCAATTGCTTCAAACCATTGTGACAGAGTGCGATAGGTATACATCTGAGCGTATAGCGGAGACAGAGTTATCCAATCTCAGCACAAGTTTCATGCAATGGGCAACACAGCACGGTAGATATGACCTTTGCCCCAATCTGTCGATAAGGCTCGAACCTGAGAATCAATCAATCCGCTTGGGTCTGCTAAGCGAGCGCACCCAGCAAACCCCGATAAACTACTTTCAAGGGTCAAATCAGTCATTGATAGCTCAGTACGCCACGGAAGAACAACCGTTGGTGGTGGTATCAACTAGTCAACCCAGGAGAAAATGCGAACTCGCCTACTTGAAGGCGTACTGCAATGCGAAGCTGGTTGAGGATGTCCCGCAGGTCCTGGATAAGAACCCCAAACTCGATTGGACAACGGCGGAATCCGCTTTCGCTTTTCGCATCATGAGTATTCTGCAATCGGATTATTTCGTCGAGACAGATGTTCAGTATGGGAAAATCTCCCACAACCTTCCTCTATTAATTGATAACGAAAGCAGACCAGTCAACATCGTGCTCGACAATACGGGCGCGACCGTCGCAATGATGCTGAAGATGTACAACGAGGATTTTTCATCCTTGAGTGGAGTTGCCAAAGATTTTGTACGCAATATGATATTTCCCAAGATCTCCAATCTGGTACCGAGCAGCACTCGGCAAGGGGCAGAAGCCTTTCTGCGGGCAATACGACGGCCACGGGACGTATTCGAGTATGAGAAATCCGACCTTGGCAGTCTGAGTGAGATTTGGCAGGATTATCTTGATGGTAAGTTAACCATGACTGATGCCGCAAGACAATCAACCACAGTCGTGAGCACAAACGTGCAGTTCGTGGACCGCGCCACCACCACCAAGGTATCCGATGTCATCCCCGATGTACTGGATAATGAAAGAATGATGGAGCAGATAACAAGAGAAGATATTCTCGAAGAACCAGAGGCGTTGCCTGCCATCACGCGTCTTGAGGCAACGTCAGCAGCCAAGTTACTGATAATTGACGAGAACGAAAACCCGCTGAAAGGCTATCGATGTTTTCTCGCCCTCACCGATCGTGTGCGAGAGGACAGAGGGGAGTTCTTTCTCCAGCCCCATCGAACCGAAATCGTATGGGGAGGACAGAAGGCTCTCTATATCTTTCAGCACCATTCGGGAGAGTTTGGCCTTTACTACGAGCTACTCGGAAATGAATTACTGTCCGACACTCCTGGTGGCAAAGCATTCCTTACGTGCACCATAGTACTGAGGAATCAAATATATATCCCTATTCCCGATGAGATCCGCTCGAAATTCATCCCTAGGGAGGTTGAACGAAAGCGATATGAGATTCGGTGCGAGCTCCTATATCCAGAAACTTCCACTTCCCGTGCACACGAAAGAAGTGAAGGATGAGGCGTCAGGTCTTCATTCTTCACACAATACGAGCAAGTTTTTCTGAAAACAAAATAGGCCCAAAAATGAAGGGTTTTGTGGGCGTCACAGACTGTGATTGATTTGAATTTCTCTCCCAGCAGCCAGGGTTTGATGAGGTAAACTTCTGGCAGCCGGGGTGACCAGGTTAGTTCAAGGAAAAGACCTGGTTTGGTTGCTCTCATTGCACTCTGCGGAGGGTTGATTGAACTGAGCGTAGGTAGGTTAATCATCGTTGGTGCTTTAAACCTTGGAGGTTCCATTGAAATGGTACCAAATCCGGTTGCCGTTGCTGAACTAGCTGTTGAGAAAGGAGCAATGACATTGTTAATGCCCATATCTTCGCGAAGGCAATTATTCGAGCTATCCGACGAAATGGCAACCAAGGTCAGCATCGAGTTTTACGCTGATGCAATTGATGCATTTACAAAGTCTATAACGGATTAAGAAACTTTTATTTATAAAGCGCCAAATCGAATGATTAAGCAGGCATCCTACAATAGGCAACATTAATATCATTAATATTATGATGGATCGTAACAATGTATATAAAGCATCTGCTAATCAATAATTATCGGAATTTCGGTGATCCGCCTTTCGAGGTGGACTTGGAGCCCTTCACTGTGGTTTTGGGTGAGAACAACGTTGGGAAAACGAACCTGCTGAATGCGCTTGGCCTGATTTTCAGCCAGGAAATTATGATTTTCCGGAAACGCGTTCTGGAGATTGATGACATCAATTACGTGTCTGTAGAGGCATTCAAGGAGAAGGTCAGAAACTTCGAGGTAAAGCCGGAGGATATCGAGTTTCCTACGGTCAGTGTTGAGGTCACTTTGGCTGACATGGACGACGATCAGGAAGCTGTTGTAGGTGATTGGTTCAGCAATCAAGAGTTCACTGAAGCAAAAATCACGTATCAGTTCGCGCCTACTGGAAATTATGACCGAGTGGGATGGATTAATAAACAGAGAAACATAATCAAACAAAAGCAGGAGGTTGGAGAAACTGAGCCTTTTTTCATTGATTTTCCTATCGGCGACTATAGGTACTCAGTTTTTGGGGGAAACGATCCGTCGAACGAGTGCAACATGTATTTCCTTAAAATGTTGAAGATGGAGTTCCTCGATGCTCTTAGAGATGCCCAAAAAGAACTCATTGCGAGCGGCGAATATCGGTTGCTGTACAGGATTCTTATTCAGAAAGACAAAGAGAAATATGACGATATTAAAACTGTTCTCAAGACCCTTGATGATGTTGTTAATAAGAATCCGAATCTGAAGAGCATAAAGGATGATGTGAAGAATCTTCTTGATAAGGTTTCTCTTCAATCAGGTGAGTTTGATAACGTTATAGATTTCATTTTCTCTTCGCCTGAAGCAAATGAGCTGCTCAAGAAAATCAGTATGATTTATGGTGCGAATCCTATTAGCGTTGAGCGTAATGGGCTTGGCAGAAACAATCTGTTGTATATATCTTTGATTTTGTCCCATCTTTCGGCTCAAGAGGCCGGCGAAGGGGACACATTTTTTAGGTTGATAGCAATTGAGGAGCCTGAGGCCCATCTGCATCCGCATCTCCAGGATCATTTGGCAGAGAATATTGAGAGCATACAGAAAAGCAGCGGTAAAGCAATGCAGTTGTTGCTTACGACCCATTCGACTAATATAGCAGCCAAAATGAGTCTCACCAGCTCGGTTATCATATTCAACGATCAGAATGGTACACCGGCCAGTCACTATATTCTTTCAGGGATTGATGAGGAAAACGAAAAAAGCACTATCAATTATTTAAGCAAGTATATCGATGCGACAAAATCCCGAATGTTTTTTGCCAGGAAATTGATTTTGGTGGAGGGGATTGCGGAACAATTATTGATTCCACTTTTTTTTAAAGATGATTCTGGAGGGACTCTGGAGAAGGTGGGGTGCAACATTATAAATGTCAGCGGCGTGGCATTCAGCCATTTTCTGAGAATAATTCGAAGCGGCTTCTTCATCAAAGGTTTGGTTTTGACGGACAGTGATACTGGTAAAAAGACGGAGGAGAGAGCGACTGATTTAAAAAAGGACTATGAGCAGGAAGGTTTGATACGGGTTGAGATATCAGAAGGCTCAACTTTTGAGAAAGATGTCATTGCGGCAAATAATAATGGCAAGGGTAAAGAAATATTATTGAATGCCCTCAAAGATACCAAACCGCAAAGAGGCCCGGAATACGAGAAAGAGATTGGAGAAAGCGACATAGAAACAGAAGCTTTCTTTTCAGAAATTGAGAATTACAAATCAGAATTTGCATTCAACTTGGCTTCTCAGTTGAAAGAAAAATCTAATAGAGAGGGATTCACGGTCCCAACATATATAAAGAATGGCTTCGAATTTCTAAAGTAACAAAATGATTCCTAAAATAACTGAAAAGCCGACAATGATGATTGCTGGGCCTGGTGCCGGTAAGACCACTGATATGGTGGCTAGGATCGTTGAGGTTATTCCCGAGCTTAAGCCAAACAGAATATTGGCCGCTATAACATTTACAAATGCAGCGACTGATTCGATAAAGAGTCGGCTTCAAGACCAAATTCAGATTCCGCCTAATGTGTTCGTCGGGACGAATTATAGCTTTTTTAATCACTTCATTTTGATACCTTTTGCTTCGTTGTTTGGATATATAGGGGATGATAAGGTTTTTCTTGAAATCGATGTGAAAAAATTAGTTGATAAGATCCCGCACAATAAGAAGGATCCGGCGATAAGGAATAGGATAAGGGCCAATGTTGTTAATAAGTTGCTTAGGGAGGGTAAGGTCCCTTTCAGCCAGATTGCGCGGATCTCTGCCAAATTGATGGAGGATGCCAAGGTCAGGGGTATTGTTTGCAATAGGATACAATTTTTATTTAAAGATGAGTTCCAGGATACTGATACTGTTCAGCTAACAATTTTTGATGCGATTAGAAAGGGTAAAAAGACCAAGATGTACTCGGTGGGTGACCCAGAGCAATACATATTAGGTTTTACGTATGATCTGCGAGGGGTGAAAAAGCCTTGTTTTGACAAGATTCCGATTAATCGGTTTGCTAAGGATTGCGAAAAATGCCAGTTGGATATTAATAGGAGGGCTTGCGAACAGATTGTTAAATTTACGAATCAGTTCCATACTTCCATTAAGCAGGTATCTGAAGTTGGCTCTATCGAGAATGGTGGTGTGTTTTTCATAGAGTATACTGATTTGGACCTTGTAATTTCAAGGTTTATTGAAATGACGGAGGAGGTCGTTGAATCTTGTGAAGAATCGAAAAGGTTTTTTTGGGGTATGAGAATAATACATATGAGGGGTTTGTAGAAAAGTATGGTTTGATACCGATTTCGAATGAGAATAAGCTTGAGAAGAGCATACTTGCAGAGTCGTTAGACCTCATTTCATCAGCGACGCAATTGAGCCGAAAAGCGATTCGGGAGGAGTATAATCTTAAGAGGGTTGAACTTAGAAAGCTTGCTATCAGGTTGATGAAGGCAATTATGGCAGAGAACGTTGGCACAAAGGACGAATTAATTATATTCATTAATAATGATCTGGGGATACCGTGTATGAACGGTGCTGTTGCCTTTGACTCAACGTTAAATAGGCTGCGTTTTTTATTGAAAAAGGAGCCTGAAGCATCTGGCCACAATTTTCATTCCTCTATCCATAAGGCGAAAGGGCTAGAGGCTGAATGCGTGCTTGTTGTATCAAGAAGCATAAATGAGCTTAAGAAATGGATTGAAACTGAGGTTGATAAACGTTGGAAAGATATGCAGGATACTTGCCGTATCGGCTTTGTTGGCTTTACGAGGGCTAAGAAGATGTTGTGTATTGCTTGTAAACACTCAATAGACAGTCCGATTAAAGCGAAACTTATAGAACTTGGGGTTACATTTGTGAACTGAAATAATATTGAACTATTTGTTAAGAATAAAGGGGTCGGGTCTTTTTTTGACAATTGTTAGATAGTAAATCGTTCCGGGAGTTACGAAATGTAGGGCTTTGTCGGCGTCACAGATAATGATTGGTTTGCATGGGTAACCCTGCTAAAGCAGGGTTGGCCTAAGGCGCAGGGCTTAAGGCTCACGGCGGAAGAGGGGGACATTAAAATATAAGATTCCAATCGGCCGAAACGGTTAGCTGTGAAGATGGGGTCGCCCTTACAAACTAAATTGACGACGTGAGCCGGAGCAGATCTTTACTTTTGCCATGTTTCGGGATCAGAGCCTTTTCTTGGGGCAATCACTGCTAGCATAGCCAAAGCCATAGGAGCACAGTCACTGTGATTCGTTTTCCCCAAAAACCAGGTGCAAAAGACAGCCAAAAGTGGATTCAAAAACTGCTGAACGGAAAGCCGGATTTCCTGAATCCTGAGCTGCCGGAATCGCGTCTTGATTTTTAAATAATGATCTTTCTGCTAAGAGCACCAGGTGGAAACAGTAAGCTCGGATCTTAAATATTGAACAGTGGCCTCGTAACCAACCGCGCACAGAGTCCGTCTGGGGAAAAATAGTCCGCAAAAAGCCCCTGGCTTGATAGGTGGTATGTTCTCACCTTTTATGCTGGAGGGGTAGCCAGGGCATTGGCAGCAACCTTAACGAGCTTTTCATTTTGCCTTTTGTAAAGAGAAGGCTATGGTGGTGGATCGCTGAGACGTCAGGAATTCGTTGCTGTGCTGTCAGCAAAATGGCGAACAGGATTGAAGCACAGAGGGAATGGCACTGATGCAAAGATCAAGACTTGAATACAGCGTTTACACTATAGTGAGGAGGCGAGGTTGTCAGGAAAGGTAGAAGCGGGAAGGCTGTTTCATGCCCTTGCCTTTGCAGCGCAGAAGCATCGTGACCAGCGCCGGAAAGACGCTGAGGCATCCCCCTACATAAACCACCCGATTGCCGTAGCCTCAGTCTTGGCTGTTGAGGCAGGTATTACAGACGAAGATACTCTCATCGCTGCGATTCTGCACGACACCTTAGAGGACACTGAAACATCATCGGATGAATTGGAGGATAAATTTGGCCCCGTGGTCTCCGGCATAGTGCAGGAAGTCACGGATGACAAGTCGCTTCCAAAAAATGTTCGCAAGCGACTGCAGGTTGAGCACGCGCCATCGGCAACGGCTCGGGCCAAATGTTTGAAGATCGCAGACAAGATATGCAATATCAGGGATGTTACTACGGCAGCGCCCGCAACGTGGTCGATTGAGCGAAGGCGGGAGTACCTGGACTGGGCCGAGGAAGTTGTCGCGGGGTGCCGAGGTGTTGAGCCGCGAATTGATGCGGTATTCGACGAGACACTCTCAAAAGGATACGCTACTCTGAGAACTTGAGAAGAGTAAAGGGGTCGGGTCCCAGTTAAATAGGCTGCGCCCCAGTTGAATAGAAGAAAAGCATTCAACCCCGGTTAAATAGGGTTCCACCATTTAACCCCAGTACCATCCAATGGAGCTACGGGGCAGGCGGGGCAGGCGCGGTAAACATTCCATAGGGCGAGCATTTAACCCCAGTTGAACACCCGGAGGGTCCCCGGTTCAACGGGGCGGGCGGGATAAATCTTTTTTTGACAATTGTGTTAGATAGTAAATCGTTCTGGGAGATACGAAATGAAAGGCTTTGCCCCGACCGCAGAAAGCCACGGCTTTAGTCGTGGATGAATTCGGTTACGGTCGGGATGTCGCGGGGCTCCACCGGCGTCACAGATAATGATTGGTTTGCATGGGTAACCCTGCTAAAGCAGGGTTGGCCTAGGGCGCATGGCTTAAGGCGCACGGCGTTCAGATCTAATTGGGCAAAGTTGAATCGTGAAATTCCACATGTGTAAAGTATTCGGTAATTAACTATGCCACGTATCTCTCAAGGCCCTGGGGTAAAGGGAAGCCAGAAGTGGATCCAGAAGCTCGTTAACGAAAGACCAGACCTGCTGAATTCTCTCATCAGAACCCTATTGGAAGGATTACCGAATCGGGCCATAAAACCGGCCTGAAATTATGTATCGGTTTTTATGAGCTTGTCTCAAAGAGGTCATAATGGAGTATCAAAGCCTGATCCACATCCTTCATGATTTCGGCAGGAAGATCACCCAGTTTCTTGAGGAGGCGGGCCTTATCAACCGCGCGGGTTTGGTTGACCATCACTTTTGAGCGGGTCCGCAATCCCCCGGTTTTCGCTGGTACCTCGACCTCGAAGGAGTAGACACGGGTCACATTTGAAGTAATAGGCGCAATAGAAACAATGGGAGAATGGGCGTTGTTGATGTCATTGGAGACGACAACCGCAGGCCTTGTCTTCCTGGCTTCAGCGCCGACTGTGGGATCGAAGCTCACCAGGAACACATCCCCTCGCTTAATCGAGGCCGTCACCGATCACTCCCTCAAGCTCCTGGTTGACCCTGCGAATGTCGGTTGCCGCTTCCCTGTATTCGGCTGCAAGCCTTCCGGCCCTCTTATCCCTGAGAACACGCTCTATGGCCGTGGAGATGAAACGACTTCTCTTTCTGGGCTCTACCTCCCGAGAAAGCTTTTCAAAGAGATCCTCGGGAAGACTGACGTTGATTCGAACACTCATTGTGGCACCTCAGTGTGTTTTTTATTACACAATATCGGAATACACTCATTTTGTCAATTTTATTAGTGAAGCGGGCCCTTAAAAATTTAGGCCCTTCACCGCCCAAATCTTGAGAAGATCTATTCCGGCCCCCACCTAGATCTATTGACAATGGCGTTGAAAACCGACTCTAATAGACTGATGTAGTACAGAATTCTGTATGCGAGAAAAGGTTGCGCTATACAGAAATCCTTTTGCAGGGTAATTGAGCAAAATATATATTTTATTGATTGATATAAGGTATATAATAAGTATAATAAATGTATTAAAATGGAATTTGAATTCGATATTCATAAAAGCGAAGAAAACAAAAAGAGGCATGGGATGGATTTTGTTGAAGCCCAAACGTTATGGGATGATCCTGACCGAATTGAAGTCCCTGCAAGAACTATTGACGAACCAAGATCTGTAGTAATCGGTAAAATCGCGGATAAACACTGGTCTGCAATCATCACCTATCGTGGTGAAAAGATTAGGCTCATTTCAGTGCGTCGATCACGCAAGGAGGAGGTAGAAATTTATGAAAGCTATTGAGCTGGATAAGAAATTCGATGAAGGCGAGGATATTTCCGAATTCCTCGATTTTTCAAAAGCAAGAAGACCTGGGCAGGAACAGAAAAGGGTCAACGTGGATTTTCCGGTTTGGATGATCCACCATTTAGACAAGGAAGCCAAGCGTCTCGGTGTGCCTCGGCAATCCATTATTAAGGTTTGGATTGCTGAAAGATTAAAAAAGGGTTCCTAAACTAAAATCCGCGGACACCATACCTATTTCTCGACAGAGTAACAGTACACATATGATTTTATTTTATGTAAAATCCGGGGACACCATACCTATTTCTCGACAGAGTAACAGTACACATATGATTTTATTTTATGGTAAGAATTGCGCGAGTAGTGGCTCCCGGTTTTCCCCACCACATAACCCAACGTGGAAATCGTCGGCAGGAAACCTTCTTCAACGATGAGGATAGGCATACATAGAGCTGATGTCTGACTGAGGGAGAGGATCAAATCTTTACTCTTGCCATGTTTCGGGATCAAACCCTTTGTTTTGCCATAATCAATACTTAAGCATTCAGCCGTCAGCGATCAGCTCTCTGCTTCCTTACATATCAAAAAATAGTTCTTGCTATTACACATTCTTATGTGTGAGAATATGTGTGATTGAATAGTGGAGGTGGTTACTATGGCAACAAATCTGCAGCTTGATGACCAACTCATCGTAGAGGCCGTAAAGCTCGGAGGGCACAAGACGAAGAAGGCAGCTGTCACGCAGGCCCTGATCGAGTACATAACCCATCTGGAACAGGAGAAGATCCTCTCGATGTTTGGGAAAGTGGACTACGATCCCGAGTATGATTACAAGAAACAGAGAACACAGACATGAAAGTTCTCGTGGATACGAGCATATGGTCTATGGCTCTCCGGAGAGGTACGGGGAGCGCTTCTGTAGAAGCAGGGGAACTTCGCAACTTGATTAGAGATCACCGTGTGCAAATGATCGGCCCGATACGCCAAGAGATACTTTCCGGTATTCGCAGTGAATCTCAATTCAGGAGCCTTCAACGCTACCTTGCGAGCTTTCCAGATTTTCCCATTCTCACACAGGACTATGTCACGGCAGCCAGATTCTTCAACCTCTGCCGCTCAAAAGGGATTCAGGGATCAAACACTGATTTCCTTATCTGCGCGGTGGCTGTGCGAAACAAATGCCACATTTGTACCACAGACAGGGATTTTACATTATTCTCCGAACATGTGCCTATCGTGCTCCACGCAGCGAATAGTCGCGCTTGACATAATGAAGTCCGGGAATTCCGGGACGCCTTCAAAAAAGTAAATAACTATGCGGTGAGGGAAGGTTCTTTATAAGAACGGCGGACGAGCCTACACTACGAGAACCCTAGATGGGTAAGATTTCCTGAAAACAAACTAGGCTTAAAATGAAGGGTTTTGCCCCGACCGCAGAAAGCCACGGCTTTAGCCCGACCTTTTGTGGTCGGGATTAGGGTCGGGATGTCGTGCCACTAAGTCCCGCTGTTCACAAAGCGAATCGGCGAAACTACGTGGTGCCACGGGTTTGCCCGCGGGGCTCCACCGGCGTCACAGACAATGATTGGTTTGCATGGGTAACCCTGCTAAAGCAGGATTGCCCTAAGGCGCCCTGGTGCAATATGCTTCGCCCCAGAGGAATAGGCTTCGCATTCCACAGGGCAAGCATTGCACGGGGCAAGCAGGGCGTAAGGTGCAAGGCGATCAAATCCAATTAGGCAAAGCGAGGATGGGTGAATGGAATAAAGGGGTCACCTGTCCCTTTGGCCTCTTCTGATATACCATAAAAGCCAAGCGGAATTTGCGGTCATAGTATTTGATTCAAGCAAGAGTGTAGACTTGTCCGCCGTTTCTCTGGCGGGCGCGACCCCATTCTCGCAGCTTTCTGTTGTCAGATTAGGAACCTGGACATGAAGATTTTTTGACTTCAGATGTTCACTTGGGCATGAAGTTTGCCGGGCACCCTTAGAACTATACTTAAGAATTGCCTACGAAATGAACAAGATAAAGTGTAATTAATACCATAAACCATCAGCTCAGCTGATGGTCCAAGCTATGCTGTGCAGGTGAGTGGGTTATGTGTTTTGATTTCTCGCCCGCTCCCCTTCGACCCTTCGACAAGCTCAGGGCTGGGGTCGCTCGAGCCCACAAACCCGCCTGCCAGCGCCTGAAGCGCAGCTGATGGCGGGCAGGGGACTCAGAGTTAGGAAAATGAATCAGTTGATGCTGACAGATCGCCTAAAAGTATTTGGAGAGGCCGCCACGGCAAGAAATAAGCGAGCTTATTTCTGCCCGTGAAGGCTCTCCATTCTCCCGATGTAAGTCATCGGGGCCCCCGCTGCGCGGGCGTTTTAAGCGATCCAAGGCTTTTCTCTGAGTTCTCTGAGAGCTCTGCCTGCCGCGCCTGCCCCGTAGCTCCGGAAGATGGTACTGGGGTAGGTGCGTGCATCGTACTGGGGTGAGAGATCAAAGACCCTTTTAGGGTCCAAAAAGCCACCCTTTTTAGGGATGGTTGTTGACTTGAAGAAAAAATGCAATAGCTTAAGTGAAGTGTTCGAGCACTTAGCTCGCTAAACAGTATTTTGCTGGCTACTATGTCGATTGTTGAAAATATCTACCGCCGTTGTATGTCTGATACGCATAAGGGAGAGTTGAGCGCTCAAAATCTTTCTCTATACCGCACCTCACCTTACACCATATACTGCGATAAGTTCATTTCAGAAAACGAAAAGGATCTAAGAGGCCCTTACAGAGAGCTTTTGCAAGAAAGAGGACAGGAGCACGAAAGAACTGTTATCCAAAAAGAATACCCGCAATGGGAGAGAATTACTTATAAGGAGCCCGAAGAAGGGTTCTTAAGACTATTAGAAGAGATGGAAAGAGGGGCTGATGTAATATGTGGGCTGCCCATATTCTTACTACCGGAAAATATGCAAGGAAGGGCCGATATCCTTGAAAAACAGAAAAACCACTCTTCTGTCTTTGGGCACTATCATTATGTAGTCAAGGAAATCAAGCTATCCAAAAACATCAAGGAGGAGCACATAATTCAAGGTGCTTTCTATACTTACGTCATCGGCAAGATCCAAGAATACCTTCCAGAGAGTTTTTACATCATAAACCGCGATTACGAAGAAATGGAATTTGTTTTCAACGACTATCAGGCTCACTTGGAGGAAGCAATTAAAGGTACTCAGGCGATTCTTGACGGGGCAGAGGTGCCAACGCCAACGTATAATGGAAGTGTTATGTGAAGCTCTAAATTATGTGAAGTTGAGCTTCTTCATGTCCGGAATGCCCTTCATTTTCTCCCTCCGGCTAATATTTTACTACACATAATTGAGGCCCTTTTGCAAGCGCATTGAGCCA
>Ga0307378_10004325_pt1 | contig 20339 bp, 14 predicted proteins | sample UN1MG_FD_202238 | JGI IMG/M metagenome (GOLD analysis project Ga0307378, IMG submission 202238) | Soil microbial communities from Risofladan, Vaasa, Finland - UN-1 | ecosystem: Environmental > Terrestrial > Soil > Coastal area > Acid sulfate soil | place: Finland: Risofladan, Vaasa | collected... | reverse complement strand
CCCATAACTCGGCAAAGACGTAATCCTGTATGTCAATACCCCGGGTGGCCACGGCGAACCGTCATCGCCAGCCCACAATCCGATTACCTTGCCCATTCCAGGCTCCGAAAATACAGTAGCCGGAGCTGCCGAAGGCGGCGCATCCGCAACCTCTGTCGGACGCCATCCCGCTATCGTTGACCCCGCATTGTTTATCGAACGCACATTGTCCGCCGAATCCGCAACGCCCGTTGAGTTGCCGTCGTAAAGAATATCCGGGTTCGAAAAATATCGAATACATGTGCCAGGCGGATAAGACATTACCGTTATAAACTGCTCGGTGCTGTCACCGTAAAAACGATGGCCATGAGAGTACTCGTAAAGGCCGTTAACATCAGAATGGTCCCAATCGTGAGCACAACCCATGTTATGACCAAGCTCGTGAGCAAATGTGTTGGTGTAACCTGCCGCCTGGGCTCGCCTGACAACGCTAAATGCGTGGCCCTCAAAATCCGGGCCTAAAGTCTGCATCACCCACGCTATTCCACCGGCATCATCACGCTCAACAAGCATCGAAACCACATCCGCTCCATACGTATCACGAAGGTCATGAACCGGGCCCAAATCTTCATGATTTGGGTCCGTAAGATTATACAGGTCATAATTCATGTACTGCGCCTCAATGTAGTTCACCTCCTCAGTATGAACCAGCCGAAGCCTCAAATCTACTTCGCTCTGTTGATAGGCCGTATTGGACTCATCTACTGCAAGGTTTATCAGCGCCTTAATCGCCGTCGTGCCACCTGCCCCTGAGCGGGCATCCGGCGTATAAACCACAAGAACATCCACCTCATTGACGTCTCCGGCACCCTCTATCTCACCCTCCGCCGCAGGGTAGTACTGCAAATCCGTGCTCGTGCTGTGACCCGGAACCTGCCCACCACCACAGGCAAGAAGCTCCGCAGGGTCAACTTCACGAACCTCATGAACACCGTCCGGCAAATACCTGATTTCATATACCCCTTCACCCGGAACATGAAGGCTGGCAAGCATCACATCGTCCTCAACCGCCAGACTCAAAACCCCTGAATCTCTGCCAACCACCTCGCCAAACCATGTATAACTCGATGCCGAACGCCTGATGTAACGTGTAAATTTAATGTCGTAAGAAACATCATCGAAAAGATTAAAACGCAGAACATCACCGCCTCTTGCCGAAAGACCCGAAAGCAAACCTAAATTGACGCCAACCGGTCGTCTCCGCTTAACCATCGCATCGGCTCTGCCCTTCCCCTGATTCAAAGAACCCTCCAGAACCGTCAAAACCTCAGGATACCCCTCGCGAACCTCACCTGGTCCAACCAAATTGCCCTTCGCAACTGCAGCTTGGACCGAAAAAGCCGAAGAACAAAACACCAGTAATGATAACAAGACAAAGGGCACTAATACCCCCACCTTAAGAGGTTCAAAACGAATTTCCGGAGCCTGCCCGCTATCTCTCATTCACCTCTCCCGCATCATCCTCTAATTTTGCTCAAAATCCACATTTCTTAGCCGACAAGCTCAACTTCTCAAATAACATATTATACCTTATCCAAAGGCTCCCGGCAATGGTTTTTGCCTTCCGGAAACAGCAAATACCCGTTTTTCAGCCCTCAGGGCCAAAAATCAGCAAAATTTCACCCTGACTTGTGTTTCGTTAACGGATTCTGTCCCTTTATACGGCCTGAGTCCCCCGATAGTTCAAAACTCCCCTCAACCCGCTCAAAAAATCTTATCTACTACAAACCTCGCACCCAGGAATATATCCACCCCCATCGCAATACAAAGAACCCCCAGACGCACCCACCGAAAACGCATCCTCCCCCGCGAAATAAAAAATATAATCCCAACCGAAATCACTCCCAGTATATACATCTTCGCCGTCTCTACCAGCAGCTTACCTGCCCCAGCACCCAGCCCGGCAAATTTCTGAAAACACTCTGCCGCAAAAAGCAACGCCCCCGTCGAAAGCACAACCATCACAACTCCCGCCCCAAGTACCCAGCGCCTGTCAGAAAAACCCGCGCTGCTCAAACCTGTCATCCCTTCCCCCACCAGCACCGAACAGCACAATGCTGGTATCGAAAGCCATATGACCGGACTCACGCCCAGAAAAGAACCGCAATAAGCTAAAAACACTCCGGATGTAAGTATTATCATTACGCCGTAACGACGCGCTGCAAAAAGCATCGAAAAACCCATCAACAACGCCGCTATCGGAACATGGTAAAAACCCAGTACCACCATTTTCCTCTCTACCATCAAAAGAGGCGCCACCAACCCCCATAAATCACCAAACCCTGTCCCCTCCTGTGTCGGAATCGCGAACAGCCGGTAATAGGCCGAAACCTGAAAAAAAACTACTATCACCATAAAGGGCACCGCCGAAAGAGGTATCCGTAAAAACCGCCATCTGCCTCTCGGCCCAAACACCGCCGGTAGAAAAAACCACGGCAAACACCCCACCAAAAATCCGCCCGCAGGATGATAAGCCGCAAGACCGAGAAAAAAAGGACCAAAACCGTAAAGCAGTCCGCTAAAAAAACAACCCCAAAATCCGCAAACCCATCGGCTGCTCACTATAAAACAACCTAAACCTCCGAAACATGAATTGAAAATCACAAGGTATTCTAACCTGTCGAAGTGCCCCCAGTAAGGCTGATAAAGATAAACAGCCAAAACCAAATAGACTGTCACTGCCGCCGCCGCGTGCTTGATTAACTTTTTACCCATCGAATCTGTCGAGCCACAAACATCCTGTCTGTTTTGTAAGACTACACGTCTATTTGAGCACCACCTTGCCCATACCCGTGGTAATTCTGCCTATCCTGTAAACTTTCTCACCATACCTGCTCAACTTCTTCTGTATCGAATCCGCAAAGTCCTCCGCAACTATCAGAACATACCCTATCCCCATATTAAAAACCCTGTACATCTCCGACTCCTCGACAGGGCCCGCTTCCTGCAGAAATGTAAATATCTTCGGCACCAGCCAGCTCGACTTCTTTATATTCGCGTTGCAGTCCTTCGGCAAAACCCGCGGTATATTACCCACAAGACCGCCCCCGGTTATATGAGCCATCCCGTGCACAACACGCTTGACCTTATATTGAGACAGCAGCTTTACTACCGCACGAACATATATCCGAGTCGGCTCCAGTAAAACTTCTCCTAAAACCGCGCCGTCAAGACCCTCTACCTCCTCACTCATCTTCAAACCGCACTTCTTAAAACAGATGTTGCGAACCAGTGTATACCCGTTACTGTGAAGCCCGCTCGAACCCAATCCGAGTATCACGTCACCCTTGCGAACCATGCTGCCGTCAATAATCCTCTTGCGCTCTACTATCCCCACCGCAAAACCAGCCATGTCAAAATCACCCTTGCGGTAAGTATCAGGCATCTCCGCCGTCTCGCCGCCTATCAACGCACAGTCCGCCTGCCGACAACCTGCTGCAACCCCCTTGACAAGCTCGGACACCATGCCGGGCTCAAGTTTATTAACTGCAAGGTAATCCAGAAAAAACAGCGGCTCCGCTCCCTGGACCAGCATGTCGTTAACGCTCATCGCGACAAGATCGATACCAACCGTATCATATTTTTTTATCTCACCGGCAAGCTGAACTTTGCTCCCAACACCGTCCGTACAAGCAACCAAAACCGGATTCTTGTAATTGCGCTTAAACAGCCGCTCGTCATAGTCCAGACGAAACATCCCCGCAAAAGCGCCCTTCTCGCCCATCACCCGGGGTCCGAACGTGCTCGAAACATAACCGTTTATCCGCTCGACCATCTCGTCGTTGGCGTCAATGCTCACTCCAGCCTCTTTATAGCTGATGTACTTACTCATTCTCCCTCTGCCAAATTATCAAACATGTTCGCTTGATACTGTTCCATCGAAAACTTGCTTCTCGCTACCTCCACCGGTATCCTGTAACTGCCGCTCCAGCACGCAGTACAGTAATGGTCCGACGGAAGCGCCGCACAAGACAGCAAACCTTCAAGAGAAAGATAACCCACACTGTCAACCCCAAGAAACTCCCGGATTTGCTCCAAATCCCGATTGTTCGCAAGTAGTTCCTCCTTCGTCGGAAAATCCACCCCGTAAAAACATGGATACCTTATCGGCGGACAACTCACTCGCATATGGATTTCCTTCGCCCCCGCATCGCGAAGCGAACGTATCTTCCCCCTCGTCGTCGTCCCGCGAACAATCGAGTCGTCCACAACCACCACCCGCTTGCCCGCAACCGCCTCCTTAACCACCGCCAGCTTAAGTTTGACCTGAAACTCCCTCAACTTCTGGTCCGGCGAAATAAATGTCCTGCCTATATAATGACTCCGCACAAGACCCATCTCGAATGGTATCTTGCTCGCCTCCGCATAACCGACCGCTGCCGATGTCCCCGAATCTGGAACCGGCGTCACCACGTCCGCTTCCACAGGATGCTCCGCCGCCAACTGCCTGCCCAGCTTCTTACGAAACTCGTGCACGTTTTCACCGAAAAGTAAACTGTTCTGCTTCGCAAAATATATATGCTCAAAAATACAGTGAGCAGGCTTAACGCTCCCCGGCTTTACAAAAAACCTGCTGCTCAACCCCTTCTCGTTCAGCGTCACTATCTCTCCCGGCTCCACATCACGAACAAACTCGGTACCTGTCGCATCGAAGGCACATGTCTCACTCGCAATTACATAACCGCCTTCCTTCGTCCGACCAATACTCAAAGGCCTTATACCGTATGGGTCACGCGCAGCCTCTATCCTGTCTGCAAACAAAAACAAAAGACAATATGCCCCCTGAAGATGACTCAAAACATGCCCCAGCGGGTCCGACTTACTCACGTGAGTCGGCTTCGCAAGCAAATGAGTAATAACCTCTGTATCGCTCGTCGACTTGAAAATACTCCCGTACGCCTCATATTCACTACGCAACAAAGACGCGTTGATAAGATTGCCGTTATGTGCAACCGCAACCTGACCCCGTGAGTACTCACACAACAAAGGCTGACTGTTTATCGGATCGCTCGAACCGGTCGTAGAATAGCGAACATGACCTATCGCCATCCGATTCGAAAGCTTTTCCAAAATCCCACGCCCGCTACGGAACACCCTCCCTACCGTACCCATTCCGGTATAGCACCGGATAAATTCGCCATCGCTGGACGCTATACCTGCAGACTCCTGACCCCGGTGCTGTAAACTGTACAAACCAAGATAAGTCTTCTCTGCTGCGCCGGCATCTCCGTATATCCCGAAAAGCCCGCAGTTTTCTTTCTTCTCAAAACTCATTAAGTCCTCTGTACTTTAGGGACTCAACTCGAAGTTAAGTCGGGCACCGTCACACAAACCTCCGGAAAAACAAAACCCGACCACCCAAACCGATAGTGTAACTAATCACCTGCCAAAAGTCAAACAATTGTTTCCTCCGATGGGTACATAAACTCCGGTATCCGCCGAACCTTACCGTCGCCGTCCAAACACGCCAGAACGCTTGAACCCTCCGCAAGTACCGCACCATCACCGCACCGGACAAGCTTATAGCTGTGCTCTATCCTGCTAGCGCTGACCCCCGAGCACCACGTCTCCAGCTCAAGTTCCTCATCGTACCTCGCCGCCTGACGATATTTTACATTCAACTCCGCTACTACAAAAAATACACCCGCCCCTTCCAGGTCTTTATAAGCCAGACCGTTGGCTCGCAAAAGCTCCGTTCGGCCCATCTCAAACCAAACCGGATAAACGCTGTGATGAACAACACCGCCTTGGTCCGTCTCTGCATAACGGGCCTTCAGCTTTATTGAATGGCTTCCAACGGTTATTCGCTCGGGAAATTCCATCTCAAAACACCAAAAAACTCCCACAAAAAATAACACAATAAGCGGTTTTTGCAAGTTTTTTCAAGCCATCTGCGCAAATATCGCCCCCAAACGCCTCAAAACCAAAACTGTTAAAAAAAATGTTGACTCAGCCGCCCTGAATAACGATAATGGAAGTTCATTTTGAACAAAATTTACAGAGGTCGCCATTTGCCGTCCGTTGCGTCCTTAGGCTGGACAAAACCGAACTCGCGAGGGGGACCAAATCCATGAAAGGACAATTATTATGAAAAACTTATCCCTTCTTTTGGCCTGCCTTCTAATCGCTTCTCTCGCCTGCAATCTCATAGCCGACGAAGAAAACGATAAAGACGCAACAAAACCGGAAACCACCGGTGAAACCACCGCCGACAGTGTCGCTGTCACCGTAAATGGCGCCGATATTACTGAAAGCCAGGTGGACGAGGAAACCAAGCCCCAGCTCGAAAGACTTGCTGCACAAGCCGCACAAATGCCGCCAGCTTTCCTCGAACAATACAAAACACGAATCCGACAGCAGGCGCTCGAAAGAATGATTGTAGAAAAACTACTCAGCCAAAAAGCTAATCAGCTAAATCTGCAAATTACCGACGAACAGGTTGTTGAGAAAATCCAGGATATGGCAGACCAGCAACAGCCGCCCCTGTCCATGGAAGATTTCAAAGCGCTTATAGAAGCCAGCGGTCAATCCTTCGAACAAGTAAAAGAACGTATAAAAAAAGGCCTCGGGTACCAGAAAATTATTGAAACACAGTTCGAAGGAAAAATAAACGTCACAGAAGAAGATGCAAAAAAGTTTTACGACGAAAACAAAAAACAGTTTGAAACACCCGAACAGGTAAGAGCAAGCCACATACTTCTTGGAATCAAACCGACCGATTCAAATGACGTCAAAGCTGAGGCAAAACAAAAAATCGAACAACTACTAAAGCAGATCCGGGATGGCGACGACTTCGCCCAACTCGCAAAAGAAAACTCAACCTGCCCCTCAAGCGAAAAAGGTGGCGACCTGGACTTCTTCGCAAGAGGACAAATGGTTCCGGCATTCGAAAAAGTCGCCTTCGAACTACAACCGGGACAGGTCAGTGACGTCGTCGAAACCAGGTTCGGATACCACATAATAAAAGCCACCGACCGAAAAGACGCCTCCCTCACCTCCTTCGAAGAGGTAAAAGATGACATAATAAACAAACTTGAAAATAACAAAAAAGGCGACATCGCAGCGGAGTATATCGAATCACTAAAAGCCGAGGCTAACATCGTCTATCCCCCCGGAAAAGAACCACAGAAGCCCCCCACCCCACCAACTGCGACACCTTAAGCAGCTAAAATTTATAGAACCATTACAATAAAAATCGGGAGGTTCACAAACCCTTGTGAACCTCCCGCTTACTTTACAACTGTATCAAAAAATATGTCGGCAACTTACTTCAACAATGTCGCTGGGTCAAGATTCGCCGACTCGATGTCCTTAAAATATTTAACCGTCCCAAGCTTAAGCTCAATCGTCGCCTCATCATCACACACTATTATACCCTTCGGATGCATCTGAAGAGCGCTAATCGTCCACATGTGGTTCACGCTCCCTTCGATAGCGTACCTCAACGCCCGCGACTTGTTGTGACCGTTCACTATTATCATAACTTCCTTGGCATCCATAACCGTACCAACCCCAACGGTCAACGCCGTTTTCGGAACCTTATTCACATCGCCGCCAAAAAACCGTGAATTCGCCACTATCGTATCGTACGTCAGCGTCTTTACTCGCGTCCTCGAAGACAAAGAAGAACCCGGCTCATTAAACGCAATATGACCGTCGGGCCCTATCCCACCCACAAACAGCTCAACTCCACCGACTTTTTTCATCTTCTCTTCATAACTCGCACATTCAGCCTCAAGGTCACCCGCGTTCCCGTCAAGAATGTTCACATTCTCTTTCTTTATATCTATATGGCTGAAAAAATTGTCCCACATAAACGAATGATAACTCTCCGCATGGTCCACAGGCAAATTCACATATTCATCCATATTAAACGTTACTACGTCCTTGAAAGACACTGACCCGGACTTGTTAAGCTCTATCAACTCACGGTACATGCCCAGCGGCGATGAACCCGTCGGTAAACCCAACACAAACGGCTTGCTGCCGCTCGGCCCAAAACCTTTTATTCGCTTCGCAACATAATTCGCCGCCCACTTCGACGCCGCCTCATAATCTGGCTCAATAATAACTCTCATAAAACCGCTCCTGTATCAAATAAAAACAAAACTAACCCAAATTCTTTATACGACTGATAAGCTCGTCCCCTAGCTCGCTCTTTACTTTTATATGCTTCTCAATCTCACAGACAAAACTGTTCTCCTCAAACGTCCCTCTAACATGCTCAAAATCTCCACGCACCGTCTCCTCGTCGCCGTCAATGCCAAAACCAATCTGAGCCGTTGCCGCAAACTCTTTCTTCGCGTCCGAATAAAGAAGCTCGTCAAGTTCCAAAACACAACTTTTCCATCTCATCACCTGGTCGATAATATCATCCACCGTCATTTTATCAATCGCCTTGCCCAAACGCTGCTGCAACACGTTAGCCGCCCACGACCACTCATACTCCGGATATCCCTTGTGCATCGACTCAAATGCCGCCAACAATTCCTCCAGCGTCCCTAACTTGCTGACCTCAATTTTCTCCAACACCTTCTCAACACATTCCTCCGGCGCAAGTAATCCCGCTAAATCAAGCCACTTACCGCCGCCTGCACCGCTCTCCGGCAACAAGGCAGAACGAAGCTCTTCAACCTTACCAAACTCCTTGCCCTCTAATCGCTTTATCAGACAATTGCCCAGAAACTTATCTATTCCAATCTCATAAAACCTGATACCTCGCTCCAAAGAACTGTCCCTTATCTTCACATTGTGGTATGTAAAGTAATCGCTCGTCTCACCCGACGCCGCCTTCAGATTTCTCAGTATCTGCGAGCCGCTTAGCATCTTCTGGACCGTGTATGGACTCAAAAGTTTGAAATTGACATGGTCCAGCTTCCGCGGGCTCTTGCGCCTGTCCCGTTTCGGCCACTTACGAGCGTCTCGAACCGTGCCGACGCTGCGCAAATTCACGCCCGGAACCAAAACGCTCTCGTCCTCGTGCTCAATCAAATAAGAAAATGGCAAATCCGATGTGTCCGAGTTCCGATAGTGCCTGCCCATCACAACACTGAACGCGCCAACCCTCGCAGGCCAAAGCATATAAGAATCACTCGCCGTCTTCGATCCTCGCTCGACAACTCCCTGATGGCAGGGACCAAGCTTGTACATGTGATTGCTCTGGTTAGTGCCGCTGCCCGCGTTCAAAAATGAAAACAAACCCGCTATCAACAGAGTCGACTTATGATGTGTAACCGTATAAGGACCCGCAAATACCGCGCAAGCCTCCCCGTGAAAACCTCCGCAATTCGCAAAAAATACCGAGTGCTCCGCTGAATACTGCTTCGCTAATTCCGTCCCCTGACCCACAAAACAGTGTGATATTATCACCCCGTCCGTAATCCTTGAACCCGAACACGCAATAAAATTCTCAGCCGTCACCGCCGGACCAATATAAACCGGGTCCTCCACGCAACTGTTCACCGAACCGTTCTCAAGCAGATTAACCCCCTCGATAATGCTGCTCGGCCCAATCTTAACATTCCTGATTATCCGGCAGTTCAAAACCTTCGCACCAACACCCACGACTCCTACAGATGACGTAACACTCATAGTATAGGCCGTTATCATCTCCCTCAGTTTTTCTATAACCTTCGGCCTGTGACGATAAAACGCTATCACATACCCTATCTGTGCCGAAAGATTATCATAAATCGGTATCTCCCTCCCACCTGCCTCGTTAACAACCGCAACCTCCGTCCCGTTACCAAAAGTACTCTCGCCCTCAACCGCAAGCAAATCCACATTCTCGATTATCACATCATCTTCAATCACATAATTGGCAATATGACTTCTGACCTGGCTGATATAAACATTATCGCCGACCGTGCAGTTAACAAGCGTCGCATCGCTGATGCCGCAAGCCTTCTTCACCCCGCCCCCAAAACTCACCTCCTTCTCAAATACTCCCAGCCGTACTTCTCCAAGAAAACGCGCCCGCCTGACTCGACCAACCTCAAAACCCTCCGCCACCGTAACTTTCGACCACTCCGAACAAACACATCCCTGTTCCGTCAGCTTCGAAATCTCCTCCGAACTTAAACCTCGAAACCCCGATTTATTAATATCAGTTCCAGACACCATATCGTCTCTCTCGTCCCTTCTCAGCCGGACTGACTCCTAACACTTAAATCCCACAAGGTCACAGCCCTCCGCCTCCTTCTTCAACTGCTCCATAAACGACTCCGCTGCCAAAAGACGCTGCCCCGCAAGTTCCCGTACCGACGCGAAGCGAAAGCTCTTTTCCAGACGAGCCTGCCAGTACCGATAATCTATCTTGCTCTGCCAACTCAAAACTACATCCGAAACACCTTTACCGCCCGCAATAGACTCCCGTAACTCGTTAAAAATACCTACCGCCCCCATATCCTCGAGGTTCCGGGAATCCGAAAGTATCATTGCCTCCTGCATACGACTCGAACGGTCCCCGCTCTCGGTGATAATACGGTTTATCTTCTCAATTCTCGCTTCCTCTACCACCCCGCAAAGCCTCTCCGTCACCACTTCCGTCGAAACTTCCAGCAATTCCTCCTCCCCAACGCTCAAAATCGCCAGGCCAGCCATCTCTTTTGCCGAACCAAATCTTCGGGCAAGACCCGAATCGCTGAAATACGCCGCCGATAACAGACAAAATCGGTCTATCGGAAGACCCGAATCCACAACTTCAGGAAGTCCGCATATATAATCAACATTACGAACCATACGTTCGCCCCTGTCCCAAAGCGACCGGTCAAGACCGCCGTTCAACGTCGGTATTATCAGAACTTCCTTCGCTAGTTCCTTGATTGTACCAAACTTATCCATAATCCATCTGACCGATAAATCCGCTAACAACGACCGCCTTATCGCAGAATACAATAATTTAGTCAAGCTTTTTTTGACCCGAACCAAAAACACAAAACTAACATAATAATTCAAAACCAAATCGTATTTTTTAACAAAATCTTGAAGTACTTCGTTGGAAATCGCCGATGCCTAATGTATACTTTCTATAGTAGAAGGTCGTTTTACCTTGATACTCTCTGCGGCTATTTTATATTCTTAAGGGAATAGTTATGTCGAATCAGTCAAGGATGGTTAAAGTTTTAGCTGCATTGCTCATTTCTATGACCACCGGGGCAATCGTGCTGATGGCTCTTGGCAATAATCCGCCCTCTGCAGGCCCTTTCTGCCTATCAAGCTACTACCACCTTGACCCAGTCGAAAAGACCATCCTCTCAAGGACAATACAAACAAAAGGTAGATGGAACTCCATCGAAACTTACTACAGCAACACAAAGGCCGGTAACATCGAACAGCTCGCCTCTATAAGCGGACTTACAAGTCCCGAAGATCTTAACTGCCATTTTGTGATTTGTAACGGCCTCGGAGAAAAAAATGGACAAATTCAAACCACAGAAAAATGGCAGAGACAATGGTCCATAATTCCAGGAAAATCCTGGTACGGAACTGGCCAGACAATCAGAATCTGCATCATCGCTGACCCCAAAGACTCCAGACCCACCGATTCTCAGATAAGAAGGGTCGAAGTCTTGGTCGAAAAACTCGCCAGAAATTTCGACATCAAAAACGAAAATATCTACTACCCAGGCGACTGGCAGTAAAACACCTCAAATAACCCTCAAAAACCCAAAAAAACGCTGAAAATGCGCCTTTTCACGCCAAAAACGCGCCAAAAACACAAAAAATTTGATTTTTCCTGCCGTTTTTCGTAATATCTACTCAGCGTTGTTCCGAAAAACTTAAAAAATCTAAAAAGGAATGGGGTGATGAAAAAAACATTTTTCTTAAGCCTTATTGTAATCCTGACAGCCTCTTTGACAACCTCCTACGCCGCTAAAATTCACCGCCAGCCCACAAACAACCGGATAATCGTCAAATTCCGTCAAAACCTCGCCCAATCAGCACAAAAACAAGCATCACTCGCCACACCACCAGGCCAAATAAAGCTCTCGCTCCAACTCGACCATATAAACGCCATATATCGAATGAAAAAAATAACACCACTGCTAAAAAAGCCACCACACAAAAAACAACAGCACCTGCTCGATAGAATATACAAAATACAGTTCGACTTAAAACCTGGCCAGTCAATCGACGAAATCCTAAACGCCTACCAAATCAATCCTGATGTCGAATACGCCGAAATAGACCAAATCACCTCCATACACCTGACGCCCGATGACCCCTATTATCCCCTGCAGTGGCCGCTGAACAATACGGGACAGGACTATCCCACCGCCGGAAGATACAAACTGCCACCCGGCATACCCGACAGCGACATAGACGCGCCCGAAGCATGGGACATCATCACTAACGCGCCAAACGTCATCGTTGCCGTAGTCGACACCGGTATCGACTATAACCACAGAGACATTGACGACAACCTCTGGATTAACCTCCCTGAACTAAACGGAACCGAAGGAATCGACGACGACGATAACGGATACACCGACGACGTTTACGGCTATGACTTCTTCAACAACGACCCGGACCCAAACGATGACCACGGCCACGGCACTCACTGCTCCGGTATCATCGCCGCCGAAACAGACAACTCATTCGATATCGCAGGTATCTGTTGGACAGCAAAAATAATGGCAATAAAAGCCTTCAATGAGGATGGAAACGGCTATATCTCCGACGCCATGCAGGCAATCTACTACGCCGTACAAAATGACGCCGACATAATCTCAAACAGTTGGGGAATCATCAGATACTCTCTGCCTCTCGAAGAAGTTATTGACTACGCCCACAGCCAGGGCAAAATTATCATCTTCTCCGCCGGAAACGGCCACACCGACGAACCCGCTTACCCAGCCGCATACGAACACACCTTCGCAGTCGCCGCAACAGATTCAAACGACGACAGGGCCCGATTCTCAAACTATGGCGACTGGGTCGACATAGCCGCGCCCGGCCTTGACATACTATCCCTAAGGGCATACGGCACTGACCTCGGCGTCTCTTATGACGAATACACCGCAATAGCTTCCGGCACCTCGATGGCCTGCCCGCATGTCTCCGGGGCCTGCGCGATGCTGCTCGCCGCAAACCCATTACTGACTTCAGAACAAATATACGAAATACTTATGCAAACCGGCGACCCCATCGAACCCGGAACATGCATTTCAAATGCAAGACTAAATATATACAACGCAATCCTTGCCGTCGTCTCTTCAACCGGTCAGGTCCGATTCCAGGATGACTACTACTCCTGTGACAGCCTTATCGAAATATCACTCGCCGACTATGACCTCAGACAAACAGCCTCGCACCAGATAACACTTACAACAAACGGCGGCGATACCGAAACTCTAAACCTTGACGAAAAAGATTCCGCCATAGGTATATTCATAGGAAATATCCCCACAGGCTCAAACAGCCCTGTCCCGGAAGACGGCACCCTCCAGCTCGAACACGACCGGATTATCACCGCCACATACAACGACGCCGACGACGGCTCCGGAAACCCCGCAACCGATACCGATACCGCTATCGCCGACTGCGTACCACCTGAAATCTCAAATGTCTATATCGATATCATAAACCACGAACTCATCGCCCACTTCGAAACGGATGAACCTACAACAGCCCACGTTACAGGCGGCGATGATTGCGACAGCCCGTACACCGTCGAGGGGAACAGTTTCAACTTCAGCACTGTTCACGATGTCAGGCTAATCGGCGCCCTGCCTGAACACGAATACTTCTTCACAATCTCAGCAACCGACATCGCCCAAAATCAAACCATCGACAACAACGACGGCTACTGCTACCCCTTCTCCACCATTGGACTTGGCGACGTCTATGTCCCCAGCCAGTACGACACCATCCAGCAAGCTATCGACAACGCCTGGGACGGCGGTGGTACCGTCTGGGTCGAAGACGGAACATACACTGGACAGGGAAACTATGACCTTGACTTCAAGGGAAAGGCTATCATCGTCCGCTCCGAAAACGGCCCGCAATCCTGCACAATCGACTGCGACGCCACACAAAACCAACCTCACCGCGCCTTCCGATTCCATTCACGCGAAGATGCAAACTCAATCCTGGCAGGCTTTACAATAATAAACGGATACGCCGCAGGCTCAAAAGACAGCGGTGGCGCCATCCTCTGCGAAAGCAGCAGCCCAATTATCGATAATTGTGTCTTCTACAAAAACTACGCCGAATGGGACGGAGGAGCTATTAACAACTACCTCAGCAGTCCAATTATCAAAAACTGCCTCTTTATACAAAATTCCGCCGTCGGTAACGACGGCGGCGCTATAAACAATGACGAAAGCAGCCCCACCATCACCAACTGCATCTTCATTCAAAATGCCGCTTTCGACTGGGGTGGAGCTGTAAGAAACGTCGTAAAGTGCAGACCGACTATCAAAAACTGCCTCTTCAATGCAAACACCGCCGACGACGGTGGCGCAATTTTCAACTTCTACAGATGCAAACCAAATATCTACAACTGCACCTTCCAGGGAAACCTTGCCCCAAACGGAAACTCCCTCGGCTCATATTCCTGGGGCTCTACCGACCCAAGTCAACTCGATATCAAAAACTGCATCTTCTCCGACGGCGTCGACTTCATTTGGAACAGCGACAATTCTGAAATAACCATCACTTACAGTAACGTCCAGGGCGGATACCCCGGCCCCGGCAACATCGACTCCGACCCTTGCTTCGTACTACCCGGATACTGGAACACCTCCGACCAATGGATAGACGGCGACTATCGACTGCTCGAAAACTCACCCTGCATCAACACGGGCGACCCAAACCACATAACAGAACCAAATGAAACCGATCTCGATGCTAATCCTCGAATACTCGACGGCCGTATCGACATGGGCCCATACGAATTCGTACCACCAATACCCGTCGAAATGAAAATCACACCACAAATGCTTAACTGCGACAGCCATGGACTCTGGATAAAGGCGCATCTGACCTGTCCCGAAGAATTCGGCCCCGAAGACATCGACCTCTCCCAGCCCATAATCGCAACACCACCGGATATAGAACCCGAACATATAAGATTTCTCAAAAATCCAAACGCTGCCTTTGACGTTATGCTGCTCTTCGACCGTCAGGATTTCTGCCAGGCTCTTGGGGAAAATGATGACCAATTCCTCGAGATCACTGTCAAAGGCCATCTTACTGACGGCCGCTCATTCATCGCCACAGACACAATCAAATTAATCAGCAAATATTGGATGCATCAAAATCAAATCCAGAAACAAATTGCCGAACCCCAAAAAAAGTAAAGGACCGAGAGACAAAAACAACTCCCGGTCCCCTTTATTAGTCATCGACCAAAACCGCTGATACTTATCCGAACTGCAACACTACCAGTCCCAGTCAAAATCATTCTCAGAAGGAACTCTTCTCTGCCGCTTCGCCGGTCCACGCTGACCATATCCGAAACCGCCGCCTCGGCCTCGCATACCTTGGCCTCGCATACCTTCACCTCGCATACCTTGACCTCGCATTCCAGGACCTCGCATGCCCTCACCACGCCGATGCCACGATGCAATGTCCTCGTCAAAACCACGCTGCAGGAAACCCGCACCAGGACCTCGTCCGTACATACCTCTCGGACCAAATCTCCGACCGTCTCCCCTCATCCCCATATCTGGCCCGTAGCTTCCGCCTTCCCAGCCACGTGAACGCCTCATACCTCGACCACCGCCGCGACCTTCCTGCCAACCTTGGCCTCCACGTTGACCCCAGGGACACCAGCCTTCCATGCCACGACCGCCAAAACCTCGGCCGCCGCCTCGCCTGTCCCAGCCTTGACCAAATTTGCTCTCCTGCCAACTACCACGCCAGTTCTTTTTGCCATATTCATCCCGCCAGGGACCACCTTTGCCCCAACCTTCAAATCGCTCTGCTTTCCCCCCTTTAAATCCCTTCTTCTCTGCACGCACCTCCCCCTCATACTTACGAAGCTCTTTGGCCGCCCTCCCTCTACGCTGCAAACCCTTTCTCCCGGATCCAGGCCCCAAAGGTTCTTCTTGTGCGAATAAATCACTAACACAAGCCAACAAAACAACTGCCGAAACTGTAAGCAAAACTTTCTTTAACATTTTCTTGCTCCTTTAAAAATTTCAGACCGCACAACATTCAGTCTTAACCATATTTTCGTATATATAGACGAAAACAAAACCACAATTATTGCAACCTTGCCAAAATTCCCCAAAAACCTCTAAAACAATCCCCTCAGAGATTAAAAATCCCTTTGCAACAATCCATAGTCCGCACCCTCCCTCAGTACCACCCACGCTCGCCAGTCCTTTTTCGCAATTCGAATCGGCTCTATCCTCCTCACTTCACTAAGCCACACCAGAACGCCAAACCTGCTCTTTGCCTTACTCGCCCAGTACTCTCGAAGCCCGCATACCAAATCGTTATACCGCTTCTCAAGCTCAATCATCCGCGCCGGAGTAAGCCCCTCAAATCGCCTTACATCCGAAACCACCGCCGTCCCGCATACAGGCCCGCTGCTCTCCTTCAAAAACAGTTTATCACCTTTGCAAACACCCTCAAAAGCTCCTCGTCTCGTATGCGTAAAACGCGATTCAACAATCTTCCTGCCGCTCAGTATCTCCTCCAAATAAGGCTTCTTCAATATCACAAGGTGATAATTCGCCATAAAAATACCTTTTAAATTAAATTCTCTACTATATATATCAACAGCTTTGACTCACCACAAAAGAATTCCTATAATCAGTCCGGTTCAAATAAGGAATAAAATATGCAGTCTATCCTCATCACAATACTTGTCGTTCTCATCGTTGTCGCTTTGGCCCTGCTCGTCTGGCTCATAACTTCCATCTTCGCATCAAGAAAGGATTTCGCCGCACAGTCCGCCGCCATCGGTTTGCTCCAGCAGCAGCTCGAAGCACTAAAAGCCGCGCAGGACAAAACAACTGAATCCCTCCAGAAATCACTGCAGTCAGGACAAAACAACCTCTCACAGAATCTGCAGTCAAGCCAGAAAGTCCTCTCCCAGCTAAATTCGCAAATCGGCGAGCTGCAGGGCACAAACAAACAGATGCTCCAGGTCGGAACTGAAGTCAGAAGACTGCAGGACATCTTAAGCAGCCCAAAAATGAGAGGCCAAATGGGCGAACACTCCCTCAAAAACCTATTGGCCCAAATCCTCCCGCCAAATACCTACAAGCTCCAGTACTCCTTCAAAGACGGAAAAAAAGTTGATGCACTTGTCATACTCGCCGACTTCAATGTGTCGGTCGACGCAAAATTCCCGCTGCCGGCTTTTGAAGAAATGGTAAACGCTCAATCCGATGACGAAAAACTTAAAAAAAGAAAACAATTTATCAACGATGTAATCTCACACATCGACAAAATCGCCTCCTCGTACATAAAACCCAACGAAGGCACACTTGACTTCGCGCTGATGTATATCCCTGCCGAAAACATATATTACGAAACCATCGTAAAACACGAATCCGATACAAAAGACCTCGTCCAGTACTCGCTCGATAAAAAAGTCGTCCCCGTTTCACCCAACCTCTTATACGCCTACCTCATGACAGTTGTCATGGGACTGCACGGCCTGCAAATCGAAAAACAAGCCGCCGAAATAAGGCAAAATCTCAAAAACTTAAACGCCTCCTTCGCGGAATTCGGCTACAGCTGGGAAGTACTCGGAAAACACCTGCGAAACGCCCAGTCCCAGTATGACGAGGGAGACCACAGACTAAGCAAATTCGGCTCACACCTTACACTCATACAGGCCGGCCAGGACGAAAACCAAAAGGAACAATTGTCATCACCTGACCTCTAAACCGAAGAGACTTCTTGAAAACAACATGCCCTCCCAACAGGCGGCGATTCTGTTTGACAAAACACCACCTCCCGATAAAATAGCCTTTTCGACTTACTGTGATGAACAGCTAAATAAATACCGGAGGACGAAACGTTATTAAAAAAACGGGTCTGAGCCGTTGCACTCCACAGACTCAATACAACCACCCAAAAAGTTAAAAAATCTACAAAGGAGCAGCAAAATGAAAAAGTTAGCCTTTGTCTGTGCAATTTCTATCCCCTTCTTTTTCTCACTAACCGCCTGTGACGAACCACCGCAAATCGAAACTCCACAGGACGCCCAAATGCTCCAAACCCCGACACAGACTATAAATATCGACGCCTCCAGCCTCGGAAAAACCTTCGAAGGTATCGGCGCCTGCAGCGCCGGTGCCTCCTCGAGACTGCTTGTCGACTACCCGCCAAAATACCAAAGCCAAATACTTGATTACCTCTTCAAACCAAACTACGGCGCAGCCTTCCAACACCTCAAAGTCGAAATCGGCGGAAACGCAAACTCCACCGACGGAACCGAACCCTCCCACGCTCACACTCGCGAAGAATTTGAAAACCCAAAGCCCCGGTATTATAACCGAGGCTACGAATGGTTCCTCATGAAAGAGGCAAAAAAAAGAAACCCCGACATCTACCTCGACTGCCTCCAGTGGTCGGCACCCGCCTGGATTGGAAACGGAAACTTCTACTCCCAGGACAACGCCGATTTCATCGTCGCCTTCATAAAAGGTGCAAAAAAATATCACGACCTCAACATCGACTTCTGCGGCATATGGAACGAAACTCCTTACGAGACCGAATACATAAAGCTGCTTCGAAAAACCCTCGACGACAACGACCTCTCCAGAGTCAAAATCATCGCCGCCGATATGAATACCGACATATGGGCCATCGCTCGTGACATCAACGCAGACAAAAAACTCGCCGACGCAATTTACGCCCTCGGCGTTCACTACCCCAATCACAAAAGCAACAAAGATGCGCAAAAAACCGGCAAACCTCTCTACTCAAGCGAAGATGGCCCGTGGCGAGGTGACTGGATCGGAGCACAAACACTCGCAAAAATGTATAATCGCAACTACATCGAAGGAAAAATGACAAAAACCGTCATCTGGAGTCCCGTCACCTCATACTACGAAAACCTCATGATTCCAAATTCCGGCACTATGAAGGCAAACTCACCCTGGTCCGGGGCATACCAGCTTCAACCCGCTCTCTGGGCCACCGCCCACACCACACAATTCGCACAACCCGGCTTTTCCTACATCGATTCGGCCTGCGGGCTTCTCGAGCAGGGCGGCTCTCTCGTAACACTTAAAGAACCAGACTCTAATAACTACAGCATCATCATCGAAACAATCGATGCCACTAAACAACAGATCCTCAATTTCAATCTCAACGAACTATCAGACAAAACACTCTCCGTCTGGAAAACAAACCAGCAACACCACTTCATCCGCCAGAACAACATAACACCCACAGATAGCTCGTTCACAATAACCCTCGAACCAAAATCCATATACTCGCTCACAACAACAACCGGACAAAATAAAGGCTCCGCAAAAAGTCCGCCAAACCATGACTTCCGCTTCCCATACCGCGACGATTTCCAAGGCTGTCAACCGGGCAAAATGCCAAAATACTTCTCCGACCAAAGCGGAACCTTCGAAATCGAACAATCCCACAACGGACAAAAATACCTCAGACAGCTAATCACGCAAAAACCTATCGAATGGAGATACCACTCAAACCCATACCCGGAAACAATCTTAGGCAGCCGGCTCTGGACCGATTACGAAGTCTCATCCGACGTATACATAGAAAAGTCCGGCTTCGTCTCCCTCTTCGGACGAGTAGGCGAAATACCGCGATTCAATACAATTCCAAACGCATACTGGCTTAAAGTCGACCACCAGGGCCACTGGCACCTCACCGCCGCCGAAAACATCCTCGCATCCGGAAAAGTAAAATTCGCTCCCGACTCATGGCACAGCCTCAAACTGAAATTCATCGGCTCACACATAATGGCAATCATAGACGACATAAAAGTCGCCCAGGTCTCCGACGTCACCTACCACCGTGGCATGGTTGGTCTCGGTAGCGGCTGGAACAACGCAAGGTTCGACAACTTCATCGTCCAGCCATACGCCGGCCCCGTTCCCAAAGAAGACCCCGACACCGTAAACCTCGCTCTCGGCAAGAAAGCTACCGCCTCAAGCGAACTAAACAGCTCCGAGTCTGCCATGATGGCTGTCGACGGCGATGAAATAAACACTAAATGGACCGCAAACACACCCGTCACATTTGCAAACTACCTAAAGCAGGACTCCGGCAAAGACCAGTGGCTACAAATCGACTTCGGGGAAAAAACAAAGTTCGACAAAATCATCATCCGCCAATACTCGTACCTCGAC
>Ga0307378_10004324_pt1 | contig 20342 bp, 14 predicted proteins | sample UN1MG_FD_202238 | JGI IMG/M metagenome (GOLD analysis project Ga0307378, IMG submission 202238) | Soil microbial communities from Risofladan, Vaasa, Finland - UN-1 | ecosystem: Environmental > Terrestrial > Soil > Coastal area > Acid sulfate soil | place: Finland: Risofladan, Vaasa | collected... | reverse complement strand
GATCCACCGCACGCCATTGCCGAAGGTTTTGGCCTTGAGGTAGCCGCCGTAGTAGTCGTAGTCGATGTAGGTGGTGGCGCCGTCGGAGATGGTGTTTGGCTGGTGGAGGTCGTCGTAGGCGTAGGTGATGGAGAAGTTGCCGGAGTAGCTGAGCGAGGCGAGTTCGCCTGCGGCGTTTGTGGTGGTTTCGGTGTAGTAGGTCGATCCGCCGCCGATCGTCTGGCTGTCGCGGACCACGCGGCTGTCGTCCGACCAGGAGTAGCTGTATGAGACGACGGCGTCGTCGCCGGCTCCGGCGAGGTTATTGTCGGTGACGGTGGCGAGGCGTCCGGCGTCGTCATAGGTGTAGTCGATCTGCGATGTACCTTCGAGTGCGGTTGCGCCGGTTGCGGCGACTGCCTCCTGGGTGACGCGCCCCTGGCCGTCGCGGGTGTAGGTGGTTCGCCATTCGCGCTGGTCGGTGATACAAGAAGGCGCCGGCTTGATGAGGTCAAGTCGGCGCCTTGTGTTGTGAGGCTCTGTCTTCGTGCTGTATCCTACGCTGAACTGCATTCAGGCACTTCGCTGGCACCGCGATACTGAACTCTTCCGGATCATCATGTTGACGAAGCCGTTGGTCGCTTGTGTTTTAGCAAAGGACTCTTGAGGGTATGGAATGGGGACAGGCGGAAAGAGCGCCTGTCCCCCAGGCTTCGGGTTCAACTTGGTCGCACAGTGTCAATGAGAGTGATCAGCTTGCAGTTGCTCATTCACTGGTTTAGGTCTCAAGCGCGTGAAATAGCAGAGCGTTGGGCCAAATGGAAATAGGAGTACTACAACATACCATTTGGCCTTTGCCATCCCCTTCATCTTCTTGTCTAGAGACCAAAGACACCACAGTACTGTAGCTAATCCGGCCGCAGCTGCAATCAGTTCAATCCAGGCAGTGAGTATCGTGCCCCGATTATACATGTCACGTACTCTTGTCCATTGCACAAATGCGAGTAGCGAATACCATGCCGGATATGCTGCAAACCATACATCAAAGACGCAACGCATTGTCAGAAGAAGCGATCTCTTATCCGTCTTAGATTCGGTCATGGCCAACCCTTTCATCTCATTCTCCGATACTCAAACAGCTTAATCATATGGATTCATATGCCATGGATTGGGGCTCTATCTTCTATCCTCTTGAGAGCGGACAGTTACTCAAACAAGCCGCCACCGGGGCCAAGATGATCTACCTCCTCAGGAGGATCAATTGTCTCGTATCGTGTCTTGCACTGAAGTTTGAGTTTAATGATCCGGAATTTCGCATCATAGGCTGAAAGGCCTCCCTGTTCCTGTGTCTCCATAAAGCTGGCGTAGATGGTAGTCCATGTCCATCCTGTTGTGATGCTAGCTCCCAGGCCTGCCCCCGTTGCAATTCCCCCGCGGAGCGATTCTGACGAAGGACTTTTGGAGGCTGCACCACCCACTACTATCACTGTTGCAGATGCAGTACCACCTGCCCACGCATTCCCTGCCAGATCATCTGATGTTGGCTTGCCGGTGACGCTCCCAAGTATCCCTTGTACCATGCCACCCAAGCCCAACCCGACACGGCCAGACCGCATGGTGCCAATTGCGACGGGAACCTTGTATACGTCTTGAGTAAACTCCACTACTGAGCCGTTCTCGCAGCACCAATGCCTCCGCCCCACAAGCAGTTTCTTCTTACATTCGAATTTGACGCTAGTATTGACGTACCCAACAAAGAACAGATGTCCTCCTGTGACGGTACCAGAAAACCACCACGCTCCCCCCGGGCATGTAACGGTGAGGCCAGATGGGTCACAGAAACTAACGGGGCGAGCCCGCAAGAACTCATACACATCCCCTCCATCCACATACCCCGCCGGATCTCTCTGCACAAACCTACCCAGCTCTGCATTGTACATCCGGTTGCGGAAGTAGTAGAGGCTGCTCTCGTCATCCCAGCGGCGGCCCTGGAAGGTCAGCGTATTGTCATAGAGCGTGGCGGCGCGGGGGCTGTAGCTCGCGTCGGTGATTGTCAGGCGGCCGTATGGCTCGTAGTTGTATCGCTCGAGCACGCTGCCGCTCGCGTTGGTCAAGGCGACGACGTTGTAGTTGGCGTCGTGGAGGTAGTAGTGCTTGACGGGCGTGCCGCCGGGGTCTTCCACCTTGCAGACCGGTTCGTCGATGTATCGCCCGCCATAGATGTATCGCCGCAGGATGGTGCCGGGCGATGCCGCGTTGCGTTCCTCCACGCATTGCCAACCATTATAAGTATACAACGTGTCGGGGCCGTTGTCAAGAACTTTTTTCGCGCGCCGGTTCAGGCCGTCGTAAGTGTAGGTGGCGACGGGCGACCAGTCGGGCGTGCCGGCGGTGATGTCGTCGGTTTCCTCGACCTCGATCAGGCGGTTGCGGAAGTCGTGGGTGAAGCGTTGGCCGGCGGTTCCGGCGGCGGCCTGGAGGGTGGCCAGGTTGCCGGCGGCGTCGTAGGTGACGATGCGGCTGCTGCTGGATACTTCGCGTGAGTCGATTTCGTTTACGGCGTTGTGGTTGCGCTCGTCGAGTGTGCCCGTGTTGTTGAAATTGACCCAGTTGCCGAGTTTGTCAAGATAGTCAGGCCCGCCGACAGTATTGTCGTCCCATTCCCAGGTGGCGTTTGGCGTTCCCTGGTACGGCCCTTGTTCGCCGTCGTAGAGTCGGTCGAGGCGGTCGTAGCTGAATCGCTGGTCCCAGGCGGAATGCCAGCCGTCGTAGCGGCGGGTCAGGTTCGACTGGTAGTCCCAATTGCAGCCCATGTAGACGAGGTAGTTGTATTGGCCGTATAGCCCGCCCGGACGAGGCACAGCGGATCCTTCTGGGCCGCCTGGGGCTGAGCATCCCGTCTCGACCGAGCCGGCCCAAATGGCGCAATCTAACGAAATCTGATTCGCCATGTAGTCCAGACTTTTAATCTATTTCGCCTCCATTTGCCAAATGGGGGCAGACTAAGCTTGTAACTGTTGAACTTGGGGTAATGGGCTGAGATGCATATCAGGCGGAATACAGCCGCCGGCCGGGTTACACAGATGCGGCGGCGGCTTTGCGGCGCCGTTTGCGCGGCGCGGCTTTCTTCTGCTTGTTTGCCAGCCACTGCCGGAAGCTCCTGATGTCGCGCGTGTTCAGCACGTTTTCAGGCCCCACCCACGCCCGTTGAGCGACGGCAATTCCGAAGCGCATGTTTTGCAGTTGATTGGGATGGTGCGAGTCGGTGTCGATTATCAGCATCGCGCCCAGATCCAGCGCCCGGCGGGCGTTTACGTCGTCGAGGTCGAGCCTTGCGGGCTGGCTGTTGATCTCGAGTGCGGTTCCGGTTTCGGCTGCTTTATGAATCACCGCTTCCATGTTGAGCCGGAGGGCTCCGCGCCCGCCCACCAGCCTGCCCGTCGGATGGCCGATGACGTGCACGTTCGGATTCTCCATCGCTGCCAGCACGCGTCGTGTCATTGTGGCTTCGTCCTGCTTCATGGCGGAATGCACCGATGCGATGACGAGGTCCAGCCCGGCCATGATGTCGTCGGGGAAATCGCAGGTGGCGTCGGGGCGGATGTCCATCTCGGTTGCGTGCAGGATTTCGATGCCGGAGATTCTGCTGCGAAGTTTTTCGATTTCGGCCGCCTGCCTGTGCAAGCGCGTCACGTCAAGCCCTTTCGCGATGGTTGCGGCCGAGGAATGGTCGGATATGGCCACGTATTGGTAGCCCATGTTCTTTGCAGCGCGGATCATTTCTTCCATCGAGGCGTGGCCGTCGGACCAGTCGGAGTGGACGTGAAGGTCGCCGCGGATTTCCTGCTGCCGGACGAGCCTGGGCAGGCGGTTTCGGGCTGCGGCTTCTATCTCGCCGCGGTTTTCGCGCAGCACCGGCGGAATCCACGGGAGGTCGAGCGTTGCATACACTTCCTCCTCGGTCGCGCCGGCTATGCGTTTGTCTCCTCTAAACACGCCGTATTCGTTGATCTTCAGCCCGTGCTTTCGGGCGATTTCGCGCAGGTGGACGTTGTGGTCTTTCGAGCCAGTGAAATATTGGAGTGCTGCGCCGTATGATTCGGCCGCCACCACGCGGAGGTCCACCTGCAGGCCTTCGCCGGTGATGATGGAGCCTTTGGTGTCGCCTTTCGCGAGCACACTGTGCACGTGGGGGAGCGATGTGAAGGCTTCGATGACGCTGCGGCCGTCGGGGGCGGTGGCGAGGATGTCGATATCTCCCACGCTTTCGCGCATGCGGCGGACGCTTCCGGCGGGCAGGCAATCGCCGAGCGTGGTTTTCTCCCGCAGGGCGCTGATGATGGATTCGACGACGGGCAGCACGTTGCCGAGGAGGATTCGCCCGCTGCCGGCCCTGACGAGCTGAATGCCGCGCAGGATGTTTTCGATGCTCTTGCCGCCGAGGCGTGGGAGGTCGTCGAGTCGGCCTTCCCTGGCGGCGGCCTCGAGCTGGTCGATGTTTTCGATCCCGAGGCGGTCGTGGATGATACGGAGCGTTTTCGGTCCCAGCCCTGGTATTTTCATCAGTTCGATCAGCGTGTCGGGAATGCCTTTTCTTGCTTCCTCATACCGCTGGATTTTTCCGGTCTCGAGGTATTCGGCGATTTTGGATGCCATTCCGGCGCCGATGCCGGCCACGTTTTCGAGGTCTCCGCGTGCATAGACTTCTTCGACGTCTTCGGCGAGGTCGGTGAGTGCGCGGGCCGCCCTGCGATATGCGTTCTGGCGGAAGGTCGATTCCCCCCTGAACTCGAGGCATTGGGCGATGTGCTCGAAGATGAGCGAGATTTCGCGGTTCTTCATTGTGCCCTCCATTGGGCGGGCGCACCGGCTCCCACCGTGAGTTGAAACCGCGCCCGGAGGCCGAACAGCGCCCGAACCGGCTGCGAGGGTGAAGGCGGAATGAGGGGCGGGAGCAACGCCGGCACGATGGAAAAAGGCGCGGCAGGCTATGCGGCCTCCGCGCCCTTTGTTTATGCGGCTATGGTTTCAGCGGCAGAATTTGGCTTGATCGAGCGAACGGAAGGCGTGCTCGCGGACCATCTGATTGGTGTCGGCCGTTGCGCTGCGGAACGCCCTGCATATTTTCGCATGGAATTTGGCGTTCTTGCAGTAGCGCAGTGCGTATAGCGCGACGCCGCGGACGCCGGAGTCTTCCGACTCCGATATGAGCTTGATGCACAGTTCGATTGCTTCGTCGGGAGCGCCTTCGCCCACAAACCCTTCGACGGCATCCTTGCGAACTTCGTTGTTGGGGTGGTTCAGCAGTTTCTTGCAGGCTTCAAAGCGGGCCGGTTCGGCGTTGATCAGTGTTATTACGGTCGAGTAGCTCGGCTGAACGTAGGTCGGGCAATCGTCAAGCGCCGCCATGAGCGCGGCTATGGCTTCTTCGCCGTACGGCTGAAGCTGGGGAATAACTGAATAGTCGATAGGCGCCCAAACACCACTTCCGGCCTTGAAGTCTTTCTGCACCACCTTGTCGATGAGCGTCTCAAGCTCGCTTTCGGGCTTGCCACCGCAGCCTGAGATTGCCGTGAGCGCTATGAGGCCGGCGGCGAATGTGGCGGGCCAATAATGGATTTTTGTCATGGCTACCTCCAGGAGTTGTCCGTCGTAGCTCGTATGTTCTCTCATAGAAATTATATCGGCGCAGCGGCGCGGAGTCAAGGGTAACAGGCGCGAAAAAAATCGGCCGGCCTGGCTGGCGGAGGGGCCGGCGGAGGGCAAGCCGGTTGCCGCGGAGGGCAGGGCAAGCCCTGCCCCTACCTGTGTTGTCCGAACTTTGGGCGGGTTTGAGACCCCGACCCTACGTGGTGTCGCGCCCATACATGGCACGGGGGGCGGCTGTTGGGCCGCCCCCTTAGTAGTGCCGGCTGTCTTATATCCCTTTATTCGACGACGTCGGTCGAGGTCCGCCAGTAGAGTATCTGGGCTGGGGTGAAGAAGGTGATGGTGATGTCGTCGATGTAGGGCGATTCGACGTCCGCTGATATCTGGTTCTTGTTGGTGTAGGTTTTCATGGGGTCGTCGCCGGGGCCGGCAAGGCTGACGCGCACTGTGAATCGATCGCTGCCTGTTCCGTCGACGTTCTTGTAGTAATCGCTGCCTTTGATCTTGCCGGTCCAGCGGACGGTTCCGTTTCGGATTTTTTCGGTGTCGGGCTTGTCGCTTTCTGCCGGTGCAGCGATTCGCTGGCCTTCTCCGCGCCTGCCGATACGCGCGACCTTGTCGAATCCGGCGTTGAGTTCTTCGTTGCCGAACCACACCGGGATTTCATGGAGGGGATCGTATTTGACGTTATCTTCGGCTTTGAAGTTTATGCTGCCCACGCTGTATCCGATGGATTCGCCGGCGCCGACGGCCCGGCTGCGCCATAGCTCGATGGTTGCGTCGCTGAAGTCGATGTGTCTGCCTAGGATGACGTCGCTGTCTCCCGAGGGGCTTTGCGGGCGCAGGGAGCGCGCGGTCATGTGTTCGGTCCAGGCGATTGTGCCGTATGTTACGGTTACGTCGTCGGGGTAGCCCAGCGAGAAGCGGGGCGATTCATACTCAACGGGCCGCAGTTCGCCGCCGGCGGCCTGGCCGCTGTCGTGGAAGCGCTTGTAGCGGCTTACGGGCATGATGCCTTTGACGGCTGCTTCGCTGTTGTAGAACCGGTGGCGGACGGTTATCTCGTCGACTATCACGTTGGCGGGTCCCATTGCGACATAGGAGGTCTTGAGGTCTTGTGTGGACGAGTAGAGCGTGATGGTTGAGCCTTCAGGGAGTGTTTTTTGTTCGACCTTCAGCTCCATCTCGTAGATCGGTTTGGACATGCTGTGGCCGTCGCCTGAGCCGTAGTTTTCCTTGGCGGCGGCGGCAAATAGTACTGCTTCACCTCTTTCGATTCCGCCGCCGGACGACTGATGCGTTTCTCTGTAGGAGAATCCGATCCAGTACCACCGGCCGGCGCGCCAGTCTTTGGTGGAGATGCCTTCGACGGCGAGTTTGCCGCCGCCTGCGCCTGTTTTGGCATCGGGCTGGCCGGAGAACTCGGCCTTGAGCTGATTGCCGACGATCGAGAACCTGACGGGCGCGGAGATGAACTCCTTGCCGGCAGCCTCGAGGATCGTGCCGTTGGTCTGGTCGCTGTTGAAACATATCCACATCGACACGGTTACTTCCTTGTCGGCTGTGCCCTTGAGGTTCTTGAAGAATCCGCGTCGCTGCGGCCCGTCGATGAATCCGAATTTGATCGGCAGCTTGCCGTCGAGATGCGATTTCAGCCAGATGCCGCTGCCGAAGACCCTGCCGTCGGCATATACGGAGCCGGAGGTGTTCTCGAGCAGCCCTTCCTGGGGTACGCCGTTGACGAAGGTTTCGTAGAGGTGAACGCTGGAGTCTTTGACGTTGCCGAGTTCGTCGCGTTCGAGTTCGATGGTGTCCATCGAGATGGCGCCGTCGCGTGTGAAGTCGGAGCTGTCGCTGATGCCCTGTTTCTTCTGATCCGGCTGGGGGAAGAAGAGGGCGTTATCCCCGACGCCGGTGGTCTGGGAGGACTGCCAGAAGTCGGCGACGTTGTCGATTCTGACTACATCGGCGAACTTGAAGATGCTGTTCCATTTCTTGATTGACTCGAGCCGCTGAATTTCCCATCTTATGGTGTTCTTGGCGATTGCCTCGGGCACGGTGCGGTCGAGGAGAATCCTGTTGGGACTCGTGCGTGCGTCGAGGACCGATCTTGTTGTCATTATTTCGTATTTCTTTCCGTCCTCGCGGTAGAGGTAGAGGCGGTCGGGTGCGAATGCGGAGCCGGCTATTGTGCGGATTTTGGTGGGATCGAGGTCTTTGGCTATCAGTTCATCGTAGTTGTCGTCGCTGAAGGGGCTTTTTGGTCCGTTAAATGTTGCCGCCAGAATGACCCGCCCCTTGCCGACCACCAGTTCGGCTTCGTATCGGCCGAAGGTGCTGAAGCAGAGCTCGGTGGTGGCGCTTTGCGAGCTGAGCTGGTCCTTGCCGCAGTGCCACATTGTGCATAGGTTGCGGACGGGTTGGCGGCTGTAGTTGGTGTTGGGGTTGCAGTTGGCCATGATGGCCTGGGCTTTTTCGCGCCTGCTTGAGAAGCTTGCATCTGTGAATACTCCTTCGTCAGGCCCCTCTACTGCGAGGTATTTGAGGAATGCGTCGAACTGTGCCCATGATGCGAATGGCCGCGGCAGTCGCATGTCGTCGTATGATTCGCCGATGTCGTCGGCGCTGAGGTCTTCGTCGTCGATTGGACCCGGTTCGATCTCTTCCCACTGCTTTTTGAGGGTTTCGGCGGAGGGGTTCAGCAGCAGATGGGCGATGCGGTTGAGCTGTGTCTTGGCCTGCTCTTCCGTAACCGGATCGCTGTGGTAGTCTTCGTTTTCCTTGTCGATGGCGGCTTGGGTGGAGCTGAATTTTTCGTCGGTGTATAAGGCTATGCGCTCGATCATCTGATCCTGGTATATTCTGAGCTTGGCTGGGAGGTATGCTTTGGGCGTGCGGTATGCTACGACTTTTTCGGCCAGGGCCCATGCCGTGTTCCAGTCGCTTTCTGATTGTCCGGTGTTGAATACGGCCGCGAGGGTCCAGATTGGGGCGGTGTTGATGTTGATCGGTGCCCTGGGCTGATTGGCGAGGCCTGGTGTGACGGTGTTTGGGTCGATCCATGAGTCGAGCGTGATGAAGTCTTTCCAGCCGACTGTGAGGATGTTGCCGCCCATGTCGCGTTTGCCGAGGAACAGCTCGGCGATTTTTTCCTGGCGTTCCTGCTGGGTCATGGGGACGGTGCTTTGAATCTGGCTTTTCAGCCTGTCGTTGTCGATCAGCACGTCGAGAATGCTTTCTTTGGATGCGAGCTTGTTTTCGGTCTTGAGCTTGGCGATGGTCTTGACGATTTCTTCAAGCTCGCTCTGTGTGAGGAATCCATTGGGATCGCCGTTGTATTTCATGCCCAGCGTTTTGAGTCCATCCGGATCTGTCACCTTTATGAGTTTGCAGTCTCTGTTCCAAGCGTGGTCCATTCTGAATGGTATGCATGCCAGCAGGCGTGCGATGCGCTTGACGGCGTCGCCGTCGGTGGCCCAGGAGAGGTTGATCTGCGAGGAGCAGTCTATGATGCGGGCTTCGATGGTGTATGATCCTTTTCCGTAAAATTCTTCGGAGAAGGCCATGACGCTGCCGAGCGGGAATGAGGCCGAGCCTTTGATGAGTGGGCGCGTGTACCATTCTTCGCCGGCCCAGTCGACGGGGGTGTACATTGCGCCTTCGCATTTGGTGCGGATGAGGCGGTCGACGACCCGCTGCAGGGCCCAGTTGTCCAGCAGTTGTGTTTGCGACATCGTCTGCATGGAGGTGCCGGCGTCCATTTCCACTCGCATGAGGGTGACGAAGGTGAAGGCCATGGCGCTGAGCACTGCGAGCATGCCCACGGCTACGACCAGTGCGCTTGCTTTGTTTGTCTTGCGATTTTTCATGGCTTTGGCCCTCCTTGGGCTTAGTTTTCCGTAGCTACGGAGTATTTGGGGCAGATGATGTTTTCAAACGCCCGGCTGAGCATGCCTTTGGTGTCTGTCATGCAAAGCCGGATTCTCACTGCAACGGGCAGGCTCCTGCTGTCTATCTTGTCTTCCCAGTAGGTGTCTATCCGGTTGAGCGTGAGGTCGGTGATCTTTTTCAAGCTGTCGGAGCTGACGGCTGTGACCCTGAAGTCGGTGACGTTGTCGGCGATGATGTCTTCGTATTGTATATCCGCTATGGGGTCGTCCGGGATCATGACAATGGTATATGCTCTGACGGGATATGGTTCGCCGGGGTAATCCTTCTGGAACTGTTCGAAGGCTTCCTTCGAGAGGTAGCTCAGCGAGTATCTGACCAGCAGCGGCGGTGGCTTGAGAAGCGTGGCGCCCTGCTTGGTGAAGATCAGTTTTTTCTTGCGCAGCAGTTCTTCTGCGGAGCTGTCTTTGATGAGTTTGTAAGCTACGTGCGTGAGGTCGGTCCGCCCCATGTAGCCTTCGGGGTTCTGCTTTGTGGTGGTCATGAAGCCGAGGTCTGCTTTGCCCTGGTTGAGCCTGAAGTATTCGCCTCGTTCGTCCACGAATGCTCCCTGGAGGTCCATTTCGAGGCGGCCGAAGATGTCGCGCGCTTTCTGGCGCATCTGGATTTCAGCTTCGCTCATGCCAACCACCAGCGATGCTTTCTGAAAGATCAACGACATCGAGTACATCAGTACGACGGTGATCACGGCCACCAGCAGCACTTCGATGAGTGTGAAGCCTTCGTGGCGGAAAAGCCCGGCCTGGCTCTTTTTCCGTTTGTTTATCATGACGGCCCTCCTTATTCGGGTATTGCCGAAGGCCTGCGGTAGAAGATGACTGAGTATTCGACGGGTGCGTTGCCCTTCCACCACTGGGTGCCGAGGTCGTTATCGAAGTCCTTGTATATCAGGACATACGCCCTGAAGAGGTCGGGATTGTTCGGCTCGGGGCCGTCGAAAAGTATGCCATAGCTGTAGCGGTAAACTAGCTTGCCTGAGCTCGTCCTCTTGATCTCGAGCATCGAGGCGGTGTCTTTGGCTATGCGGTCGAGCGTCATCCGGTCGGGCGAGATATTCGGCTCCAGCCATTCCATCTCAGTTGCATTGATGGTGGGTACGCGTTTGCCCAGCCGGAGGAAGCTTTCCGGGATGCACAAGCCTTTCTTGTTGTAGATGATGCGTATGGTATCGTTGACTCGTATGCTCATCCCGGCCACGTTCTCCTTGATGGTCAGGCTGCTTGCGTCATTGCCGAGCACGCCGAAGATGCGCCCGGCCTCGGCCCCGCTTGTGATCAGCACATACGTGCTGCCCCAGGCGTTGGGCGACCAGCCAACAGACTCGTTGGGTTTGCCGTCGACCGGCTTGCACACGAACTTGTTGTAGGTGTTTTTGGTGCTTTCAGGAACACTTTCCTTCAGCCTGGCTTCCCGCGGTTCGGACCGCAATTGGGCGGGCACGCGATCGGGATACTTGAAGTTCTTGCTTCGCGAGAGTATCTCGATCTGGCTCCTGGCCATCGAGGAGATCAGCGCTGCGTCGGTGGACCTGTAGCCGTATTCCGCAAGCTGCAGGCCGGTGGGGAACAACGACGCGACGCTGAGGATGCCGAACAGCAGCACCCCCATTGCCAGGTTCACTTCGATGAGCGTTACGCCGCTTTCGCGCCTTGTGAGTAACATCGTTTATCTCCTTGGGCTTTCGGCCCGTTGCCTGCCGGGCAGGTTCAATAGTCGCGTTCACAGAGTTCGTCGATGTCGCCGGGCATTATCCGGCTGGTTGTGCAGCGGCCGGAGCCGCGCGCCACCACGATGCGCCATTCCCATCTCAGCTCGTTGTTTTCGGTGCGGCCGGCGCTGCGGAGGTCGCGCAGCCGGATCACCGCGTGATCGTAGGGGAAGGTCGCCCCGCCGTCGGGCGCAAACGTGATCGGGAAGTAAGTGCCGTCCACGTCCACCGATTCCGGCAGTAGCTCCCAATTGCCGCTGAGCATGTCGGACGATATCATGTAGCGCAGCTTTGCGGCGTCGGGCTTTTCATCTCCTGTCTCCTTGAGTATGCACACAAGGCTGTTGGTTGCGGGTGCTTCTTCCCAGCCGGGGGTCAGCATCTTCAGTACGGATTTGCTGTTGCCGGTGATCTGCACGGTGTTGTGGCCCGAGCCTTTCCCGCCCACTATGAAGCCGTAGAAGTATGTTTTCGTGCCGGAGCCAACAAGCGGGCGGTATGTATCCGCTTCCCAGTCCTTCAGGATGGGAATGATGTCGGTAGGCGTCTCGCCGCGGCGCATCATTCGCGTCATCACCCTCGTCTGCATCTTGTGGTTGTAGTCGCCATATATAAAGCAGAAGCCGTAGTCGATGGCGCCGTCCACGCTGATTCCGCAGTTAACTTCGCGGCGGTCGTTCATCGCTTTGATTCGCGCGGAGGAGAGCGCTCCGGCGATCGCCCGCACGGAGCCTTCCACTCCCGTCGATTGCAGCATCGAGTTGAATGCGGCAACGGATATCGACAACAGCACGGTCATCACGGCGAGCACCATGACCATTTCAGTGAGCGTGAAGCCTGCTTTCTTGCGTCTGAACAGCATTGCCTGTCTCCTTGGGCTGTCGGCCCGTTGCCTGCCTTGCAGGCTCAGTAGTCGCGTTCGCAAAGCTCATCCTGATCGCCGGGCATTATCCGGCTGGTTGTGCAGCGGCCCGAGCCTCGCGCCACCACTATACGCCATTCCCATCGCAGATTGTTGTCTGCGGTGCGGCCCGAGCTGCGGAGGTCGCGCAGCCTGATCACCGCGTGATCGTGAGGGAAAGTGGCCCCGCCGTCTGGCGCAAACGTGATCGGGAAGTAAGTGCCGTCCACGTCCACCGATTCCGGCAGCAGTTCCCAGTTGCCGCTGAGCACATCGGGCGATATCATGTAGCGCAGCTTTGCGGCGTCGGGCTTTTCTTCTCCTGTCGCCTTGAGTATGCACACGAGGCTGTTGGTCGCGGGGGCTTCTTCCCAGCCGGGAGCGGCCATGTTCAGGAAGTACTTGCCATTGCTGGTGATCTGCACGGGGTTGCGTCCGGAGCCTTTGCCGCCTGCTATGAACCCGTAGGAATATGTTTTCGTGGTGGTGCCGTACGGGGCGTATGTATTAAGGACCCAATCCTTCAGGATGGGAACGATGTCGTCAAGCGTTTCGCCGCGTCGCATCATTCGCGTTATCACTTTCGTCCGCATTTTGTGGTTGTCGGCGCCAGACACTACGCAGAAGCCGTAGTCGATGGCGCCGTCCACGCTGATTCCGCAGGTAACTTCGCGGCGGTCGTTCATCGCCTTGACTCGTGCGGAGGAGAGTGCGCCGGCGATCGCCCGCACGGAGCCTTCCACTCCTGTCGATTGCAGCATCGAGTTGAATGCTGCCACCGACATCGACAGGAGCACGGTCATCACGGCGAGCACCATGACCATTTCAGTGAGCGTGAATCCTGCTTTCGTGCGCCTGGTTATCATAGCAAGTCCTCTGGCAGTTGTCGCCCGGCAGCCGTCTTCGGCCGGGCTTTGGGCGGCTCACCAGTTTCTCAGGTCATCAGGATCGGTCCCTGCATTGTTTGACGAATCGGTCGGCGTCTGGCCGTTTTCGCCTGCCGAGTATATCTGGTACGAGCCGGCGTTTGCAAAGGGCGCCGCCGCCGCGTTTCCGCTTGTCAGCAGTGTTCCGCCGTAGTTGCGTCTGTAGGAAATGGCGCTCATGTAGAAAATCCTGTTGCCCCAGGGGTCCGCCAGCGCGCCGCCCTTCAGCCTGTCGCGCGTGAAAACATCCCACAGCTTCGGCTTGCTCCAGCCCATATGCGTGGACCCGAGCGCCCACACCAGTGGCGTAAAATTGGCTTGTTTGTTGGATCGCTCGTCGAGCAATGCTTTGGTGGCTGGGATGTCTGCCGAGACATCCACGATGCCCCTGCCCTCCATGTGGTTGATCGCCTCGGGAAACTGCCCGCAATCCTTGCGATAGAATTCCAGCACCGCCATGAGGTTCTTGATGTCGGTTTCGGCCCGATAGTCATTCACCTTTGCACCGATGGACGGCACCGCAAGGCCGAGCACGCCCGCCAGCATGGCGATGATTGCCATGACAACCAGCAGCTCCACCAGCGTCACAGCGTGGTTTGATCGTCTTGTGGCCTTCATTTTGACCTCCTTGACTATCGGTCTGAGTAAATCAATCATCCTGCACCTGCGCCGCTGCCTCAGAAGTTGGCGATGTCGTCTTCGGAGCCTTTCTCCGTGTTCAGGCCGTCTCCGTATTCATCACCTGCCATCTTGTAAAAACTGAGTCCGTTTGACGGTCCGTATTCAAACATTCGGCTGTTGGCTTTGAACTTGGAGCCGGTCTTGCCGTCGGGACCTACCGAGTAAAGGTCGAAAGATGACTTCCGGTGCCACGGCTTGCCGTCCTTGCCCATGCCCGAAGAGGTGCTGGGCTTGCCGGGATACGCCCCGCGAACGTACAGCCAGGGCTGGCCCCACGAGTCGATCACTTCGTAGTAACCGTCGTCATCGTGGTCTGCGAGGTCGTTGGTGGTGAAATCGTAGTATACCTTCGCGGTGCTGCGTTCTTTCTGCAGGTTGTCTCGGACGTTTTCCTTCGGCGAGGTGATATCCTGGCCGGAAAGGTAGAAGTAGAGGCATTCGCTGCACTTATCGAGCCTCTCGTCCTTCTCCGGCGGATACACGCCGTTGTCCTTGAAGTAGTCCGAGATGGCGATCTTCAGGCCGTCGAGCATCGCCCGCGTGGCGACAACTTTTGCGGCCTCGCGAGATTTTGACACTGCCGGCAGCAGGAAACCGGCCAGAATTCCGAGAATGGCAATCACCACCAGCAGTTCAACCAGCGTGAAGCCCTTGCGGCCAGCTCTGGTTTTCATGATAGCTCTCCTTGCAGGCTCACAAACAACGCGACGAGATGCGTCAGAAAGGCGGCGGCGGCTGAACCTTTCGTGCCGGGTATGGCCGGACCGCCTCAAATTCTCTCTATTACTATATATCGTTTCGGGCGGTATTTGTCAAGGGGTTGGATTACAATTTCTTACGAGTCGCCACGGACGAACACGGGCGAACACGGACGCGTTTGAAGCTTGAAGTGTGAAGAGAAGTGTGAAGTGTGAACGGTGCCCCCTGGGATCGCTGGATTTGAACGGTGCCCCCTGGGATCGCGGGCGTCCCGCCCGCATCTTCAAATTTCCCCTCCTTACAAGCCCGCGAGGGCGACAGACTTCCAGCGCACGGTTTCAACCGTGGGAACACGTTGCCCTGTTCATCATAAGCCCCCGCAAGGCGAGAAAAGGGAGCCGCCGCAAAGAATCTGGTTGCAAACGCAACCGTTTCCTGCTATACTGCCATTCCGGCCGCCGGAGCCTTCATCATCGGGATTCCGCGCCGTTTCCGGCTACAGCCCAAGGAGATGCCCCTCATGCGAAATTCTGCACGCCGCGAATCGCCCGGCAAATGGATATCATGCATCCACCGCGCCAAAGCGGCCCTTCTGGATGCCGCATTCGCCCCACTGGGCCTCGGGCACGGGACGTATCCCTTCCTGACGGCGCTGTACCATCAAGACGGCATCCGGCAGGAAGACCTGGCTGCAGAGCTGCACGTGGATAAAAGCACCACGGCCCGCGCGGTCGCCAAGCTCGTTCGAGCAGGCTACGCCAGGCGCACCAGCGACAGCATCGACCGCCGCGCCCGGCGGGTGCACCTTACTCCGCAGGCGCTCGAGATCGAACCGCAGGTGTTTGCAATACTGAAGAAGTCGACCGGCATACTCACGAAAGACCTGACCGAACGCGAAAAGCAGATGGCGCTGTCGCTGCTGAAGCGCATGCACGCGAACCTGATCGAACACAAGAAGGGCCACGGCCGCCAATGAAGCGGGAAGCCACACTCACAAGCGGATCGGTGGGCATGAAGCTGCTGCTCATGACACTGCCGATGATCCCCGGCCATTTCGCGATGGTGGCGTTCAACTTCGCCGACAGGTATTTCATCTCGGACCTCGGCACGCTGCCGCTCGCCGCGATCGGTTTCATCCTGCCGGTCGAGATGGTCATCAGCAGCGTCGCCCTGGGCCTGGCCGCCGGCACCGGTTCGCTCGTTTCGCAGGCGATCGGCTCGGGCGACGGCGACGCCCAACGCATCGCCACAGACAGCCTCATCCTTTCCGTGACGATCGTCGCAATACTCTCCGTTGCGGGCATGCTGACCATAGACCCCGTTTTCAAGCTGATGGGCGCCTCCGAGGAAGTCATGCCCCTCATCAGGCAGTACATGACCATCTGGTATATCGGGATGGCCTTCGTTGTGGTGCCGATGGTTGGAAACAACGCAGTGCGGGCCACCGGCGACACCATTTTCCCCAGCGTGGTCATGATCGCCGGCGCCGGCGTCAACTTCGCGCTCGATCCGCTCCTCATCTACGGCTGGGGTCCATTCCCCCGGCTCGAGATGCGCGGTGCCGCGCTGGCAACCGTGTTCGGCCGAATGATGACTATGACCGCAGCGCTGCTGGTGCTTCATTACCGCCACAGGCTCCTCAGCTTCGCCAGGCCGCGCCTCGCCGAAACGCTGAGGTCGTGGGTGAGCATCTTGAACCTCGCCGGCCCGGCCGCCGCCACCAGCGTGCTGTTTCCGTTGTCTATGTTCGTGGTCACCCGCATAGTTGCCGGATACGGCGAGGAAGCCGTGGCCGCAACCGGCGCAGGCTGGGCAATCCAGAATATCGCCGTGCTTCCCCTGATCTCGCTTTCAACGGTCATCATCGCATTCACGGGGCAAAACTGGGGCGCACGCAAGATCGACCGCCTCCTTACCGGCAAAACGCTCAGCTTCCAGTTTGCAATTGTGTGGGGGTTTCTTTGCGCACTGGTGCTTGCCCTGGCCGCCAGGCCGCTCGCGCGAGTTTTCAGCGATAAGCCCGCAGTGCTCGACAATATCGTCATTTACCTGTGGATCGTGCCGCTCAGCCTGGGGCCAGGCGCCATACCCCGACTCGTGGGAATGATGTTCAACGGAGTGGGCCGGCCGATGATCTCGATGAAGATCAACGCCATCTACATGATCGGGCTCCTGATCCCCGCGTCGTGGCTGGGCAGCATCACGTTCGGATTCCCCGGCATTCTCCTCGGCAACGTAGTTGCCGGTGTTCTCGCCGCAGTCTTCTCACACTTCGTGCTGCGGACTTTCCTCCGCGACGCCGCAATAACCCGGCCTGTTGAAGCACAGCCCGAGATTTCAGAAGCGCCCGCCACACGTCCCGTCGACACCGACCCCGCCGCCTGAGCTTCCATCCGCACCGGCGAAAAATATGCACCCGCAGCCGGCCCGTTCGAAAATGCGCCTGAGGGAAGCGCCCCCGGGCGGCGCAGGCTGTAAACCATAATTCACAAGACGGGCCGCCCGCAAGATACCCGGCCCGCAGGGGGGAGGCATCCAAAATGACATCATGGGCCGCAGCAGTCGAAAAACCAGTCTTTCTCGTCGGCGCCGAGCGCTCCGGCTCAACGCTCCTGCGGCTGATGCTCAGCCACCACCCGCAGATTGCATTCGACGGCGAATTCGAGTTCGCGGTCGACCTCATCTCGCCCGACGGCCGCCCGCCTGAGATCGCCATCTACCACGACTGGCTGGAGCTGCACCGCATATTCCGGCTGACCGGCTATCGTGTCGACAGCAGCCTGCCCTACCCGGACCTCGTGAAATCATTTCTCGCCCAGAAAATGGAGCGGGAAAACAAACCGATAGTCGGCGCCACTGTGCATCGCAACTTCGACAAGCTCCTCGGCATCTGGCCCGATGCGCGCTTCATCCACCTGCTGCGCGACGGCCGCGACGTCGCCCGCTCATGCATTCAGATGGGCTGGGCGGGAAACGTCTGGGCCGGCGTGGAGGAGTGGATCGACGCCGAACACCTGTGGGATAACATGCGCAGCAATCTGCCCGAAGACCGCCACACAACAGTCAAATACGAGCAGATCGTGGCCGAGCCTCAGCAAACGCTCGGCCGCCTGTGCCGGTTCATCGGAGTATCATACGACCCCGCCATGCTCAGCTACCCGCAGCACACCACATACGGCCCGCCCGATCCCGCGCTTGCGGCGCAATGGAAACGCAAGCTCACCGCAGGCGAGGTTCAACTCGTCGAAGCGCGCACAGCCGCGATGCTCGCCGAACGCGGCTACGACCTCAGCGGGCTGCCCACGCTGGACGTCACGCAGCCGATGCAACGCCGCCTCGCCCGCCAGAACACCATCGGCAAGCTTCGATTCCGCATCAGGCGCTACGGATGGTACCTCGTGCTGATGGAATACGCAACGCGCAAGCTCGGGCTGTCCGGCTGGAACAAGCGCCTCACGCTCAGGATACAGGAAATCGCCAACCAGCACCTGCGGTGAGGGGTGTTCCCACGGCTGAAGCCGTGGGCTACAAGTCTTTCGCCCTTGCGGGCTTATAGGGAAGATGCGGGCGGGACGCCCGCGATCCCAGCCGGCGCCGCCGGCACTTCGCATTTCGTGTTCCCACGGCTGAAGCCGTGGGCTACAAGTCTTTCGCCCTTGCGGGCTTATAGGGAGGTGAAATTTGAAGATGCGGGCGGGACGCCCGCGATCCCAGCCGGCGACCTTCACACCTCACGCTTCACACTTCACACTTCACACTTCTCTTCACACTTCTCTTCACACTTCATTCAGCTCAGGCTGTCGCGGCATTTGTTTATGATGACGAACCAATCGTTGAGGTATGCGACGGCGGCGGCGCGGTCGGCTGTGTCGGGCGGGGGCGCCGGGGCGGGCACCGGCAGGCCTAGCTTGGATGCGGCCAGCTCGGCGCACACGGCGAGCAGTTCGGCTGTTTCGAGGTTTTCGGCGGCGTCGGGACTGAATCGCTCCACGTATCGCCAGTATGCGTCGTCGAGCGTTTCATACGTCACCTCGCCGCTGATGCCAAGGCATTGCGCGGCCACGTCGGGCGCGATTGCAGGTGTTTCGCCCGGCTCAGCAACCTGCATCATCGTGTCGTCCTCGGTGGTTGTGTCCGACGGTGCGGCTGTCGTTTCATCCTGTGGAAGGTCGCAGAGCCGCTGAAGGCTGCTTTCGTCGATGATCATTTCGTCCACCGTCGGGACGACAGCCTGCGGGCAGTCGGGTTCGGTGGCATCGGCCGGCGCGCCCGCCGGCGTCGGGCAGACGTTGCGGCGCAGGTCGACGGTGCTGGATGCGATCATGTCGCCGAGGCGTCTGCCGCGCCGCGAAAACAGCAACAGCAACAGTTCCACCAGGATCAGCGGCGGCAGCAGCGTAACATTCCTGAGGACGGATGCGGTGAGCGTGCAGTAGCAGTCGGGCGAGTCGAACGCGATCAGCCTGAAAATCCGCTTGCCGGGGCTGTAGCCTTCGCCCCAGTCGCGCATCAGGAACAGGCCCACTGCGAAGAACGCGAACGACCATCTGGCCTGCGCCAGCAGCAGCGCCGTTGCGGCCAGGAGGATGAGGTCGACGGCCGTTGCGGCGCAGCGTCGGCGGGCGAGCCGTTCGCGGCGCGATCCCGCTTCGTAAGCCGAGAACGGGCCTGCCGCGAATGTCTGCGGCTCGCTCTGAAGGATTTCACGGGCTGGTTCGCTGGTTCTGCTCATTCTATTTTCCTCGCCAGCTCGTCGATTCGCTCGGTCGCTGCGAGCCGTTCGCCTTCCGACATTATTGCGCCCTCGAGCACGGTCGACATGGTGCGGCCGCTGCGCACGTTGGTGGCGGCCGCTTGCAGCGTGCCTTCAGTGCTCATCGTGAAGGTTACCTTCACTAGCGCGCCGCCGGCCGGGCCTTGTTCTATCCCGCCGATCACCAGCTCGCCCAGCAGCATGTTGCTTGCCGCGCGGCTGTCTTCACCCTGGTAGATCGGAAAGCTGATAACGGTCTGGTTGTCGAACGAGGTGGTATACGACTGTTCGGCCGAGGTCGGCAGGGTGCTGCCGCGGCTGATCAGCGTCGAAAACGCGCCGCGCTCGATCTCGACGCCCAGCGACCGCGACGCCTTGAAGGTGACCTTCATCGTGCCTTCTGCGGCCGCTATGGCCGCGCCCAGCGCCACGCACTCGTCGGGGTTGATCCGCGCCAGCGGCTGTTTGCCGAACATCTCCGCCACGATCTCGCGCACCTTCGGGATGCGTGTGGAGCCGCCGGACAGTATCACCTCGTCGACGTCGCCGGCCTGCAGTTCGGAGTATCGGAGCGCCTCGTTGATGGGCGGGATGAGCCGCTCGAGCAGGTCGCGGCATTCCTGCTCGAGTTCCTGCCGCGTTATGGTCGTGTCGAGGCTGAGGGCTTTCTCCGGCACGATGAACGGCACGCTGACACGCGTGCGCTCCTTGAACGAGAGCTTGCGCTTGGCGTCTTCGGCGGCCTCGCGAAGGCGTTCCGCCGGCACCGGCCCGGCCTGGGCGAGGTCGAAGCCGGTTTGATCGAGGAAGCGGCGCGACAGCAGGCCGGTCAGCCGTGCGTCGAGGTCGGTGCCGCCGAGGAGATTGTCGCCGCTGGTTCCCAGCACGCTGAATCGCCCCTTCGCCACGCGCAGCACTGAGATATCGAGCGTGCCGCCTCCGAAGTCGAACACGAGCAAATTGACCTGCTCCTGTTCGTTGAGCCTGTATGCGAGGGCTGCGGCGGCCGGTTCGTCGAGGATTCGCCTCACTTTCAGGCCTGCAATCTCGCCGGCTTCGCGCGTGGCTGCCCGCTGGGCGGTGTTGAAGTATGCCGGG
>Ga0307378_10004323_pt1 | contig 20357 bp, 35 predicted proteins | sample UN1MG_FD_202238 | JGI IMG/M metagenome (GOLD analysis project Ga0307378, IMG submission 202238) | Soil microbial communities from Risofladan, Vaasa, Finland - UN-1 | ecosystem: Environmental > Terrestrial > Soil > Coastal area > Acid sulfate soil | place: Finland: Risofladan, Vaasa | collected... | reverse complement strand
TTCAAGCATTCTTTCCTGATGTTTGCTATTTTCCCTGTTTGGCGTTCTTTGCAGCGAGCTTAAGTTCTTTGTCAGTGAAGTTCAAGCGATGTTTGTGCTGGTCCTGAACGTCGGTGAATCCGAGCACGTCTCCCTCTGTGACCGACTGATCCACCTTATGGACATGTCCGTTCACCCGCTCGGAATTTCCGACGATTTTCCCATTACGAAGGGTGAGCGAAACCCGATGCTGGTGCCCCGCCATGATTCCACTCAAGAATTCCACTCGGTGTGTTTTCTTCTCGACCCTATCGTTGACCTCGTCATGAAGAGCGCTCAACCTTTTCTCAATCCGTTCCATGATTTCCTCCTATAATTCCAAGAATCTCTGCCTCTTCTTTTACTAATGTTTTTATTTCTTTTGTAACCTCTCTCATATTTTTTATAGTTTCAATAAACCCTTCTTTATATATTGCAAAGAAAACCGCCTCCTCGAATGTACCATCATCGAAAGATTCCAAATTTAATTTCAAAAGAATTTCCCCATCGGTTTTCCCACCCTTATAATCGCCGCCAGTACGAGTCACGACCCCATCTCGCGCCCATTTTGAAATTTTTTCTCTTAGTATCATTTTGCCCTCGGTTTTTCCCAACCTTCAATCTTTGAAAGGTTCTGTTTAAACCATTTCAAAGTTCCAGGGGCTTTATATCTAAGCATTTCTGGATCAGCATAAAAATAACCGAAAGACTCTGCAAAATGTTCATCTACATTGGTTTTAGCATAATTGGAAACAAAGGCTCCTTTTGTACTTCTAATTTTTGCATCATAATCTCTCCATTTTTTCCAAATGCCTTTCGGCAATGTTCTTATTTCGTGTAAACAGCCACCATGAGTATGATGAGCAACTTCATGTGACAATGTAATTTTTATATCGTTCCAAGAAATAGTCCGCCCATCCACGGGGGATTTTCTTGCCAACGAAATACTTTTGTTAATATAAAAACCAACTGCCTTGGAGCCAGCATCCGGAATTGTTTCTTCATATAATGTGATATTATTAAGACCTTTTAACGCCACAGATGGGACCTTCTTGCGTAAAATATTAGTAATTCGTTCAAGGTCCTTCCCCGCTAAAGGGGATATGTTCCCTTTTTTATCAATAAATCTAATTGATTTTCCATTTAATAAACGATCAACTTCTGTATTTATTATTTGTTTCGCGCCTTTCGTTTCGGCTGCTACTTTCACTAATTCCAATGTTCCAGTTTCCGGGATATTAGAAGGAATAATAGCTGGAATTTTATCAATAAGCAACCGAGTAGGAGTTAAAATTCCAGTTGTTTCTTTCCCACTTACCGCAACATCATCTGTCATTATTCTAAGATTGCCATCTTTATCTGCCCTTATATTTTTAATCGTTGATTTTGTTCCAGTTCCGGGATCTAAATAAGGCTGGCCTATCGCAATATTATTGGAAGCAATATTTTCCGTCCACTCCTGGGTTTTAATATCGTCTTCATTAACTACTGTAGTGGTTCGGCAATTCGCATGATAAGGCGGGAGCACTGGGGCGTTCATATCGCCGGATGCTAAATCCTGGACATCTCTTGAAGCCCGTTCATCTTTGGTACCAAGAGATTTACCATCCTTGCCAAACCTGCTATCGGGTAGGTAAACTGGATTTCCCTTGGCATTCTTAATATACAAAGCATCTCGTCCTTCCGATGCCTTCATCTGGTCAAAATAAACCCAGGGACGTAATGCCTTGAAAGCATTTGTTTCCGCATCGGTTCCAGGAATTCCAGCTTGTGTTATATCCTTTACTATTTTTCTGGCTATCTCGACATCGAATATCATGCCGTCCATATGCTCACAAATTTCCGTGGTCCTTTCATCCAGGACTGCAAATATCTCATATCGTCTTACCCTTGCCTCTACATATGCATTTACCTGGGCAAATTGTCGCGACCTGTTTAAGACATCATTGGCAAGAATCCGATAATATACGTCCGAACGTATCGGCATTTTTTCTATTAGGGTATCGCGAATACTCTTATCAAGGGCCGACCTGACAAGTCCGCTCTTGACGTGATCCGCAACTATTTGATTTATTTGTCCGATCAGCAGTTTATCAGGCATTCCAGAAATAAAGAAGTTGTTTTGATTATTTAGTACATTTATTACCGCCTTATCAATCTTTGTCATGCCGCTCTTAATTGCTCGATTATATTGTTTGAGACTATCAGCCATTACTTGCCGAGTAGCCTTCCACTGGGTTTCGACTATGCTTTGAATATTCTTGCTTACATCCTTGGCGACTGCTGGACCGTATAAAGTCGAAAGGGCCCCTTCCAGTTTCTTTACTTCGGACGTCTTAAATGAATAATCTCCAGGCGATCCGGTCACCCCTTTATTTACGAATTGCGTGACTGCTGTTTTGGTCCCTTTCCCTTTTACTTGCGAAGCCAGGCTATTACGCAAGTCTTGGAATATCTGAAGTTCCCGTTTTGTCGGATCATCTGGAAATCTAGTTCCCTGCTTTTTAATTGACGGGTCAAGCAAAGCAAGGGTCGACTCGACCAGTTCCCGACAAATCAACAATTGTTGAATCGGAACCCGAGCGAGTATATCAGTATTGAGCAACGCGATATTACTAGAGTTCAATATCATCCAGTTGCTCGTCCTTCCTGGAATCAAGCGACTTCTCGATCATTTTGTTGAGATTCAAGAGCCCGGAAACCAGGGACGATCCTTCTGCCCTTCCCTCCGGAACCTTTAACTGCTGAAGTGCGAGCGGTAGTGGATAATCGCCCCACGCTTCCTTGAACCTGGGCAACTTCAAAAAGTCCCGTATATCATTCGGAGTAATCCCTCCGGTCCTTTGAAGCCTTGAGAAAACCATCGCTTCGCCTTCGTAGTCGATCGTCCTCGGCCTAATCAAAGAAAGCCAAATATACTTTATACCGTATGCCTTCATGATGGTGTTGTTGAGGATATATTCTACATCATTTATATCTGGTCCGAAGACCTGCTCTAGCGTAATCGAGCGACCGGTATTGGCTGATGCTCTGCTCGCGTCTTTCTCAAAGAAAACGGGATGCAGGTTGAACGATTCGGAAATATCTCGTGAACCCTTTTCCTGATAATTAAGAAAACTACCATCTTCATTAACACCGATTGTCAGCTTTTCTATTGTGATTTTTACATCTTCTTTTTCAGCGAATGAACCTTCGCGCTTGCCAGCCTGTAAGATCATAACCCGGCCGGTATTGTCTGGTCCTTTCCCTTTCTTCTCAACGAACTGTCGAATGTCGTCACGACTTTCCTTTGAGAGCCTCGCCGGTCCGCTCACAATAATAGCGATCCTGGGCGTGGCGTCATTCTCAAAGAAGGTCGCGTTTCGCTCTGCTGCAAACCGGCTTCCCGCAATGGCTGGCCCGCACGAGAGATGCCTCGGAATTCCGTATGGCGAATCGCGAAATCCTTCAACTCGAAAATGAATTACCTTTAACGCATGCTTCTCCGGAGGAAGAACCTCACCGTTGATATTAGGCCTTCCGGTTTCTTTATTTATAACCCTATCATCTTCCCAGTCTTTATAATACGTGGCTTTGCCGGCGCGATCATCAACAACAAACATTCCTTGTTTGGTAATCCTGACATTATGACCAACTAACCTATCAAGTCTAACCGGCCATCCCTGTTGTACGTCATTGGCCTCTGAAGTGACCAAGGCAGTCTTGACGGTCATGTAGCCGTTTCCGACTGCCTCGCGATCAGCGATGACCTGTCTTAATATATTCACGAACGACTTCTTTGGGTTTGGCGATTCAAGGAAGTCGTCGACCCTATCCTTTTCCTCCTCGATTAGTTTAGTTAATGTATCCGCTTCCTTTCTCTCAGCCTCGGTCATTTCCTTTCTTGACCCGGCGAGCTTCCTGGCATATTTAGGTTTAGGAACCAGGGCCCATCCAAGTCCGGCCACGTTGACTGATCTTATATAAATACATGCGCCCAGTCGAGTAGATATCTCCGGAGCAAGCGCCCACTCATCAATAGCAAACGGAGGTTGAACTACCTCTGTCCCACCTATCATGGCGGAGGTAGATATAGACGTTGAAGTCGAGACACCGAAATCGAAACCGGCTTTGCGCAGTTTCTTTTTAATCGGGGTATCGATGATTACTTCGAGAAAGGACGAGTCCCCTTCTCCTTTGGCGGTTCGCTCTTTTTTACTCATGGCCTTGCAGTTTCCTCTTGAACCGTGAAAGCAAGTCTAATCCTTCGACCGACTTTCTGATTTCCTTCACCGATACAGGCTCATCAACTACTTCGCGGTTTGATCGACCAAGGATGTTCCGCATTTTCCCTATCTTCTCGGCGTAGGAGCCAGGAACTACTTGCCTAACAGGCCAAATTGGGCGGTCGTCGACCGGAGCATTCGCGGTCGCATTGTCCATTGATTCTCCTAATACTCTTGCCACATCGGTGTCATCTTCGATGAAATCACCAATGGTCTTGGCCAATGGATATCTGATACCATTGATTCGAGGCTGTCGGCGTATGAAGTCTTCTGTTGATTCAATTCCATCCCTGGAATTTAGAGGAACTTCTCGGTCGGCCCTTCTTGTGGTCGGGCTTATAGATTCCATTTCTCCCGATCCAACAATCCCGACCTCGCGAATGAATACTTGCGAACCAGGTTCGTACTCAGCTTTTAGTGGAGGAATGAATGACTCCACAACGAATATCTTATACGAATAAAGAGTTCGTTTCTTACCCCACCACTCCCTTCTTTCCTCGTCTGAAATCCTGTGCCTTGGTCGTATGGACTCGAACTGTTTGATGGTAATCTTTTTCGGAATAGCGAAAGTTATAATTGCCCATACTTCACCCCCGGCGACCACGTACACTTCCTTACCAACATATTTCTGGAATGCCTCTGACTTTACGAATAGAGCCTTCTTGCCTTCTGCTACAAACTGAGCATGCGACCGAACCAAGATAAGACCCGGGAGTTTCTTCGGCATATCAGCCATGTCAATCTCCTCCCACTTCCTCTCGAACCTTGACCTCCGCACGATTATCCGGTTTCTTTGTAAGAATATTGAAAAACTCCTGCATCGAAATATCATCCGAAACTTTCTCGCATTTTTTTACTACCATAATCCAGAACGCGAGGGTCCCGTACGATATACTCGACTCTTTACGTTTCTCAAGTTCGGCGAGAACTTCTTTCGCCATTTGTAAATCGGCCACTATTGGCTTGTCTTCTATCATTACTCTATTCCTTTATACGAATCATTTCACCGCAGTGGATACACTGAACCCATTTCGCCCCAGCGGGCACTAATGCCGGAGTTTTCTTTTTACATTTCTTACAAACAAATGTTCTGGCTATCATGTCTATTTTTTCTCCTCATCTCGGACGTCTTGTTTTCTTTTCAATATTTCATAGAAATCAAATTTTCCACACTTGCATTGATATAATCCCTGAAGTAAAATAAAGCGGGTTTGACAAAATTTACATATTGGATTCTTGGGTCGTTCATTATCCCGTGATTCGTCAAAGGCCATTGATAGCCCCTCCACTATGCGTAAACTAACTCAATATTAAGATAACCTATCGAACCGCCAATCAAATTATGGTCAATTTGTAGTCCGCAATGATCTCCGGCAGCCAAAACAGAAAATACCGGGCTCAAGTCAAGTTCCCACAAACGGTCTCCCAACCCCGTCAAATCATAGGTATTGGCAACCTCCGATTCTGCGTGTGCATTATAAAGCTCACCGTGTTGGGCATAATTAGAAAAAAGGTCAATATCCTTCCCAGCACCGGCAGCAGCAGGCTGGACAATTCCAATAATCTTAAGAGAAACAAGTGAAACGAATTCATCTGGAATATAAAAAGAAAAATGACCTTGGCCATCGGTCGCAACTAAATTAACTGCAAATTCACCATACACTCCAACCCTTGTCAAGGCGAAAACTACCTTCTTAGCCGGTGGCGGGGCAGAAATGATTTCTCCGGCAGCATTCGTTTTAAGAATCTCATCTGCTGTAAGTGTGGCTAATTCCCAGTCTATCCCTCCCGCATCCTGCAAGCGCTTTACCCTTGCCTGTAGTAAGTCAGCCGCTAAGAATGAATCCGATCCGCCCGTTTTATGTGTATCCTTATGTGCTTGCGGAATTTGCGCATTAGCAAGAATTCCAAGTAAACCAGTCACAACTATTTCATCTGCTCCACCGGTCTCATGAGAAGGATTGTGTACGGCCGGTAATAATTCGCCATCAACTGGCCTAGTATGGTGAGCAGCCGTAACCGCTGAGTGGTTTGAAATAGCAGTATTTCTTTCGGTGGGAGTATCAGCTCCGATTCCCACCGGTGTAACCGGATCGCTTCCACCCATATGTGACGCCGCATGAGCTTTAGGCGGCTGAGGAGTAACAGACTCTCCTGCGAGCCCAGTCAAGTTTATTTCGTCTGTTCCGCTATCTTCATGACTCGAAGCGTGGACAGCCGGAGGAGTTGCCGGCAGATTAACCAAGGGAACCAATGCCGAACCATCCAAAGGGGCGTATCCATTCGCAACCCCTTTCTCTGCTAAAATCTCTAACTGAATCCAAGCGGAGCCATTGTAATACTCGTAACCAACTCGAGTAACGTTATAGCCGACAGGATATGGGTTATTCGGGTCTGGAGTAGGACGACCACCATCATTCGCCCACGTCCCCCCTCGAGCATCAGTAATCGCGCCGATCTGTTCTTCCTGTTTATTATGGTCATCAGCCTCGACAACATCTACCGCATCGCCAACGATTTTCTTGACGTAGGGATATTGAACTCCAGCCATTTGTTCAGTCCTTTCCAATCGTCAAATTAAAGTAACCTTATAATTTCCAGATGCGGGAACCTGCCATTTGCATCGCCCATATTAACTCTGTTTAGGCCAACTTCATAATATGAACCCTTGTACTTTCCAAACCAGTGTTTATTGCTTTTGCCCCGCCTGTATTTTGGTAGCCGTAAATATAAACCACTTCATCTACTGGTAAATAAAGTATTGCAGTGACCATCGGATTAATTATTTCCTGATTAGTCCCAATATCTGCCGCGTACCCAATTCCCTGCCCGACATTATATCCATCGACATTAATTGCGATACTATAAAGAACGTCGGGCGCAACATCGCTTATTCTAAAAGCAGCGCTCACCAAATAATAACCCGCCTTTGTTACGGTGAAACCGCTGGTGCCTGTATCAAATTCTCCTTGAATATCAAATACTTCCGTATCAAAAGGAATTTTAGTCCAGCTGGCGTTAGGCATATCCCATGCTGCGTTCCTGTAGGCAGAACACCCGCTTTGCTTCGGGAAATCTACAATTCCCCCATCATATATTTTCATTACCTGAGTTCCGCCGTCTTGGACATCCACGCTATCAGCGGCGGCAGTTTGATTTACTGTGAGCTTCTTAAAAGCAGGTGAATCCGTCCCGACTAATCCCGTCCCGCTTCGCTTCAGGATATCGCCGTCCGCGACTGCCCCGACCAGTAGGTCGGTGGGACCCGTAGTCGTCCTCAGTCTTTTTGCAACCGCTTCCAAGAGATCAGTCGAAGCAAAGGGGTCGGTTCCTCCGCTCTTGTGCGAATCCTTATGCGCCAATGGGGTTCTCGACGATCCTTGATCGTCAAGCGTTGCGTTGGAAACTAAAGCATTTAATTCAGCCAGTGTCGCCGACGAATGGTCAGACCCACCAAGAGCATGGGGGGAGAGAGAAAATCCACCGAGCGCTGAATCTATTCCGCCAAGGTGGTCATCGACAATCTGATTCCCGCCCCCGCCAAGTATATAATTGATGGGCGAGTGTGTCGTGCGCCCGTACTGCCCCACGTTGAGCCTCGAACCGCCAGTCAACGCTTCAATCAGGGTGGCGAGAAGGCTCCCGTCCGCGTCTGCGGCATTACAGTTCATTAGGGAGCCGTCTTTAATTTTGACAAGAGCCTCAGCCATTCTTATTCCTCTTTCTGGCTGTGCCCTTTGGTGCCACGAACATGCGCCCACCTTCGATCAGAACTTCCTCGTCCTCGCCAACGCCCAACCGCTGAAGAAGAATCCTATTCTCGCGGAACAAATCCTGCTCCTCGCGAGTCACCACGATCTCCTTCAAGTCGGCGGTCTCGCGTCTTAGCACGAGGATTTCCTCGTCCTTGCGGGCTACTACTCGCTTGAGCATGACGATATTTTTCTTTTCGCCGATCAGTTCCTCTTGCAGCAGCGCAAACTTATACTGGAGGGCCTGTATTGAATCCAGAGGCCGCACCGTCGGCGACGGCTCCCGTTTAGGGACGTTGGCCTCCTCCTTCACGATTGTTGGAGGATAAGAAAGAGAAGCATCAGATAATACCTTTTCCGCTGGCTTCTTCTCGCCTCTACGTGTTCTCTTTGTTCCCATGGAAAACTCCTTACCAAGGTCAAGTCCCCTTACGCTTCGAAAGCGTACTCCTTGTTCGCGAATAGAATAACCTTCGCGTTGACCCCGATCCCGTCCGCTGTCCCCTTAAACACCTTCCCGGTAGTAGGGACCGCGGTAGTCCACTTATGCTCATTGGGATCGGCGTTGCAAAGGAAAACCTCCTCTCCGTAGACGGTAGGTTCCTCGGCGGCAACCCACACAACAGATAGAATTCCCATCGGGGAGAAGTACCCGGTTGCAGTCGCGGCTCCGGTAGTAGTCGCGATCCCCGCGAACCCATCGCTCGCCGCTGCGCGTCGAACCAGTTGGCCAGACCCGTCAAACTTCACGGCATCCTTAGCGGTTATCCCTCCTGTGCCGATAGTCTTCGCGAATTGCGGGCCACCGTAGAGACCGTCCATTATGAACACGTCAGCGATCAGCTCGCCGTTGATATGCTGATCCCCACTGAAGATGTTGTCTGCGGCCCTGAAACTACTATGGTCGTCAGAGTCGTGCCGGGTTTCGTTGAGGTACTGAGTGTGATCGTCATCGGCGAGGCCGTTCAGGGCGAGGCCGTGGTCTATCTTCCCACCGACCCCACTGCCGGCCGACTGGTGAGTGTGGTCCTTTACCTTCTGGAGGTCAGCCAGCTCGCCGCTCAAACTGGCAACACTGATCTCGTCGGCTCCACTATTCTCGTGACGGCCCGAGTGATCGGCATAGGGATCGTCTGTGAGATCAGCGAAAGCAAGAACCTCCTGAATCCAGCCGGCGGCGAGTTTCCCTGCCCCGTCTGCGATGGGGATCTTGCTCGCAGTGGGCGTGGCCGTGGCGTTCGCGGGGTCCTTAATCACCTTCAAACTTGCATTTAATCCAGCATACCCACTGGCCGCCTCGCGTTCGGACTCCTTCTGGTAAACCGTGTGCGGATCGGCTGCCCCAACGTGATCGAAAGCCCAATCTGAAGTCGGAGCCTTCGTTGTTTCACCGTCGGTGGGAGTTCCAGTCAGGTGGTCGGTGATTGAAGCGGGTTGCTGCACGACCTTGGAGCTGGCATCAAGGGATGCGTATCCGCTCGCAGCCGCTTTGTTTCCGGTGTGTTCTATGGTGTTAGCCCCGGCACCATGGACGCCAGTCGTAAGACCTTTATGGGTCGCAAGCGTAGATGGCTCCCCATCCAGGCCAGCAAGACTCATCTCATCCCCGCCAGCGTTTTCATGCGTAGCTTTATGGAGTTTGGGATCTTGAGACCCGCGGCTCGAAGCGTCCAGACCCATGTAGCCACTCGCAGAACCCTTCTCAGATTCCTTCTGATACTCGGGATGCTGATCTGCATCATTCTCGTGGTCGTATGCCCAGTTGGAACTAATCGGCGCAGTCGTCGCAGCATTCACCGGCGTATCGTCAACATCAAGCTGGCCGAGAAGAGTATCATCGGAAATCTTGGCGCTGAATTCCGCTTTCGTACAAATGCCGTGGACAGACGCATCAAGGTCATGGTCGCGGGCATGGTGATCATCGATGGATATATCATTCAAATCATCGTGGCTCATAGTTCCTGGACCGAATTTCACAAAGGTCTGTGAATCAGTCCCGATAGTATCCACCTCAGCGGTTAGTACCCACTGCTCGTCCCCGTTGAGCGTCCCCTCATCAATGAAAAGCATCATTCCAGCGTTCACCTCGGCGGCCTCGTCGGAATCAATCACGCGAGTGAACACGAAAGGATTTCCGACGTCCCCAAGGGCCGTTACCTTGTAAATTCCGTTCTGAAGCGCAGCAGCTTGGTTCTTCACAAGAATGCGATCATCGACGGCCATGCTGACGCCATCCTGCGCCGGGAGCGCGCCGTTGGCATTGGCGGTGAGAGTAGCTCCCACTCCGAGCGTACCATTGTCATAGGTGCAAGCTGGGAGGGCAGCAGTAGTCGATACCCGAGCGGACGGCTTGGACTGTAGCCCAGTTCCGACGCTATCTACATATGCTTTAGTCGCAAGATGAGTTCCTTCCGTCGGAGCTATACCGGCGACCACGCCTGAAAACGCCCGTGTACCATCGGCCTTGGTGTAAAGGGGATGGTCGTCATCGCCCCTTCCGGTCAACGCTCCGTGGTCGACCGTTCCAGCTTCAGCGCCGGCAGATGCGTGGGTGTGATCGCCGATTGCCGAATGCTGCGCCCTGGCCGTCCCTTCATCGTGGGTGTCATAGTCAGTCTTCAACTGCGCCACGTCCACGCTATCCACGGTGCCGGTTACTGAGATGTTGCCGGTCACCTCTAAGCCGTTGGAAACCTTCAACTTTGGAATAGTCCCGTAATTAGCCGTGTTCGGAACCCCAAGGTTGCCAGTGGCAAGCACGACCGCTAATTTGTAGTCCGCCATCTCACATTCCTCCGCAATTGTAGAATTGACTCGGTTGTCTTATTCTATTTCAACCACGCAGTTGGGTGCAACGATCACCTCAGTGGTATTTTTCGCTATTCCCAATCTTTGGATAATTTTATATAATGGTGGCATAGGATCAAAAATCGGGTTAACTATATGTTCCCCAGCTATTGTACTTAAGAAAAGGCGATCTTGTGCTGCGAGGCCACTAAAACCATCCACCCTTCCAAGCAACCTAACCTTAGCAATCGTAGAAATCGGCTTTACCACAACAATTCCAATAGCCTCCAGGACTTTATCTGTCGCAGATGCAAGAATTACAGTATCATTCTCGCCCTGAGCAACCCAATTATTAACGCTAACTTCAGCGGCACAGTTATACAATACGTCAACCGACGACCCTCCGCCTCCGCCGCTCCCCCCGTAAAACTGGGTCCACTCAAAGCCATCCCAATATTCATAACATTCTTCGTCCGTGTTCCAACCAACAGGATGAGGTACTCCGACGCTTGGGGTCGGACGAGTCGCATCATCCCATGTTCCGCCAATTCGTTCTGTTAACCCTTCTATTTGATCGTCAGGATTATTGAACAAATCTTCATGAAGTGGGGTCGTCGAAACAACCTTTAACTTCGGATAAGGATATTTAATCTCACCCATTGCATATCACGTCCTACTTCCGCAATCGAACTACTATGACGTAATTTCACTGAGCGTCGTAAATCCTTTCTTTATTCCGATCATTATACAAAGAAACATTTCACCTCCGGTCCCCTTTGCGAATGCCCAATCCCCATCCTCTGACAAACTGGACAAGTCGGATAATATAGGAGTAGTTCCGGCGAGTAAAATTTGAGCCTTTCCGGTAGAATGGGGAACGGGCTCTCCGAGATGAGCCCCAACAAGGCCATTTAATGTAGTTTCATCCGGAGCAGATAAGACTCCAGAAAATACAACCTTACAGTCCCCGTTTATCTCGTCTATTCTTTCAAGCGTGGCGGATGAGATTGAACTCTGATTTATCTCGACGGTAAAAACCGAGGTATCCACCTTATGGTTGGGAAAGTTGTCGTTGATTGAATACGTATAAGTTTCGGACATTATGCCACCCTCCAAATTTCAATTCTTGCATCTGCGATTCCCTGAGCAGTTCCGCCTATGAAATCAGCGAATTGGATTTTTAATGTTTTGGCAGCCCCTGTGAAAATTATCTCTGCAAATCCGCCTATACTGGTTCTATCATTGTCCGTTTTGATTTTTCGTATCTCTTCCTGAATTACGACAGCGTTGGTGGAATTATAAAGCCTAAATTTTCCTTGATCGTCGACGTTATCTACAGTTGCCATCCAGCCAACTCGATAAGTTCCAGTTAGTGCCGGAGTGGTAAGAGTTACCTTATCCTGATAAACGGCCGACGTTGTCGTTTGTCGTGCAAGGGAGACGGCTGTCTGATAATTCTTGCCGAAAACCGCAGCGGTTGCAGAGCCCAAGCAGCTGCACATCTGAGTACAGCTAACCTTATCGACTTGCATGACCCCATCGATCAAACCTTCTTTTGCCATCTATCTATCCTCAAGCCTGTAGACGAGTAACGGCAATACGAGCTTCCCATTTAATTGTCGTAGCTGCAACGCCAGTAACCCGAACGTCCACCGTCTGGTTTGTGGTATCGGCTTCCAAATTTACATCATATGCCGAGGTCGATCTACGTATAAATAAAGAAGCAGTATTGCCCTGTTGTGTGACATTCCCCGCTGTATTGCGATAAAATACTCCCTCCAGATGATAGATAGCACGTTGGGTGCCATCCGACTTCCTGGCTACAACAATAACCTCGGCATCAACCACTTCTTCCTCAGCAACAGTAATAGCTTCCAAATCAACCGGAGTTGCGTCCAAGGTCGTAATGGTCTTTGTGTATCGTTCCGTCGTCAAACCAGTTTTCAACTTTCCCACGTTGATATCGTCTAAATTGGAAAAGGCATCATCGCCCCCTATAATATGGGCGCTATGATGTAACTTCGGAGATTGAACCACACGTATCAAGGCATCAAGACCAGGGTAACCATTCGCGATGCCTTTCTCAGCCTGGTCCTGGATTACATTGTCGGCAATTTCTTGTTCGACAAGATTTTTCTCGTTTGCCATCTCTCTATCATCCCCTCTGTCTAACTAGCTGAAGATACGTCCATGTCGCACCGGCGATGATATTCAGCACCCCTCCGGAGGTCTGATAGCCATGCATCTCGACGTAATCGCCCGCAACAAGATTTAAGACCTTTACATCAAGTACGATCGTCGTGAAAATTCCCACCGGATTTACATAACCGGCAGAGATCAATGCCCCGTTAACATGTATTGTCGTGGAGCGAACACCATTTGCGTTTCCCGTCCACGTAATTTTCGCGATCGCAAGGTATTTCCCGGCCTCACCCGCTGGTACTGTAATCCTCGATGGATTCACGGCGGGATCGTGCATGGCGTCGGTGTCCCACGTCTCCGCGTCGAACGCGATTGGAGTCAACGTAGAGTCGTTAATGGCTTGGCCCGTTGACCGATAAACCGAACATGAAACATCGGCGCAAATTCCGCCAAGCGTATCGAGAGCGTCCTTGACCGTGACCCCAGCAACGCCGGAATCATTATCAACCTGAGAAGCGTCATAATCACTGGCCGCTGCTGCTACCGCTCCTGTTCTACCGAATACCGAGATAACAAAATCCGTATGATCTGCCTTTTCCCAAATGGTCCCATTATGAACAACCCAATCGCTTGGCGAAAAGGCTATCGGGCCTGAACCAAGATCCTGAGTCCCAGCAATTGAAACCACATAATAATATCCTTTAATTCCAGTCACGTCCGATATGGCAGGAGTATTTGTACTTGCATCCCACGTTCCTTGATAGCTAATTGCTCCAACAACCCCGGTAAAATCCTGCCATGAAGATCCGTTCCAAATATAGGCCTTCTTCGTATCAGAAACCGCACGAACGTCATCTACGGCATTTCCAGCAGAAGGAAGCGCCGTTATAGTGGCAACTGGATCTTTCCATCTTGGCGAACCAAATGGAGACTCAGGTCGTGTCACATTCCCTGACATTACTACCTCCTGGCGCTAGCGACAAGCATTGCAATGAAAGTTCCCGACGTTCCACCCACCGGTTTAATAGCAAGCCAAATAAATCCCCGTTTATCACCGATTTCATGCGTCACGAATAGAATAGGAATAAGCGATTTATCATGTGAGGTGGTGACGCCGAGTACTTCATATACAACATGTAAAAGAGTTCCAGCCGCTTTGTCCCGAACCTCGACATCGAACGATGTGCAGTCCCCTCCGGTTTTAAGGACGACAACCCTTTCAAGGGCTCCAGCCTCAAGCCGTCCTTCATCTCCTCTGTTCCAAGTAAGCATTTTTTCAGTAAACGAACCCGTCGGTGTAGCTGCGAATTCGGCTCCTTCAGCCTTGGCAATAACGACTCGTCCGTCAACTACTAAATTGTCATACTCGAGATCGAGTACTGACTTATGGAAATCGTCTTGCGCGCCCATTCTTACTCTCCTAACTGATCCCTATTCGTTCAGCGAACTTCGTCGTTCGCAAGATTTCCTTGAATCCAGCCGCCGAATCATGTGAGTACTTTTCGAGCAGACGACTGACCTCGGAATAGAAAGACTCCACTCCCTCGGGAACCCGCTCTACTACAACTGCCTTTCCCGGAGAAATATGAAACCTTACTATTCTTTGAAGCGCGGCAAGGCCAAAGAATGCCCGGATCGTATCCACTGTCAAAATCATCTCTTTATACCTTATTCGACCATGCTGTGGTTCAAAGATAACCTGTTCCTTTGGGGCAATGGAAGCGAGTTTCCTATCTTTTCTATTTCCCATCTTTTCCCTCCTGCCAACTGGCTGGAAAATAGCTAATCCTAATCGGGAGTATTGCTTGTATGAACCGACCAGATGTCCAGGATATCCACGTGGTGCGAATGCCCTTCCACTTCCTTGGTTGAACCCATGACCCGGTATCCCGAGGTATCCAGTTTGTTGAGTGGCACTTCGATGGCATGCTTGTGGACTGCCAGGGTCGCCGCAACCTTCTTGGTGAAATCAGTTTCGTTCGACCCCTCTTCTGGTTTTCCGAGTTTCCAGAAAACTGCGTTCTCCATGGTCTCGCCCTGGAAAACCTTCAGAGACTTCCCGTTGACCATTTTCTCGACGATATCGCCCACCGCCATATGAACGTGACCATCGAATTCGCCGGTGACGAAAGCGATCTGTTTCTTTGAGATTGCACGAACCTTGACGTCCTTGTCCACGAAAATAGCGGACATTTTGATCTTCGTTCCTGGAGTCGCGTTTTTCATTTCCTCTTCCAGTTTCGGCATCGCGTCCTTCAAGTCTAAAAAGACGTAGGACTTTGTGACGTATCTCCAGTCTCTCTTTTCGCCCAGCCCGAATTCCACGTCCATAGACACGTTGACGACGAACCCGTTCTCCGCGCTCTGAAGCGTGACCCGTTTTTCACGAATGATGCCTTCCATGTCCTGCTTCTGGACAAGCATATCGACGAACGGGTTGATTGGCTCCTGCTTCCCAGTGAGTCGGTCCTCGAACCTCTTTAAAATCTCCATAGTATTCTCCTTTCTACTTAGTTCTTCTTTTCAGGACTACTTGAGCTATCCCATCATCAGTAAACCTATACCGAGATGCGCCCAAGTATTCAAGAAACCCCTCGGCTACCAGCCATGCCATCCAGTACCAAATCCTATGGTCTTCGTTCTCGTTTATTTGCAGAGACGGTAATGCAAGTCGAATGGCGGTGTACGGACTCTTTGGACCCTTTAGTTGTCCGCGAATTATATCAGCGCCTTCCATTCGCCGCGTCCATGATTATTTAATTCTAACCACCTTGCATCATTAGCATGATGATTTCACGAATGTTTTCAAGAATCGAACTTTGTTTTCCCTTTTTTGTTTCTTAGTCATGGCCTCAAGCGAACCAGCCCTGCTCCTAGTCAACCCGGTTCGAACTGCTAACAGCCTGAACGGGCCTCTGCTCCTGGTATATTTCGCTCCCTTTCCTTCTTCATGTTTTTTGATTCTGGAACCAAGGTTGTTAGTTATTCCGCAATATATAGAACCATTCTTCTCGCAAAGGAGTAAATAACAACACCAAGATGGTTCGACTTTTGATTTCATATATCAAGCCTCCCTCCACTCGGACTAGGTCGCAAGTGGAGGGAAAGATGGCTCTTTAATACAGGTCCCGTAGGAAGCCTGTCGTGGAAGTTCTTTCACACTTGAAGTCGGCGAGGGCGCCTCGCATCGAGGCCCTAACAGTTCGAGAAACCCCGATGTATAGAATGGTAGCAACCACTTGTTCAGATCTATTAATGATCCGCCTTCCTCTACCACCGTCGACTCATGGCAAAGGAGTGCTGACTCGGTCGGACCGGAAGAGGACCCGAGCAAGAATATCACCATGATGGTCTGGACTAAAATTAGGATATACATGGCCCACCCTTCCGACTTGGGCTTATCTATTTCTCCACGACCATAAAGATATCGCAGAGTGAAACGACCACGTATGGCTGACCCGCCAACTCGATATCCACCCCTCCGTTCGGGAAGAAAAGAATATGCTCTCCTTCCGTCACCGGACTCTCTTCGTGAAGATCGGTATTACTGCAGGGCCCCACTGCGACTACAGTACCCTCTGCGAGAATCTTTTTCGACACGTCCGGCAAGACAATGCCCCCTGGAGTTACTTCCTCCGGGGTCTTTCTTTTCACTAACACCCTATCGACCATCATCCGAACCTTGAGCCTTTCCATTGCTTTCCTCCTATCTTGCCATCTTGGCCTGGAGACTACTCTTTTCGAGAAGCACTTCATCTCTTCGCCTCTCTAAGTCTTTCCGCCAACTTCTCAGCATATAAAGCAATAGTTCCTTCCTCATCTGAAATACGCCCCCCATTTTTGAGAATCTCCCATGCGTGGAAAAGCCGCTCGATTTGCTCTTTATGCTCTGGGTTATCCAAGCCACCATACCAATGCTCTGCGCCACCTAGTCCTTTCATTATTATCGACCCCAGTCAGACCAATACCCCATATTTCTCTGCTTCCTTTTCTACCTTCCCGGCATCCAGTACCTTTAGGCAATTCAAGCAGGTAACCCCTGCCTTATTATTCGTGGTCCGATTTACCCGAATTCCACAGAGCGAATTATGGTACCCCTTATATGCTGAACTAACCGAACATCGGAAATGTATTTTCTTTTCGGTCATTCTACATCAACCTGATATACTCAGGAACTCGCAGTACCAATCCCCTTCCGAAGAGTATCTCTGACGTCTTATGATTGAGCAGCATTCGATATATCCCTGGCTTATCCCTTGCCAAGCAGAATAGTGCCCAAACTAGTCGCATATTCATTTCGTTACTCCGGTATATCAAAATCCTTGCATATATCTTCTTCTGTTTTATACCAACAACCAAAGTTGCCATCTACCACAATATACCAACCTAATTTACTATCAAATTGGATAACCTCTCCCACCGACCTAGTTCCTTAGCAGATAATAACAACCCCTTCCTTACTTCCGGCATTTTATTCTTCCTGCCAATAATCCATTACAACCATTACAACTACTACTACCGAATGGTTTTAATCAACCCAAAAAATGTATATGTTTTCTGCTGGCTTTCTTTTTTGTATTTCTGACTCCTTTTCAGATCCAAAGACAAAGAATGGTTTATTATATAGTTATTATGGGCGTTATTCGACCTGGCGATAAATGGTTGTATCCATTCGTATTTTTTGATTTGTCTTTAAAAGCCTAAATAACGTTTAAATCAAAAGCTTAATCCGAAAATCAAAGGAATTCATTAGTTTGTTGTCAAGTTCAATTCGCCTACCCAACATCGCTCCCCTGGCGCTTTCCATGATATCCCCTTTCATTGACCCTTGTCTACCTATCAGAGTACTCCCTGGTCGATTCTGGAGCGCCTGAAAGGGACTCCAGGGGCTCACTATATCCGCTTCCCTGGGTCGCTTTCGAGTAGATAAGCATTCCGGCCCGCATTCCCCTGGATTCCCCTACCCCTTTCCGCTCCCTTGAATCGAGGCGTCGGAAAGCGCCCCCTTTCAATCCCTTTCCGCCCCGATATCCTACTGATTCCGACCATTCAGCGCTCCAATCTTTAAAATGCTTTAGGGGAGTCTTGAGCGCTGAGAGAAGAGAGAGACTAACGCTTTTAGAGGGATAGCCAAAGCCCTATGCTTATTCCCTATGGCTATTGCTCATATATTAACTCTTCTAACTCGGTTCTTATTCTTTCTTCTCGCTTTTGGGGGGATAATCCTCTGACGCTTATATGCTTATCGCTCTATGCTCTTATATTGTAGTTGATAGGCTCTTTGGTTCTATTCTTTCTTTGTTTCTTTTCAAACCATATCTTAACTATATCCGGTTGAACATCCTTAGTTATGGTTATATGGTAAAAAGAAAGCAGTCGTCCAATACCCATTATCTTGAGCTTTCGTTCTTCTTCAACGGCTCCTTTACCGAATTTATTAGTTACCCCAGCAAGGTATATCTTCATATGTTCTCTCCTTGCTTCTTATTCTTATTCTGTGTTTTCTTTTCAATGAGGCGCTTTTAAGGGGATAGCTCGCTTTCGTCTATCGCTTATCCCCCTATTATACATATCTTCCCCCCTATCTGATGGACCTTATATCTACATTCCTTTTCCATTTCTTTCCTTTATACAATCCTATCTCCCATGTAATTCCTTTCAAATCTATAACAAAATGCGGACCATCAGTGCCTCCATATAACACAACCTTCTCTTTCAATTCTGGTAACTCGTCTATTTCCTTTTGTGTAATTCCACTCATAAGTTCGTTATACATATCTTCCCCCTTGTCTTCTTCCTGCTTTATATCTTCTATAGACTCTTTAGCCTGGATATCTTACCATTCACTACAGGCAAGATAATTATGCCCGGTTCCACAATAGATCGCATACCAATCAGACGCCTTATGTTCGACCTTTGTTCCATCAAAGTTGATCTCGAAGACCATGTCCGCTGGGATCTCTTTGATGACAATCGCTTCAAGTGGCGCCGGCTCCTCACCGGTATCTTGCACCGCCTTCCGCCAAACTTCTATCGCTTTCGCACAATCGGCACCGATAACCCAATGGTGTGCGCCATCATTGATTTCCCAAACGCAACTATGCTTCATATCTTCTCTCCTTTCTTTTCGGTCGGTTCCTTTATCGTATACCCAAAGCCTTCACAAGTGGGGCAAACAGCAGAAACTTTGTCAACTTTTTCTCCCCTTAGTTTCCTCTCCGCCCTATCAAAAGTATCTATTATCTTTTCAAAGATTTCTCCCGCTATCTTCTCCGCCTCACCAAAAGTTATCTGTTCTGGTAGATTAACCCAAAGAAAGGCATTTATTTTTTCCTTTAATTCGTCGACTTGTGTATCTCTAAATTTCTCGAAGTCCTCTATTATTGTAGCATAGCTTTTAATATGAGAACCGCCCGATATTTCTTCTTCACAGTACATTTCTTCCTCCTTCTGGCCTCTGCCGGAGTTAACGCCATCCCTTGATATAATCCTTATCTTTTAATTTCCCAACGATCGCCACCTGCCTTGCCAATATATTAACCGGCCACTCTAATTTAATTCCCGCCTGCTTTAAAGTAGCCGTGACATCTATTCCCATAGCCTCGGGGCAAAAAGAAGCAGCATAATCTTTCCCCATTTTTAATAATAATCTATTGACCTTTTCCTGAAGTTTCTTTCTCGCCCCGTTCTGCCAATATAGACAACAATTCAACTGTCTCAAAGTCCAAAGAGGATGTTTTGCTTTTAACTTATTCCTATGCCTTTCTAAATTAAACTCATTTATAGCCGCAAAGAAAGGCTTCCTCATTAAAAATATATCTTCAAAGAATGGGGCAGAAGGCGGACAACCCTCTTTAATATTATAATTCGGACACCCATCAGGATGTCCCGGATACGCCCTTTTGCAGAGCCTTCTAACTTTATGTCTAATAACAGGATTTATTCTAATTATCATTTTTACCTTACCTTTCTAATATCTCTTTATCTCCTTCCTGATATTCCAAAAGGGCACAGAAAGGAGATATCTTTATTTGCCCTATTAAAAGGGCTCTGAGGGAGTTCATCCCCGCATAATATAACGGCGACTTCACGCCATGCCTCGCATCGAGGCCCTAACAGTTAAAGAAACCCCGATGTATAGAATGGTAAAGGCCAAACATGCCATCCCGCCCTGGCACAAAAGACTCGCCAGAACGGTCCAACATAGAAGACCTCCTGGACCGCCGTTAACGTCCAGAAGATCCCCAAAACCATTGGCACAGAAAATAATATTAATAAAATCATTAGTATCCATCCCTTTTACCAAATATCACAAGACCCCTACAGCTGCCTTCCCGTATAGATCCCATTCAGCAGGGTATTCAAGAACTTCAAATCCCATCTCTTCTGCTAC